>Ga0209710_1000198_pt1 | contig 66477 bp, 72 predicted proteins | sample ArcticOcean_MG_C_5_FD_187436 | JGI IMG/M metagenome (GOLD analysis project Ga0209710, IMG submission 187436) | Marine microbial communities from western Arctic Ocean - ArcticOcean_MG_CB4_138 (SPAdes) (version 2) | ecosystem: Environmental > Aquatic > Marine > Oceanic | place: Arctic Ocean...
GCCTGGTACTGGCATTTTGTTGATGTAGTGTGGTTAGGCCTGTTTATATTTGTCTACTGGATTTAGATAATAAAAAAACCACCTGAGGGTGGTTTTTTTATACAAAGTTTGGAGTGATCCAGCCCATCGAATAACCAAAAAATAATAAAACAAAAAGAAAGACTGAAAGTATTACTCTTAAGGTTAGAGATCTTGCAAGTCTTGTAGATTCATCTTTATCCTTAATAAGAAAGTGGAGGCCACCGGTTAAAGAAATTAAAATTACTACCAAGATAAAAATAACTAAAAACTTAAAAGCAGAGATTATGTCCATTTTATTGAGCTCTATATAAGGTAAAAAAATTGAATTCGAATAAATATCAGTTTAACTTTAAATTTATCCCTACAGCAATTTTTTTAATTTTATTTGTGGGTTTTATTCGCTTAGGATTTTGGCAGATAGAAAGAGCCGATCAAAAAATAATATTAAATGATGCCTATTCTTCTCGTCAGTCAGACGCATTCATTAATTTAAATAATATAGACGACTTGAATAATGACTCTCGCCTATTATGGAAAAAAGTTGAGCTAAAAGGAATATTCAAAAATGAACAGAATATTATTCTCGACAATCAAATCCATAATGGAGCTGCTGGGTTTAATATCATTACTCCATTTAAAATAGAGGGAATTGATTGGGTGGTCTTAGTAAACCGTGGCTGGCATAAAAATCTCAATTTACGTTCATTGATACCAGATATTAAGCCAATAAAAAATCAAATTGAAATAAAGGGCAATATTGTTAAATTCCCAGTGAGTGGCATTTCTTTAGGTGAAGGAAAGCTGGAGGTAATTAATTCTAAAATCAGTCGGGTTCAAAGAATTGATACAGAAAATCTTAATAATTTTTATTCCTCAAAATTCTTACCTTATATGATTTATATAGAGCCATTGCTTGATCGTGATTATGAGTCGAACTTTAAATTACCGGCTCCTGGATCAGATAAAAATTACGGGTATGCATTTCAATGGTTTGCTTTTGCAGTGACACTTCTTATTATATTTTTACGACTAGGGATAAAAACTCATAATGATAGATAAACAAATAAAAGGAAGGTTGGCGCTTGTTGGGATTGCACTAATGTTTTTTGTGCCAATATTTGTGTCATGGTATCTTGTATTTTTTTCAGATTATAAGGATGGTATTAAAACCGTAAATAATGGAGTGTTGATTTCCCCCATTATTAATTTAAGTAATTTAGATATGAAGTCATTCTCAGACGATAAAACTTATAGTCAAGATAGAACGTGGATTTTAGCTTTTTTAATAAAACAGGAATGTAATAAATTATGCCAAGAAAACCTTTATCAGATAAGACAAATTAGGCTGGCTATTGGGAAAGATCAGGATAAATTAGAACGCTTAGTTCTATCAAAAGCTAGTTTAGATTGGGATAATTATAAGAAAGAATACCCAGGTCAAAAATATATTGATTCATCAATGATTAACTTTGATGGAATTGTAAGTGCATTCAAAAGCAATCCAGAATTAAAAGCTGATTCAATCTATCTGATCGACCCCTATGGAAATTTAATGATGCAATATAAAAATGGTACTGAGCCAACAGGAATTATTAAAGATATTGAAAGATTGATTAGGAACGCGCGTTAGCTTTTTTAAGTAAAACTTCTAAATTCCGATTAAATTCCAGAAAGTTTATTTCTCCAATTATTGTATTAATAATCTTTCCTTTGTGATCTATCAGTATAGATGTAGGGGTCAATTTGATATCATTAAAATTATTCATAATTTTCTTTTCAACATCAAGAACTACAGGAAAGGGAAGATTTTTGGCTTTTGCAAAGCTAATAACTCGATTTGGAGGATCATAAAACATAGCAACCGCAATAACCTCAAAGTTATGTTTATTATAGTTATTATAGGTATTAATCAATTCTGGCATTTCATTGATGCAGCCTGGACAGTCTGTGGCCCAAAAATTGATAAGGTATACTTTTCCGCGAAGTTCATGGGTTGATATATTTTCTCCCGAAATTGAAACCATATTAAAATCATTTATATTTTTTTTAATGAGACTTAATGAAACAATTCCAATCAAAATGAGTCCGATTAATATTGGTAGAATTTTTTTTGCCATATGTCAATAACCTGTCGCTCAGCGACTGTATAATTAGAGTTTAAAAGAAGTTTACATTAAAATTTTGAAAGTTATTTTATGATTTGGTTCAAACGATTATCACTTTTTTCTACATTTTTAACACTATGCGTAGTTGTCTTCGGTGCTTATGTCCGCTTAACTGATGCTGGACTAGGGTGCCCTGACTGGCCTGGATGCTTTGGTACATTAAGTGTCCCAGAAAGTGTGGAAGCCATTGCCCAGGCTAATAATATGTATCCCGATAGCATTGTTGAAGTAGGAAAAGCTTGGCGAGAGATGATTCATCGTTATTTAGCTGGAGTTTTAGGCTTATTAATTGCAGCCCTTTCTTTTTTAGCCATTAAAAATCGGCATCATATTAAAGTGTCTTTATCTCTTCCATTATCTTTAGTTGGATTAGTTATATTCCAGGCCGCTCTTGGGATGTGGACTGTCACTGAATTATTGAAACCAGTTATTGTTAGTTTTCATCTAATTGGTGGGATGACAATTTTAGGATTATTAACTTACATCACTCATCGTCACTTTGGCACAACAGGATTAATAGTCGACAAAAAATTATTTCTGATCGCAAGGTTTGCAATATTATTACTATTTATTCAGATTTTTCTTGGTGGCTGGACTAGTACTAATTATGCTGCATTAGCGTGCACAGACTTTCCAACCTGCCATGGATCTCTTGTGCCTGATATGGATTTTAGGAATGGATTTTCTTTCTTCAGAGATTTAGGATTAACTGCCGAGGGAGATAACCTTTCAATTCGAGCTCTTCATGCGATCCAATGGGTCCATAGAGTTGGAGCGTTCATTCTAGTCGCTTATTTCATACTCTTTGTATACCTTTTATCGCGATATCCTGGCATACGATTTTATCGAAATATTTTGGTTGTTGTTTTAATATCTCAATTTCTTATTGGTATAGCTAATTTAATACTTTATTTGCCGATTGCTTTGGCTACAATGCATAACCTAGGAGCGGCGTTATTAGTTATAATAGTTGTTATTATTAATTCAAGATTACGAAGAATATGAGTAAAGCAGTCGCACAGAAAAATTACTACTCAAATGAGAGCTTAAAAAACTTCTTTGCTTTATGTAAGCCAAGAGTTACAGCTTTAATTGTATTTACTGCAATAATTGGAATGTTCTTAGCTACACCAGGAATGGTGCCAATTGATATATTGTTCGCCGCGAGTATTGGTGTTGGTTTTGTTTCTGGAGCAGCTGCAGCATTTAATTGCTTAATAGAGGAAAAAATTGATGCACTAATGGCTAGAACGAGAGGCCGCCCTCTGCCGACAGGACAAGTCTCTCATAAAGAAACATTAATATTTTCAACAGTTCTTGGGGGGTTGGGATTATTAATATTATTTTATTTTGTAAATTTCTTAACTATGTGGCTTACCTTAGCTACTTTTTTTTCTTATGCTGTGATTTATACTATATTCTTAAAACCAGCAACGCCTATGAATATCGTTATCGGGGGAGCTTCTGGAGCTATGCCTCCTGTTTTAGGTTGGGCTGCTGTTAATAATTCCATCTCCCCAGAAGCGCTAATATTATTTTTAATTATCTTTTGTTGGACACCGCCTCATTTTTGGGCATTGGCTTTATATAGGCGTGAAGAATATGCTAAAGTTGGTATGCCTATGTTGCCAGTAACTCATGGTGAGAAGTTTACTTTGCTGCATATTCTCTTATATACAATAATTCTAATTATTGTCACACTAATGCCATTTAGTGTGGGTATGACAGGGTTAATTTACCTTGTTATTGCGACTATATTGAACGCATATTTTTTGTATTACGTTGTGATGTTATACCGAAATTATTCTGATAAACTATCTATGAAAATTTTTAGGTATTCAATCTTGTATTTAGGTTTAATTTTCACAGCATTTTTAATAGATCATTATTTTAAGTATCAATTTATATAATTTTTAAGGCTAAGGAAATAATATGAGTAAAGGAACTGAGTTAAGAAGTGTTTTAGAGACTGTGGGTGTCGTGTTAGGTAGTCTGTTTGGCGCAATTATTCTAATAGTATTTGCAACTACTAAATATGAACCTAGTGAGTCATCAATTGCAAAGGTTGAGGAAACAATACCTAGCTCAGAGAATATATTGCCTGTAGCAGAAGTTAAGGTCGCTAAAGATTCTTCACCAGATACTAAGTCCTCTATTTCAGGCGAAAAAATTACACAGGCTAATTGCGCAATGTGTCATGCAAGTGGTTTAATGAATGCTCCTAAAATTGGAGATGCAGGGCAGTGGGGACCAAGAATTGCTCAAGGTAAAGATATGCTTGTAAGTAATGCCATCAAGGGTATAAGAACTATGCCTGCCAAAGGTGGAAACTCTTCATTAACTGATGAAGAGGTTGCAGCCGCTGTTGTTTACATGGCTAACTCCTCTGGAGGCAGTCTCTAGTAATCAAATGGCAACCTATGCAGTTGGTGATGTACAAGGTTGCTTTTATTCTCTCCAAAACCTATTAAAAAGAATAGATTTTAATAGTAAAGTAGATGAACTTTGGCTTGTTGGAGACATAATTAACCGAGGCCAAGGCTCTCTAGAAACACTTGACTGGTGCTATAAAAATCGAGATGACATAAAAATTGTCCTCGGTAATCATGATTTACATTTCCTTTCAGTAGCCTTTAATCAAAAAAAAATGTCATCAACAGATACCCTGCAACCAATCTTATCATCACGAAATTTGAATGAATATATTGACTGGATGCTTTCATGGCCATTAATTCATAAGGATAAAAATTTTCTTATGGTGCACGCAGGGTTAATGCCTGATTGGTCGATTGATGATGCTCTTCATTTAGCAAAAGATGTGATGGAGTCCCTGAGAAAAGATCCCAATGACTTCTTTAAGGATATGTATGGTAACAAGCCCGATAAATGGTCATTAGCGCATAAAAAAAAAGATAAACAAAGATTAGCAATCAATGCGATGACTCGTCTTAGATGTCTAAATAGTGATAATGCTATTGATTTTACTTACAAGTCAGACTTGAATAATATTCCTAGTAGCTTAACTCCTTGGTTTGATATTGAAGCAGAAAATACAAGAAGAGAGTTTATTGTTTCAGGGCATTGGTCCGCAATTGGAATTCAAAAACATAATTATGGAATAACGCTTGATACTGGATGTGTTTGGGGAGGAAAATTATCAGCCTACTGTATTGAATCTGGATCTATTATGTCAGTTAATTCAGACGACAGAGATTTAATCTAGCTTTTCTCCAAAATAACTTTCAATATCATTTATTGAAGGCGTATGATTCTGCCCTCCTGCTGATTGAATTTTAATACCACCCATAATGGAGGCTAACCAACCTGTTTTTTCCCAACTTAATTCATTGATAATTCCATAGGTAAGACCTGAGCGATAAGCATCTCCACATCCTGTAGGATCGATTATATTATCGGCAGGGAAAGGGGCAATTTTTAGAATTTTATTATCCGTATAAATTATTGAGCCTTCACTACCTTTAGTAATTATTAATGCAGTAACTTTTTTTGATATCTCATCAATGCTAAGTTTTGTAGTGTTAGATAAGACCTGAGCTTCATAGTCATTAACCGATATGTAAGAAGCTTGCTCAATAAAAGTTATCAATTCGTCTTGATTGAACATCGGCAGCCCTTGCCCTGGATCAAATAGAATTGGAATATTTTCATCAAGGCATTCCTTGGCATGATTAATCATGCCATCTTTTCCATCTGGAGCAATAATTGCAAGACTAATGCTTTCTGAAATTGTTGAGATAGTAGTTTTATGCGATTGAGTCATTGCACCTGGGTGGAATGCAGTAATTTGATTATCATCAAGGTCAGTGGTTATGAAGGCTTGTGCTGTATGTGTTTCTGGAATAACCCTAATGTAGTCCTGAACAATTTCGAGCTTACTTAGTCGGTCAGAATATAGCTGAAAATCGTCCCCCACAGTAGCCATTATAATTGGTGAACTATTTAGTAGTCTTAGGTTGTACGCAATATTTCCTGCGGTACCACCAAAATTCTTTTTTAGTTCAGGCACATAAAAAGATACGCTTAGTTTATGAATTTGATCAGGGAGGATATGATTCTTAAAATAATCCTCAAACACCATAATTGTGTCGTATGCAATTGATCCACATATTAAAATATTTTTCATAATGGTTTTAAAACTACTAATATAATGATTAAAATTAAAAGTACCACAGGAAATTCATTGAACCACCTGAAATAAATGTGACTGCGTTTATTTTTCTTGTTCTTGAAGTTCATTAGATGCTTCAGACATAAAAAATGATAAAAGATAAGTAATGTTACACATAATAACTTGAGATTTAACCAGAGCCCAGAGAAGTTATAGTCCCACCACAGCCAAATACCAAAAATAATAGTTAATAACGCACCTGGAGTCATTATCCCATAAAATAATTTACGCTCCATTATTACGAATCGATCAAGGCTAATTTTGTCTGTCGCCATCGCATGATAAACAAAAAGTCGCGGCAAATAAAAAAGGCCCGCGAACCATGTGACCATAAAAATTATGTGTAAGGATTTTATCCAAAGCATGAACTTATTCTCAAAATTTTAATCATTTAAACATATGAATAAATTTTCTCCTAATTCACTCAATAACCCTAATATAATTGGCATTGTATGGCATTAGGCAACATGCTATGATTTTAATGTCTCAATACACGATACCAAATGAACGCACCCTTATCACCTGATTTTTTAAAAGCCCAGTCTAAATTCTCAACTCGTCTCAGAGAAATTCCATATAATTACACCTCTTTCTCTGACAAAGAAATTGTTTTACGTTTTCTTGGGGAAGAAATTTGGTTAATTATTGACGAGCTCAGAGAAAAAAGAAAAACAGGCCGATCTGCACGAATGCTTTTTGAGGTTCTAGGTGATTTATGGGTTGTATCAAGAAATCCATATCTACAGGATGACTTAATTGAAAATCCAAAGCGATTTAAACAGCTGGTAGAAGCAATGAGGCATCGAATCAAGTCTATTGAAGATAGGAGCTTTGGTAATATCAAGGTTGCACAGCTCACCACTGCTGCTCTTGCAGCTATTTTTAAATTTGAGTTTGATTTTAAGATTGCAAAAAAACTCAGAAAAAAGGTTTTATCTAAACTAAAGCGGCATACCAAGAAGCATAATATTCAGTTTGATGGATTAGCTAGAGTATCTCACGTTACAGATGCCACTGATTGGCGAGTGGAATTTCCTTTTGTTGTGATCAATCCTGATAAAGAGTCAGAGATCTCTAACATTGTTAAAGCCTGTATTGATCTTGAATTAACTATCATTCCGCGAGGCGGAGGTACCGGCTATACTGGCGGTGCAATTCCCCTAATACCAATGACGGCAGTAATTAATACCGAAAAACTTAATGAGATTGGCGGTGTTGAGTTTAAAAAATTGCCAGGATTATCTGAGTCTGTTCCTACAATTCGATGTGAAGTTGGAGTAGTTACAAGAACGGCAATGAATTTAGCTTCTGATGCCGGCCTTGAATTTGCAACAGATCCAACATCAGCTGATGCATCATGTATTGGTGGTAATGTTGCAATGAATGCGGGAGGGAAGAAAGCTGTGTTATGGGGTACTGCATTAGATAATTTGGCTTCCTGGAAGATGGTTGATCCAAATGGGGATTGGATGGAAATCGAGAGGTTGGGTCATAATTTATCAAAAATTCATGATGTAGACCTGGCCCGATTTAGAATTACTAAGTTTGATAAGGGTGGGATGATTCCTAAGGATGGCCCAGAAATTTTAGAGATACCTGGAAAAAATTTCAGAAAAATTGGGCTAGGTAAGGATGTGACAGATAAATTTCTGAGCGGACTTCCTGGAATACAAAAAGAAGGCTGCGATGGGCTTATTACATCAGCAACTTTTATTCTACATAAAATGCCACAACACATAAGAACGGTTTGCCTTGAATTTTTTGGAAATGCATCGACTGCAGTTCCTGGTATTGTGGAAATTAAAGATTATTTAGATGGCGTCGACGATGTTTTATTGGCTGGCCTGGAACATTTAGATGAGCGATATATAAAAGCGGTTGGTTATAGTACTAAGGCCGCAAGATCAATGCGTCCAAAAATGATTCTTATTGCAGATATTGCAAGTGATGATGAAGATTTAGTTGGCACTGCTGCCTCAAAGGTTGTTCAAATAGCAAACTCGAAAGATGGCGAGGGTTTTATTGCAGTTTCTGCTGAAGCAAGAAAGCGTTTTTGGCTAGATAGGGCAAGAACGGCTGCCATTGCTAAACATACTAATGCTTTTAAGATTAATGAAGATGTTGTAATTCCCCTCCCTAAACTGGGTGATTATTCAAATGGCATTGATCGTATCAATATTGAGCTATCTATAACAAATAAATTAAAAATTGTTCATGAGATAAGGCGTTATCTTAATGAGGATTTGTTGAGCCTAAATAATCAAGATATTGACAAGAAGTTATATGATAATAAAAAATTGCTTAGCTTGTCTCTTATCGATGAAGTTATTAGAAAGTGGGAACAGTATTTAACAAAAATGGATTATTCAGTAGCTGAATTTACTGATTTGCCAGAGTACAAAGAAAATTACAAAAATTTATTTGAAGTTATTCAGTCTCGCGAACTCAGAATTTCCTTTAAAAATGAAATAAAAATACCATTAATTGAAATTTTTTCTGGAAGAGAATACGAGCCTATACTTAAGAAAATTGATGATATCCATCAAAATATATTAAAGTCGAGGGTATTTATTGCTCTGCATATGCATGCAGGAGATGGTAATGTTCATACAAATATTCCAGTAAATTCAGATAGTTATGAGATGATGCAAGAAGCACAGAGATCTGTTGTTAAGGTAATGGCGCTAGCAAAAAATCTGGATGGAGTAATTTCTGGGGAGCATGGAATTGGTATAACTAAAATGGAGTTCATTGACGAGTCCACTATTAATACATTTGCAGATTATAAATCCAAGGTTGACCCAAATGGCCATTTTAATAAAGGCAAGCTCTTACATGGCTCGGGCCTTCAAAATGCATATACACCAAGCTTTGGTTTATTAGAGCAGGAATCAATTATTATGGAGGAATCTGCGATAGGAGAAATAGCAGATTCAATAAGTGATTGTATGCGTTGTGGGAAATGCAAACCTGATTGCTCCACTCATATCCCTAAAGCAAATCTTCTCTATAGCCCTAGAAATAAAATTCTCGCAACTTCATTGCTTATTGAGGCATTCTTGTATGAAGAGCAAACAAGAAGAGGTATATCACTAAAGCATTTTGATGAGTTCAATGATGTAGCAGACCACTGTACGGTTTGTCATAAATGTCTTAATCCTTGTCCGGTAAATATAGATTATGGGGACGTTTCTATTGCAATGAGAAACTTTCTTAGGGAGCAGGGGCAGAAACATTTTAACGCTGGCACAACACTTGCAATGACTTATTTGAATTTAAAGGATCCTGCAACTATTAAATTAATGAGAAAGATGATGGTTGATGTTGGATACCGAGCTCAAAGGATTGGCCATATATTTCTTAAAAAAATTAGAGCAATTGATTATTTTAAAAGAACTCCCCCTCCAACAGTAGGTAAGCCATCTGTTGTTTCACAGGTTATTCATTTTATGAATAGGCCAATGCCGAAAAATATGCCTACACGAACATCTAGAGGTTTGTTGGGGATTGAGGACGATAAAATCGTACCCGTCATTCGGAATGCAAATAAGATTGATGAAAATTCTGACGCAGTCTTTTATTTTCCAGGCTGTGGCTCTGAGCGACTATTTTCCCAGGTTGGTTTGGCAACTCAGGCAATGCTTTATGAGGTAGGTGCCATTACAGTTCTTCCACCAGGATATTTGTGTTGTGGCTATCCACAAACTTCATCAGGAAATCATGATAAAGGTCAAGAGATTACATCAGAGAATAGAGTTCAGTTCCATCGAATTGCAAACACCCTAAATTATTTAGATATAAAAACAGTTATCGTGTCGTGCGGTACGTGCATGGATCAGCTACAGAAATACGAGTTTGAAAAAATATTTCCAGGTTGTAGGTTGTTAGATATTCATGAATATTTAATGGAAAAAGGCGTCAAAATGGATGGGGTCAATGGCCAGCAATATATGTATCATGATCCATGTCATACACCAATGAAGACCTATTCTCCTACTGAGGTTACTAATACATTGATGGGGAAAGACATTCCATTGAATGAAAGGTGTTGTGGGGAATCTGGTACCTTTGCTGTTAGTCGCCCAGATATAGCCTCACAAGTAAAGATGAGAAAACAAGAGGAAATTGAGAAAGGTTTAAGTAACCTTCCAAAGATTATAGACGAAAAGTTACCAGTAAAAATACTAACATCATGTCCGTCATGTTTGCAGGGTCTTTCTCGCTATGGCGATGATACAAACACTACTGCAGATTATATTGTGGTTGAGTTAGCTAAAAATAATTTAGGAGATCAATGGCTTGAAAAATATGTTGAAAAGGCAACTAATGGTGGAATTGAAAAGATACTTCTTTAGTTAAAAGGGAAGAAATATTCCTGTTGCAATACCTTGAAGCGCTCGAGTTATTCCTCTTTCGGATTTCTCAGATAATGCATATGCAAAATAATCGATTCTCCCAATTATTTTTCCGAACTCTCGCTCAAAAGATAAATTTTCTTTATTTTTGCCCATCCTATTTGATACCAAGAAAAGCTTCCCAGTAATATTTCTTTTAGTTGATAATTTCCATAAAACAATCTCAACATTCCGTGCAGAATTATATATTAATTGAGCGTTAAGAGAATCAAAAATAAAAAACTCTATTTTATCCCCATGCGCTTTTTTAATCATAGTATATAAACCTGTAATTAATGAAAGAACACGATCCCCTTCGAAAGATTCATCAAATACTTGATTTAATGCATCCGTTCCCTGAGCAAAGTTTATGGATTTAAATTTCCAATCATGTTTTGCATTGAAAACCCAATTAGTGACTATCTCAGCATTATCAGATGATGTTTTTCTAAGTTCCTTAGGATTTTTTTTATAGAATTTAACCATCAATATTTTTAGACTCTCGATATTCTCTCTAATTTCATAATCAGCCATTCGATCGAAGTCAGTCTTCCCGAATTGACTAATGGATGATCTATCATATTGGGTTGTGTCTTTATTTTTTAGGGTATTATTTGCGCACCCAGTGAGCAATAAAAATATAAGTATAATTAGAATGCGAAACATTATTTTAAAAATATTCTTTCAGTTGGGAATATTAGTTTAAATGAGCTACCAGAATTATGTTCACTCGCCACTCTTATTTCGCCTTGGTGTTGATACATAACGTTCTTAACAATCGATAAGCCTAACCCAGTCCCACCAGATTGCCTACTTCGATCTTCATCAACCCGATAGAATCTTTCTGTAATTCTGTTTACATGCTTCTCTGGTATCCCAATACCTTTATCCGTAACCTGAAATATTGCATCATTATTTATTTTATTCCAGCTAACACTAATTTCACCTTCTTCATCTGTGTATCTTATTGCATTTGTTAGTAAATTTATAAAAGCACTATAAACTTCAGATTTAGAACCATAAATATTTATTTCGGTATTAATTGAGTAAATTATTTTATGTTGCTGCTTGTCAATTAAGGAAACTTCACTTTTAAACTTCTTAAACAAATCCTTCATGATAATTTTTTCAGAGCGATTATGTAAATAGTCACTTTCTACTTTAGATAACAATAATAAATCATCGATTAATTTTTCCATTCTATCGGCTTGTTTAGACATTAATTCAATTATTTTTTTAGATTTTTCATCAATTGTTTTTCTATCCTCAAGCGTTTCAAGAAAACCAGAAATAACAGTTAGCGGGGTTTTTAATTCGTGAGAGAAATTTGATACAAAATCTTTTCTATGATTTTCAGCCCTATTTAATAATGTTAAGTCTCTACATGTTATTAATTTATGATTTTTACCAAAAAATGCAGCCTTTATTTCTATATCTAGCTTATTGGTTGGATTATGAATCTTGATAGACTCCTCATACTTTTCTTTCACTAAATAATTAGAAAGCTCAGGATTTCTAAATATATAATTAATGGGTTGGTTATAATCTTTTTTTGGATTTATATTCAGCATTTTTTGAGCCTTTTTATTAGACCATAGGATTTCATTTTCCTCATTTACCCCAACAATTCCATCATTTATAGCTTCTCCAGCCTGAATGAATTGATCTAATGTTGAAGTTAGTTGTGTTTGAGATTTTTTTTGTTGACGATAGGATCTATATATTTTAGTGAAAATGTTTTGCCAGATACCTGTTCCATTTGGTAAATTTTTGAGACTTGGCGACTCAACCCATTTACTTAGTTTGTGTATCCAAAAAATATGTATAAGTATAAAAATTAATAGTGTTGCTATGAGAAAAATAATAGCAAATTTCTGGCTGAAAATTGATGACATGATGGAATACAGAAATATTTCCAAGATTAGAAACCAAAATGTACTCCAACGAATGTCCTGCAATTTTATAGCCGCCTGATTTAATTATTTATGATTAATTATAATGGTTTATTAGAGGAATTAGTTTTCTTGATTTTCAGAGAATCGGTAGCCCATTCCTCTGACTGTTTGGATCATTTTTTGGTGACCCTCTTCAGATAGAGAAGCTCTAAGTCTTTTAATATGAACATCTACTGTTCTATCATCAATATCTGATTTATTTCCCCAAATTTTATCAAGTATTTGGTTTCGACTCAAAATCCTGTCAGGGTTTCTCATAAATAAATATAATAGTTTGAATTCAGTTGGACCGATTCTAATGGAATTATTGTTTGACCGAACGCGGTGACTTATAGGGTCCAAATGTAGTCCATTTATCTGAATTGGTTCTTCAATTAGCTCAGGAACCTTTCTTCTCAAAACTGCTTTGATTCTTGCAACCAGTTCTCTTGGGCTAAATGGTTTTTTTAGGTAATCATCAGCCCCTGAATTTAGGCCTTTTATCATATTTTCTTCTTCACTTTTAGCCGTTAACATAATGATTGGTATTTTTTTTGTTAGGGCATTAGATTTTAGTCTCTTAGCAAAATCAATTCCACTCATTCCAGGTAACATCCAGTCAAGAATAATTAAATCAGGGATTGCTTCATGTATTAACTTGTCTGCGGACTCAGCATTTAGCGAGCGAATGGGTTTGAATCCTGATTGATGAAGGTTAAGCGCAATCAGTTCCAGTATTGATTCTTCGTCTTCTACTATGAGTATATTTGCTTTCATTTTTTACATATTATGACATTTTTATTTCATTTTTATGACAGATTTTTCTAAATAAAATACTAAAAATACACTAAGACGTGTTAAATTTTTGTATTACTACAATTTTTTATTTATACATAACAGGAGATATAAATGTCTATTCTTTCTAGGGAGCGGATTATTGCTGATGCATCCTACAATCGTTGGTTAGTTCCACCAGCAGCCTTACTAATTCATTTATCTATTGGTATGATTTATGGCTTTAGTGTTTTTTGGCCCGCTAAAGGCAATGGACTATTAACATTAATCGGTAACCAATGTGACGCGATAACTACATCTCTATACGATCGACTTTTTATTACTTCCTGTGACTGGTTCTTGAGTGATGTGGTGTGGACTTTTTCAATTGCGATCGTATGTTTGGGTTTATCTGCAGCAGTTTTTGGTCATTGGTTGGAGCGCGCAGGGCCAAGAAAAGCTGGTGTTGCAGCTGCAATACTTTGGGGCGGAGGACTTGTTCTAGCTTCAGTTGGAGTTTATAACCATCAGCTATGGCTAATTTGGTTGGGCGCTGGTGTTGTGGGCGGCATAGGCTTAGGGTTGGGATATATTTCTCCAGTTTCAACATTAATTAAATGGTTTCCTGACAGAAGAGGTTTGGCAACAGGCATGGCTATTATGGGCTTTGGAGGGGGAGCGATGATAGGAACCCCGATTGCTGCTTACCTAATTGATTCCTTTAGTACTTGGCAGGCATTCTTATATATGGGTTGTTTTTACTTTGTGGCTATGATGATTGGAGCTTTTGGCTATCGAGTGCCTCCTGCTGATTTTAAAGTAGAGGGAACTAAGGTTGAAAAAAAAGATACCTCTATGATAGCTAAAAATCATGTGCATGTTAGTCATGCTCACAAAACATATCAGTTTTGGCTTCTATGGGGTGTTTTGTGCTTGAATGTTTCAGCAGGTATTGGTGTGCTAGCCGTTGCAAAACCAATGTTTCAAGAAATTGCAGCGCAAAACTTTTCTGCAACCGAGATAGGAGCGATCGCAGGTGGATTTGTTGCTCTATTGTCTCTATCAAATATTATTGGTCGAATTTTTTGGGCATCATCCTCTGATTATCTAGGTCGAAAATTGACCTATGCAATCTTCTTTAGCTTAGGAACTATTCTTTATTTCTCAGCACCATGGGCTGGAAACAACCAATATATTGCACTTTTTGTTTTAATTAATCTTGTTATCTTGACTATGTACGGGGGTGGTTTTGCAACTATCCCAGCATATTTGGCTGATATTTTTGGAACACAGCATGTAGGTGCTATACATGGAAGGCTTCTAACAGCATGGGCTGCAGCAGGTATTTTAGGGCCAAGAATAATGACATATTTTAGAGAATCCCTGACGAATAGTGGAATACCTGAAGCAGAAGCCTATAGTTCGAGTTTTAAAATATTAGCCTTGCTTCTTATATTGGGCTTTGTCTTAAACTTTTTTGTAAAACCTCTAGACTCTAAACATTTCATGAGTGAAGGTGAGCTTAAAAAAGAGAAAGATATAGCGGCTAAAAAAGACTCTGATAATGCTTTATTGGTAAGTAAGGGTAAATCTAATCAAGCAGCACAGAAATTGATATTACCTATTGCTTGGATTGTGGTTGGACTTCCGATTTTGTGGGGGATATCTAATGCCCTTCAAAAAGGTATAATCATATTCCACTAATTTAAGATTGGAATATTTTTGGAAAACGAAGCATTAAAAAGCTTAAAAGTTGGTGTCGTTTCATCACGATTTAATGAGAAAGTTGTAAGAGAGCTTTGTGATGCATGTATAAATAAGCTAGAGATAGAAGGTGTCTTAAGTAATAATATTACTCATGAGTCCGTCCCTGGCGCGCTTGAAATTCCAATTATGTTGGATAGCTTCGCCCGACAAAAAAAGTTTGATGTACTAATAGGTATCGGTGCAGTTATAAGGGGCGAGACTTATCATTTTGAAATAGTTTCAGATCAGTCTGCTAATGGACTACTCCATCTCCAATTAAATTATCATGTCCCTATCATTAATGCAATTATTACAACAAACTCTAGTGATGAAGCTTTTGCGCGGACCAAAATAAAAGGTGAAGAAGCGGCACTGGGTGCAATAGAGATGGCTGAATTGGTAAGAAAATATGATTGATAAGAAAAGCTTAAAGTCTCCCAAAAAAAAGATTAATAACCGTAGGAAGTCACGTGAGTTGATTATGAAAGGGGTATATAGAGCTCTTGTTAATAATTTTGATATTAATCAGATAAAAAAAGATATTCAGGATGACCCTGATTTTATTAGGGCAGACGAAGTATTTTTATTAGAGGTTATGAATGGCGTGTTCGATAATTTTGATTTACTGAAAAAGGAAATTATCACCTATCTAGATAAGAATTATGATGAGTTAAGTCCAATTGAATTAGCTATTATTTATAGCTCATTGTACGAGCTAAAATTCTATCCATCCGTTCCCTACCGGGTAGTCATAAATGAAGCTATTGAGGTTGCAAAATCTTTTGGAGGCACAGATGGACATAAGTTTATTAATGGAGTTTTAAATAAAGCGGCAGCATTAAATCGTAAACATGAGTTTACTTCTAAGGCAAACTAAGGGATACGGATTTTAGTTTTTCTTCTTCCCATAAAATATAATTACCGTCCATATGCCAGTCACCTAGAACCCATCTTTGTATAAAGTGGCTCTCTAGTGAGTAATCATGGATATTAGGGCGATGTGTGTGTCCATGGATTATATATTTTGGGTAGTTATTTTTACGCAGAATTTCCTCAACTGCAGCGTCGTTTACATCCATAATTGAATCACTTTTATTTTTCTTTTTGCTCTCGCTTTGATTTCTCAACTCCTCACAAATTTCCATCCGTTCTGCAAGGGGTTTTTCTATAAAATTATTAATCCATTCTGTTGAACGTACTTGAGTTCTCCATTTTTGGTAATCAATATCATCTGTACACAAAGTATCCCCATGCATGATTAGGGCTATGGTATTTCCAAGTGAAATCAATGTTGGGTCTTCTAAGAGAGTTACCTGACAGGAAGATAGGAATTTATCCCCAATCAAAAAATCACGGTTACCAGCTATAAAATAGATTTTAACTTTCTTAGAAAGTTGATTTAATGAGCTTTTGATTTCCTGGAATGTATTTGCGTCATCACCTATCCAGTAATCAAATAAGTCACCCAGAATAAACAATGCTTCATGTTTGACTGCATCATTTCTGAGAAAATAAATAAATTTATCAATCGTTTTTGCCTCTGATTCTGTTAAGTGAATATCAGAGACAAAAATTGCAGAATTCTGAACCTTAATCAGAGAGTACTTCTTCTATCATAATTGCTTCCATTGGAACATCTTGATGTCCCCCACTTGATCCAGTTTTAGCTTTTCCGATAAGATCTATAACATCTGTTCCAGAAACTACCTTTGCGAATACACAGTAACCAGCTCCATCCTGTCCTGGGTAGTCCAGAAAAGAATTATTCGCAACGTTAATAAAAAACTGTGAAGAGGCTGAGTCAGGATCTGATGTTCTTGCCATAGCAATGGTATAAGGTGCATTTTTAAGGCCATTATTTGCCTCATTTTTTATAGTTGCATCTGTTTCTTTTTGCATCATATCTTTATCGAAACCACCACCTTGAATCATAAAGCCATCAATAACACGATGGAAAATAGTTCCAGTGAAGAAACCTTTTTCGACATAATTCAAGAAGTTTTTTACAGTTATTGGTGCTTCTTCTTCATTTAGCTCTATTGAGAAGTCGCCTTGGTTTGTTTTAATTGTAATCATTTATTTCCTTATTTTAGTTTAGTTATTGATTTAATTGTTACTCGCTTGATTGGAACATCGCTCATACCGCTACGAGTTGTAGTTTTTAATTTACCCATTTTAATGACGGTACCTACACCATCTATTACTTTACCAAAAACACAGTAGCCAGCACCATCCTGTCCTGGGTAGTCTAGAAAAGAATTATTTGCAACGTTAATAAAAAACTGTGAGGTTGCTGAATCAGGAACTGATGTTCTTGCCATAGCAATGGTGTAAGGTGCATTTTTAAGGCCATTACTAGCTTCATTTTTAATAGGTGCTTCTGTTTCTTTTTCTGTCATATCCTTGTTGAAACCACCACCTTGAATCATAAAGCCATCAATAATCCGATGGAAGATAGTCCCATTATAAAAGCCTTTATCGACATAATTTAAAAAGTTTTTTACAGTTATAGGTGCTTTTTCTGGATAAATTTCGATGACAATATTTCCATGAGAAGTTTCAATATTAAGTTTTTCTGTATTTTCTGAGTAGCTCAATAAGGAAATAGAAAGTAAATAAAAGAATAATGTAGTTTTTAATAATTTTTTCATGTTTTATTTGTTTTTAAGGTTGATAGGTTAAACCAGACAAAGCCGCATCTAGCTCGTGATATAATTTTTTAAAATCATGCCAAAATTTATCATAAATGTTAGATCATTACCACATACGTCCCTATACTAATTTAAATGCTTAGAATATTTAACAGTTTTTCTAAAAAGAAAGAATCTTTTAAACCTATTAATCCAAATGAGGTTCGAATGTATGTTTGTGGTATGACCGTTTATGACTACTGTCATTTGGGTCACGGTCGAGTACTAGTTGTTTTTGACCTAATAAATAGATGGCTAAAAGAAAGTGAATTTGATGTTCTTTACGTTAGAAATATCACTGATGTTGACGATAAAATAATAGCAAAGTCAATCAATCAAAATATACCAATGCATGAGCTAACCAACAAATATATTAAAGCAATGAACGAGGATGCTGAAAGTTTAGGGGTCATACCACCTGATATAGAGCCAAGAGCAACTGATCATATCGAAGGGATGATCCACATGATTAAGTTGCTCATTGAAAAAGGGTTTGCTTATATAGGTGGTAATCAGGATGTTTACTACTCTGTTTCAAAATTTAAAAATTATGGCAAGCTTTCAGGAAAGCTGCTTGATGACTTAAGAGCTGGTGACCGTGTTGATATCGATAAAAATAAAGAGAGCGCATTTGATTTTGTCCTATGGAAGTCCGCGAAGGATAATGAGCCGTCCTGGGACTCTCCCTGGGGTAAGGGCAGGCCTGGCTGGCATATTGAATGTTCTGTTATGAGTAATAACCTTCTAGGTAGTCACTTCGATATTCATGGTGGAGGTCAAGACCTTCAGTTTCCTCACCATGAAAATGAAATTGCTCAGTCGGAAGCAGTAAATGATTGTAAAATGGCTAATTATTGGATTCATAATGGTTTTGTGAAGGTTGATGATGAGAAAATGTCAAAATCACTGGGAAATTTTTTCACTATAAGGTCAATTCTTGAACATTTTGACCCTGAGGTCGTAAGGTTTTTTATTTTGAAGGCTCATTACAGAAGTCCATTAAATTATTCAGACAAGCATCTTGAAGAAGCAAAGCAGGGCCTAAATAGGCTTTATTTATCAATTAGAAATATTACGGACAATCAAAAATCAATAGATTGGACAAGTCCTTATGCAAATAAATTTAAAGAAGCTTTAGATGATGATTTTAATTCCGCAGAAGCATTATCTGTCCTTTATGAGCTTGCAAATAAAGCAAATAAAAATAAAAGCAATGATGATCAGAATCTTCTACTAAGACTTGCTAATATTATTGGAATTTTAAATCAGGACCCAGAAATATTCCTAAAAGGCGAGAAAAAAGACACTCATGACTTTGATATCGATAAATTAATACTTAAGAGAGATGCTGCTAAAAAGAATAAAAATTTTTTAGAGGCGGATAAAATTAGAAATTTTCTTGAAAGTCATGATATTTTACTTGAAGATACTTCTAATGGAACAATATGGAGAAAAAAATAAAATATGCCTGTTAATTTAAAACCTCCAAAAAATGATGAATTACATTCAATACCAGGTATTAAATTAGGTATAGCTGAGGCTGAAATTAGATATAAGTCACAAAAGGATTTATTGGTTATTTCTATCGATAGTGGAGCTACTGTATCAGGAATTTTTACAAAAAATAAATTCATGGCTGCTCCCATTATTGTTGCTAAAGAAAATCTTAAGATTGGTAAGTCGACGAGAGCTCTTGTAGTTAACACCGGATCTGCTAATGCAGGAACTGGGGACGATGGAATAAAAAATGCTAGGATCATATGTGAGATTGTGGCCAATGAGTTAAATATTAATGCTGTGGATATATTGCCGTTTTCGACGGGTATTATTATGACGCATTTACCTGTCGATAAAATATCTATGGGTATCCCAATCGCTATTAAAAATCTTAAACCTAATAATTGGTTAAATGCAGCTGAATCAATTATGACTACAGATACTGTTGCAAAAGCTTCATCAAAAAAAATTATGATTCAAGGTGAGAACGTTCATGTAACAGGAATAAGTAAAGGCTCTGGAATGATTGAGCCAAATATGGCAACTATGTTGGGTTTTATCGGCACTAATGCAAATATCACTAAGGAAATGTTAGATGAGATGATTGTTGAGGTAGCTGACAACTCATTTAATTGTATTACTGTTGATGGTGATACTTCAACAAATGACTCATTCATTATAATTGCAACAAAGCAATCTAATCACCAACCTATTGAGACTAAGAATGAAAATTATTATGTGCTTAAAGAAGCGTTGTTAGAGATTGCTAAAATTCTTGCCCAATCAATTATCAGGGATGGAGAAGGAGCAACAAAATTTATTTCAATTAACATTCATGGTGGTAAAAATAGGGAAGAGTGTCTTAGTATTGGGAAGTCAATCGCCCATTCGCCACTAGTTAAGACAGCCTTTTTTGCCTCCGATCCTAACCTAGGAAGAATATTGGCTGCTATTGGTAATTCACCTATTGAATTGTTAGATATAAATCTGATTGATATTTTTTTAAATCAAGTACAATTTGCCAAAAGTGGTTCATTAGCCGAGAATTACAAAGAGTCGATGGGTGTAAAAGAGATGAAGGGTGAAGAAATTACTCTAGATATTTATCTTGGGAGAGGTGAGTATACAAGCACTGTTTGGACTACAGATCTTTCTTATGATTATGTCAAAATTAATGCAGAGTATAGATCCTAGATAGTGCATATCAATGTCGCAGTTGGCGTACTAATCGATTCAAATAAAAAAATTTTTTTGGCTCAAAGACCAAAGTCTCGCTCATGGTCTGGTTGGTGGGAATTTCCTGGGGGAAAGTTAGAAAAAAATGAATTGCCTGAAGAAGCACTTATTCGAGAGCTCAAAGAAGAGGTAGATATTGATGTTGTTAATTATAAGAAATGGGTTACCCGTAATTATGCGTATGAAGAGCATAACGTCACATTATACTTTTTTAAGGTAACCCAATGGAATGGCGAGCTAAACCCAAGAGAAAATCAGAAATTGCTTTGGATTAGTCCTCGCGAAGTGAACAAGACAACTATACTTCCGCCTAATATCTTTATATTAAATGCCTTATCACTCCCAACTCATTATGGTATTACTAATATAAGTGAGACGCCTAAAGAAATCTTTCTGACTCAGTTGCTAAAACAACTAGAGCAGGGCTTAAGAATGATACAAATAAGAGAGAAAAATCTACCACTAGAGGAATTAAAAGAAATTACGTTAGAGATTATAAGGATTTGCAAACCATTCTCAGCAAAGGTTATTCTTAATTCAAGTATTGAGCTTGCTAATGATTTAAATGCAAATGGTGTTCATTTAAATTCAATTGAATTGAAAAAATTTACTAAAAAACCAAAGAATATGATTGTTGGTGCATCATGCCACTCAGAAGGGGATGTGAAAATTGCACAATATAAGGGTATAGATTTTGTTGTTTTATCACCAGTAAATAAAACAATCTCGCACCCTAGAATAGTACCGATGGGCTGGGATAAGTTTTTAAAAATTAGCAATAAATTTGATATTCCAATTTATGCACTTGGGGGCATGAAAAAAAATGACATAAATCATGCATTGGATTCTGGAGCTATAGGAGTAGCATCCCAGCGAGATATTTGGTCAAATTAATTTATTTTAAATAAAACATCCTGCGCTATCAATCTACCAGTATTGGTCTCTAGAGTAAATTTCAGGACTAACTCGTTTACAGCCGATATTTTTTTATCTATTTCATATAGCATTAAATGATTACCACCTGGCTTTAATATAAAAGGCGTCCCTTCAATAATTTTTGGGGACTCAATTTTACGCATTTTCATTATTTCTAGACCATCAGATGTTTTGACCATCTCCATACTATGAATTTCAATACGGCCAATTAGATCAGATTTAATTGACTTAATTAATAAATCAGAACTGGAGAAAACAGTAAAAAATCCTGCTGATATATTCAATCCAGGTCTTGGAGATTTGATAGATGTAGAGGTAAATTTTATATCCGCAGCATAACTATTGAATGATAGTAGTGCTAATAAAAGTAATAAGTTAAATTTCTTCATCATATTCTTGTCCATTTTCTTTTCCGGAAATTTGATATTGTTCTGAAGCCCATGCCCCTAAATCTATTGATCTACATTTTTCATCACAAAAAGGCCTAAAAGAATTGTTATTGTCATATTTAATATTTTTTTTACATGTTGGACATAATATTTTCATCTAATTTAGAAGCTTGAAACACCAATTTTAAACTTTATAGATTTTTTTGCTGGAAGTGATAATTTTTTAATAGCGTTAAAATTAATATTTATTGCGTATTTGTTTGAAGATAGAGCTGGAATTAATGCTGTAGTATTTAATAATTCAACTACAACTAAATCATTTTTTTGTGAGCTATCTAATTTTACTTCATACCTATCCTGCTTAGTAGCCTGGGCTTGCATTATTACATTTTTTCGTAAAATATTATTAAGGTAAATAATTGATTTCTTTATTGGAAGAAAAGAGGTGAATTTTTCTCTAAAGAATAATTTTCTAGATTCCGGCGTTTGTGTCTGGAGCCAAAATTGCATTTCAGGAAAATCAGTTGATAAAATACCAAAAGGACTATCACTACGAGCTTTTAATTCTTGAAGAAATTTATCTGATCCAAAATAAAATCCTGACTTTATTGAGCTTCTCTCCAGCATTCCCCTAAGCTTCCTAAGGTCTGCTAATCGGGTAATATTTTTTTTTGTCTTTTTTGATTTATCAGTTTTACCTCGCTGCCTTTCAAGCTCCTGAATAAGCTCAACTTTTAGGTCTGATCTAGAAGCTGATGCCATTACGTTAAATAAAGTTTCAAATAAATCGTATCCTGAACTTTTTATTCTGCTAGCTAGTTGCATTTCAGCTTTCATAAATATTTCTTCAAGCCGTAAAAACTTCCTTGTTTTTTCGTTTAATGGGAATTCATAACGAATCATAGTAATTTCTCATCTAATTTTTTCAATATATTGTTGTGATAATACAGGATGTTTGTTTGAAGTGTATTTTTGCTTCCACCATTTTCTATAACGGTATTAGCTTTATTTTTTTTATTATTTCTTGCCATTTGTGACGCTATAATTTTTTTAGCCAGTTCATTCGTAATTTCATCTCTTTCAATTATTCTTTTTAGCTGTAATTCCTCAGAGCAATCAATCAAAAGACTTTCATTAATTATTTTCTGGTATGTTTTAGTTTCGAAAAGTAGAGGAATAACCACAACGATATATGGCGTATTACTAGTTTCTTTAATGAGACTTAAAAATTCTTCATAAATCAAGGGATGAAGAATTTCTTCGAGCTTCTTCTTACATTGTGGTCTTGAGAACACATCAGCTTGTAATTTTTTTCTATCGATATTCATTGATTTATCAAGGTAGAAAGACCCAAACATTTTTACAATCTCTTTGTATCCCACTAAATCCTTTTTTGAGATATTTTTAGCAATCATATCTAGGTCTATAATTGGGACACCTAGATCATTAAAAATTGATGAAGCTAAGCTCTTCCCTGAGCCAATGCCTCCGGTTAGCCCAATTATATGCATTTTTTATCTTGTAAATTCATTATTCGGTACCATATTAATTTTATTGATTATATGATAAATTAGAGTTTAATTATGAATGAAAAAAAAATAGAAAATTCCACACTTAATCTAGATTTAGATTTAATTTCGTTGTTTGACCCAGTTGTCTGCAAAGTAGAGGTTGATTTAGCTGGATGGCTCTACGATTTATCCGGTGGTAATGGATGGAGAGTAGATTCTGAACAGGAAAATGAAAACTATACTAGCTTCTTTCTAAAAAAAGGTGAGCAGGAGGCAGAAGTTACTCTTTATCATTCTGGCTTTGCTCAGGTAGACATTGACGGCCAATTGGTATTTCATGGCGATATGCTTGAAAAATCTTGTAATAAAGCTAAATTAAATTATTACCGAATGGACAGTGGCGACAAGATTCTATTGAATTAAGTTATTCGATGGACAGAAAACTCTGCTAACTCCATCACAGTTTTTTTGTAAGAAGATTCCTCAAAGTTTTCAAGAAGTGATTTGATCTCACTTAGGTAAATTAGTGATTTATTTTCTACACTTTCTATTGCATTTGTTTCTTCAATAATTTGCATAACATCTGACAGATTATTAATTCCACCTTCCTTGATCGCTTTTTTGATTGTTATTTTTTGGGATTTATTGCCTTTTATCATTGCATATATTAACGGTAAGGTTATTTTTCCTTCCGTTAGGTCGGCCCCTAGATTTTTACCAATATTAATGGCCTCACCAGAATAGTCGAGAATATCGTCTGTTAGTTGAAAGATAATCCCAAAGTTTCTCCCAATTTTTGCGCATTGGCTAATTTTTTTATCATTATTATTATTTATTGTGGCCGCTAAAGATCCGCAAACTTCAAAAAGTTTAGCTGTTTTAAATTCAATGACCTTGAAATATGCCTGTTCATCAATATTTGGATTATGAATATTTAGTAATTGAAGAATCTCACCTTCGGAGATTGCATTCGTTGTATCTGAAAGAAGTTTCATTACGTCCATATTATTTATTTCACTCATCATCTGAAAAGATCTTGAGTAAATGTAATCGCCAACTAGAACGCTAGCCGAATTTCCAAATACGATGTTAGCCGAAATAATGTTTCTTCTTTTAGTAGATTGATCTACAACATCATCATGTAATAGCGTGGCTGTGTGGATAAGCTCAAGAATTGCTGCAATATTATAGTTTATTGGACTGATCCTACCAGATAGGCCAGAAAGAAGAAGATGAAGAATAGGGCGCATTCTTTTCCCCCCACTTTGAATTATATGACCGGCTATTTGATTGACGATAGTGATATCTGAATGGAGTGAATTTTTAATCACAGCATCAACAGAGTCCAGGTCTTTCTTTATAGCTGAGATTATTTGATTAAATGACAAGTTTTTTTTATTAAGTTTTAAGTTAATATTTTATCATATAATATTTTTTAGGATAATGATTGCAGATTGATAATAAACCTTGGTTAAGAGCTACTATTTAATTGATAAATTTCTTTTTATTTAGTATAATCGCGAATCTTATTTAGTATATATTTTTTAAAAGGTATTTAAATGTACGCGGTTATTAAAACAGGTGGCAAGCAATTTAAAGTTTCTGAGGGAGACACCCTAAAAGTAGAGAAACTTGCAACTGAAATTGGCAAGACATTTAGTGTCAACACAGTTTTAACATTAGTAGATGGGGAAAATGTAACAATAGGCACTCCATTAGTAATTGGGGCCATTGTCAATGCTACTGTTTTATCACATGGCCGAGGTGACAAAGTTAAAATATTTAAAATGCATCGAAGAAAACATTATAGAAAGTCTCAGGGACATAGACAAAGTTACACAGAGATAAAGATTGATAAAATAGCTGTTAAATAAATTTATTAAAGGTTACATTCATGGCACATAAAAAAGCAGGCGGTAGTTCTAGAAACGGAAGAGACTCTCAGTCAAAAAGACTTGGATTAAAGGCTTTTGGTGATCAGTTTGTTAAGGCAGGAAGTATTATTCTTAGGCAGCGTGGAACAAAGATGCACCCAGGTAACAATGTCGGCATTGGGAAAGACCATACATTATTTGCTAAGGCAGACGGGAAAGTTAGTTTCACAACAAAAGGCTCACTTAAAAGAAAATTAGTAAATATCTTAACTGCATAGTTTGTTTTATAAGATAGACGAAGCCCTATCATTTGATAGGGCTTTTTTGTTTGGTGGAAAATATGAAATTTATTGACGAAGCAACCATCAGGGTATTTGCTGGGGATGGAGGAAATGGGATAGCCTCTTTTCGGAGAGAAAAGTATGAGCCTATGGGCGGCCCCAACGGTGGCGACGGTGGAAAAGGCGGCTCTATTTATTTTGAGTCAGATGAGAATGTAAACACCTTGATTGATTATAGGTTTGTGAAGAATTATCGAGCAAAAAGAGGAGAAAATGGCAGAAGTGCAGAATGCTATGGGGCAAAAGGTGGTGATCTTCTTCTGAGAGTCCCGGTTGGAACTGTTATTACTGAAAAGCAATCTGGAAAAGTGCTGGCTGACTTTGAGGGGCATGGTGATAATTTATTAGTTGCTGCTGGCGGTAAAGGCGGACTTGGTAATGTTCATTTTAAGTCCAGTACAAATAGAGCGCCAAGACAGTGCACCAGTGGTGAGCCTGGTGAAGAATATGAATTATATTTAGAGCTTAAGGTGCTCGCTGATGTAGGTCTATTAGGAATGCCGAATGCTGGCAAGTCTTCTTTTATAAGATCTGTTTCAGCAGCTAAGCCAAAAGTAGCAGATTATCCATTTACGACACTAGAGCCAAACTTAGGTGTTGTAAGGGTTGATCATCAGAAAAGCTTTGTGATTGCTGACATTCCAGGATTGATTGAAGGGGCTGCAGATGGTCATGGATTAGGGCACCAGTTTCTTAGGCACCTAGATAGAACAAAATTATTGCTTCATATTTTAGATATAGCACCATTTGACGAATTAGTAAGCCCAGTCGATGAGGCGGTTGCTATTATTAATGAGCTAAAAAAATACAGTGAAAAATTATTTAATAAGCCAAGATGGTTAGTTTTAAACAAAATGGACTTGGTAAATCATATAGATGATGTTAAAGCGCAAATAGTTAAAAGGTTGGATTGGGAGGCTGAAGTTTTTTGTATTTCAGCAATCAATGGTCATGGATGCAAAGAGTTAACTTATGCAATAATGAAGCACATTGATAATGAAAAACAAAATGAATAGTCAAATAAAATTACTCGAATCAAAAAGAATAATAGTTAAACTTGGATCTAGCATCATCACAAATGATGGTAATGGAATCGATGAGGCTTGCTTGTTGAGTCTGGTAAGACAAATAGCAAAAATAGCAAATGAGGATAAGGAAATTGTTGTTGTTTCAAGTGGGGCGATTGCTGCTGGGTTAAAAAAACTTGGAGTAACTAAAAGACCAAGAGAATTAAGTGAGCTTCAAGCTGCAGCGGCTGTTGGACAAATGAGTTTGCTAAAAATATACGAACAATTATTTTCTGAGTGTAATCTAATAACAGCCCAAGTTTTACTTACCCACGAAGATTTAAGTGATCGTAAGCGATATCTTAATGCGCGCTCAACTCTAAATAATCTTATTACTAAAAAAGTTATTCCTATAATTAATGAAAATGACACGGTAGCAAGTGAAGAAATTAAGTTTGGAGATAACGATACTCTTGGGGCGATGGTTGCAAATCTTTTAGAGGCTGATTTATTGGTATTATTAACAGACCAGGATGGACTATTCTCCGATGACCCAAGAAAGAATGATAGTGCCCATCTAGTTGAGCATGCATATATTGACGACGACGAGCTAGATTTATTAGCTAATGATACTATTTCGTCAGTTGGTACTGGTGGAATGACCACTAAAATTCAGGCTGCTCGAAAAGCAGCATCGAGTGGAACTCATACAATAATAGCTTCTGGGAGAAGGGAGAATATTCTCATTGACATTTGCAGTAATAATTTTTACGGTACATTTCTTGAGTGTCGTGAGCCAAAGCAACTAGCAAGAAAAAAATGGTTAGCAGATATTTTATTATCAAATGGGAAAGTTTTTATTGATTCTGGCGCAATTAAAGCGCTTGTTCAAGAAGGAAAAAGTTTATTAGCTGTTGGGGTCACAAAAGTTAATGGTAATTTTGGTCGAGGAGAGGTAGTGAAATGTTGTGATGCTGAAGGTGGTGAGGTTGCACAGGGTCTTATTAACTATAGCTCAGATGAGCTAAATATGATTAAGGGGCTTTCAACTGATAAAATTGAATCTATCTTGGGTTATGTTAACGAAAAAAGTCTAATTCATCGAAATAATTTAGTTATTATGAGATCTAAAGGGAAATAAAATGGAAAAGAAAAAGCCACTGGTAGCAATAATTATGGGGTCCAATAGTGATTGGCCGATTATGAAGCACACAGCAGATATTCTTGATAAATTTAAAATTAAATACGAAGCTAAGGTTGTATCAGCACATCGAACTCCTGATCTTATGTATGAATTTGCTGAATCAGCGGAAAGTGAGGGGTATAAGATTATTATTGCAGGAGCAGGTGGGGCAGCTCATCTTCCTGGTATGGTTGCATCAAAAACGATAGTCCCAGTTTTGGGAGTTCCAATTCCAACAAAACACCTTGAGGGCCAGGATTCATTATTATCTATTGTCCAAATGCCAAAAGGAGTTCCAGTAGCAACTTTTGCTATTGGAGAAGCAGGAGCTGTTAATGCAGGTTTATTTGCTGCTTCAGTGATTGCTGGCAGTGATTTTAAGATTAAAGTTAAATTAAACGAATACAGAAAGCAGCAGGTTACTAACGTTACTAATATGAAATTGGAAACTGATTAATTGGTAGACAATATTAAACCACCCTCAATGTTAGGTATTTTAGGTGGCGGACAATTAGGCCGTTTTTTTGTGGCTGCTGCCCAAAATATGGGCTATCAAGTAACAGTTTTAGATCCAGACAAAGATAGTCCTGCCGGTAGAATTTCCGATATTCATTTATGTGCTAGTTATAATGATATTTCAGCTTTAAATACAATTAAGAAAACCTGCGCTGCAGTAACTACTGAATTTGAGAATATTCCAGCCTCAACCCTTGAGTACCTTGAAACAGATTTAATTGTTAGGCCCTCATCTAGCGCAGTATCTGTAGTTCAAAATCGAATCCATGAAAAATCTTTTTTTAAAGATAATCATTTTCCCGTAGGCCCATATATAGTTATTTCTGATACAAAGTCCTTAGATTTAGTTACAAATGATATATACCCAGCAATTCTAAAAATTGCACAATTCGGCTATGATGGTAAAGGACAAGCTCATGTTGACAACGAAAAAGAGCTTGAGCTTGCATTTGATGGCTTTGATCGCAAGCCTTGCGTTCTGGAAAAAAAATTAACATTAGAATCTGAAATATCTGTAGTGTTAGCCCGATCCTATGATGGTGAGCAAGTTAATTTTCCAGTTATTGAAAATCAGCATATTTCAGGTATTTTGGATATTTCAATTTCTCCTGCTAGAGTTGGTAGCGCCCTCAGCATCGAGGCTATTCATTACGCAGAGTTAATAGCATCTAAATTAAATTATATTGGGGTTATTGCAGTTGAATTCTTCATCTCAAACGGAAAAATTTATGTGAATGAAGTTGCCCCTCGCCCCCATAATTCTGGACACCACTCTTTAGACTCTTGTGATTTTAATCAATTTGATCAGCAAGTATTGGCTTTAACAGGCACCTCACTAAATAATCCAAAATCGATAACAAATGCAGTGATGGTTAATTTATTAGGAGATATTTGGTTTAGGGATGGAAAATTAAGTCTGCCAAACCTTGATATTTTTGTTGGTTCCACTAATGAAGTACTTTACTTATATGGTAAAAGTGAGGCGAGGCCTGGCCGGAAGATGGGACATTTTACTATTACAGGAAATGATATAGAAATTATTCTAATGCGAGCAAGAAAAATTAAAGCTTCGCTCTCAAAAAATGAGAGCGAAGAATAGAAACCGCTTAATTAAAGTGCTTTAATGGCTGAATTAAGCCTAGATTTATGTCGAGCTGCCTTATTTTTATGGATAATTTTCTTATCTGCAATTCTGTCAATCAAAGATATATTCTCGTCATATTGTTTTTTAGCTACTTTTTTATCCCCAGCTTGAATTGCTTTAACAATTTTTTTTAATGCTGTCCTTAACATTGTACGGAGACTTGTATTATGAGCCCTTACTGTATTATTTTGTCTTGCACGCTTTCTGGCTTGTGATGTATTTGCCATAAAATAAATCCTTATATATACATATTTGAAATATCCTCGTATTCTATATATTTTCTTTCGCAGATACAAGTAATTATAGTCATTTGTCTTTTCATATTTTGTATAGTGGACGAACCTAATAATGAACATGTTAAAATTTTAATTAATTTATTTAATAGTTTCTAATGAATATATCTAAAACACTAGCTAATGTAAGTGGGATGACTACGCTTTCAAGAATTCTTGGTTTCTTGAGGGATAGCATTATTGCAGCTACTTTTGGAGTAGGAATAGCTACTGATGCATTTTTTGTTGCCTTTAAAATTCCAAATTTACTAAGAAGAATTTCTGCTGAAGGCGCATTTACTCAGGCTTTTATTCCAATCTTGTCTGAATATAAGGCTAAAAAAACAAAAAGAGATGTGGATTTATTGATAAATAAAGTTGCGACTTTATTGGCAATTATATTAGTTCTTGTTACATTGATTGGTATTTTTGGAGCTCCTTGGTTAATTTATATTAGTGCTCCCGGCTTTAGTACGGATCCTAATAAATTTGAGCTAACTGTTTCATTATTAAGAATTACGTTTCCCTATATACTTTTTATTTCATTGGTGTCGATGGCTGGAGGAATTTTAAATACTTTTGGAAAATATAATGTTCCGGCTTTTACCCCAGTCTGGCTGAATGTATCCTTCATAGTGGCTGCATTATTTTTTTCAAATTCTTTTTCTGAGCCAGTATTTGTATTAGCGTGGGCAGTCTTTATTGGAGGTATCCTGCAACTAATATTTCAATTACCATTTTTATCTCAAATTAACTGTATGCCAAAGGCTGATTTTGATTTTAACGAGCCAGGACTTTGGAGAATGATGAAATTAATGATTCCTGCGATTCTTGGTGTTTCAATTACCCAAATTTCATTACTGATAAACACAATTTTTGCTTCTTTTTTAGCAACCGGTAGTGTCTCTTGGCTTTACTATGCCGACCGACTAATGGAGTTTCCTGCAGGAGTTGTGGGGGTCGCATTAAGTACTGTGTTATTACCTAGTCTCTCAAAAAGCTTTTCTGGTAATAAACATTTAGAATACTCTAGCCTAATTAATTGGGGGCTAAGATTGGCGATTTTGTTTGGCGCTCCCGCAGCTGTTGCTTTAGGCCTACTATCTATTCCAATTATATCAACATTGTTTTTTTATGGTGCATTTACTCAGCATGATGTAGTTATGACACAATATGCTGTTATTGCTTACAGTATTGGTTTGATTGGTTTAATTTTGGTTAAGGTTCTCGCCCCAGCATTCTATGCCCAACAGAATATTAAAACACCAGTAAAGATTGCTATCTTCACTTTATTTTGTACACAATTCATGAATTTAATATTTATTGGTTATTTTCAGCATGCAGGACTGGCACTTGCGGTTGGGCTAGGCGCATGTATCAATGCAGGGCTACTATTCTATTTTTTAAAAAAATATAACTCTTTTAAATTAGAGGCTAGTTGGCTATCTTTTTTGCTTAAAATTATTGTTGCTCTTCTAATAATGTCTCTTTTCTTATTGTATACACGAGGTACAATAAGCGATTGGACATCTTTTAGTCTATTAAGCAAGATATCAAGGTTATTCTTTTTAGTAGGTTCAGGTTCAGCTGTTTATTTTGCGGCCCTGTTCTTATTAGGTATTAATCTTAAAGAATTACTTAACAAAAAGATTATATAATTTATGCAGGTATTCAGACATTTACCACCAGCTAATGCTGCATGTGGAGTTACTATAGGTAATTATGATGGTTTCCACTTAGGTCACCAGAAAATATTAGAAACTCTTATATCTGAATCAAGAAATAAAGGGCTTGAGACGGCTGTAATAACATTTGACCCTCACCCAAAAGAATTTTTCTCCCCAGAGAGTGCTCCATCAAGAATTATTAGTCTTAGAGAAAAGTTAGAATTTTTTGAAGGCCTAGATATAGATAGAGTCTATATTATAAAATTTAATAAAAAATTTTCTGAAATTAAGTCTGAAGAATTTATTACAACTTTAAGAAAAATAAAAGCAGAGTTAGTTGTAGTTGGTGAAGATTTTAAATTTGGAAATAAACGTGAGGGGACAATCAAAGACATTTCAAAAGAATTGATTGGGGTTATTGGAGTCAAGGAAATTACGTCTGGTACTCAAAGGATTTCTAGCACAACAATCAGAAAGAGCTTACATGATGGCGATTTTATAAAAGCTGAACTTCTTATGGGGAGGCCATATTCTATTTCAGGAAAAGTGATTCACGGCAATAAGCTAGGCAGAGTAATTGGCTTTCCTACTGCTAATATTCATATGTTCCATAATCGGCCGCCATTAAAGGGCGTGTTTGCTGTAAAATTGAAGGAGAATTTTGGTGTTGCAAATCTAGGTACTAGGCCGACGATTGGTGGAATTTCTAAACTCCATCTTGAGGTACATTTATTTAATTTTTCAGATGATGTATATGGACAACATGTTCACATAACGTTTTTAAAGAAAATAAGAGATGAATTAAAATTTGATAGTATTGATGAACTAAAAAAACAAATTTCAATTGATATTGAAAAAACAAAAGTATATATAAAAGCCTATGACAGACGAAAATAAAAATAAAAATAAAAATAAATATAAATTAAATCTCCCGGATACAAGTTTTCCAATGCGAGGTAATCTAGCTAAGAGAGAGCCAGATTGGGTTAATCAGTGGAGTAAGCGTAATTTATACCAAGAAGTTTCTAATTCCAGAAAGGGAAAGAAAAAGTATGTCCTACATGATGGTCCTCCTTATGCAAATGGAGATATTCATATTGGACATGCAGTCAATAAAATTCTAAAAGATTTTATTGTTAAATCAAAAATTCTTTCTGGGTATGATTCTCCATATATCCCAGGTTGGGATTGTCATGGATTGCCGATTGAGTTAGTTGTTGAAAAAAAATATGGGAAAAATATTGACCCAACTAAATTCAGGTCATTATGTCGTGCATATGCCCTAGAGCAAGTTGAAAAGCAAAAAAAAGACTTTCAGCGCTTAGGGATATTAGGTGACTGGGATAACCCTTACTTAACTCTCAATTATAAAACTGAAGCAGATATTGTCCGCTCTCTTGGCAAAATATATAAAAATGGTTTTTTATATCAAGGAAGCAAGCCGGTACATTGGTGTACGGAATGTAGCTCCGCTCTAGCAGAGGCCGAAGTTGAGTATGAAGATAAAGTTTCACCTGCAATCGATGTAGGTTTTATTTCATCTGATGGAAAAAAATTGGAAAAAATTTTTGGGGTTAGTTTTACTAAAAAAATTATGGCTGTGATATGGACAACTACACCCTGGACGCTACCAGCAAATGAGGCTATATCAGTTCACCCTGAACTTGACTATGGTATTTATGAGGATGATGAGAAGCTTCTAATTTTATCTACTGAGCTCGCTGAAGAGAGGTTAAATAAGTATAAGTTTAAATCAGTTCAGCTTGGGGTCTGCAAAGGGATACAGCTAGAAGGAATAATGTTCTCTCATCCATTCCTTAAAAAATCTGTACCAATTATTTGCGGTGATCATGTAACGACTGAAGCAGGTACTGGGCTAGTCCATACAGCTCCCGCACATGGAATTGATGATTACATTGTAGGGGGTAAATATAACTTACCAGTTGAAAATCCTGTTGATGAAGAGGGCAGGTTTAAGAAGAATGTCCCATTATTTGCTGGTGAGTCTGTTTGGAAAGCAAATTTACTTGTGATAAAGGTATTAGCTGAAAATAATAAGCTACTTCTTAATGAAAAGCATCAGCATAGCTACCCTCATTGTTGGAGACATAAATCACCCATTATTTTTAGGGCGACACACCAGTGGTTCATAGGGATGAATCATAAGGGTAAAGACAACAAGTCATTGAGAGACTTTGCTTATAAAGCAGTTCTGGGGACTAAATTTTTCCCTGATTGGGGTAAAAAGAGACTCGAGTCTATGATTAAAAATCGACCAGATTGGTGCGTTTCTCGACAAAGAAATTGGGGGGTGCCTATACCTATTTTTCTAAATAAAGAGACAAATTCACCGCACCCAAAGACAGTAGAGTTTTTTGATATTATTGCAACAAAGATTGAAGAAAATGGAATTGATGCTTGGTTTAATATGGATCCGTCAACTCTTCTAGGAGATGAAATAGACCAGTACATCAAAATTCAAGATACATTAGATGTTTGGTTTGATTCTGGAACAACCCATCAATCCGTATTATTGCCAAGAGAGGAATTATCTAGTCCAGCTGATCTTTACTTAGAAGGCTCGGATCAACACCGAGGCTGGTTCCAGTCAAGTTTATTAACTAGTTGTGCTATTACTGGTGAGGCACCTTACCGTGCCTTGCTAACTCACGGTTTTGTGGTTGATGGGCAAGGTTACAAGATGAGCAAATCAAAGGGAAATGTCATAGCCCCTCAGAAAATAATAGATCAATATGGAGCAGATATATTAAGGCTATGGGTTGCATCAACAGATTATTCTGGAGAATTAAATATCTCGGATGAAATCATGAAGCGTGTATCTGAAAGTTACCGAAGAATAAGAAATACCTTAAGATTTTTATGTGCAAATCTAGATGATTTTGATCATAAAAGTATGTCACTTGATGTTTCTCAAATGATTTCTATTGATAAATATAGCTTATTTTTATTGGATGAGCTTCAAAAATCAATTCTTAGAGACTATGAAAATTTTGAATTCTATTTAGCTATTCAGAAGTTTGTATCTTTTTGCTCTGAAGACATGGGAGGTTTTTATCTTGATGTACTTAAAGACAGACTATACACACTAGGTGAAAATTCAAAAGAAAGACGTTCCGCACAAATGGCTTTGTATCATATAAGCCAGTCACTTATTCGTATAATGTCGCCTATTTTAAGCTTTACTGCACAAGAGGTTTGGGAAATTACTAACAAAGACCATAAAAATACTGTTTTTTCTGATCATTGGTACAATATTCCCCCTCATACTTTATCAAAAGAAGAGCTAGATGCATGGCAAGCGACAATAGAAATTAGAAACTTGGCTAATAAAAAAATTGAAGAAATTAGAGAGAAGGGTGAAGTAGGCTCGTCACTTCAAGCTACGCTAGAAATTATTACTAAGCCAAGTATCTATAAGCAACTTGTGAATTTTCAAAACGACTTAAAGTATATATTTATTACATCTTCAGTGAGTATAAAAGAAGCTGAGGGTGAAACTAAGGTTTATGTTTCTGCTTCGACTTATTCAAAGTGTGATCGATGCTGGCATTATGATGAGTCGGTTGGATCAATCAAGGACCACTCGAGTCTTTGCAAAAGATGCTTCTCAAACTTATTTGGGCAGGGTGAATCAAGGGCTCATGCGTAAATTTATCCTAATGAGTATTTTAATACTCGTTTTAGACCAAGCTACTAAATTATTGATAGCAAGCTACATACCCTATGAGAGCTATATTTCAATATCTCCATTTTTCAAACTTGTTAACTTTCATAATTCTGGAGCAGCATTTAGTTTTCTTCATAACTCCGGGGGCTGGCAACGATATTTTTTAATTTTAATAACGTTAATTGCGATCATATGGATTATATTTATGCTGATGAAAAATAAGAATAAGCCAATAATCTCCCTTGGGTTATTACTTATTTTAGGAGGGGCGGTAGGAAATTTAATTGATCGAATTAGGCTGGGCTACGTGATTGATTTTATTTATCTCCACATTGATAGTTGGTATTGGCCTGCGTTTAATATAGCCGACAGCGCGATATGTTTTGGTGCAGGACTTCTGGTTTATGATATGTATAAAAGAAGAGATCGTGAGTGATTTCTATGCCTATTAAGCAAAGCTTTGGTGTGCTTCATAAGAAGACGACTGGGCGTGATTTATATGATATTACTAAAGATATAAAAATCTGGATAGATAAGCAAGATATCAAAAATGGATTATTAACTATACAAATTTTACACACCTCAGCAAGCTTATTAATTAATGAAAACTATGACCCTGATGTACTAGTTGACCTAAAAAGTTTTTTTGATAGATTAGTCCCGGATGGTGATAAATTATTTACCCACACCGCAGAAGGGGCAGATGATATGCCTTCACATATTAGAACGGCACTAACTCAGACTAATCTGTCAGTTCCCATTCAAAGTGGAAAATTATCACTTGGTAAGTGGCAAGGTATTTTTATATTTGAACATCGATTGCAAAATTTTTCTAGGAAAATTAATATTCATTATATTGGTGATTAATTAAAAAATACTACTTTGTCCAACTTAGAGGATTGAAGGGCTTACTGTTTTTTCTGAGTTCGTAATATACGCCATTAGATTTATTGCCACCACTATTGCCTACAATAGCAATAACATCGCCAGCCCGAACAATTTCGTTAGCTTGTTTTAGCAATGATTGATTATTTCCATAAAGACTCATATAGCCTTTACCATGATTGATAATAATAATATTTCCATAACCCGTTAACCAGTCTGAGAAAACAATTTGACCCTTAGCAACTGCAGATACTTTATTTCCTTCCTTTGCTTTAATAAATATACCTTTCCAGCGAGTTCCGGTGGCAGGTCTTTTTTTACCAAATTTATAAATTACTTTTCCAATAACAGGTAATTTTAATTTTCTTTTTAGTTTTTTAAAATTAATTCCATCAAATTTTTGGTATGGAATAATTTTTTTATCTAAACTCGCCTTACCTTGAATTTCTGTTTTTCTAGAATTTTGAATTGATTTATTTATTAGGTTAGTAATCAGATTTTTTAGTTTTTTTTCGTCACCAATTAGTTTATTTTTTATTTTTTTTTGGGTTGTAATTTTTTTGTTAATTTTTTTTAAAATTTTAGATTTTGATTTTTTTTGCTTGATCAGTTTCTTTGCTTTCTTTTCCTTAGTTTTTTTAAGTAGAACAACTTTCTTTAATGTTGAATTAGTTTTTCTCTTATTCTTATCAAGCTCTTTATATTTTTTTCTGATTTCATTGATATTCTTATTTTGTGATAGGGTAAATAATCGAATATATTCAATATCTCGAGAAATTTTGTTGGGGTTTGATCCTTCAAGTATCATTTGAATTTGAGATGGGTCCCCTTGTGTGTATGTCCTATAAAAATGCTGGGATAAAATTTTCTTTCTTTCTTTAATCTCCTTATTAATCGTTCTAAGTTTTTTCTTAAGTTTATTTAAACTCCTTGAATTTTTTTTAACCTTTTTTTTAATTTGATACAGTTCTTTTTTCGTACCGCTAATTTTTTTTTCTTCTCTCTTAAGTTCTTTGGCTAATGTTTTTTTTACTTCAGTATTTTTTTTAATTTTTTTATTGATAACCTCAATATTTTTTTTAATCTCAACTAGATCATCTTTTTTATTTGTGACTGAATTATCGGTTAGCCCAATATTTGGGTATAGCTGTAGGAAAATTATCGCTACTAGGGCTAATGTATGGATTTTAATAGTACTTTTATTCATCAAAATTAATTAGGTTTATTCCGGTCATTTCATTTGGTTTTTTTTCACCCATAATATGCAATATAGTTGGTGCTATGTCCGATAACTTGCCACCACTCCTTAATGTTGATTTTTCCCCCATATAGATTAACGGTACAAGGTTTGTGGTATGTTGTGTATGAGCTTGTTGATTGATTTCGTCTATCATCAGCTCCGCATTACCGTGGTCGGCAGTAATAATAAGATGACCTTCAACGCTTTTAATTGCTTTGGATACTGTTCCTACACATTCATCAAGAGCCTCTATTGCCTTTATTGCAGCACTTATAATGCCAGTATGCCCAACCATATCGCCATTCGCATAGTTGCAAATTATAAGGTCATATTTTTTTGATTCAATAGCTTTAGATAGCTTTTCAGTTAACTCATAAGCGCTCATTTCTGGTTTTAGGTCATAGGTTTCTACCTTTGGTGAATTTACTAGTATTCTATCTTCCCCATCATATAGGCGCTCTTCTCCACCATTAAAGAAAAATGTTACATGCGGATATTTTTCAGTTTCGGCAATTCGTAGTTGGGTTTTTCCTAAACTTGATACGAACTCCCCCAGTGTATTTTTTACTTCAATTGACGGAAATATTGGAATAGCTTTTTTTTGATTTTCATCATAGTTTGTAAGAGTCAAGTACTTAAGATTGCTTACTCGTCTATTTCTTTCAAAGCCATCAAAATTATCATTAAGAATTGCATCTGTTATCTGTCTGGTTCTATCAGATCTAAAATTCATAAATACGACACAGTCATTCTCTTCTATTTTAATCCTTGAATCATCAGATTGAATAATAGTCGGCGATATAAATTCGTCTGTTTCGTTCCTTTTGTAAGCCAATTCAATTGACTCCATAGGGCTATTGGCAATAAACTTAGCTTTAGAATTAATTATAAGTTCATATGCTGCCTCTGTTCTATCCCATCTTTTATCTCGATCCATTGCATAGAATCGACCACATACTGAGATTATTTTACCGATAAAATTTTTTTTACAGTAATCTTCTAGCATCGTAATATATTTTTTTGCACTTCTTGGTGGTGTATCTCTCCCGTCCAAAAAGACATGAATAAAAACTTTTTTAACATTTTGTTCTTTAGCCATTTTTAATATAGCTTCAAAATGACTAATATGGCTATGAACACCACCATCTGACAATAACCCAAAAATATGCAGTGAATTATTTTTTAAGGATAGGGTTTTGAGATTTTCAATTAATTCTTGATGCTTAAAAATCTCATTCGTTTTAATGCTCACATTTATTCTTTCTAGATCCTGTGGAATAATACGACCTGATCCAATATTTAAGTGTCCAACTTCTGAGTTACCCATCTGCCCAACAGGAAGCCCAACTTCGGTTTCAGAAGCATTAATTAGCGTGTGAGGATATCTTTTTTTTAATTCATCTAGATTCGGAGTATTGGCCTGAAGGACTGCATTATGTTTTTTGTCTTCATTGTGCCCAAATCCATCTAATATCAAGAGTACTATCGGGTTATTTTGCATTGAGTTATAATATTGCTCTTATTGTTTGTTTCTTTAATTATAATGCCTGTTTCAAATTTAACCACGACTAATAATTAATAGTTTTTTTATGAAAGGATTTATCATTGGATTTTCTTCTTAATAGTATTTTTTTAGTTATTCTTATAATTATATCCGGGCTTTTACTAATATTTCCGAATATCTTATCCGTAGGCAGAGGGAAAACAATTACATCTAAAAATTCAGTATTATTGATGAACCGAGAGCCTTCATTTCTGATTGATGTTCGAGGTGAGCAAGACTTTAATTTAGGCCACCTGCAAAATGCTACCAACATTAAGTTAGAGGAAATTCCGGATAAGATTAATATAATTAAAAAACATTCAAAAAAGCTAATTGTTGTTTATTGCCAAAAAGGTATTCGATCACAGCAGGCGGTTAACCTACTGATTAAGTTGGGATTAGATAATGTTGTTAGTATAGAGGGTGGAATAAATGCTTGGATTAAGGAGCAACTTCCAGTTGCTAATAAATAATTTATGAATAATATTATAATGTATACGACTCAATTTTGTCCTTATTGCTCAAATGCTGAGAATTTACTTAAAAGTAAAGGGTTCAACATTTCAGAAAAAATCTATATTGATCAAGACCCAAAAGAATTAACTAAGATGATGGAAATGACAGGCAAGAGAACGGTGCCACAAATATATATAAATAAAATATATATAGGTGGATTTGATGAGCTAAGGAAATTAGACAATACGGGTGAGTTAGATAAGTTACTAGATATTTAATTTTTTCAAGAATTTAGGTTCATACTTTCGTCATAAAAAGATAGAATAGCTTATTAATAAATTTATTTTAACAACAAATTGGACTAAAAATGGCAGAAGATAAAAAGAACCAAAAGAAAACATCAAAAACTCCAGCAAAGGCTAAGAAATCATCTGCGGCGGCAGCTTCAGATCAGACACAGAATCAAGGCCCTGGTTTTGGTATTGAAAAGCTTTTCTTAAGAGATGTATCTGTAGAGGTGCCTAACTCACCAGAAATATTTACAATTCATGATGCACCGTTGATTGATATTGAATTGAATAATTCAGCCGTACCTATATCTGATGGTTACTATCAAGTTTCATTGCAGGTTACAGTTAAAGCAATGCAGGGTGAACAAACCGCTTTTCTAATAGATGTAACGCAGGCTGGTATTTTTACACTAAAGAATGTTCCCGAAGAGGGTATTGAAATGGTTCTAGCAATAACATGCCCCAATATACTATTTCCTTATGCCAGGGAAGCAATTTCCGATTTAGTCGTTAAGGCTGGATTTTCATCCGTCCTTTTAAATCCAATTAATTTTGAGGCACTTTATATGCAGCAAAAAGAAGATCAGGCAGCTGGAAATGCAGGTAAAGCCAATTAAATACTGCCGTAAATTTTCTTTCTTTATTTTATTGTGTTTTCTTCTTTCATATAATGCTTTAGCGGCAGATTTTGTCTCAGTTAAAGAAAAAAAAGCAATTTTATATGAAGGGCCATCTGAAGCTACAAAAAAAAAGTTAATTATTACTGAAGGCTATCCATTATTAGTCATGGTGAAGCTTAAGGAATGGCTGAAGGTTAAGGATCATGAAGGTAAAATTAACTGGATTAAAACGGCTAACACTACTACCAAGAGAACTGTAATGACAATAAGGCTTGGAGTTCCCATTTATAATGAAGCCTCATCAAGCAGCAACAGGGTTGCTGATGTTGAAGATAGAGTTGTGCTAAAACTCTCGTCACCACTAGTGACTGACGGTTGGGTTAATGTTATATCTGAACTAAATGACTTAAAAGGCTTTGTCTCTGCGAACGATATTTGGGGTGTCTAGTTCATGAATGTTTGTGTTCTTGGAGCGGGTGCTTGGGGTACTGCTCTAGCCATACATATAGCAAAGAAACATAATGTTGTTTTATGGGCAAGAGATTCAAGCCATGTTTCTGGGATGGAGAAATCAAGAGCTAATCCACTTTATCTAGGTGATTTCATTTTTCCAAAAAATCTTGCTTTAGAAAATAATTTAGATTTAGCTATTGAGAGTGCTGAAATACTAATATCGGTAGTACCCACCTCCGGCTTTAGATCTGTCCTTAATAATATTCAAAGAATAAATAAAAATATCCCTATTATTTGGGCAAACAAAGGACTTGAAAAAGGTACCGCAAACTTACCACATGAAGTAGCAATTGACGTGTTAGGTACTCCAAATACTAATAATAATCGCCATTTTGGTGTGATTTCAGGCCCTAGTTTTGCTGCAGAGCTTGTAAGATCATTGCCTACAGCAGTAACCATGGCATCAACTAATGTAGAGCTATCATCCATTGCTGCTAAATTATTTCATCATAGTAATATGAGGATCTATACAAGTAACGATGTTATTGGTGTCTCTGTAGGAGGAGCGTTAAAGAATGTTATTGCAATTGCCTCGGGTATTTCAGATGGAATGGGTTTTGGTAATAATGCACGAGCTGCGCTTATAACTAGAGGATTGTCAGAAATTAGTAGGTTTGGAGTAGCGTTAGGTGCTAAGCCAGAAACCTTCAATGGTTTAGCAGGTGCTGGCGATTTGGTCCTTACATGTACTGGAGAATATTCTCGAAATAGGGAAGTTGGACTCCGATTGGCCAAAGGACTGGCTCTTAAGGAAATATTAGCTGGTCTTGGCCATGTTGCTGAAGGTGTATTTACTGCTGCTGAGGTAATTGGAAGAAGTAAGCAGCTAGGAATCGAGATGCCAATTACTCAAGAGGTAAATGCTGTTATACATAACGGAAAGTCACCACGTGAAGCAGTTCTCAATTTACTCGAAAGATCTATTAAAAAAGAGAATTAGACTCCCTCGTTAAAATTATTTTGTCGCCATGCTTCGTATAGAATTACTGCAACCGAATTTGATAAATTTAAACTACGATTATTTTTTACCATCGGTATGCGAATATTCATAAAGTTATCTGGGCTTGTTAATATCTCGATGGGAAGGCCTCGAGTTTCTGGCCCAAAAACTAGAATATCTCCAGGTATGAATTGTGGTTCGTGGTAATGATTTGAAGATTTTGTAGTAACTGCAAATATTCTATTTCCTTTGAGGGAGTCAATACATTCTTGATAAGTCTCATATATAGTAATATGTGCCATGTCATGATAGTCTAAACCAGCACGTTTTACTTGTTTTTCATTTAAATCAAATCCTAAGGGCTTAATTAGATGAAGATTTGCATTTGCATTAACACAAAGTCTAATTATATTTCCTGTATTGGGAGGTATTTCTGGTTCAAATAAAACGATATTAAACATATGATTAAACTTTATACAGTTGTTAAAAATTAGTGTAAAATTACTTAACAACTTAATTATATATTAATTATAACAATAAAATCAATTATTTAGGGGTTAATATGTCAAGGTCTAATGTTGATACACATGAAGAAACTATTCATTTTGTCAAAAAAAATAATTCAAAAGAGACAAATGATAGGTGGAGCAAAGTAGAAATATCAGATTTGTTTAACAAACCCTTTAATGATCTGATTTTTATGGCTCATAAGGTTCATCGTGAATCTTTTGACCCTAATGCGGTTCAGCTTAGTACACTTCTTTCGATAAAAACTGGTGGGTGTGCAGAGGATTGTGGGTACTGCCCTCAATCAGCAAGATACTCGACAGATGTAGAAAATACTCCAATACTCTCACTTGATGAAGTTATTGAGTCTGCAAAGGCTGCAAAAAGTGCCGGAGCATCTCGATTCTGTATGGGTGCTGCATGGAGAAAGCCCAAACAAAAGGATCTTGATCTTGTAAAAGAGATGGTAGTTTCAGTCAAGGCATTAGGATTAGAGACTTGTGCCACATTAGGGATGCTAAATAACAATCAGGCAGAGCAACTGAAGGATGCTGGCCTTGACTACTATAATCATAATTTAGATACCTCTCCTGAATACTATGGCGATATAATCTCAACTAGAACATACCAGGATCGTCTTGATACTCTAGAAAGTGTTAGGAATGCAGATATCCACGTATGTTGCGGAGGAATTGTTGGTCTTGGTGAAAGCCTTGATGATAGAGTTGGATTGATTGCTCAATTAGCTAATATGGAAGAGCCGCCTGAGAGTGTGCCAATTAATTTACTAACCCAGGTAGATGGTACGCCACTCATGGGAATAGAGCCTTTCGATCACTTTGACTTTATTAGGACAATTGCAGTCGCAAGAATAACGATGCCGAATAGCTTTGTGCGCCTTTCGGCTGGAAGAGAGGTAATGGATGATGGTATTCAGTCTCTAGCATTTTTTGCAGGTGCAAATTCAATATTTTACGGGGAAGAACTTTTAACTACAGGTAATCCTAATGTTGAAAAAGATCAATTGTTGTTTAAAAGACTTAATCTAAAAACAATCTAATAAATGTTGTTTGATGAGATTAATAATGAATTAGATCAACTAAAAAATAGGCAACTATTTAGATTAAGAAATAATATACAAGATATTAATAAGGCTAGAGTTCTTATTGATGGAAATTGGCTCCTTAATTTTGCAAGTAATGATTATCTTGGAATCTCGCAGAATAAAATTGTACAATCTTCCATTATTAATTCCCTTAAAAAATATGGAAATGGTTCAGGAGCTTCCCATCTTATTTCTGGTCACTTTGCATCTCACAATAACCTCGAAATAGAGGCGGCCAAAATTACTGGGTTCGAAAGTGGGTTATTTTATTCAACAGGCTATATGGCAAATATTGGTGCAGTTGGGTCACTATGTAATCGAAATTCCGTAATATTTTCTGATAAATTAAATCATGCGTCATTAAATGAGGCCGCAATACTAAGTAGGGCAAAATTAATTCGATACAAACATCTTGATTTAGATCACCTTGAAAAACTAATTAAAGGCAATTTAATTAAGCGAAAAATAATAGTAACAGATGGGGTATTTAGCATGGATGGTGATATTGCTGACATACCCGGGTTAGTTTATTTGTGTGAAAAATATGATGCAACGCTATATGTTGATGATGCACATGGATATGGAGTTCTAGGTAGCAGTGGCCAGGGAATTTTAGAATATTATGAAGATGAAGGGCTTCTCAGTAATGAGTCAAGAAAATTAATTGTTTACATGTTTACACTTGGGAAATCAATTGGTGTCTCAGGAGCAATGCTATGTGGTAAGAAAGAGGTTATTGAATATTGTATACAAAAATCTAAACCCTATATATATACGACTGCACCACCACCGTATATTGCTTCAGGTGTAATAACATCAATGAATATTATCAAGAATGATATGAAGTTAAGAGAAAGATTGAAATCATTAATAGAATTATTTAGATTAGAAATATTCAATAAATCAACTTTAACATCTTCAAGGACAGCGATTCAGCCAATTGTAATTAATGATCTTGAAAGAGCTATTTCTATTTCTTCACAGCTACGAGAGCTAGGATTCTTAGTCCCTGTGATAAGGCCCCCCACAGTTCCTGATGGAACATCCAGGTTAAGAGTATCAATATCTGTGCTACATACTAAGAAAGATATAATAAAGCTCGCATCAACTATTAATTATTTATTAATTTAGTGAATATTAAAATTATAGGAGATGGGGAGCCATTACTGCTAATACATGGCTGGGGGATGTCTGGAAGAATATGGGAAGTTATTGAGGATGATTTATCAAAATACTATAAATTATACATTGTAGATTTACCTGGAATGGGAAAGAGTGAAGAGATAGAAGATTATTCTCTAACTAATATAGTTGATCAGCTATATATTAAATTACCAATGAAAATATCAATAATGGGGTGGTCACTTGGGGGAATAATTGCTCTAAAATATTATGAAAAATACCCAAAAAATGTCACTAGATTATTTCTCGTTGCCTCCACACCATGCTTTATTAATAAAAAAAATTGGAATTTAGGTGTGGAGGGATGTTTACTGAATAAATTTTATGATCAATTAGTAGATAGCTGGAGTAAAACCCTAAATCAATTTTTTATGCTTCAGCTAATTGGTTCTAATAATAGGAAGGAAGTTATGAAGGAATTACACGAAGTATTTATTACTAAGACACCCCCCAAAATAAAATCACTAAAATCGGCACTAGAAATATTAAAAGAAACTGATTTAACAAAAACAATAAGTAATATAAAGATACCTACCATCATAATTGCTGGAGATTGTGACAAATTAACGCCAAAAGAGGCCTCTATATTTATGCAAAGTAAAATTAAAAATTCAAGACTTAAGATATTTAAGAGTGCTGGCCATATTCCATTCTTAAGTCACCCAAAAGACTTTATTAAGGAAGTTTTGTTAAGCTTTAATCATAAATAATGATAAATAAAGAATATAAAAGAAAAAGTTTTAATCGTGCTGCAAGAACCTATGACACTTGCTCAACCCTACAAGATACAATTTCTTGTAATTTAATTGATAGACTAAAAACTATCAAGTTGGACCCAATTGATATTTTAGATTTAGGATGTGGCACTGGAACAAATGGATTGAATCTAAGAAAAATATATAAGAAATCAAGAATTATTAATTATGATTTTTCTGAAAATATGCTTAGGGAGGCGCGCATAAAGCAGAAACTATTTTTTTTAGATAAAATTAATCCCAGTCCATATTCATATATTTGTGCTGATATCGAGGCTATACCATTAGAAGAAAATTCATTAGATCTTGTATGGTCATCAAGTACACTTCAATGGTGTAACGAATTAGATTTAGTATTTAATCAGCTTAAAAAAATACTAAAGCCTGGTGGGCTTTTTATTTTTAGCACATTTGGACCAAATACATTGAACGAGTTACGAGAAATTACAGAAAATTTATTTAATGAAAAAAAGACAAGTACATTTATTGATATGCATAACTTAGGTAACCTTCTCATAGACTCTGGCTTCAGTGATTCAATATTAGATGTTGAGAATTTTTCGGTAACCTACAACGAAGTTGGTAAATTATTTATGGATATCAAAAGTATCGGTGCAACTAATGGTAATGTATCAAAAAATAGAGGTTTATCTGGAAAATCATTTACCAAGAAAATTATCGAGAAGTATGAGGGTTATAGAATAAATGATTTATTACCAGCCTCCTATGAGGTCATATACGGTCATGCCTGGAATACTAAAAAGTCCAATTTTGAACACTTAATAAAATATAAATGATGAATAAAGCCTTTTTTATTACTGGGACAGATACCGGAATTGGTAAAACTTTTATTACCTGTGCATTAATTGAGTTAATGAAATCTCAAAATAAAATTGTTGGTGGAATGAAGCCAATTGCTGCAGGAGAAAGTATCCATAATGGCATTAGTATAAATTCTGATGTATTTGATATTAATCGTTTTGGTAATACAGAGCCTAATTCACATGGTATTAATACTTATAGTTACAACGAAGCAATTGCACCGCACATTGCTTCAAAAATTAATAATATGCCTATTAGTCTTTTAAAAATTAAAGATCACTTCGATTCACTCAAGAAAACCGCTGAGTATTTATTTGTTGAAGGGGCAGGGGGCTATTATGTCCCTCTTGGTGAGGATATTATGACATCTGATCTAATTAGCTCTCTAAATATCCCTATCATATTAGTGGCGGGAATTAGGCTTGGCTGCTTGAACCACACAATGCTAACCGTTGAAGCTATCCATAAAAATAAACAGAAAATTTTTGGATGGATTGCAAATATAGTTGACCCAGAAATGAGCTATCAAGACGATAGTATTAAGTATTTAAGAGAAAAAATTAGTGAGCCCTGTATGGGGGTCGTCCCTTATATCAAAAAAAATGATCCATTAGAAGCATCACACCACCTAATATGGCCAGCATTTTAGTACAAAGAATTTTTAATAATATAGTTTTCAATTTCTGATGGAATCATTAAACCTAGATTATTTCTGCTGCGAATATAATCCCTAATCACATGAGATGCAACGTCAATTTTTTTCATCGGTACTGAATAAATAAAACCTGTTCGGTTATATTTAAGATTGTTTATTTGGTCAGTCCAGTGGATGTCAATTATTTTCTTTATTGTTGGATGAAATTTTTGTGAAAATATATCACTGTCAGATCTATTAATCAGAAGAATGTGACAAAAATTTAATATTTCCTTCCACTTATACCAAAGATGAAAATTTGCAAAAGCATCTGTTCCAATAATCATGAAGTAAGAATTTTCATCTCTACTAAAAAAATACTTTAGAGTGTCAAATGAGTATGATTTATTTTTTGTTTTTTTTGAATTTTCAACTTCAATTTCTGACACTTCATAGTTGGAATTTTTAAAAGCAATTTCTAACATTGCAACTCTATGCTTTGCAATAGTTAAAGGTTTTTTAAAAGCAGATTTACCTGTCGGTATTAATATTAATTTATTTAATCCAACCTCATCTATACAGTTTTTTGCAATTTCAATATGTGCATTATGAACTGGATCAAAAGCACCACCATAAAGCCCGATTAATTTATTAGCTGACATGGATTACGTTCTTATTTGTCCACTTCCAAAAACAACATATTTTAAAGAAGTCAGCCCTTCAAGACCGACAGGTCCACGCGCATGAAATTTATCTGTTGAAATACCTATCTCAGCACCAAGGCCATACTCAAATCCATCTGCAAATCTAGTTGATGTGTTAATCATGACGCTTGACGAGTCAATTTCACGGATAAATTTCGTGGCACTAATATTATTTTCTGTAATAATCGACTCCGTATGAGCTGATGAGTATTTATTTATATGGTTAATTGCCTCTTCAATTGAATCCACGATTTTGCAGGAAATGATTGGACCAAGATATTCTTCGTAAAAATCTTCAACGGTGGCACTATTAATCCCAGGGATGTATTCCTTTGTTCTGTCACAACCACGAATTTCAATAGACTTACCGTCAAAAATTTTTTTTATTGCTGGTAGAAATAAGGCTGCAGTTTTAGAATTTACAACTAAAGACTCAAGTGTATTGCATGTGCCTAACCGCTGGGTTTTTGCATTATCGGTTATGGTTATTGCCCGCTCTATATCAGCATGCTCGTCAATATATATATGACAGTTACCGTCTAAGTGCTTAATAACAGGAATTTTAGCTTCACTAGTTATTTTCTGAATTAAACTTTTCCCCCCCCTTGGAATAATTACATCAATAAAGTTTGTTAATGTTATCATTTCAGTGACTGCTGCTCTATCTGTATTCTCAATAATCTGAACGCCAGCTTCGGGTAGGTCAGCAAAGATAAGTGATTCCTTGATCAACAATGCTAAATAGTTATTTGTGTAAATTGATTCAGATCCACCTCGAAGAATAATTGAATTTCCAGACTTTATTGCGAGGGCTGCAGCATCTATTGTAACGTTGGGTCTTGACTCATATATCATTCCAATAACCCCCAGAGGAACTCGCATTTGAGCAACTTCAATTCCAGATGGCATCCGTTTTTTATTAGATGTTTGGCCAATAAGGTCATTAAGTTTAGATACCTTAATTAAACCATCAGCCATTGATTTAATATTTGCATAGCCTAACGTTAGGCGATCAATAAATGCATCATCAGCATTTGTTTTAATTGCATTACCTACATCTTTTTTGTTAATTTCTATAATATCATCATTGTGATCTATTAGTATTTCGGCTAATTTCTCTAGAAAAATATTCTTTTGGTCCGAAGTTGCTGCAGCAATTTTAGCTGAAGCTTTCTTTGCAGAGACCCCTACGTTTCTCATATACTCTTTAATATTCATTTTTTTATTTTACACCTTTGCTTTACTTAGGATACGTGAAAGTCCAATTACAAATCTATTTAACTCAAGCCATGGATTCCCAATTAATAAACCCTTACAAATTAAATCAATATCTCTTATCTTGTTTAATGATGCCTCAATTTGTTTTACAGATAAATTACTTATACAATTAATTACAAGGTTTTGAGAGGTGCCAAATATTCTGAGCTTTAAAAAATCATTTTGAGTGTATTGCCCATCTTTACTTATCTTGATGTTCGCAATTGCTCTAAAAATCCAGGCATAAAGTCCATTAATCATTAGTGGCTCAATTCCTTCTTCCTCTAAGTGTGTGATTGCTTTATGAGTTTCTGAAATCTTCCCTCTTAAGCAAAACTCAATAAGCTTGAAGCCATCGTACTTAGAACTATTTGATAGTTGCGCTGATATTACTTCGGGGTTTATAGTTTTACCTTTATGAAGTAACGACAGTTTAATAATTTCATTTTCCGCAGCAAGGAGATTACTCTCAGTAAATTCAGCTATTAGATTGATTGCTTCATCAGTAAAATCGATCTCATGTAATTTTGCTCTAACCTTTATTGATTTTATTATTTCTGTTGAGTTTGGTTCATTAGCTTCCATAGTAATGCTAAATTTTTGTAGAGATTTATACCAAGAAGATTTTTTGAAGTCTTTAGGGTCTGTTTCAGCATTAATAATATAAAAATCATCTGATTTATTAATTAATGATTGGGTGATTAATTGTTTTACTTCCTCAGCAATCCTACCTCTTGAAACTAATATTTTATATAAAATATTATTATTAAATAGTGAGCCATCAGAGAGTATTGGTATTAGATCATTTGATTTTGTAGTTGAATTGATTATCATTACTTCGATGCCAAAATCTTTCTTTTTAAAGTAGTTTTGGCACAATGAAATAGTATGGTTGGTAACAACAGGCTCGCCACCCATAACAATAATACAATTCTTATTGTTACCTCTGAGTTTATCAATTTCATCCTCAGAAATAATTTGATTATTCATCCTATTTTGCAGAGGAAATTTGGGATCTCATGGTTCTAATAATTTGCTCTTTCATGCCTTTAATTAAATTTCTTTCTTCTTCTTGTTTCGCGACAATATTATTATCATCATATGAATATTCGCGCGTAGAATTTATTTTTATTACTGGTCCCCATTCCCCTATTGAGCTCTTTATTCTGTATGAAATATGATAATTTAATTGATATTCACGAATCTTCCCAGTTGCGCTCAAGGAGAGTATTCTTTTATCATACTGATCTATAAGTATTTCTATAGATTTCTCTGCAGACGAATGTTTAATTTCTACACCAGATTGTTTATATTTCTTTTTTAATTCTTTTGTAAATCCCGAGGAAATACCATCAATTTGTATCGAGCTGAAGGAATTATCTTGAGACCCTCTTAACTGAAACCCGCACGATGTAATTGATAAGGTGAGTATTAGGATGAATATATTTTTGATCGTTGCATTCATAATCTAGTTTATTACAATATTAATTAATTTATTTTTTATGTAAATAATTCTCTTTATCTCGACACTATTTGGTATGAATTTCATAACTTCTTCATTTTTAATAGCCATATTTTTAACTTGTTCTTCATCTTTATCCGTAGATATTACCATATTTCCCCTTAGCTTTCCGTTGACCTGAATTACAATTTTCACCTCATTTTTAATTAAAGCAGTCCGATCAACTTCTGGCCATTTTTGCTTTTCAATACTACTACTCGGGTTAATATTAATCCATAATTCTTTTGTAATATGGGGGGCAAAAGGATTAAGTAATAGAAGGATATTATTTATAACTTGTTTTTTTAGTTTGTGGCTAATGTTTAATTCGGATTGCTTTTTCGTGAATAAGTTTACTAATTCCATAATTGATGATATTGCTGTATTAAAACTTGTTCTTCTATCAAGGTCATCTGTTACTTTTTCAATAGTTGCATTAAGCTTATATCTTAAGTCTTCTTCACTTTTTAAATCACTTAACTTACCTTCGTTCGCTTTACTTAATGCGGTATTTTTAAATTGATATGTAATTTTCCATAATCTTTTTAGGAATCTATGCGCCCCTTCTATTCCTGCATCTGACCACTCTAAACTTTGTTCAGCAGGAGCTGCAAACATTATAAAAATTCTAGCCGTATCAGCACCATATTTTTTAATTAATTCATTGGGGTCTACAGTGTTTCCTTTTGATTTTGACATTTTGGACCCATTTTTTAAAACCATTCCTTGGGTTAGAAGCTTTTTAAATGGTTCTTTAGTATCAATTAGTCCCAAGTCAAATAAAATTCTATTAAAAAACCTTGCATATAATAAATGAAGAATTGCATGCTCAATACCTCCAATGTAGTAATCAACAGGCATCCAATATTTAGCTCTATCATCGAGCATTGCATTTTCTTGGTCGTATGATGCATATCTGGCAAAGTACCAGGATGATTCAAAAAACGTATCCAGAGTATCTGTTTCTCGTACAGCCTTCATTCCGCATTTTGGACATTTACATTGAATAAAATCCTGCATTTCCTTAAGTGGCGATCCGCTATTATTGATTTCTACATCTTCCGGTAGGTTTATTGGAAGATCTTTTTCTTCGATGGGGACATCACCGCATTCTTTGCAGTAAATCATCGGGATTGGACATCCCCAATATCTCTGTCTTGAAATACCCCAGTCCCTTAGGCGATACTGAACTTTACCCCCACCTCTCTTTAGTAACTCTATTTTTTTCGTTATTTGTTTTTGAGCTTCGGAGCTATTGAGCCCATTAAATTCACCAGAATTAATTAGTACTCCATTTCCAGTAAATGCTCCTTTAGTGTTTCCTCTTTCATTTTTAATTACTTGATTAATAGGTAGGGCGAATTTATTTGCAAATTCATAATCTCGTTCATCATGTGCAGGTACTGCCATCACCGCACCTTCCCCATAATTAATTAGTACGTAGTTAGCTATCCAAACTGGTATTTTTTCATTTGTTAAAGGATGCTCAACATAAACACCTGTAAAAATACCTTTTTTTTCTGCTGTAGCAATTTCAACTTCTGATACGCCACCCTTACTACACTCGCTTATAAAATCTTTTATTTGCTGTGTACCTGAAAGGCTTTTACTTAATGGATGTTCTGGTGCAATAGCTAAATATGTAGCTCCCATTAATGTATCTGGCCTTGTTGTATATACTCTGATGTTTTCTTGTGAGCCTATTATTTTAAAATCAACATCACATCCAACACTTCTTCCAATCCAATTTCTCTGCATTGTTTTTACTTGTTCAGGCCAATCCTCTAATTTATCAAGCCCTTCAAGTAATTCATCTGCATAATCAGTAATCCTCATAAAGTACTGGGGGATCTCTTTTCTTTCAACAATTGCGCCTGATCTCCAGCCCTTCCCATCGATCACTTGTTCATTAGCCAAAACTGTTTTATCAACCGGATCCCAATTAACAGTTGATGTTTTTTTATATATAAGTCCTTGCTTGTATAGCTTAATAAAAAGCCATTGCTCCCACTTGTAGTAATTAACTGAGCAGGTTGATATTTCTCTCTTCCAGTCAATAGCAAGACCCAACTGTTTTAGCTGTTCTCGCATGTGGTTAATATTTTGGTTAGTCCATTTTGCAGGGGCAGTATTATTTTGAATAGCAGCATTTTCAGCAGGTAATCCAAATGCATCCCAACCCATAGGTTGCATTACATTAAATCCATTCATTCCCTTGAAGCGAGAAATAACATCACCAATAGTGTAGTTCCTGACATGTCCCATGTGTAATTTTCCACTTGGATATGGAAACATTGATAAAGCGTAAAATTTAGGCTTATTTGAGTTTTCGCTAACTGAAAAAGTCTGAGAATCATCCCACTCAGCTTGAGTATTTTTTTCTATTTCGCTAAAAGGGTAGTCTGGATTCACTGTCTAAGATATTTTTTCAGAAAGTGCATTATTGATATCAATGGCTTTTTTTGAGCCATCAATGCTAATAAATCTTGGCTTAGTATTAAGGCTCTTGTTTTCCCATGATGAATAAAAATTTATTAATGGCTCAGTTTCGCGATGATATGTTTCCAATCGCTTCATGATAATCTCGGTTGTATCATCGTTTCTGATAACAAGTGGCTCACCTGTTTCATCATCAACTCCTTGATTTTTTGGAGGATTATTTTTGATATGATAGATTCTTCCAGACGGCGTATGAATTCTTCGGCCATTTAGTCTCTCTATAATTGTTTGGTCTGGAACATTAATTTCAATAACAACGTTTATGTAAATACCTTCGTCACTCATCGCTTCTGCTTGAGGAATTGTTCTAGGAAAACCATCTAATAAAAAACCATTCTCACAATCTTGCTCACCAATTCTTAGTTTAACAAGATTGATAATTAATTGATCAGGAACCAGCTGCCCATCCTCCATAAAATTCTTAGCTTTAATACCAAGCTCAGTTTTATTACCAACAGCTGAGCGTAGCATATCCCCCGTTGATATTTGAGGGATATTAAACTTCTGTTTCAGATATTGTGCTTGAGTACCTTTACCAGCTCCAGGCGCTCCAAGAAGAATAATTTTCATAGTCATTTAATCCAAAAGTATTAAATTATAGCAGCTTCAATCTAATATTTTTTTATCGAAAATATAATTTTCAATTCTCACAAAGTCTGCCAATGTAAGCATCTCCGCTCTATCCTGTGGATTAATCTCGAGGATATTGAGATCATCATAATTTAGTATAGATTTTAGATTATTTTTGATAGTTTTTCTTTTTTGGGAAAAAGAAATTTTAAGTAATTTTTCAAAGCTATTAATATTCTTTACTTTATTTATATGGTTTATTTTCGGTATCAATCTAACTAATGATGATATTACTTTGGGTGGTGGAGAGAATGATTCAGGCTGAATATCGAACAGTAATTCAATATTAAAGAAATACTGTAGCATTACCGATAGCCTTCCATAGCTTTTTGAATGTGTCGAAGATGAAATTCTTTCGGCTACTTCTTTTTGCAGCATAAAATGTAAATCTTTTTGATTGCTTATCGTTTTTATCATTTTAAGCAAAATTTCACTAGAAATATAATAAGGTAAATTTCCAATAACCTTATCGTACTTTCCAATAATATCGTTACTCATTTCAAGAATATTTGAAGGAAATATTGTTATTTTTGTGGAGGGTATTTTTTCTTGGAGAACTTTTATCATGTCAGGATCAATTTCAACGACATCAATATGATCAATCTTATTTAATATCTGGGTAGTTAGTGCTCCGAGACCCGGCCCGATCTCTAAAATTTTTTCTGAATTGATTGGGTTGATTGCCTCAATTATTTTATTTATAACTCCTTTATCTACTAAAAAGTTTTGCCCATATTTTTTTTTAGCTTTAATCATTTATATGCTGAGTTTAATTGCCATCGCGACAGCCTGATACAAGCTTTTTGGATTAATATTTTTAGTTCCTACAAGGCTGTATGCAGTTCCATGATCAACTGAAGTTCTAACTATAGGTAAGCCTAATGTTATATTTACACCCTGTCCAAATGAGAGTGCTTTGAAGGCAGCAAGACCCTGATCATGAAACATTGCCAGAAAGCAATCTACGCCATTTATATTCTTAGGAACAAATGCAGTATCTGCAGGAACTGGTCCTATTAAGTTGAATCCTTCGTTATTAAGTGATTCGATTACTGGGATAATTACTTTTATTTCTTCGTCACCAAAATTACCATTTTCACCGGCATGTGGGTTAAGTCCAGTAATTATGATTTTTGGTTTTTTTATTTTAAAACGTTTTTGAAGATCAAAATGAAGGGTTCTAATAATTTTTGTTAGCTTAGTTTTTGTAATTAGACGTGAAACTTGAGATAATGGAACATGAGTCGTAACCAAGGCTACTTTTAATTCTTTATTTGCAAGTAACATAACTTCTTTATTTGATGTTTTGCATAAATTTGATATATATTCAGTATGTCCTGTAAATTTACATCTAGTTGTTGACAGTATCTCTTTACTTATCGGAAGAGTAACAAGTGCATCATAATTCTTATTTATACAATTGTTCACTCCATAATCAATCATTTTAATCTGTGACAATGAATTTTCTTTAATTGGTTCGCCTGGAATAACATTGGATTCATAAGGAACATTTATAAGGTGAATATCTCCATTGCCTTTATGAGGTCCTAGATTTTCTATAAAATTAATTTTCTTATTATGCATTTTAGCCCTAGCATTAAGAGCCTTTCTATTTGCCATAATTGTAATCTTCGCTGGAATTTTTTTAAATGCTAGAAACACACACAAATCTAGTCCAATACCAGCAGGCTCTCCAGAATTTATAATAATACTAGGTAATTTAATACACATATATTTATTCGTTTAGTAGAATCTCAATATGCACTTGAGATTTAAGTGAATTTATCCAATCTTTATATTTAATTTCTGTTTTTCTTTGAACTATTTCACGCCTTACTGAAAACTTACTCTTCTCTTCAGTGATATCTTTATTTCTTTTCTCGTTAATAAGAAGAAGTACCCAGCCCACTTCTGTAGAAAAAGGACCACTTACTTTACCTAATTCTGATGATTCTACTGCACTTTTATAGTCGGGCAGCATAGCACTTTTGTCGACCCAACCTAAGCTTCCACCCTCTGCTGATGATATATCTTCGGAGAATTTTGATGCAGCTTCAGAGAATGTTAGTTCTTCAATTATTTGATTTTTAATATTATTCATTCTTTTTTTTATGTCATCTTCATTATTTATTTCGTTTATTTTTATTAATATTTGTTGGATATTATATTGTTCAGACATAATTTTTTTTTGCGCTCTACTGGTATTTTTAACATCGTCTAATCTTATGATATGAATTCCATTTGCTGACACCAATGGCTTAGATACATCCCCAATGTTCATCCCAGAAATTTCCTTAGAAAATAGTTCAGGTAAATCAACTATTTTTTTCCAGCCAAGCACGCCACCTTTGTTTGCCATTGGCCCCTGTGAGTATTTAATAGCAACATTTCCGAATGATTCAGTCCTTATTTGATCTAATATTGCATTTAATTTCTTTCCGCCTACTTTATAGTTTTTTTCTTTTTTTAATAAAATATGAGAAATTTTAAATTCTGAAACAGCCTTACCTTCTCTATTTTTTAACGTATTCTCTATTTCAAAATCAGAGATGTTAATTCTAGAAGCTATCTCTCTATCTTTTACTTGATTCAAAAGTAGCTCGTATGAAATCCCTTCTTTAAACTCATTAAAAGCTAATCCTGAAGCGTTAATTTCTAGTCGTAGCTCATCTACTGTTATATTATTTTTCTTAGCTATATTCGCGATAACACTATCTAAATATTGACTTTCTACTTTAATGCCAACCATTTCGGCATATTGAATAATTAATTTTTTTTCAATTAGACGCTCTAAAACTTCTTTTATCAAAACATCCTGACTAGGGACTTGTCGTTTTGCTTTCTGTAACTTTAGAAGGATTATATTTATTTCTTTTTCTAATTCATTTTTTGTCACAACTGATTTTTCAACAACAGCCACTACTCTATCTAGACTTTCATACTTCTCATAAGCTTTTAGATTAAATAACGTCCCAGGTAAATTTATTATTATAAAAATTAATGTTGTAAGGATTCGCTTATTGATCAATTGAAATTATCTTGTCTATATTTGTCTGGGAGATCAGATGTGGAGTACGATCCTGGCACATTTCTATTGATTACATCCACTAAGCTTGCCTTACTTGTTCCTAGTGAGCCTAGCCCCCCAAGTTCTAGCTGAAAGAATAGTGTGTAATTTGGCTTTTCCGTTGTAGCTAGGGACAGACGGTGGAATAAAATGCTTGATGACCAACATCCAGCATCGTAGGCTAGTCCTCCTAGAGCTTCAACTACTCCTGATTGCTTTATATCATAATTATATCTTCCTACTGTTGAATAACCGTTCCCTATGGGCCATTGCCCAGCTATATTTACTTGTTTAATATCATTTTCGCTCCCTGTTGGGCTTCTGATTAAACGATAACTAGCATCGATTAATTTTCCTGGTTCTGGTGAAAAATTAGATGATACAGTTGCTCGGTTTGTTGAGCTCTCATCAGGATTGTATTGTAACTCTGTATCTATTGTTAATGATGAACTCAGTCTTGCAAAAGCTAGCATAAATAAATCTGTTGAATCACTTTGATAGACTGAATTTGAAAATTGAACTTCATTTAAAACTTTTCTATCATTAATATAAAACCTTTGAGCTAGAGTTGCAGAAAGTCTTTCAGAGCCAGCGTCATCTATAAACCTTGTTGTTGCTGCCAGCGTAAATTGATTCGCATCGATCACCCTGTCTCCACCAACAAATTGATTTTCGGTAAAAATACTGTTCTGATTTAGGTCAAGTAACCCTGTGTCAAACATAGGAAGCATTGATTGGTTTCTATATGGTGTATATGTATAAAAAGCTCTAGGCTCTAAAGTTTGTGTAAAGTTATTTTTTCCAAATTTGAACTGTCGGTCAAGAAAGAGACCACTATCTAAAGATATTGTTGGTATTGCAAATTGCTTCGATGATGCGTTACCATTTTCGAGGTCATAACTACTTAATTTCATACTAATTTTGGGAATGACATAGCCGAAGTCTTCTTCAAAAGGGGTAGTTATACTTGGGTTTGCTAGAAACCGCATACCTTTTGTATTATCAGATCCTGTGTAGTCATTATTTCTCTCAAACTGAGTTAGTGATAGGGCTAGGCTTGTCTCGTAAAGATTTAATCCAAGACTATTTTCATTGGTTTTTGAATAGTGAGCAGAAATGCTTGGTAGTCTCTCGTAAGGGGAGCTGGTTGATAAATTCTGAAATTTTTGCGTAATTAAATTTACATCCCAATCTTCATTTACATAATTCAATTGAAGTTCCTGGGGTAAACTTACTTGACTTGTTACTGATATAAGCGACTCAAGGTCGGAAAAATAATTATCATCGGAAACTTTCTCAATTCTAGCGCTTGCTGTTAAGCCTTCGGCGAGTTTGTGTTGGTGGTTAATTTTTACTAAGTAACGTCTGTTATCACTTGCGTTATTATCGCTATTTAATATTTCAGCTGAGCTAACTCCACTGTAATTCTTATCCAGATAACGGTATTCCCCTTGAAGCTGCAATCCCCGCTTACTAAAATAGCGGGGAGTAATGGTAGCATCAGATGTGGGTGATAAATTCATATAATATGGAGCGGACGTTTCAAGACCACTTCTTGATGTAGTTCCTACACTTGGCGCTAAAAAACCTGATTTTCTTTCGTCATTAAATGAAAAATTTACTAATGGAGAAAATAAAACTGGAACCCCCTTGAACTCTAGAGTTGCATTAGTTGCATCAACAGTTTTTGACCTTTCGTTAATTTCTATTTCAGAGGCATTAATAAACCAATCATTCTGACCCGCATCGCATGTTGTTATTGATGCACCCTTTAATCTTTTCTTTTCTATACCTTCTATAAACAATACTGCTGCAGAGCCTCTTATACTTTTATTAAAAGCAGAGCCAGATTTCTTTAATCTAGTTACAAACGTTGCATTAGGCAGTACGCCTGTATTAGAATCCATCGACAATTCCATCTCGGTCCCAGTAATTGTTGATTCATTAGAATCCATCCTTACATTGCCTTTAGCATATAACTCGTCTGAAATTTGATCATATTCAATAATATCGGCTTGAACTGTTTTATTATCTTTTCTTAAGATAGCATTCCCAGAAGCTTTTAGCTTTCTATCCAACATATTCTCTATTGAGTCGCCCTCAATTATGATTTCATTGGGGGAGTCTAATAGTTCGACGGCATTAATCGTTGAGGCGCCTGAAAGCGCAGCAAGCAACGCGGTCAAATACAAAAAACTGTATAAGAATTGTAACAAAATATTAATCTAAACCTGATATAGTCATTTTAGTCATATTTATTAATTAGGTACTTTAGGGCTATTTAAAAAAAGTAATATATAAATCAGTAAGTTATGAATTATAACTCAAAGTATTAAAAAAATAGATAATTCTAGTGAAATAATGAGGGTGGCGTGGATAGAGAAGAAGAAATTAGAATATGGGTTAATACCCATTTAAGGGAGGAATTTCAGTGGGAACCTGCCTCAGCTGACGCCAGTTTTAGGCGTTACTTCAGAGTCTTTAAAGGCAATCAATCCTATATCTTAATGGATGCACCACCAAAAAAAGAAAGTATTCAGCCTTTTCTTGAGGTCGCAAATCGACTCAAGGATGCTCAAGTGAATGCACCAAGAATATATGCCTTTGATATTGAATTAGGCGTTATTTTAATTCATGACTTTGGCCCTACGACCTATCTGGATGCTATTAGCAAAGATAATGCTAATAAGCTCTACAGGGACGCAGCAAACTCCCTTATTTGCATTCAAAAAAACGTAGATACGAAAGAAATGCAGCATTATGATAAGAATAAATTGTATGAAGAGATGAATTTATTTGTTGACTGGTATCTAATTAAATATAAAAATATTGCACTATCAAAGACAGACATAAGCACTCTAGATCAATTTTTTAAATTGATTGCTAAAAAGGCAAGCCTGCAACCTCAAGTTTTTGTACATAGAGACTTTCACTCAAGAAATTTGATGTTTTTAGCCGACCCAAAACTAAATCCAGGTATTTTAGATTTTCAGGATGCTTTGATTGGCCCCATTACTTATGACCTAGTTTCTTTGCTGAAAGATGCCTACGTTGAATGGGACGAAGAGTTTATAATCGATCAATCTGTTCGTTATTGGCATAAAGCCAAAAAAGAAAATTTGCCAATTCAAGATGATTTCTCTGAATTTTATGAAGATTTCGAATTGATGGGTGTTCAAAGGCATCTAAAAGTTCTTGGAATATTTTCAAGGCTATCTATTCGCGATAAAAAAAATCAATATCTCGATGACATACCATTAGTAGAAAAATATTTGTGGAATACTATAACTAGGTATAAGGAATTATTTCCCTTGAGAAATTTATTGGATAAATTAATCGTATAATGAATAGATTCGCGATGATATTAGCCGCAGGAAGAGGTGAAAGGATGGGTGCTTTAACTAAAGAGACACCGAAGCCATTATTAATTTTTAAAGGTAAGCCATTAATTGTCTGGCATATTGAGAAATTATCTGCTGCAGGTTTTACAGACATTGTAATTAATGTTTCTTATCTAGCCGAAAAAATTAAGTGCTACCTTGGGAATGGATCTCAATGGGGAGTTCGAATTTTTTTCTCAGATGAAAATCCAGTTTTAGAGACTGCGGGTGGAATAAAAAAAGCATTGTACTTACTTAAATCAGACCCATTTTTAGTCATAAACAGTGATATTTATTCAGACATTAATTATGCTGAGTTATATGAATTAAATCTACCAAAAAATATCGAGGGGCTCCTATTTTTTGTTAAAAATCCTTTGCATAACGCTGCCGGAGATTTTTTATTGGGTGAGGATGAGGTAGTTATGAATAATGGAATTATAAAAAAAACATTTTCTGGGGTTGGGATTTACAGGCCTAATTTTTTTTACGATCTACCTAATAATGAATCTATTAAATTATCGGATGTTTTGAAAGAGAAGGTCGAAAAAAAATTAATAAAAGGAAAGTTATTCAATGGTTTATGGATAGATATTGGAACCCCTGAGAGATTAATAGGTCAAGATAACCTATAATATTTTTATATTAAATATAAAGAATAATAAATTGACATCAAAATACAACGAATTTTACAAACGAAGAAGTCTTCTTCAGTCTAAGATTGGAGATGGCATAGCTATAATATTTAATGCTGAAAAGGTTTCACGAAATCGCGATTGCCACTTTAAGTTCAGGTCTGACAGTTACTTTCATTATCTATCGGGCTTTCCGGAATCAGATTCAGTTTTATTTGTTGTAGGAGGAAATAACCCACTTTCTATATTGTTTTGCCAGCAAAAAGAGAGTGAAAAAGAGATTTGGGATGGATTTATTTATGGCCCAATGGAGGCTAAAGAAAAATATCTTATTGATGAAGCGCATCCGCTGGAAAAGATAAATGAGATTGCCGTTAAATTAATAGCAAATCGGAAAAAGATTTTTACTTTATCAACCAATACCCAAAAACAGCAGGGATTAATTAATCAATGGATTGATTATAACAAGCAACAAAAAAGATCAGGTATCCGAACTCCTGAGATGGTTGTTGATCTAGCAAGTATCTTAGATCCTATGAGGGTAGTTAAGAGCTCTTATGAAGTAGAGTTAATGCAGAAGTCTGCCAATATTGCTTCAGAGGCTCACATTTATGGTATGAGAAGCACTCTTCCTGGAAAAAATGAGTATCAAGTTGAAGGAGAAATTCTCAATCATTTTATCCAAAATGGAGCGGGTGATCCTGCTTATCAATCAATTGTTGCCGGCGGTAAAAATGCTTGCACACTTCATTATATTGCTAATAATCAAAAAATGGTAAGTGGCAATTTATTGCTAGTTGACGCTGGATGTGAGTATGAGTTGTATGCCTCAGATATAACAAGAACATACCCAATAAATGGAAAATTTACTCCAGCCCAAAAGAATGTATATGAGATGGTTTTAATAGCTCAAAAAAAAGCGATTGAAGAAGCAAGGAGTGGAAATCAATTTAATGCTCCACATAAAGCAGCATTGGGTGTAATTATTGATGGATTAATTGACTTAAAATTATGCACTGGAAGCCGGAATGAAATTGAGGAAAAGGAATCATATAAAGATTTTTTTATGCATCGCACGAGCCATTGGTTAGGTCTAGATGTTCATGATGCAGGTGATTATGTAGATAGTGATGGCAAATCAATTAAATTAATAGACGGGAATGTGTTAACCATTGAACCTGGGTGCTATATTAAGCCAAGCTCGAAAATTCCAAAAGAATTTTGGGGTATAGGGGTTAGAATCGAAGATGATATTCTTATTAATAATAATAATCCTATAGTGCTAACAGAAAAGGCTCCAAAAGAAATATCTGATCTAGAGTTGCTTGTTGGCAGCAAAAATGACTAAGAAAATAGTAATTATTGGCGCTGGCCCAACTGGTTTAATTTTTTCTCTTCTTAGCTCTGCATCAAATCATTCTATTACATTAGTCGAGGTTCGCGCTGCCTTTGAAAGAAAAAATGATAAACGTGCATTGGCGTTATCAGCTAGCAGTCGGTATATCCTTGAAAAAATTGGTATATGGAAAGACATAGAAGAGAAAATTATTCCAATTAAAGCCATACATACATCCCAAAAAGGTACGTTTGGGCGCTCTAAATTGAATGCTGATGAATTTAATACAGAGGCACTAGGTTACATCGTAGCTTACGGAGATCTTATGGTGGCATTAGAGAAGAAAATAATAGGACATAAAAAGATAACATTACATTACGAGACTAAAGTAAAAAAGATTGATGAAATAACAGACCATAATCAAGATATTATTTGTTATCAAAATGATAAATTATTGACTCTTGATTGTAATCTTCTTGTATTGGCTGATGGAGGACATTCGAGTATCGATGGACTAAGTCTTGCAAGAGAGGAAAAGCTAATCGATCATTTAGCAATAGTTACTCAAGTGCATTCTGATAGACCCCATAAGAATGTTGCATTTGAAAGATTTACTTCCAGCGGACCGATTGCACTTTTACCCAATCATCAAGGGGCGTATTCTTTGGTCTGGACTGGCCCGAAAGATAAAATAAATGATCTGATAGCATTAGACCAAAAGAGATTTTTAAAAGCTCTTCAGGAAGAATTTGGCGAAAGAGTAGGAAAATTTAAGGCGTGTGAACAAAGAATCAGTTTTGCTTTAATTCAATCATCTATCGTTACCGTACACAATAAGAATGTTGTAGCTGTTGGGAATGCAGCTCAAATAATGCATCCTGTAGCTGGCCAGGGTTTAAACACAGGGCTAAGAGATGCCCTGACTCTATCTGAGCAAATAATCAATAATGAAGAAAAGCAATCTTCAGGTGAATTGATAAAAAACTACATAAAATTAAGGAAAGTAGAAACAGAGAGTATGTTGAAGATAACTGAAAGCTTAACCACTCTATTTACAAATAATTTTATTGGAATTAATAGAATAAGGGGATTAGCTCTAACAATATTAGACTGCACTCCAATATTAAAGAAAAAATTTGTTCAGAAAATGAGCTATGGAAAATAAAAATATGGAGCCTGTTATTGTTTTAGGTGGTGGAGTGGTTGCTGGACTTACATCTAAAATGTTAGTCAATAACGGATTTAAAGTTATTCGCGTGAAAAACAAGATTGATAAGCCACTTAATAAAATTTTTGCAATCTCTCCCTCATCAATGGCTTGGTTTAAAAGCATTGGGCTCTCAAATTTTTTTATTAGTTCTGGCCACCCAATAAAGAAAATTGATATTTATTATGAGGGCGATAAAAAAAGATTAGGATTTGATTCGGATGAATATTATGAGAGCGCCTTAGCTTTTATGGTCAAGGAAAAAGACCTATCGGAGGCGGTAAATTTATCACTTAATGAGTCAGGGATAAAATTTCTATATCAAGATGAAATAACATTAGAGAATCATGATAACTATATAAAAATCACTAAAAATGAAGAGGATACTTACTCACGAATTTGCATTTGGTGTGACAACTCAAATCTCGATGATGTTTATAAAATTAAAATAAAGAAACATAAAAAAGATTTTTGTCAGCAAGCGATTACATTTAATTTTATTATGAATGAGAATAAAGCTAGCCATGCGAAACAATACTTTTTCAGAGATAGTATTTTAGCTTTACTACCAATATCTGAAGATGAAATATCTGTAGTATGGTCATGCGATAATAAGCTTATTGATAAGTTAAGAGCATTTGATAATGAGAGCTTTATAACTGAATTTCTATCAAGAACAAGTTTGGACAGAAAATTAATAGCAAACATTGGCGTAAGAAATTATTTCCCAATTAAACAGGAAATATCAGACAATCTATTTGATAAAAGAATTTTGCTTGTAGGTGACGCGGCACATACCATTCATCCTATGGCTGGACAGGGTTTAAACTTGGGGATAAGAGATATAAAAAATTTAGAGGAATTAATAAAGATAACAAAGTATACGGATATTGGGCTTAAAGGATTTTTGAGAAAATATGAGCGCTCTAGACGTCTTGATATTGAGCAATTTTCAAAATTAACAACATCATTACAATGGTTATTTTCTTCCTCTGATAGTGTGATCCAAGAAATAATTCGAAAAGGCCTTAAGTTAGTCGACAATAATACTGCTATTAAAAATTTTTTTATAAAGAAGGCAACAACATGAAGCTTATACTAACTATTTTATTGCTCACTTTTCCATTATTAGTATTTTCGAATGAAAAAGAATTACAAGTAAAAATTAATCAAAGTTATCCTGACTTAGTAATCAAAAGCATACAAAAGACAAACTTTAATAACCTTTACGAAGTCCTTATTTCAGGTCAAATTATTTATACAAATAAAGATTTTTCTTTTTTGATCGTTGAGGGAAGGGTAGTTGATCCTAAAACTAAAATTGATATCACTAGCGATAGACTTGAGGAGCTGACTCGAGTTAATTTTTCAAAACTCCCATTTGATAAAGCTATTAAAGTTGTTAGGGGTGATGGTGAAAGAAAGGTTGCTGTTTTTTCTGATGTTGATTGCCCATTTTGTAAGAAATTAGAAAAAGAAGCACTCTCAGAATTAGATAATATTACAATTTATACTTTTTTATTCCCTCTCGCGATTCACCCTAAGGCTGAGTTAAGATCAAACAAAATATGGTGTGCAGAGAATAAAGAAAAGGCATGGAACGATTACATGTTAAAAAATAAAATGGCAAATAATAAGGGTGATTGTAAAACACCAATTCAGGATATCCTGAAGCTTGGAAAAGAGCTGGGTATCAGCTCAACTCCTACAATTATATTTTCATCGGGTAAGAAAATACCAGGCGCAATTCCTTTAAAGGAGCTCGAAAAGCATATATAGATCAAGTTTTTAAAAATTAAAATTACTTGACATATTAAATGAATACGAGTAAAAAACTCATCAAGGCGTTTGTTTTCTAAACGTATGTCTTTATGCCTCTTAAATTTTTTAAGTTTCATATTCATGCGGAATTCAATCTTTAGGGTGCCTCCCAAATTTGTAAAGGATTTATCGTAATGGCTACAGGAACAGTTAAATGGTTTAATGATTCAAAAGGTTTTGGTTTTATCACTCCCGATGATGGTGGTGATGATTTATTTGCTCACTTTTCAGCTATTGTTGACGAGGGATATAAAAGTTTAAAAGAAGGTGCGAAAGTGTCTTTCGAAGTTACTGATGGTCCAAAGGGTCAGCAGGCTTCAAACATCAAACCGGCTGATTAGGTTTTAAAACAGGCTCTTTTTAAAAGAGCCTTTTTACATATTTGAAATTAATGCAGATGCAAATTCATTAGTTGATAATGCTTTGCACCCCTCTATTTGTTTTGCCAAATCAGATGTCATCTGTTTCCCTTTGAGTGTCTTTTCAAACGACCTATTTATAACTTCTGAGGCTTCAGCCCATCCAATGTGTTCAAGCATCATTTGTGCTGATAAAATAAGTGAGCTTGGATTCGCCATATTCATACCTGCTATTGATGGCGCTGTCCCATGTGTTGCTTCAAATATTGCAGTTGTATCCGATAGATTTGCTCCTGGTGAAATACCAATTCCTCCAACTTGCGCAGCTAATGCATCAGATATGTAGTCACCATTCAAATTCAAGGTAGCAACCACGGCATGATCTTTTGGGTTGAGTAGAATATCCTGAAGAAATGCGTCAGCAATCATATCCTTAATAATGAGCTTATTATTGACCCCATTAATTTTTCTATCAGTTGTTATTTCATAGTTGCCGATGTTATTTTTAACTGCTCCAAATTCTTTTTCGGCAAGCTCATATCCCCAATCTCTGAAGCCACCTTCTGTGTACTTCATTATGTTTCCTTTATGTGCCAATGTAACTGATTTTTGATCATTTTTTATTGCGAACTCTATTGCCTTCCTTATTAGCCTTTGGCTCCCTTCTTTTGAAACAGGTTTAATTCCAATCGCTGATGTATCTGGGAATCTTATTTTATTTTTTACTCCAAACGAATGGAGTAATTCGATAATTTTTTTTGTTTCATCTGAATTAAATGGAAATTCTATGCCAGCATATATATCTTCAGTATTTTCTCTAAATATAACCATATTAGTATCTTGGGGTCTTTTTACTGGGCTGGGAGCCCCATAAAAATATCTTATAGGCCTTAGGCACACAAATAGATCGAGCTGTTGTCTTAATGCAACATTAAGAGAGCGAATCCCACCTCCTATTGGTGTTGCCAGCGGGCCTTTAATTGATACCGTGTAATTTTTTAGTGCTTTCACAGTTTCTTCTGGTAGCCATATATCATCCCCATAAACCTTAGTAGCTTTTTCTCCAGCATAGACTTCCATCCAAGCAATTTTTTTTGTATCTCCATATGCTTTCCTTATTGATGTATCAATAACTGATTGCATAGCCGGTGTAATATCAACTCCAATTCCATCTCCCATGATAAAGGGTATGATTGGATTATTAGGAACATCTAACTTAAAGTTAGAATTAACATTTATTGCTTCTCCACTAATAGGAATTTTAATTTTGCTAGCCATATACTTTTTATCTCTCTCTAGTAATTTATGATTTTATTATTCAATAAGCCTTATGGCGTAATTAGTCAGTTTACTCCACATGATGATTTCGAGTCATTAGGCCACTATATCCCATTCAAAAATATATACCCTGTTGG
>Ga0209710_1000200_pt1 | contig 65631 bp, 57 predicted proteins | sample ArcticOcean_MG_C_5_FD_187436 | JGI IMG/M metagenome (GOLD analysis project Ga0209710, IMG submission 187436) | Marine microbial communities from western Arctic Ocean - ArcticOcean_MG_CB4_138 (SPAdes) (version 2) | ecosystem: Environmental > Aquatic > Marine > Oceanic | place: Arctic Ocean...
GAGCGCCTAGATGACGTAGAAGTTCCATCGCAGGATACTACGATAAAAATATTTTCTCACCTAGCGAAAGAGCTTACTACGTTTTACTGTGGGGGATGAAATGCCTTACGAATTAAGGATCGTATAAATGATTGATATATGTCGGGCTTATTAGCGACTAGCTATAAAGAGTATCTTTGCCCTAACTTTGCCTCTCCTTCGGAGTGTCAACATCTCTTATCCTTTACCTTATGGAGTTCGTCACTTCGTTACGCTTCGCTGCACTGCGTTCCTTCCCCAACGGTTCAGGAACGAGATGTGCAGCTGTGTAGGTGAATGGGAGGAGGTTGTTGTCCCCTAGTTTCATTAACAATACCCACTTTCAGCTAGATCATCTGTTGGTTAGAAAGATGGCGTTCAAATTTGAGTTGGAAAATCTGCATATAAATACGCATACCAGTCCTCGCTTTTTTCTTTGGTTTAGTCATATTGGCTCCGGTAAACAGTCAAATAACTGTTATGCCAGAGCCCCAAAGGCGAGGGAAGAAAAATCTATCTGGTCAGTCCATCATAGGTGGCCGGATGATGCCGAAACAGGTGGCCGGATGAAACTGAAATGGGTGGCCGGACCATACCGAAACAGGTGGCCGGATGACCCCGAAATGCGCACCTTTCTGGTAACAACATAATGTGGGTTCCAGGGGTATTAGGGAAGCTTAAAAATTTGAAGAAGCTTTATCTAGAAGGAAACAACATCATGCATGTTGACGATGACCTAGGCAAGCTAGCTAGGTAACTTAGAGGTTTTACATCTCCAATGGAACAATTTTTCAGCACTGAGTGATGGTATTAAGCAGTTAAAGAGCTTAAAAGAGCTATGGCTTGATGGGCTTGCAGGAAGTGAATATGGCCCGATTCAAAAATGCTCGGAAGGATTAAAATGGCCAACTAACAATGGATACGCCATTAGGCATATAAATTACGAAGGACAGGGCACTGAAGAGGCTCACCAAATGAGCATGGTTGAGATAATCGAATCTGGAAAACTTGTGGATGTGACCACTACACTTACCACTTACTGTGTATTTTGACGGAGATTCATGTGATGATTCAATGTTTAGTAAACTAAAGTACAGTGTGCATCATAATTTTTATTATACTCACTTGAACCCCATCCACCCTTCATAGCAATGAAACAATTACGGAAGATTGACACCGATGTTTGAACAAACCTTTAGAAACATAGACGATACGCTACACAAAGATGCGGGCTGTTCCAGTGAATTAGATTATGTTGAACAAACGTCATGGATGTTATTCCTCAAGTACCTTGATGACCTGGAGCGTTCCAAATCATTGTTTGCGGAGTTAGAAGAGAAAGAATACAGCTACATCATTGATCCGGAGTATCGCTGGAATGCATGGGCTGCCCCTAAGGACGCCAGTGGCCAGTTTGACAACCAAATTCTTCAATAAATATTGAGGACTAGGATTTATTTGCTTGATTATTGGGGAGCGTCCATATATGTCTATATTGTTTTTTGTCTTGTAACGTCTGATTTATCTTTCTGTTTAGCCTGCTCAGCAGCAGTGATAGCCGCTTTGGCCTAGATAGAGCATGAAAATGGCAAAAATGATACCTTGTGCATTTGCCAAGCTATCATTTTAGGGAACCGCCTTTTGAACATCTTGGCCACCAGATCTGTGTTTGTAGACTGCGCACAGACAATGCTTCTGGAAGTACTACGGCACATTTCAAAATACCGCAGCTGTTATAATGCAAGTCAAAGGCCATGGCCTTTGCGGCGATCTGTTTGGCTAGAAAACAACAAAGTTATTGTCAAACATCAAGCCAATGCAGATGCCAATAATCAAAGCCAGCAGGATTTTCTTTGGTTTATCGATACCTAATTCTCACATATAGTTAGGCGTCCTGCTGGGACCAAGACTAAGATTTCCACGATAGTTTTAACTGTATCTTCTGCTTTATGTTTTCCCAAAGCTTTGCCATTCCAAGCGGCTCGTAAATCATAAACACAATGATCAGGACACCAAAGACCACCTGTTCGATCGATGAGATGATCGTCGCGTCGATGGCCCCATGGAAAACGTTATTGCCAACACTATTCAGCAACACAGGGAAAAGCAGAATGAAAACCGCCCCAATGAAGGCGCCACTAATCGTACCGAGACCGCCAAGAATAACCATAAACAAGATCTTAAACGACAGTTTTATGTCAAACGCCACGGGTTCCAACGACTTTAGGTAACAAAAGGCAAAGAGCGCCCCAGCGACGCCACAGTAAAACGCACAAATTGCAAAGGCTTGCAGTTTGGTTTTCAAAAGCGATATGCCCATCGACTCGGCTGCTATGTCCATATCGCGCACCGCCATCCAGTTACGCCCAGTTCTGCCGCGCGCCATATTGATCGCCAGCAAGGTAAGCACAGTCACAATAACGACGATAACAAAATACATGTCCATCGGAGACGTGAAGGGTTTACCCATGATGACGATATCTTGCGCAGTGATGATCCCCGAGGTGTCATAGTTCTTAAACCAGCCGAATTTGTCGATCATCCAGACAATAAAAAACTGCGATGCAAGCGTGGCAACCATCAGGTATATTCCCCGAACCCGCAGGCTTGGCAAACCAAACAGGACACCAAAAGCGGCAGCAACCAAGCCGGACAATATTAGCGCTCCAAAAAAAGGAAGATCTGGCATGCGTAAGATGAAGTTATAGCAAGCAAAGGCACCAGCAGCCATGAAACCGGCGGCTCCAAGCGCCAATTGTCCGGCAAACCCCATGACAATCTGCTGACCGACCGCAGCCAGTGCAAGGCACAGCCAGGGTATAAGGATGGAAGAGTACCAATATTGGGTCTCGACCACCAGTGGGACGACAACAAATGCCAAAACCATTAGAAGGACGAATTTATTAACATCGTCTTTTGTGTATCCCATGAAAACTAATTTAGCGTGCACGTTATTCTCCCCTCCCTATACTCGTCTAATGATTTTTTCACCGAACAGACCTTCTGGCCTGTACAGTAGGAATAAGATCGCCAGTACATATGGTGCCCAGCCTTCGATGCCGCCACCAAAATACGGTCCGATGTAGACTTCCAGAACCTTTTCCGACGCACCAATGATGAGTCCACCAATGATCGCGCCCGGAATGGACGAGAAGCCTCCGATAATCAAAACCGGCAACGCCTTCAGTGCGAGATCAACAAGAGCGAACTGCACCCCTGCCCGAGCCCCCCACATCATGCCTGCAACGAGCGCAACAACCCCAGCCGCTGACCACACCAGCAGCATTATGTTTTTCAACGGAATGCCGATAGAACTTGCTGCGCCTGGGTCGTCGGCAACCGCCCGCAGACCAAGACCCATCTTGGTGTACTTGAACAACAGCGCGAGGCCGATAATCAGGATCGCGGCAACCAGACTCGCGGTGAGGTCGAGCGCGCTTATATACAGGCCTAAATTGTCCACAATCCACATGATAGGAAAATCGCCTATGCCCAAATCGAGCCGTCTAACTTCGACGCCCCAGACCGCCTGGGCAAGCCCCTCAAGCACAAACCCAAGTCCGATTGTGGCCATCAGAAGCGTATCTTCGCTTTGGTTCATCAACGGCTGCAGCACCAAACGCTCGGTGCAAAACCCAACAAAAACCATTAAAAGACAAGCGGCGAAAAACGCCACCACGAAGGACATGCCGAGTTCCATAAAACCAACAAAGGCGAGGACAGCAAAAAACACCATTGCACCCTGTGCAAAGTTGAAGGTGGAAGAAGCCTTATAGATCAGCACAAAGCCCAGTGCGACGAGCGAGTACATGGTACCAGCCAAAAGGCCTGCCACCACAACTTCAATAAAAAACAGTAATTCAATCATGGGCTATTCCGAGGTATGCGTCTATTACGTTTTGATTGGATCTGACCTCATTGGGTGGGCCATCAGCGATAATTTTTCCGTAATCAAGCACGACAACGCTGTCAGAAATATCCATGACCACACCCATGTCATGTTCAATCAGAACCATCGTCGTACCAATTTCGTCATTAACCTTTAGAATAAAGCGGCACATATCGCGCTTTTCTTCAACATTCATACCGGCCATTGGCTCGTCAAGCAAAAGCACCTCGGACTCAGTGGCCAATGCGCGACCTAATTCTACTTTCTTTTGCAAACCATAAGGCAGTTTGCCAACTGGCGCGTCACGGATGTCCTCAATTTCGAGGAACTTCACGATATCTTCGCACTTTTGGCGGTTTTCATTTTCCTCAGCCCTAGCTTTTGGAAGTTGAAAAGCCACTTCTAGAAAGTTGGCGTGCATATGCAACTGGCGACCAACCAGAATGTTGTCCAAAACCGACATTCTTTTGAACAGGGCAAGATTCTGAAAAGTTCGTGAAACGCCCTTCTGGGCGATGAAGTTGGGGCTGATATTCTCGAGCACCTCACCCTTGAAGGCGATGCTGCCTTCTTGTGGTTTATAAATCCCATTGATGCAGTTCAGCAACGAACTTTTGCCCGCACCGTTAGGGCCAATGATCGCCTTGATCTCGTGCTGGAGCACAGAGAAAGACGTATCGGTGATGGCTTTCACACCGCCAAACCGCAGCGAAATGTTATTCACTGCTAATATGGGGGAGCCAATTGGAAAGTTTCTATCTTGCGTCATAACTGCCTATTCGTTGAGCTGTCTGTGTACGCGATTAGCGTTTCTAAAAACCATTTTAAGGGGTTCACGGGTTATCTTCTCTCAGGACGTCACGGAAATTTTTCCTGCCTTCTTTAGAAATCCCAAGGTACAGCTCTTTCACCTTATCGTTGTTTAAAAGGCTTTCTGCCGTTCCGTGAAGCATCACGTGGCCGGTCTCGATTATATAGCCATAGTTGGCATTCCGCAGAGCTACATTAGTGTTTTGCTCAGCGAGCAGAATGCTAACACCTTCTTTTTGATTGAGCTCTCTGACGATGTTGAATATCTCAGCGACAAGCTGAGGCGCGAGGCCCATCGAAGGCTCATCAAGCATCAGCATCTTAGGTTTCGCCATCATCGCCCGAGCAACAGCAACCATTTGCTGTTCGCCGCCTGACGTAAAACCCGCTTGGCTTTTACGCCTGTCTCGCAGACGATTGAAGTAGCTATAGATTTTTTCAAGCTCGTTTTTAATGTCGGACTTAGACAGATTTCTTGAATAAGCCCCAGCGATAATATTTTCCTCCACGGTCAAGTGAGCAAAGCAACGTCTGCCCTCTAACACTTGAACCATGCCAAGGCCGACCATCTCAGCTGGGTTTTGATTTGTAACTGCGGTGCCATCGTAAGCGATGGTACCCCGTGTTACTTTTCCACGCTCGGCGGCTAGCATCGTTGATATGGCTTTAAGGGTCGTACTTTTTCCGGCCCCATTAGCACCAAGTAGGGCAACAATTTTTCCGCGTGGCACGGTTAGCGAAACATCATGCAATGCGGAAATCACGCTGTCGTACATCACTTCTATATTGTCGACTCTCAATATGTCGTCTGAATTCGCGTTCATTTAGGTTCTGCCATCGCTTTTCTAAGGACTATCGCCGGACTCGCATCGATTTGACGGAGCCCGAGCAAGGAGGATCAAAGATGCATCCTATGGACGACTTTGACCCCCGCGTGGTCTAGCTACAGTTGAGTGTTAAGAACACGTCTTGGGAGTGATGCCGTTTTCACTGGCAAACTTAGCCGCTGATTTCTCGACAAGATCACGGATATAGGCAGGGTCCATCGGAGCTTCCCAGCCCGTGACCTGCTCAAACTTTTTCCCATCCCATTGCATGATGGCAAATTTACCCGCACCTTCGTGGTTCTCACAAGAGATCGCGAACGGCGCAATCATGCCCTTAATGCCAATTTCGCCAAGGCGATCTTCGTTCATGTCAAGGGCTTCGTAGCCATCCCTAAACTCAGCACCCGTAACGGCTTGCCCAATCTTGTTATGAATCTCTTGGGCATTTTTCATCGCCTCGATCCACATGACTGCAGCGCCGAGACCCCGGTTCCAATAGACGGACCCGACACGGCTCTCTTGCGACAGGTTGCCGTTTCCAGCGCCATAGACCTGCTCTTTGATCGCGGCCACCAGTGGGAACTGATCACCCGGCAGTGCATTTGCCACCGCGTATGTTCCAATAGCTGCATCACCAGCCGGAACCATATCTTCCTCGGCTGCACCAAACGTAACATACATCATGCGGTCACGTGGAAAGCCCACTCGCGCTGCATTCGTCATCGCAGTCGAGTTCATGCCTGAGCCAGCGCCCCAAAAGGTCACCCAGTCGGGTTGATGCCTTCTGATTTGCAGCCACTGCGATTGTTGCTCCAAGCCTGGTGGTGGTACCGCGATCTCGATCAGTTCGACACCCCAGTCTTTGGAAATCGATCTCATCGCAGGCAGAGGCTCGCGTCCGTAGGCAGAGTCAATATGAAGGTGGACAATTTTCTTGCCCTTCATATTAGCAACACCGCCTTCTTTCTCAGCCATAAACTTCATCTTTACGGCGATCTGAGACCAGTAGTGGCTTGCCGCGTTGAAGACCCAGGGCCAGACGCGACCGTCGGCTCCGTCTGTTCTGCCATAGCCATACTGTGCTAGGACGATATTATCTTCTGCCATCCGATTAATAACTGAATATGCGCCGGGGGTTCCCAGCGTATCGAATACAACAATCTTTTGGCCATCTTTTTCCATCAAGCGCTGATAGCACTCAACTGTTTTAACCGCATTGTATTCAGTTTCGCATTCCTGCCACGTCAGCATAACCCCGTTCACGCCACCGTTCAAATTGACATAATTCATATAGTCAATTTGAGCACCGTAATAACCTGTACCCATGGCTGAATAAGGACCAACCCGGCTGCTGGCGATTGGGAAATACTGCGTCTCTTCGCCCACCGCGATTTGCGGCAGCGCCAATGTCGAAACGGCGACCACTACTGCTGCGGCTTTCGTAAGACAAGTTCTTAAGCTTATAATATTCATTTAAACTTTTCCCTTTTTTTCTTTTTATTAACGAAAATATATGAATTAAATTACATATATAGTTTTTTTGTTACATATCCACAGTACCACTGGATTGTTTTCATTGCAATATGAACCATTATTCATATTTTATGGTTGTTTGTTACTGCCTAGCGAGGGCTATTTTGTAAGTGGCTTATTATAGTTATTAAAACTTTTTGTACATTATTTATCAAATAATACTGTCAAGGTAATATTATTAAGCCGACAGTCCACTTTAGGCCGTCACAATGCTATCGATAGGATAGCGGTCAGATGACGCAGTGGCTTTTCCATAGGCACAAAAAAGCCCATAGGCCATTCCTTTAATGGTCTATGGGCTTTTTAAAGACAGCTACGTCATCAAAGATTACTGGCTATTTGATCACATGAGGCTTTTGCGTCACCAAATAACATTTTAGTATTGTCCATAAAGAACAACGGATTCTGTACTCCAGCATAACCTGATGCCATGCCACGCTTAAACACAATCACTGTTTTAGCATCCCACACTTCAAGCACTGGCATGCCTGCAATAGGGCTTCCAGGCTTTTTGGCAGCGGGGTTAACCGTGTCGTTGGCGCCAATCACAAGCACTACATCCGTTTTTGCAAAGTCGTCATTGATTTCGTCCATCTCTAAAACGATATCGTAAGGCACTTTGGCTTCTGCCAACAATACGTTCATATGGCCTGGTAAACGCCCCGCAACAGGATGAATACCAAAACGTACTTCTACGCCCTGAGCCCGCAGTTTTTGGGTGATGTCCTGTACTTGGTATTGCGCTTGCGCTACCGCCATGCCGTAGCCTGGGGTAATCACTACAGACCTAGCATTAGTGAGCAAACTTGCCACTTCTTCGGCAGTAGTAGGCTGCACTTCACCTTCTTCTTCATCATCATCGCTTACGATAGGGTCGTTACCAAACCCACCCGCAATTACGGAGATAAAGGAGCGGTTCATAGCCCTACACATAATGTAGCTCAAAATTGCACCAGAAGAGCCTACCAAGGCACCGGTGACAATGAGTAAGTCATTGCCTAGTAAGAAGCCTGCTGCAGCTGCAGCCCAACCGGAATAAGAATTGAGCATAGATACCACAACAGGCATGTCTGCACCACCGATTGAGGCGACTAAATGCCAGCCAAACACTAAGGCTATGAGGGCCATAATAACCAGGTAGGTGTCGTTGCCACTCTGATTAACAAACTGCACCAACATCACTGCACTAACTAACAAAGCCAGTAAGTTTAGCTTGTGGCGATGAGGCAAATTAAGGGCTTTTGAGGACATAGTGCCACGTAATTTTCCAAAGGCTACAAGTGAACCTGTAAAGGTAACAGCGCCAATAAAGACACCCAAGAAAACCTCAACCAAGTGAATGTTTTTCATCACTGGGGTGAGTTCTTGAGAGTGATCTAAATAACTATTCACACCTACAAACACAGCCGCCAAACCCACAAAGCTGTGGAGAATTGCTATCAGTTCGGGCATTTCTGTCATTGCCACTCGTTTGGCCATATAAACGCCAATGGCAGAGCCAATGAGCATGGCAATAAGGATGTAACTAAGGCCTGTAGTGAGCGCCATAACCTTAGGGCTTAACAAAGTAGCCACTAGCGCTAGCGCCATGCCTATAATGCCAAGCCAAATGCCACGCCTGGCTGACTCTTGTTGGGATAATCCACCAAGGGCCATAATAAATAATACAGCGGCGATAACGTAAGCTGTGATAACCATACCTGCTTGCATTAGTCGTCTCCTATTTCTGGAACATTTTTAACATACGTTTGGTGACATAAAAGCCGCCAACGATGTTAATGGACGCGATGAGCACAGAGATCAAAGCAAGAATGGTGACAAGATTGAGCTCGTCACCTACCTGAAGCACAGCTCCCACAACGATAATGCCAGACACCGCATTGGTAATGGCCATCAAAGGGGTATGCAAGGCATGTTTGACGTTCCAAACTACGTAATAACCAATAATGCAAGACAACACAAACACTGTGAAGTGGCCCAGGAAAGCGGCTGGTGCGTTTAGCGCGATCCACCCGACCAACACAGCACTTGCTGCGCCTAAACCATATTTCACTGCTGCCGACATTTTCTGCTTAGTAGGCTCAATAGGCGATCTGTCTTCGGCTTTCTTAGGAGGTGCGGCTGCCACCTGGATGGGTGGAGCTGGCCATGTCACTGCACCATCTTTGCTCACTGTAACGCCACGCATGATGGGATCTTCAAAATCGATAACCAATTCGCCATCTTTTTCTGGGCAGAGCAATTTGAGTAAGTTAACTAAGTTAGTACCATACAACTGTGAGGCTTGGCTCGGTAAGCGAGCTGGCATATCAGTGTAACCAATCACCGTAACGCCATTGGCACTAGTGATGACTTTACCTGGTTCAGTGAGATCACAATTACCACCACCACCGGCGGCTAAATCGACAATGACACTGCCTGAAGTCATACTCGCCACCATTGCAGCGGTAATGAGTTTGGGGGCTGGCTTGCCGGGAATCATCGCTGTGGTAATAATAATATCCACTTCTTTGGCTTGCTCAGCAAATAAGGCCATCTCGGCTTCAATAAAGGCTTTACTCATCACTTTGGCATAACCATCGCCAGAGCCACTTTCTTCTTCTATCTCTACTTCTAGGAACTCAGCACCCATAGAGTTGATTTGTTCTTTTACTTCGGGACGGGTGTCAAAGGCTCGTAGGATGGCACCTAAACTACCTGCAGCTCCTAATGCCGCTAATCCGGCAACACCTGCACCTATAATTAGTACTTTCGCTGGCGGAACTTTACCCGCAGCGGTGATTTGCCCAGTAAAGAAACGCCCAAAATGGTGGGCGGCTTCTATTACTGCACGGTAGCCACCGATGTTGGCCATGGAACTTAGGGCATCCATTGACTGTGAGCGCGATATACGCGGCACAGACTCCATAGACATGGCGGTAATATTGCGTTCAGCAAGTTGTTTAAGTTGATCTTGGTTTTGGGCTGGCGCCATAAAGCTAATCAAGTGACCACCTTGCTTGAGCATGTCTAACTCATGGCATTTTTGGCCAGGATGCTCCAACAAAGGGTTGACCTTGAGCACCAAATCACTTTGATACACCGATTTAGTGTCGGTGTTAATGGAGGCTCCAGCAGCTTCATAAGACGCATCGTCAAAGTTCGCAGCAAGTCCTGCATTAGATTCAATACAAACATTAAAGCCGAGCTTTATTAATTGCTCTACTGTTTTTGGGGTGGCAGCGACTCGAGTTTCGCCAACCATAGGTTCTTTGGGTATACCTATAAGCATGGAATTACCTGTGCATGTGGTAGAAAATCTATTTGAATGATTAGTCTGTTGTATTACAGCCACTTGAAACAACCAAGCGGTTTATAGTTTTTATCAACAACGCAGCTAAAGCTCAATGAAAATACTAACGTAAACACTGAATACTGAATATATGCCATTAGCTGGGACTTCTATATAGGTATTAACCTCTTAATGGCGCACCGATCATGGCACCACCAAAACCCATCATGACCATACCCGCAGCCATGCCGCGTTTATCTGCAATTGCAGCGGCTAAGCCAAGAGATACAATGGCAACAGAAAATATCTAAACAACATCACTTAAGCCCCAATCGCCAGCAGAACTAGTAACTACACCTAGTTCTTTAATCAATGAGAGGTTAAAAATACTCCACGCGTAAACAGAGCCTATACATAAGTGAATTGCAATTGATGCTGGTGGGACGAGCCAGCGATTAAACCCCAGTTTAGCAATTATTTTATCTTTCATTAAGAAAGAAAAAAGCCCCCGATTTTATTTGACATTATTTAATACCTTTATACCTACCGCTTTATGTAAACATTTATACTCGTAGAAATATAAAATATATTAATGGTAATTAAATGAAATTTTTATTTATTCGAAAATATTATTTAAATATAAAATTCTTACGAATTATTCTTTGTTCTAAATTTTTCACAGCTAATCTTTATCCGATATAAAATTAGAATAATCAAGCCGAATTAGTTCTTTATAAAACTCTATAATTAAAACTACCACAGTTTTTATATATTTTTTATATGTATTTTTTACAATCAATCTAACTACTTTTCTTTCATTAACGAAAATATATGAATTAAATTACATATGTCTGTTTTTTATTATATATCCACTATACCACTGGATTATTTTCATTAAAATATGAATTATTGTTCATATTTATTGGTTGTTTATAACTGCCTAGCGAGGGCTATTTTAGGTTGACACCTTCCGATATAGTCCTCATTATGTCATTTTTGAGATATGCGATGATTTCGAGCACTAGGATACTAGCTGGATTATAAATAGTATCTTATGACGCTTTAATAATGTATTTTTTTGAAGAAAATTCACCCATAGAACCTTCAATTTAAGTCAAAAAAGAGAACAACATGTCTGCTGATAATAACCAATACAATGTAGTGCGATTGCACCTAGGCGCTGCCGTAATAAATCTCGTATCCACCTACGTGGAAGTAAAGTTAACCTATATACGATAGCTGAATTGCATGAGTTGATCGGTAATATTTTAAAACTTTTTTAAATTTTAATTAATAAGTGAATATGTATGTCGATAAACATTATTACCAATAACAATTGGAAGCTTGGAGTGTTATTGATTCCTGGTTATAGCATGGCTGAAATGAGCCATATTGTTGAACCTTTAGAAGTTGCCAATCAACGTATTGGGCATCACCTTTATCAATGGAAATTGTTTTCATTAGAAGGTGGCCCTCTAATGTCTTCATGCGGCATGCAGATTGATACGTTACCCCTGACCGCTGACCTAGCTTTAGATCAACTTGACGCATTGGTTATTTGTGCAAGCCACGACATCTATCAACTCCCTCTTCAAGGTTTTACTACACCTTTGAAGAGCCTAGCCAAAAATGGCACTTTATTGGGCGGAGTAGGCACTGGGGCTTACTACCTATATCGTGCAGGCTTATTGGACGATTGCCGATGGACCATCGATCACCGCCATTTAGGTGATTTACGCCAACAAGGTGCTACACCAAACCGTGCAATCTTTAATGTGAACAATAACCGCTTCACTTGCCAAGGTGGCAGTACAAGCTTGGATATGATGTTACATATTATCCATCTCCACCATGGTAAATCGTTGGCGATAGCCGTAGCAGAAGAGATGAATTGTGGTATTTTACGGACCCCAAAAGAGCATCGTTTAGATAATAAGATCAGCCCTTACGGTTGGCCTAATTCTTTACAGCAAGTGGCATCATTAATGGAAAATAATATTGATGAACCATTAAGTCTTTCTGAAATAAGTGGATATGCTGGTTTGGGGAAGCGTCAAATTCAACGTTTATTTAAAGTATATATTGGCATTTCTCCAAGTATTTATTATTTAGAAAAACGCCTTAATCATGCCCATAAATTATTATTTGAATCGGATTTTACAATTGAAAAAATTTCCATACGTAGCGGCTTTTCTTCTATACCTAGTTTTTATAAATGTTATAAAAAACGTTTTGGACTACCACCGTTAAAAGCGCGCCATCAAAAAGCATTAATGTGGTCTGCTAAACTTAAACCTTTAAATAAAGATACACTCACGCCTACCGAAGTTATGAGTGTTGATAGCGTTCTAATTCCCTCTTTTTAGTACAAAAAATGAATGCTTTTAACTAAAACATGGTGGTAATACGCAATGGCAACTTTTGTTTATGTTTAAGTATTCGCTGTACGGTGGAGCCCGTGCCGAGTTTCTGAAAGTACATTGTGGTGTAACTTAGGGCTAGCTCACAATAGCATTCGATGTGGCATCATGTGCGTGGTTCCTAATCTGAGGATATGTGCAGCCCCTGTGGCAGGATAGTTGACGCTCCTCATTAATACATAAAATGTAATGCAGGGGACTGGCGAGAAAGACGTATTAAAGAAGTTGGCACCACCCTATAATTTGTCGGTGCCTGAACTGTCACAGCAAGAAGGCATTTCAGTTGGAGCCTTGTGTAATTGGCGTAGTCAAGCCAGATTACGAGGAGCGCCGGTGCCAGCCCAAGAAAAACATCAGACGATTAGTCTACCCAAGCAAAATTCGCAGTGGTGGTGGAAACTGCTACGCTAAGTGAAGCAGAACATTGAAGCGGTTCAACTGAACCCAGAAAAGATAGTAAAAGAGACGGAGACAGGCGTCGCGTAAAACTGAGAAAATGGTGCCAACTACCTTGAAAAACACCGCCACTGCGTTGCCAATAATTGTGCATGTTGAATGTCTTCGAACAAATTTAGTTCAACCTGTCTCAACTCAAACACATTAGAAGGGAACTGTGCAGCAGTTGGAAAGGCATATGGAAAATTAGGCTCTTCCCTCAAAGCAGAAGATCACCTTAAATTCATTCAATACAAGGATATTCAGAAGAATGTGACGATAATAGATATCTTTGATACACACCCAGTTTAATAGACACTCCAATTGGTTACAATGTAACGCAATAGGAGGCCAACAATGGCAGGAGGCTGAGCCACGTGCGTCATTAGTAGTGCGCCATTATGCTAGATAATATAGCATGTTGGGCTCGATATTGGAGTGTTTAGGCTTAACTAGCTATTAGTGATCGGTTTGGGCCAATTGCAGAAAGTATTATTGATAATTAGAACACAGCCAAAAATAAAAAATATACAGGTGAAAAAATGACCAATACAACAGTATTGTCAAAGAGAATTAAAATTAAGCCCGCATGGTCGTTTTACGATGAGCACGGTGAGTATGTGGACCCTCGGCTGTTTGTCTTGCTTAATGCGATACATAAATATGGCAAGTTGACGGCAGCTGCAACACAACTAGGTATGTCGTATCGTCATGTTTGGAATGTACTAAAAAAATGGACTGACTTTTTTGGGTCTGATTTAGTCGAGCTAAAAAAAGGCAAAGGGGCACTTCTAACCCCGTTAGGTGAAAAGCTACTTTGGGCTGAACAAAGGGCACACGCTCGATTTGAACCTCAGTTAATCAGCATTGCATCAGAATTAAATTTAGAAATACAAAAACACTTAATGGTTAAAGAACCTTTGCTAAAAATTGCTGCAAGTTATGGATATGCAGTGGCTTTGCTGCCAGATTTTACTAATAAATTTAAGCTAGATTTACAATATAAAAGCTATGAAGAGTCATTGGATGCCCTAACCAACGGTGAGTGTAATGTTGCAGCATTTCACTTGCCTACAGACATAGTTAACCAAACCTTAATTGATACTTATAATAAATATTTTAAAGCTAATACCTATAAAGTCATTCGGTTTGTGACCCGTAAGCAAGGCTTAATTGTTAAAAAAGACAACCCTAGAAATATTACTAAAATTACAGACTTAATGCAGGATGAGGTTAAATTTGTTAATCGACAAAAACATTCAGGTACACGCTTATTGATAGATGAATTATTGGCAAGATCATCCGTGGACCCTGAAGAAGTGATTGGTTTTGAGAACGTTGAATTTACACATTCTGCTATTGCAGCTTATGTAGCTTCAGGTATGGCCGATGTAGGTGTTGGAATTGAAACGGCTGCTCGTCAATTCGGTCTGGACTTCATCCCATTAACCACTGAGCATTATGTGTTGGTTTGTCATCACAAGACCCTTAAAAATCCCGCTGTACAGCGCTTAATTACCGAGATAAAAAGTGATAGATTTCATGAAGAGGTATCAAAGTTAGCGGGTTATGAGTCTATTACTTGTGGAGATATTGTGGATTTAGAAGACATGTTACCCTGGCAAGTTTAAGTATGAACGCCTCGAAACGTTTCCGAAATCAGGAAAGAAACCGATAGAGCTAACTAATTTAAATTACCGTGAAGTAGTAGTTAACCCTTGTCGTATAATTTATAAAATAGATAACCATAAAGTAATTATTTTACACGTAATGAGGCAAGAGCGTGACTTACGGAAGTTCTTGTTGCTAGGGTAACACACAGCAAATCGGGTGCCTTGGTTAAGCACCCAGTAACATGACTACTACTCCGTGGCACCTATTCTTTAATGCGCTTGAGATCACGATAAAAGTTTTCATGACTACCTATCATCAGTAGTTTAATAGTTTCATCATCGATGCACCGATAGGCCACCAAAGCAGGATGTTTGGCCATGCGGAATTTATATACATAAATACCGAGTAAATCGCCTACCTTTGCCGCAGCATCCATAGGGTGATGGGCAATATGTTGGATAGCTGTATCAAGATCAGCCTTTTCCACCGAGTGAAGCTTTTTTACAGACTTTTCAAATGTTGGCGTGACAAGTAATCGCATTAGCCGAATTGATACTCGCCGATGGTATCTTCTTGGTCTGCAATTAAGATGTCTTGAATCACTGAAAAAGGCAGGTCTGGATTGGCTTCAGCAATTTTTCCAATTTGAGACCAGTGTTCAATTTGTTTTGGCACCGACCGGTGCTGGATCAACGCAAACTGTTTTGCCTGACTGACTAATATTGTTGAAAGTTTTACGTTGACAGACATGGCTTTGCACTCTTCCTCTCTTTTAATATCAGCCATAATGCGCCAAATGGATCCACAATGGAACCTTTTCTGTTTTGTCCAACACAAATAAACTAGACCATAGTACGCCAGCAGACGCAGGGCACACTCCTTCAGTTCAGGAAGGCAAAGAAAATTGGCACTTCTACAAGAGGTTGGAGCAAATCAATGAAGAGGCTTTCACTTTTGCAAAGCCCTGTCTTCATCCCACGAGTACACCAGCCGTATAATCGGGTAGCCGAAGGTCTCTAACCCTCAGCCTCCCGCCAACCTAAAGACCCCTCAAAGGGCCTCATATAGACTCTCAATTGCAGAAGCGGAAGCTTTGGCAAAAAGGTGTATAGAGAGTGACTATAAGGACTGTGAATAATTGAAAGAGGAAGTAAAGCGTCTGCCCTCTTCGTACCCTAGGCTTGAAGCGTTAGCAGAACTAGGGAATAAAACCCAATCAAGCAACATCTCGACTAGCATGAATGCTTGCTTACGAGTTAGTTAAACTAACTATTGTCCAAGGAGATCCGATAACGAACCCTAGAAGCCTGTAGCTTTTAGGGTATATCGTAGGGTATCAAAAACCGTCAGTAAGAAATAATTAGATTAAAAACAATCACTTACAAATGGGAATTGGCGCGCCAGGAGGGAGTCGAACCCCCGACCAACAGGATCGGAACCTGCTACTCTATCCAGCTGAGCTACTGGCGCATCTGCACCGCCCTGAGGAACGTTTGGGCTAGTGCGAAGAAGCCGTATGATACGTGTGTTGTTGTTGGGGTTCAAGGCCTCAAACAGAGCAATTTTTAGCACTATGGATAAGCTGTTCCAACTATTTGCCCAGTGGATGCTAAGGAATACTCTTTGGGCCTTTCCCGTTGGGCGCTAAAGCCGCTATAATACGTTTCAAATTTTTGTAAGGCGACCGGCTACGGCGGCTAGTTTGCTTTCTTTTCAATCTTTATCATGAGGCACTTTACATGATCACATTTAAGCCTGTAGCCCTGTTCGGCCTTTTGGCTGGTATTATTATGAGCCTTGGTTCGCTCACAGTGGTAGCCAACCACGACAGTGGTAGTAGTATTGCGAAGCGCATCAGCGCTGTAGGTAGAATTTGCGTAGAAGGTCAAAGCTGTAAAGCACCGGTTGCAGAAGTGATAGAAGTTGCCGCTGGTCCCCGCACAGGCGAGTCTGTTTATGCCAGCGGTTGCGCAGCTTGTCATGATAGTGGTGCTGCTGGCGCCCCCATGCTGGGTGATGTTGCGGCTTGGAGCCCACGCCTTGACAAGGGTATTGATAAATTATTCTCTAACGCTTGGTTTGGCTACAACTCCATGCCAGCGAAAGGTATGTGTAAGCGCTGTTCTGAAGACGAAATTAAAGATGCTGTAATCCATTTGGTTGACAGCTCCAAGTAGCTTTTGGCCAAAAAAAGCCCGGCTTCTGCCGGGTTTTTTTGTGTATTATAATTGAGGAGCTCATCTTATTTCTGAATATATGAAAGGCATTTGTCTCACCGCATTAGGCGTTCTTATACTTAGCTTTGATGGCTTATTAATTCGTTTAATTTCTGTTGAGGCTTTTGATCTGCTGTTTTGGCGTGGATTATTAATGAGCTTTATGGTGTTAGTCATCCTGCTGCTTCGCAAACCTAATCTCAACTTGTTACCAAGAGATGCTGCCGCTCTTAGATCATCTTTTTTTCTCTGCATATCAACCATTACATTTGTGGTGGCTATTAGCTTAAGTAGCGTTGCTAATGTGTTAGTTATTATTAGCTCTCAGCCACTATTTGCTGCCGTTTTAGGCTGGTTGGTTTTACGAGAAATGCCTGCTCCAGCAACTTGGGTAGCGATCGTTATCTGCATTTTTGGAATTGGATGGGTGTTAGCTGGTTCCTGGTCTACACCAAGTCTAGTGGGTGATTTAATGGCCTTAGTGTGCTGCTTATCCTTGGCTGCAAAATTTGTTAACGATCGAGCGGTGAGTCATAGGGATATGACCCCTTCATTGATACTTGCAGGCCTTGCCGTAGCCTTAATAAGTTGGGTTATGGGCGATCCTATGGCCTTTTCCGGCTCTCAGTGGGGCTACATGATCACCCTTTGCCTGTTTGTGAATCCCATCGCTTTTTTCTTGATTACCCTTGGGCCCATGCGCATTCCTGCCGCTGAAGTGGGCATGTTAATGCTGTTAGAAACTGCCGTGGGGCCTTTGTGGGTTTGGCTGGTATTGAGTGAAGAACCCGGTTCCGCTGCCTTACAAGGTGGCAGCTTAGTCATTGCGACTCTACTTTTACACAGCTTATACCAATGGCAACAAAGACGTTTAGCGTCTGCTTAAAAATCTTCAAACATGCCTTTTAGGCCAGCCAAAGTGGCTTGGCCTTGCTCAAGGTTTTTACTCGGATCGTCATCACCACGGCCTTGCCATTCAAGATCATCTTCTGGCAATTCATCTAAGAAGCGGCTTGGCGAGCATTCTATGAGTTCACCATATTGCTTGCGCTTGCGGGCTAGGGTGATGGATAAGGTGCGCTTAGCTCGGGTAATACCCACGTAAGCCAAGCGCCGCTCTTCTTCAACGTTGCCTTCTTCGACTGCGTTTCTGTGGGGTAATAGCTCTTCTTCCATGCCCATTAAAAAGACATGGGGAAACTCTAGGCCTTTGGCAGAGTGTAAGGTCATCATCTGCACCCGGTCGGTTTCATCTTCTTCCTCTTGGCGCTCTAACAGATCCATTAACACAAGACGTGCTACGGCATCACCCATGTCCGCATTGTCATTTTTTGCTACCGCTTTTTCTAGGGAACTTTGTAAAGATGAAATTAGTGTCTCCACATTGGCCATGCGTTTTTCTGCCATAGGGGCGCCACTACTGGTTTGTAAGAGCCAGTCTTGATATTCCATGTCACGTACCATTTGCCTTACACTAGCTATGGCGTCTTCTTGCTGAGACTTTTGCGACAGGTGCTCGATCCATTGACCAAATTCTTTCACTCGAGCCAAGGCCGCACCGCTGATGAACTGCTCGAGGCCAATTTCTTGGCAGGCGCGAATAAGGCTTTCTCCTCGGTAATTGGCATAGTTAACTAGCTTTTCTAGGGTGGCAGCGCCAATTTCGCGCCTTGGGGTATTAACAATTCGCAAGAAGGCGTTGTCGTCGGCCGGATTTAATAATATTTTAAGATACGCCATAATGTCCTTTACTTCAGTGCGAGCAAAGAAGGATTGACCGCCACTCACTTTGTAAGGCACTTTATAAGACTGTAACTTTAACTCCATCAATCGCGCTTGGTGGTTACTACGGTAAAGGATGGCGAAGTCTTTGAATTCCGCATCATTTTGTAATTGAAATTGCAAAATCGCTGTTGCAATTCGCTCAGCTTCAGCATCTTCATTTCGACAACTGATCACTCGAACAGGGTCACCAAAAGCCTTATCACTCCATAAAGCCTTGCTGAATTCGTGGGGATTATTAGCAATAAGCTGGTTGGCTACTTTTAAGATGCGACCAGTGGAGCGGTAGTTTTGCTCTAACTTAACTACTTTTAGGGAGGGAAAGTCGGCCTGCAACTCAGCTAAGTTTTCTGGCCGTGCACCACGCCACGCGTAAATGGATTGGTCGTCATCACCCACCACAGTAAAATTGCTGCGCTGGCCTACCAATTGCTTAACTAACAAATACTGTGAACTATTAGTATCTTGGTATTCGTCCACCAGCAAGTAACGCACTTTGTTTTGCCACTTTTCTAAAATATCTGCTCGGTGCTTAAATAGCTCCACCGGCTGCAGGATTAAATCATCAAAATCTACACCGTTGTAGAGCTTTAGGGTTTTTTGATACGCCTCATAGACTCGCGCTGCAAGCACTTGCTCAGGGCCATTGGCACCCGCCATAGCTCTGGATGGGCTAATGAGATCATTTTTCCAGTTAGAAATGAGGTGTTGAATGGGTTCACATGCATCTTCTGCCGCTTCAAATTCTTTATGGGTCAGGTCTTTTAAGAGGGCCAATACATCTTGGGAATCAAAGATGGAGAAGCCTGGTTTGTAACCCAAAGCCTCCACTTCTTTACGAATGATATTAAGACCCAAATTATGGAAGGTTGACACGGTTAGTCCACGAGCTTCTTTGCCCGTCATCAAGCTACTTACCCGTTCTTTCATTTCACGGGCCGATTTATTGGTAAAGGTAAGGGCGATAATCTGATGCCCTTTGAGGCCACACTCAGCTATTAAATAGGCAATTTTTTGAGTGATTACACTGGTTTTACCTGAGCCAGCACCGGCTAGTACAAGGACTGGGCCAGTAATGGCCTCTAGGGCTTCTTGTTGGCGTGGATTAAGGCGGCTCACAAAATAATAACTCAGAGTAAAAGGCAAAAAATCAGCTGAGCATTATAGGGGTTTTTTACTTTTGATGCGCCTTAATTGGTGGTCAAATGTGGTGGTAATTGATGCTTATTTTATTAGCACTGTGCCCTAAGCTTGCTCTATTTCCATGCTCAGGATATCCAATCTGCGATAACTTAGGGCCTCGAGTAAATGGTTTTTATGGATCGTGTTGGTATGGTCTAAGTCGGCAATAGTGCGCGCCACTCTGAGCACTTTATGGATGCCTCGGGGAGATAAGTGCAGTCTTGATATGGCGTTTTTTAGCAACTTATCATCAACAGACTTAAGTTTTGTACACGCCTCCAATTCGGCCCATGGCAAATCACCATTAAGTAGCCCGCTCCTTGCTAGCTGTCTTACTTGGGCCTGTACCACCCAACGTTTTGCTGTTTGTGTATCTAATCCTTTTTTTGGCATTAATAGAACTTCAGGCGAAGGTCTTTGCACTGCCACTTGCAAGTCAATTCGATCAAGCAAGGGCCCCGATAGGCGCTGCAGGTAATTAGCCACCTTAGTGGGCGTGCAGCGACAGGCTTTGTGCTCATCTCCATAATAGCCACAAGGGCAGGGATTAGTCGCTGCAACCAAACGGAATTGGGCTGGTAATATACTCTGATAGGCTGCCCTTGATAGGTGAATGTGGCCACTTTCTAGGGGCTGTCTTAGGCTATCGAGCACATGCCGAGGGAATTCTGCCAGTTCGTCTAAAAATAAGACACCATGATGCGCCTGACTGATTTCGCCGGCTCTTGGCACTCGCCCTCCACCCACTAAAGACACCGCAGAGGCGCTGTGATGGGGCGCTCGCCAAGGAGCCTGGCGCCACGTATCAGGATTAAACAAGCCAAGACTCGAATTAATAGCCCCAAGTTCTAGGGCCTGTTTTTCTGTAAGGGGGGCAAGTAGTGCATGCAACCGCTGCGCAAGCATGGTTTTACCCGTACCCGGAGGACCACACATGAGCAAGTTATGATTGCCGGCAGCTGCAATAACCAAGGCGCGTTTAGCCTGTTCCTGGCCACGTACGTCTGCCAACTCTGCGCTCGGATAAGACGCAACCCCCGTCGCTGGACATAGAGGCTGTGTTTGTTTTTCTGGGTCATGTAACCATTGGCTGAGTTGATTTAAATGACTTGGACAAATGACGCGACTGGAGTTTGGCATCATGGCTTCTGCCGCGTTAGCAGGAGCCACAACCATAGTTCGTTGGCTGGCTTGACAGGCCACAGCAGCACTCAAAATGGCAGGGCAACACCTAAGCTCAGAACTGAGAGCTAATTCAGCCACAAACTCATAGGCCTTTACTTCATCTACGGGCAGTTGCCCACTCGCGGCCAACAATCCAATGGCGATGGCCAAGTCAAAGCGGGCGCCTTCTTTAGGTAGGTCTGCTGGGGCCAAATTAATAGTGATGCGCTTCGCAGGAAACTCGAAGCCGGCATTGATAATCGCGCTGCGCACCCGGTCTTTGCTTTCCTTGACCGCAGTTTCAGGCAACCCCACAATAGTTAGTGCAGGTAAGCCACTACTCAGGTGGGTTTCCACACTCACTAACGGGGCTTCAATGCCCACGTAAGCGCGGCTATATGTGATCGCGTAAGACATGGCCTTTCCTTGGCAGTGGGGATTAGACCTTAAGTCTAGCAGGCCAATCTTAAGCCGCACTCAAGCTTATAGCGATACGCCCCATTTCGGTGCGTAGCGCATAGCCATCGCGCTACTTTAGGGCTTGGCACACGCTATTATCACCAATTTAGTGGATATTTAGGTGTTTTTAGGCCAATAAAGTTGGCACAATCCCTGCAACCCCCTATGCTAGACAATATGTCATTTATTAACTTTTAGTGTAAAGGAATCCCCCAATGAAATTGGTTAGTGCAATCATTAAACCGTTTAAATTAGACGACGTACGCGAAGCTCTTTCGGACATGGGCGTACAAGGCGTCACTGTTACTGAAGTAAAAGGCTTTGGCCGTCAAAAGGGTCATACTGAACTCTACCGTGGAGCAGAATATGTGGTTGATTTTTTACCTAAGGTAAAAATTGAAGCTGCAGTTGACGACGGTATGGTTGATCAGGTCATTGAGGCCATTAGTAACTCTGCCAATACTGGGAAAATTGGAGATGGCAAAATTTTTGTAGTCAACCTTGAGCAAGCAATTCGTATTCGTACGGGTGAAACAGGATCCGAGGCCCTGTAAAAGCCTTATATTTATTAGATTTGAGTTAATAAACCCGCATTTTGGTCACTATTTGAAACTAAAAAGGGCCTAGGGTTTATTGAGAGCCAATTTTCTTGTATATTGTGTGGATAAACATTAGAAGAATCAACAGGTTCTTTTAAAATTAGCGTTGGTTAGGTTGCAGATCTGCTTTCGACTAGACGCAATATCATCAAAAGTTGGCATTGAACATGAAATACGCCGGTTTCCGTGGGCAATTTATCTTTGGCTTTGCCGCTTGTGCGGTGATTTTAGGAATCGGTTTATACATGGAGTTTGTTATGGGTCTAGACCCATGCATGCTCTGTATGGGTCAGCGTTTTGTTTATCTAGGCATGGCCTTTATATTCATGCTCGCCGCTTTACACAACCCCTATTTTGGCGGCCATAGGCGCTATGGTTTTTTACTCTTCCTACTCAGTTTACTGGGTTTGGGGGCTGCTGGAAGGCAATTGTACCTACAAAGCTTACCCGCAGACTTAGTGCCTGCTTGTGGCCCCAGCTTTAGTTATATGGTTGATGCCTTTCCTTTGGTTGAGGTGATTATCACCATGTTTAAAGGCTCAGGTTCATGTGCAGAAATACAGTGGACTTTCTTAAGCCTATCGATTGCTGGTTGGAGCTTTGTGCTGTTTAGTTTTTTAGCTCTTTACTGCCTTCGGTTGTCATTGGTGCGCACCAAAATGATTTTGGTTTAAAGCCACCAAGCGATCCCCTGAAGCACCACAGCTGCCATCACCCCGGCGATCACATCATCTAACATGATGCCGAATCCACCGGTGATTTTTTTGTCAATCCAACTTATTGGCCATGGTTTGATAATATCGAAAAAACGAAACAACACAAACCCCACCACCACCCATACCCATCCCACTGGGGCCGCGAACATGGTAATCCAAAAACCGACAAACTCATCCCACACAATACTGCCATGGTCATGCACGCCAAGGTCTCTTGCTGTTTGCCCACAAATATAGATACCCATCACACTAGTCACTAGTAGCATCAGTAAATAATGCTCAGGTGAAAGTTGGGATAATGGCCAGTAAATTAACACGGCCGCCAAAGTACCCCAAGTACCTGGGGCTTTGGGTGCAGCACCGCTGCCAAATCCAAATGCTAACAGATGGATTGGATTGAACCAATTGGGTTCGACTTTAACCGGCTTCATGGCATAACTCCTCAAAAGTGTTGATAGCCTTGACGAGCAGTAACCAAGCCCTTATCCTCGTTCCAAATGCGACAACCTAACTCAGCACTGGTGCGACCTATGGCGGTCAGTGGTAGGTTTTGAGACAGTGAATAGGCTTGTGCTACTGCCACTAAATGAGCAGGCAAAGTAAAACACAGTTCAAAATCTTCACCCCCACTAAGGGCAAAGTCTTGGGCCTGACTTGGTGATACATTAGCCAACAACGCAGCAGACAAGGGCAGGTCTTGTAGTTGTATATCTGCACCACAACCACTGGCTGATAAGATATGGCCTAAATCCTGAATTAAGCCATCAGAGACGTCCAAACAAGCGCTGGCCTTGTGCCTTAACCATTGCCCAAGTTTTATACGCGGCGTGGGATTCCAATAGCGTTTACTCAGGGGGTGTGAGGTATCACCTTGTTGTATGATTTGCAGTCCTGCTGCTGAATCCCCCAAACTACCAGACACCATAATGACGTCGCCTATTTGAGCACCACTGCGGGTAATAGCCTCACCCACAGGCACCAAACCCATCGCGTGAATGCTAATAGTTAATGGCCCACGTGTTGTGTCCCCACCGGCTAAACTGATCGCACAAGCTTGAGCTTGCGTCGCTAACCCGTCACTAAAACAACTCACCCAAGCTGCATTTGCACTGGGCAGGGTCAAACATAGGTTAAACCACGCTGGCGTGGCACCCATGGCGGCTAAGTCACTCACACTGGCGGCTAAACAGCGTTGCGCAATTTGGTCAGCAGCCATGTCAGTTAAAAAATGCACATCCGCTACGAAGGTATCACTGCTTATCGATAACTGGTGTTTAGAGGGGACTTGGAGTAAAGCACAATCGTCACCTGGCCCAAGGGCCATCGCCGCACCTGGCCGAAGTTCAGGGCGATCAAAATAGCGCTTTATAAGATCAAATTCGCCCATGGCATTCACATACTTTAACTAGCGAGAGCTGGCATTTTGTTTTGCTGCAATTTCTACAGCGCGGTGGCTGAGTGCGATCTTGTCTAGGATGCCATTAACATATTTGTGACCGTCAGTCGCACCAAATATTTTACCCAGCTCAATGCATTCATTAATCACCACCCGATAGGGTACTGACACTGAGTCACTTAGTTCATAAGCCCCCATGCGCAGTACGTTCAGTTCAATGGGGTCTAAATCACTGAGTTTGCGATCTAAATGCTGCTCGATCATGGTATCAAGGCTATCACTTTGCGCAGCAACACCGCGCAAAAGTTGTCCAAACATGCGCTTGTCTGCGTTTTTGAAGTCTTGGTCTACTAAAAATTCAGCCTGCACATCCACCGCACTGGCGCCACTCATGTGTATTTGATACAAGGCCTGTAAGGCTAGTTCCCTAGCTGCACGGCGACGGTCTGGACGAGCCTTATTTGTGCTCATTTATGCCTCTAGCTGTCGTAACAGGCTAACCATTTCAAGCGCCGACATAGCGGCTTCTTCACCTTTATTACCCGCTTTCGTGCCACTTCGCTCAATCGCTTGTTCTATCGAATTCACTGTTAATATGCCGTTGGCAACTGGTATGCCATGTTCTAGGCAGACTTTGGAGATCCCTGAGGAGGCTTCACCAGACACATATTCAAAATGAGGCGTGCCACCCCGAATGACTGCACCAAGGGTAATAATGGCATCATCTTTGCCTTGTTGAGCAATTTTTTGTGCGACCAAGGGGATCTCAAAAGCACCAGGCACTCGCACTACACGGATTTTATCCGCATCAACGCCATGACGTTTAAGAGTGTCTAGGGCTCCTTCAACTAAGCTTTCTACTACAAACGAATTAAAACGGCCAACAACAAGAGTGTAGTGACCATTGGCGTCATTAAAACGGCCTTCAATGTGAGTTACAGACATATATATTCCTTGCAATTACCATGCTGTTTCCACTTAGTGGTTACAGTCAATGTACTCTTCTATTTCTAAATCAAAACCTGAAATGGCATTGAATTTCATTTCTTGGCTGAGTAAACGCATCTTGCCTACACCTAAGTCGCGCAAAATTTGTGACCCAGTCCCTACATTTAGATATGCCCCAGAGCCATCTGTATTGAACTGACGCGGGACAGACGTTTCAAAAAAGGCATCAATACTGCCTCGAAGATTACGATCATCCGTTTGACCCAACAATACTAATACGCCTTGGCCCTCTCTAGCAATTCGCTCTAGCGATGAATCGATAGTCCATTTAGGCAAAGAGGGCACTGCACCCACTAGATCTCGCAATACATCCGCCATGTGCACTCGCACAATGGTGGAGTCCTGAGGCTTAATGTTGCCCATGGTGAGTGCGACATGGGTGCCACCATAAATGCTGTCTTCATAAGTGTGTAAGGTAAACTCGCCATGGCGCGTGGGCAACGGGTGCGAGCTCACTTTCGTGACCGTCTTTTCATTGAGGTTACGAAAGTGGATTAAATCCGCAATAGTCCCAATTTTTAAATCGTGTTCAGCGGCAAATGTCATAAGGTCATCACGCCGCGCCATGGTACCGTCGTCATTCATAATTTCGACGATGGCTGCGGCCGGGCTATAGCCTGCAAGACGGGCCAAATCACAGCCCGCTTCCGTATGGCCAGCACGAGTTAACACCCCACCTTCTTTTGCCATTAACGGAAATACGTGACCCGGTTGCACGATGTCTTCTGGCTTAACACTGCTAGCTACAGCGGTGCGAATCGTATAAGCGCGATCGGCAGCAGAAATACCCGTCGTCACACCTTTAGCTGCTTCAATCGACACTGTAAAGTTAGTCTCATAAGCGGTGCCATTACTTTTTACCATCAAAGGTAAATCCAGCTTTGCGCAATGTTCTCGAGACAAGGTGAGGCATATTAGGCCTCGGGCATGCTTGGCCATAAAATTAATGTCTTCTGGTCGCACTTGCTCCGCAACCATCACCAGATCACCTTCATTTTCACGATCTTCATCATCCATAAGGATGATCATTTTTCCTTTTCGGAGGTCTTCGATAAGTTCGACGGAGGTGTTCATGTTCATGCGCTAACCCATGCTTAGTTTCATGGCCAGAACAAGAGGTTATTGAGCAGGCCAACGAGCGGGCCATTGTGCCAGATTTCCTGAGCAGTGGCTAGTTATCAGGGCGTTTTGGGGTAGCATCGATACGCCAATCGTTACCCACTTGTGAGATACCTTTAATATCGACATCAACAGCCTGCGCCATTGTGTCCAAGGGTAGATTAAATAAAGCTTTAGCCTGACTGCCCAACAACTTGGGCGCCATATACACCACTAAATGATGGGTTAGACCGGCCTTTAAGAAAGCCCCACTTAATCCTGCACCAGCCTCTACCAGCACCTGATTGCACTGACGTTGGCCCAATATAGTCAGTACTGAGGATAAATCAACTTTACCCTGGTCATCTGCAGCACAGACCACTAGCTCCACGCCCATGTCGATCAAAGCCCGGTGCCGCTGCAGGTCGGCCACACAAGTCATGACTAATACTGAACCAAGCTGCTGCAAAATTTTAGCCGAGGTGGGCAAACGCAACTGGCTATCCAGCACGACACGCAAAGGTTGTTTGATCAACTCAATCGTGGCCTCAGCCACCCCCGCTAAAGTCAGTTCATCAGCCCGCACATTCATGCTTGGATTATCTCGCAATACAGACCCAATGCCAGTAATTACTGCACAACTTTGGGCCCGCAATAGATGCACCTGAGCCCTTGCTTCAGGTCCAGTAATCCATTGGCTTTCACCAGATTCCATCGCTGTTCGACCATCCAAACTCATCGCCAATTTATTGATCACGTAGGGTTTATTAGTTTTCATACGTTGCAAAAACCCACGATTAGATCGCTTACATTCTGCCTCCATAATTGGTCCAATAACCTCAATTTTTGCCGTCCTTAGTTGGCTTAGACCCTGCCCTGCAACTAAAGGGTTAGGGTCTTGGCAGCCGTACACCAAAGCACTTACACCCGCCTCTATGAGGGCTAAGCTACATGGGGGGGTGCGCCCATAATGGCCACAAGGCTCTAGGGTGACATACGCAATAGCTCCCTTGGCTAAATCACCAGCAGCTTGGATGGCCATCACTTCGGCATGAGGGCCACCTACCTGTTGGGTATATCCGGTTCCTACGACCTGGTTGTTTTTAACTAACACACATCCAACGGCTGGATTAGGCCGCGCAATCAGCTGTCCAAAACTGGCTTGCTTTAAAGCTAATGTCATAAATTCATGGTGCATGGATTGAATCGCCATTAGCTACCCTGGTGCTCTTGTTCTAAGCGCTCAATTTCTGCGCGAAACTCATTAAGGTCTTTAAAACTACGATACACAGAGGCAAAGCGCACATATGCCACTTCGTCTAACTGGCGCAATTGTGCCATGACCGCCTCACCCACCAACTGAGTGCCTACCTCGCGCTCTCCACTAGCACGCAAAGAGTGTTTAATACGATTTAGGCTGGCTTCAATAGCTTCAATACTAACGGGGCGCTTTTCTAGGGATCTTAAGATGCCAGCACGTAATTTGTCTTCATCAAAAGGCTGGCGGGTGCCATCTTGCTTAACCACTCTGGGCATCAATAGTTCGGCCACTTCAAAGGTCGTAAAGCGCTCGTTGCAGGTTAAGCATTCGCGTCTACGACGAATTTGTTCACCTTCGCTAACTAGTCGCGAGTCGATTACTTTGGTTTCAGGATGAGTACAAAAGGGGCAATACATAGATGTCTCAGTGAATCTTAAAGGAGGCTATTTAAAGAACACATTATAGCCTTAATATTTACTTCTGGGCCAGTTAGCCGGTCGCAGCACAGAGGTAGGGTATTTAGTGGATTTATAGCCAAGAACTGCTATTCTGGCGCCCTTGTCTAGTTTAAAGGAATAACATGAGCAATTTACCGATTGCCGAACTGGCTGCCCTAGCCGCCGCAGTATGCTGGACTTTTACCGCTATTTTAGCGGCCCCCGGGGTTCACCACTTTGGAGCGGTGGCCTTCAATCGCTATAGAGTCGTCTTTGCTGGGACCGTGCTGATTATCATCACCAGCATTATGGGCTTATGGTCAAGCGTCCCTAACAACGCCATGCTCGCCCTAATTGGCTCTAGCTTAGTAGGCATTGTGATTGGTGATACAGCGCTCATGCAAGCTTTAAAGCGCATCGGACCCCGGCGCAATTCTGTGCTATTTGCGACCAGTGCGCCAATGGCTGCTGGCATGGGCTTTATCTGGTTGGGTGAAACCCTTAGCACAAATCTATTAATTGGCTGTGGCTTAATTCTACTGGGCGTTGTGAATGCTGTTTGGTGGGGTCGCAAAAACGAAGGCCAGCATCGCTTAGAAAAAGTGAGTGGTCATTTGGGTTGGGGGATTTTAATTGGACTGACGGCGGCGTTTGGCCAAGCAGCAGGCGCTGTATTGGCCAAACCTGTACTCTTAGCTGGTGCTGACCCTATTGCAGCGTCCGCCATTAGAGTCGGCTTTGCTGCCGTCGTATTATTGCTTGTACGGGCTTTGCCGTTTGCCTGGGCCAAAGCCAATGCAGCACCGACACCTGCATTCGTGTGGCGCACTATGAGCAGTGCGACCTTAGGATTGGTTTTGGGTATGACTTTGTTGGTTTATGCTTTAGGTCGAGGTGAAGTCGGCATAGTGATGACCTTATCAGCCATCACACCCGTGATTATTTTGCCTGTGGTTTGGTTCATTACCGGACAGCGACCCAGTCGTGGTGCTTGGCTAGGCGCAGCCTTGGTGGTGGTCGGCAGCAGTGTGATCTTCTTAAACAGTTAAACCCTTGGTAATGCGCCCAGTTACTGGGCCAAATAGGCTGCCAGAAAATCGTCAAAGGGTTCAGTTTGCTCAGCCTCAATACGCTGTTGATGAGCAATAGATGCAGTGACTTGCTCACTTAACTCTTGTTGGCGATGAGAGCTTAGACTCTGTTCTAAGTGATAAGCTTGATGCTGCTGCGCCAACTTAAAGGATAGGGCTTGATGTGACAAGTTGCCATTCACCATGGCCTCTAAAACTTGCGCAGACGGTGTCAACGATGAGTCTTTTAGGCGCGCTTCCATAGCATCAATAGCCTCTAATACCTCTGTTTTATCAGGCATTACGTCAACCACTAAGCGCAGCTTAGAAATCATCTCAAAGCCCAGCGACTGCAAACTCTTAGGCCCACTGCAAGTTCCAAGCATCAATCCAGGTTTGCGCCCTTGGCGCACGACAACGGCTTGATTGGTTTTAATTAAATCGCATTCTTGGTCGCTAATTTCTGGACTTTGATCAAACAAACACCAGCACAAAAAGACATTAATAAACTGACTTTGTTGTGCATCAATGCCGAGTGGCAAAAAGGGATTGAGATCTATGTTTCTGACTTCTACGTACTCCACACCAGATTCTTTAAGCGCATGGACCGGCTTTTGACCGGCGCGAGCTACTCGTTTAGGGCGGATATCACTATAATATTCGTTCTCAATTTGGAGTAAATTAGCATTGAGTTGACGATAAGCACCATCTACTTTTACGCCTATGTTCTCGTACTGAGATAGGGGCGTAGAAATAGCATGTTCCAGGGACTTAGCATAGGTATCTAAGTGGTTAAAACACAAATTCAATACTGACTGAACTTTATTATTATAGCCCAAGTCACTCATGCGCAAAGAAGTGGCGTAAGGTCCAATTAAGCATCCATCAGGGCCTTCCTCTAAGTCTATCTCACGGCCTTTAACAAAACTTGAATCTAAGGCTGGTGAGGCTCCAAAAAGATATAATAAAATCCACGAGTGACGCCTAAAATTACGGATCAAACCAAAATATTGGCTGGAGCGAAAGTCACGCAAGGTCTGTTCATTATTAAGCAGTTGTTGATACGCTGGCCAAAAATGATCTTGCGGCGAGAAATTAAAGTGCAGGCCTGCAATAGACTGCATCGTTTTACCATAGCGCCACGCCAAACCAACGCGGTAAGTGTGTTTCAGCTTACCTGTATTGGAGCTCCCAAAGTCTGCAATACGGATATCATCCTCACCATCAAGGTAACAGGGCATGCTAGCAGGCCAAACATACTCACCCAACCCCTGCAACTTACTGGCACTGTAACTATGCAATTGCTGCATAAAATCTAGGGCAGCAGTAGGGCTTTGGAACACAGGAGTAATGTATTCCAAAAGTGCTTCTGAATAGTCTGTGGTAATGCTGCCATGGGTTAAGCTTGATCCAAGGGATAGTGGGTGGTCCTTATGGCTCACACGGCCACTCAGGTCTACCCTTAAGCCTTCTTTTTCAATTCCACACTGCAAACTCTTCAAGGTTATGGCGACAGGTGATTGTTTCACCTGCTGAAGGTGTTGTTGTAAATAAGCGGGCATCTGGTGCTCCAAATAGTATTAAATAGCCAACGATTAAGGACATAAAAATCTTAGTCTAGCTGGGCGTCAAATTCTGTTTTAGTTTGCTTTTTTTAAGTGTGACTGAGCTTCCTTTAGCTTTTGCGCCATACTACCCAGCAATTGTTGCGATTGCGCTGGAGCAGCGCGAGCAGGTTCCTGCGCTGCCACATTGACATTGAGCCGAGGCTTGTGAACCTTAAGCTGATCATCTTGGGTCGGCAACTCATCACTTAAGCGCATAGAAAGTCCAATACGTTTGCGCGGCACATCGATTTGCATTACCTTCACTTTGACAATGTCCCCAGCCTTTACGATGTCATGAGGATCTTTAACATACTGGTGTGCTAAAGCCGAGATATGGACCAAACCATCTTGGTGAACCCCAAGGTCGACAAAGGCACCAAAATTAGTCACATTGCTCACAGTGCCTTCCATGATAGAGCCTAGAATTAACTGCTTAATACTTTCCACACCCTCTGTAAGCTTAGCCATACGAAATTCTGGCCTTGGGTCACGCCCAGGCTTTTGCAGCTCACTCAACAAATCTTTGAGAGTGTGCTCACCCACGCCTTGATCTTGCATTTGTTTAACCTGGATCTGTTGCAGTTGATCACTCCCCATAAGGTCAGACACGGTGAGTTTAAGCTGCCCAGCCAATTGGTCAACTAAAGCATAGGCTTCTGGATGAACAGAGGTGCCATCTAGAGGGTTATCACCACCACGGATGCGTAAAAACCCAGCACATTGTTCAAACGCCTTATCGCCCAGCCGACTGACTTTAAGCAACTGCTTACGATTATTAAAGGCCCCATTGATATCACGATAGATCACAATATTCTCTGCCATGGTTTTATTCAGGCCTGCCACACGCTCTAATAACGGCGCCGATGCAGTATTAAGATCAACGCCCACATTATTGACACAATCTTCAACCACATTATCCAGTTTTCGGATCAACTGCACTTGACTGACGTCATGCTGATATTGGCCTACACCAATCGCCTTAGGTTCAATTTTAACTAATTCTGCTAATGGGTCTTGTAGCCGCCTCGCAATCGAGACCGCTCCTCGATAACTCACGTCCAAATCTGGAAATTCTGCCGCAGCAAGGGCCGATGCAGAATAGATTGACGCCCCCGCTTCACTAACAATAATTCGTTGGGGAGCCTGAGTTTTTAGGCTTGCTTGAACTTCCTTAACCAGCTTATCAGTCTCGCGCGAGCCCGTTCCATTACCAATAGCCACGAGCTGTATTTGATAAGTTTGGCACCACTTTACCAAAAGGGCTGACGCAGCCTGCCATTTATTATGGGGCACATGGGGGAAAATAGTTTCGGTGGTCAGCAATTTCCCTGTGGCATCTACCACCACTGCCTTGACGCCAGTACGTAGGCCTGGGTCTAAACCAAGGGTCACCTTATCACCGGCTGGAGCGGCCAATAATAAGTCTTTTAAGTTATTGGCAAAAACCCCTATGGCGCTGTCTTCTGATGCCTCTCTAACACGGCTAACAAGTGCCGTTTCTAACTGACTGGCAAGCTTCACGCGCCAGGTCCAACGCACCACTTCGTTGAGCCACTTATCTGCGGCTCGGCCTTCTTCCTTAATATTCCAATAAGATGCCACCCTTGACTCATAAGGCAAGTGTTCATGTTTAGACCACAGTATACTGGCCTGCAAAATGCCTTCGTTACGGCCCCTTAATATAGCTAAAGCCCGGTGGGAGGGAATCGTCTTTAGCGCTTCTTGAAACTCAAAGTAATCTTGGAACTTGACCCCCACTTGCTCTTTGCCATCAACTACTTGGGTTTGCCATTGCGCATCTTGCCAACCAAGGTGACGCAATTCTGCGAGTAGGTCTGCAGCTAAACTAAAACGTTCCATGAGTATTTGCTTAGCACCGTCTAAGGCGTCTTTTATATGGGTGATTTGAAGGTCAATATTAAGATAAGTCTCTGCAACTTGTTCTGGGTCTAGGGTGGGGTCTTTGAGCAGAGCATCCGCTAGTGGCTGCAAGCCTGCCTCTATGGCAATTTGAGCCTTAGTTCGGCGCTTCGTTTTAAACGGCAAGTATAGGTCTTCTAATCGTGTTTTACTGTCAGCTGCATCAATGCGTTTAGCTAATTCTGGGGTTAGTTTTTCTTGTTTATCAATGCTGTCCAAAATAGTTTTTTTGCGAGCGTTAAGCTCACGCAGGTAACCAAGACGCTCTTCTAAAGCGCGTAATTGAGTATCATCCAGTACACCCGTCACTTCTTTGCGATAGCGGGCGATAAAGGGCACTGTTGAGCCTTCATCTAACAATGTAACTGCAGCATCTACTTGCCATCTTTGAACCGCAAGTTCGGTAGCAATTTGTTGATTTATCACGAACTAAGCATCCTTCTTATCTCAAAAACTCAACTCAATATAATGGGGGCGCACGGCAGTTTTTAAAGGCGCCTTTGATCAAGCCAAAAAAAGGGCCTCTAGCGGCCCTTTTAATTATTGTTAATCTTTGCCTCAGATTATTTAACTGGGCTGTGGACCTGCATTAACGATGGCTTCTGAGACACTAAAACGTTTAAAATTTTCATTAAATTTGCCAATTAGATTGGCAGCCTCTGTGTCGTATGCATCCTGATCTTGCCAAGTGTTACGAGGGTTGAGCAGAGCACTGTCTACGCCCTCAAGGGTCGTTGGCACATCAACATTGAGTCCCGCTAAGTGTTGGGTTGCAGCTTCAGCAATATTGCCACTTTGGATGGCCGCAATAATGGCACGGGTAGTTGGAATACTGAAGCGTTTACCGGTGCCGTATGAACCTCCCGTCCAACCCGTATTAACCAAATACACTTTGCTACCAAAAGACTCAATGCGCTTCATCAAAAGCTCCGCATAAACGCCTGCTGGACGAGGAAAGAAGGGGGCGCCAAAACAAGTAGAGAAGGTCGAGCGGATGGCTGCGCTAGAACCCATTTCTGTGGAGCCAACCAAAGCAGTGTAACCACTTAGAAAGTGATATGCTGCAGCTTCTTTAGTCAACATAGATACGGGAGGTAACACACCGGTCAAGTCACAGGTTAAAAATATGATGGCCTCTGGCTCACCCGCTAAATTCTTTTGCGTACGTTTTTCAATATGCTCTAAGGGATAGGCACACCGTCCATTTTCTGTGATGTCCGTATTATCATAATCAGCTTGTTTACTGTCATCATCTAACCATACGTTCTCGACGATGGCGCCAAATCTGATTGCATCCCAAATGATGGGCTCGTTCTTTTTACTGAGGTTAATGGTTTTAGCGTAACAACCACCTTCAATATTAAACACCACACCTTCGCCCCATCCATGCTCATCATCACCAATTAAATAGCGCTCTGGGTCTGCAGAAAGGGTAGTTTTACCGGTACCAGACAAACCAAAAAATAAAGTGGTTTTGCCATCATCGCCTACATTGGCAGAGCAATGCATGGGCAATACTTCATGTGCTGGTAGGAGGAAGTTTTGCACGGAGAACATGGCTTTTTTCATTTCTCCCGCGTAGCGCATGCCTGCTAATAATACCTTCTGCTGGGCAAAGTTAATCATCACACAGCCATCACTATTAGTGCCATCTCGCTCTGGCTGACACTCAAAATTAGCTACATTAAGAATTTGCCACTCGCTTTTACCTGCAGGATTGTAGTTTTGTGGCACGATAAATAAGTTTTGGCCAAACAAGTTTTGCCATGCGGTTTGGGTCGTCATACGAATAGGAATGTAGTGATTGTGATCTGCGCCCACATGGACATTGGCCACATACTTGTCTTGGCCAGTTAAAGAGGCTGTGACACGGTCCCATAAAGCCGCAAATATTTCTGGTGTTACCGGACGATTTACGGCGCCCCATTCAATTTGGTCAGCAGTGCTGGGTTCTTGAACGACAAACCGATCTAGCGGAGAACGTCCAGTGCGGGCACCCGTGATAACGTTTAGAGCGCCAGTATTGGCTAGAGTGCCTTCGCCGTTGGCGATAGCTTTTTGGATTAAACTCGCAGGAGAGAGTTGCGTAAAGGTGGTTCCAGTATCAGTAGCTGCAGATGCGTTCATGTATCAATACCTATGATTTACTTAGGTTTTTAGGATCTTCTAAATAACCTAAGTGGGAGTATGTCAATCCGACGATAAAAATGAGGCTGGATTATGTCAGAAAAGCCCCATAAAAGCCAAAATAAAGCCCATCAATTATACTAATAGTACAGCCGTTTGAGCGACCTAAAAATTGGCCTTTAGGTGGGCCAACCAGCAGTTACTCAATGCAATGCTGATTCAACTTTAGCCGGCAAGACATCCTGCTCCAGCAAAAGGTGGCAGTCCACTTTATCAAATGCATACTGAGTGTTGCAAAAGTGGCAATCAATAATAATGGCTTTTTGCTCTGCTAAAATTTCATTAACTGTTGTTGCACCTAATCCTACAATTGCCGCGCCACAGCGTTCACGACTGCAGTCACACTGCTGCAAAATAGGTCGTGGGGCAAATACTTGCACTTGATGCTCGTGAAATAGCCGATATAAGACTTGCTCTGCAGGCAACTGTGCAAGCTCATGCTGCGTCAGAGAAGCAGCTAAAGCGTGGACCAATTCCCAGTCTAAGTCAGCTTGATCTTCTTGAACTGTGGTTTGGGGCAATCTTTGCAGCATCAGCCCTGCAGCGCCTGCCTCTGTACTGACCAATTGAATATGGGTAGGCAATTGTTCTGATTGGTAAAAATAACTTTCAATGCACTCTGCAAGAGTCCCTTGATCCGCCATCACTATGCCTTGATACCGCTGTCCTTGGTCAGGCTCAATAGTGATAATCAAACGTCCATCAGCCACCAGTTCAGCAAAGCTTGCGTCTGCACCCACGACGCCATCAACTTGCGCCATACCTTTGACTCTAAAGGGTTGCTCTGGATCGTTACTCAACTGTCGGCACTCTGCCATGACCCATTTTATTGGCCCAGACCCCCGAATTTGCACGCTTAAATGACCACGTAATTTAAGGTTGGCACTGAGCAGGCAAGCAACAATCAGCATTTCTGTTAATAAACGGGCTACAGGGGCGGGATAATCTTGCTCATCTAACAAAGCCTTTACACCTTGGTCAAGCCGCAAATGGACGCCACGTATGTCCATATCAGTGAACATGAAGCCTTGCATTTCATCATTGGTCATAAAAATCATCTGTCTCGAAAAAAAATAGATAGCGGCTAATTGTAGACTACAACTGCTGCTGCTCAAAACGCTGCTGGTCCCGGCGCTGTTTTTTGGTCGGTTTGCCATCAGAAACAGAGCCTTGTCCCATAGCTTTGCGGCTGGCGGCAAGATCTGCACGTGCTTTTTCACTGGTGGCAGTTTCGGTGTATAACAGAGCGGCTTCTGGGGCACCTCTTCGGTTTCCAGCAATGGCTTGGACCTCAATTATTTTTTCATCAAAGCCTTGGCGTATGGATATTTTCGCACCCACTTCAACCACTCGACTGCACTTAGCTTTGGCACCTTGATAATGCACCTTGCCACCCTCGACCGCTTGTTTGGCAAGGGCTCTGGTTCGATAGAATCGAGCCGCCCACAACCACTTGTCGAGCCGAACCTTTTCATCCACATTTTTTTCAACTTTGCTGCCCATGTTCGATTCCTTTAAATTTCTAAAATCATGGCATAAACTGCCTGCCCTGTGGGTTGAATTATGCTAAGGTCACCCGCATATTTTCAGTTGTACCATATCATTATATAGGACTCACTATGAGCGAAGTAAAGCACTGTCAGTTACTAATTTTAGGCTCTGGCCCTGCCGGCTATACTGCAGCTGTCTATGCAGCGCGCGCCAACCTTAACCCCGTGTTAATTACGGGTATGCAAATGGGTGGACAGTTAACCACAACCACAGAAGTAGATAACTGGCCTGGAGATGTAGAAGGGCTGCAAGGGCCCGCTTTAATGGAGCGCATGAAAGCCCATGCCGAGCGGTTTGAAACGGAAATTATTTTTGATCAAATTGATTCTGTAAATTTGAAGCAACGCCCATTCCAACTATCAGGTCAAGGCACCCAGTATACCTGCGATGCTCTTATTATCTGTACTGGAGCAAGCGCCCGTTATCTGGGTTTAGATAGCGAAACTGCCTACCAAGGCAGAGGGGTTTCAGCTTGCGCCACTTGTGATGGCTTTTTTTATCGTAACAAAAAAGTGGCGGTCATTGGTGGTGGTAATACCGCAGTTGAAGAAGCACTTTACCTTAGCAACATTGCAGCAGAAGTCACTGTCGTGCATCGCCGTGGAAAATTCCGCAGTGAAAAAATCCTAGCTGATCGCCTCATGGACAAAGTAGAAAATGGCAACATGAAGGTCGAATGGCATCATAATCTTGACGAAGTGTTGGGTGATGACATGGGCGTCAATGGCATGCGCATTAAGAGTAGCGAAGACGGCAGCACCAAAGACCTTGATGTCGATGGTGTATTTATCGCAATCGGCCACTCGCCCAATACGGGGCTGTTTGAAGGCCAGTTAGACATGGAAGGTGGCTACATTACTGTACAAAGCGGTACGCAAGGTAATGCCACTCAAACCAGTATTGAAGGCGTTTTTGCTGCCGGTGATGTAATGGACCATATCTATCGCCAAGCCATCACTTCTGCAGGCACTGGATGCATGGCAGCTCTAGATGCAGAACGCTACTTAGACGAACTATAGCTTTTTATCGCAAACAACTAGAACTGGTCATTGTATTAACTGTACAATGACCGCCATTACCCTTGTGTCTAGAGCCTATCTAGAGACAAAACCTTAATACAATAACTTAAATGAGAGGCGCACCATGGACTTAATAGGATTTCTATTTCGCTGGTCACACGTTTTATTTGGCATCACCTGGATCGGTATGCTCTATTATTTCAACTTTATCCAAGGTGGCTATTTCAAACAAGCCAGCGCCGAAGGTCTAGCCGATGCTAAGGCCAAACTCGCACCGAGTGCTTTATGGTGGTTCCGTTGGGGCGCTATGGGTACATTTATAACGGGTCTTGCGCTTTTAGGTAAACTAGCCATTGGACTCAATAACTACATTATTGTGGGCGCTGTCTTTGGTACCATTATGTTTTTAAACGTGTGGTTGATCATTTGGCCAAACCAAAAGATCGCTCTTGGTATGGCTGAAGGTGATGCACCTGCAGCGGGTGCTAAGGCTTTATTGGCTTCACGCCACAACGTGCTCTACTCAGCACCAATGGCATTCTGTATGCTTGCCTCTGGGCACCCAGACCCTTCCTTAGGTTGGAGCCTGTATAGCAGCATGAGCAATTCCTTGATCGTGATGTTGGTCATTATTGCTGCTTTGCAAGCCAATGCAATGTTTGGCAAGCAAGGTCCATTGACCACCGTTAAGGGTGTCATACACGCTTCTTTAGGCTTGACTGCGGTTATGGTTTTGGTCTTTAACTACGTTTAAACGTTAGTTAAGTAGCAGACAAAAAAAACCCCAGCTCGCTGGGGTTTTTTTATGGTGGTAACACCAAATTAGAAGTGCCCATCCTAGGCACGCATACATCCTGTTGACTTCCTGTCCTTCCGTGTCGGTCCTGCATAGCAAGCTATGTGACTAACCACTCTCCTTGAGGTGTTAGATTACGCTAAACACCATGCAGAACATATAGGAAAATTTCGTATTTTTCCGCTTTTCTTTGATTACTTTAACCCTATAATTGTCAACGCATAGGGCTTCAGACTTACTGACCTATTTTAATCAGTTCAACTTCAAAAATGAGCGCATCATTGGGTCCAATCATTTGCCCAGCACCTTGAGTGCCATAAGCTAAATCAGGGTGAATAAAGAATTTAAACTTAGATCCAACACTCATCAATTGAACACCCTCTGTCCAACCAGCAATCACGCCATTGAGTGGAAATTGCGCAGGCTCACCACGCTCAACTGAGCTGTCAAAGACACGGCCATCCATAGTCGTGCCATGGTAATGCACAGTGACGGTATCTGTCGCAGTGGGCTTATCACCTTCTGCTGTAGTTAGAATTTGATATTGCAGGCCACTCGGCGTCACTTGAACACCATCATTTTCTGCATTCTCAACCAAATAGGCTTCACTATTTGTTAATGCGCCTTCAAATTTTGAAGCGGCTATTTTGCGCTGGTATTCCTGCACTGCTGCCACAGCTTCTTTCTCGTTGACCAAGGTTTTTTGACCCAGGTAAGCGGCATTAAAACCCTCGACAAAAGCTTCAAGGTTTAAGTTGTCAAAGTCGTTTGCAAGCTGTCCTGCAACCAAGGTACCCAAGCTATAGCTTACGTTTTGTTCTGCGTTATTTAGGTCAATGTCTGCAGCAGCAGATGTGGCAGCAAGGCCAATAGCACTCGTAACGGCCAAACGGCTAATTAAAGTTTTCATAGTATTCCTTTGTGATTCCTTTGTGATACCTGGGTGATACCTGGGTGATAATGCTAAACGTTATCATTCAGCGCGTTGCATAGGATATATAAGACTCCAAGCCGAAGCAAAAGTATTTCCAATTGTTTACATTTGATTGTCTATTTTTAGGCTTATGCCTCGCCAAGCCTGTGGTATCATGCGCGGCCATGATTAAATTTGACAAAATTACACTACAGCGCGGTGGTCAGCCTCTTATTGAGGGGGCTGATTTGACTCTAGATTCTGGCCAGAGGTACGGTTTAGTTGGGCGTAATGGCGCTGGCAAAACCACCTTATTTAAATTATTACTGGGTCAATTACAACTGGATGCTGGCCAGCTCACTTGGCCACCAGCGATGCGTATGGCCCACATGGCACAAGAAATTGGTGATGTAAATCGCTCGACCTTAGACCATGTGTTGGATGGCGATCAGGCTTTAAGAAAGGCTGAACTTGCCATTACTGCCGCTGAAGCCACCCATGATGAAGCCGCCCTGAGTCACGTTTATGCAGACTATGACCATGCTGGAGGTTACAGCGCAGTTAACCGTGCCCAACAATTATTGCAGGGCCTAGGCTTTCCTGAACAAGACTGGAATCAGCCTGTAGAGACTTTCTCTGGGGGCTGGCGCGTGCGTTTGAATCTAGCTCAAGCACTCATGTGCCCATCAGACTTATTATTGCTCGATGAACCGACTAACCACTTAGACCTAGATGCCACTATGTGGCTTGAATCTTGGTTACAAAAATATCCAGGCACTTTATTTTTAGTCTCTCACGATCGTGACTTTTTAGACCAAGTGGTACAGGTGATAGTGCATTTAGATCGCAAACTACTCACCTCTTATCGCGGTAACTATGCGGCTTTTGAACGCCAAAAAGCTGAGCGAATGGCCCAACACCAAGTGATGTATTCCAAGCAGCAAACTGAAATAGCCCACATCGAAAACTTTATTAGGCGCTTTAAGGCCAAAGCGAGTAAAGCTAAACAAGCGCAAGGGCGAGTGAAAGCCCTTGAACGTATGGAAAAGATTGCTCCAGCCTATGCCGATTCACCTTTTACCTTTCGCTTTCCTGAATTTGATAAGACCAGTTCGACCTTAATTGATCTGGACCGAGTGAGTATTGGTTATGACAAGCCCATTGTCAGTGCCAACATTACCTTATTACATGATTCGCGCTATGCTTTACTGGGTCCAAACGGAGCTGGAAAATCAAGCCTAATCAAGACGTTAGTGGGAGACTTAACGCCTCTGGCAGGTCAGGTTGTGCCTGGAGAACACCTCAAGATCGGTTACTTTGCACAACATCAGTTGGAGGCATTGGATATAGAGGCGAATGGCCTGTTGCATTTACAACGGTTGAAGCCCTCAGCAAGTGAACAAGATCTACGTAATTTCTTGGGTAGTTTTGGTTGGCAAGGTGAGCGGGTGTTTGAACCAGTAAAGCATTTTTCTGGGGGTGAAAAAGTCCGTTTAGCTTTAGCCATGATCGCCCTACAAAAGCCTAATTTATTGTTGTTAGATGAACCCACTAACCACTTAGATTTGGAAGCACGCCATGCGCTCACTATGGCACTACAAGCCTATCAAGGGGCTCTAGTCGTCATTTCTCATGACCGTCACTTGTTGCGTCAAGTAGTGGATAACTATTGGATAGTCGCCGATGGTAAAGTAAAAGAGTTTGAAGGCGATTTACAGGACTATCAAGTGCAAGTTCAAGCGCTGGCTCAAGCCCAGGCTCAGGCTAAGATGAAACAACGACAGGACACTATAAACTCAAATCCTAGTAGCACTGAAACATTAGCGTCTGACGCTTTAACGCCAGCAGAGCGCAAAGAACAAAAGCGTCAGCAAGCGCAAAAGCGCAAGCAACTGAGTCCGTTGAAAAAAGCCATTAGCAAACATGAAAAAGACATTGATGTATGGCAAGCCAAATTGGATCAACTAGAAGCGGAGTTAGCTGATCCTAGCTTGTACCAAGTAGAAAATAAGGCCAAACTAAAAGACTTATTGGCCCAGCAAGCCCATGCCAGTCAAGAGCATGAACAAAGCGAAGAACTATGGCTTGAAAAACAAGACGAACTTGAATCAATATCATTATAACAATGGCATTATTGGTCATTGCCCGATAATCCATTGGACCTAGACAACTTTATACTAGAGGCGTAACTATGAGCTTTCAACCCAGTCAACGTCAGTTCCCCAGCAGCCGTATGCGGAGGATGCGATCCAATGATTTTTCGCGCCGTTTAATGCGTGAAAATCAACTCACAACCAATGACTTGATTTACCCCATGTTTGTTATCGAGGGTCACAACCAACGACAAGCTGTGGCCTCTATGCCAGGGGTAGAGCGACTCAGTGTTGATAATTTAGTCATAGAGGCAAAGCATTTAGAGCGCTTAGGCATTCCTGCCATTGCCCTATTTCCTGTCACCCCAGACGCCGCCAAATCTTTGATGGCAGAGCAAGCTTATAGCGCCGATGGTCTCGCCCAACGGGCGGTTAGGGCAGTAAAAAAAGCCTGTCCCCAACTTGGCATTATTACCGATGTGGCCTTAGACCCATTCACTACCCATGGCCAAGATGGCATTATTAACGACCATGGCTATGTGCTTAACGACATCACCGTAGATATCCTCATTCAACAAGCCCTTTCCCACGCCGAAGCTGGGGCTGACATCGTGGCGCCATCAGACATGATGGACGGACGCATAGGTTCTATTCGGCAGGCCTTAGAAGCAAAGAACTACCACAACACATGCATTATGGCCTATGCCGCCAAGTATGCCTCGGCCTATTATGGTCCGTTTCGTGACGCAGTTGGCTCTGCTGGAAACTTAGGCAAAAGTGACAAGTTTGGCTATCAGATGGACCCCGCTAACAGTAACGAGGCTGTACACGAAGTTGCCATGGACATTGCTGAAGGCGCGGACATGGTCATGGTCAAACCTGGAATGCCTTATTTAGATGTTGTTAGCCGCGTTAAGCGTGAACTCCAAGTGCCTACATTTGCTTACCAAGTTAGCGGTGAGTACGCCATGCATATGGCAGCCTTCCAAAATGGTTGGTTAGATAAAAATAGCGTTATGTTGGAGTCTTTACTGGCTTTTAAACGGGCAGGTGCGGATGGCATTCTCACCTATTTTGCCAAAGATGCAGCTATACTTCTGCAATCGGATTAATCATCAATTTGAGACAGCAACATGGCCAAAGCTAAAACTGCCTATGTGTGTAATGAATGTGGCTCTGACAGTAGCAAGTGGCAGGGACAATGCAGTGATTGTGGTGCCTGGAATAGTCTGCAAGAGATACGCTTAGCTCCTACTGGGGGCCATGTAAATGCCAGTGCTAGGGTCAGTGCCGCCAAGGGATATGCCGGTGTAGCGTCACAGTTACAAGACCTAAGTGACGTTGATGTGGCTAGTATGCCCCGCTTAGGTACAGGCATTAGTGAACTAGACCGTGTTTTAGGTGGTGGCTTAGTGCCAGGTTCTGCCATTCTCATTGGTGGGCATCCTGGGGCAGGTAAGAGTACATTATTACTGCAGCTCATGTGCAGCTTAGCCCAACGCATGCCTGCCTTGTACATTACCGGTGAGGAATCATTGCAACAGGTGGCCTTGCGGGCCCAGCGCCTAGAATTACCCACCCAAAATTTAAAGATGCTCACCGAGACTGACGTTGAAGCTATCTTAGTGACCTGTGCTCAGCTTGAGCCTAAACTCATTGTGGTAGATTCCATCCAAGTCATGCAATTAGCCGACATTACCTCGGCTCCTGGCAGCGTGTCCCAAGTAAGAGAGTGTGCCGCAGCCCTTACACGTTATGCCAAACAATCTGACGCCATACTACTATTAGTGGGGCACGTCACCAAAGACGGTAGCTTAGCTGGTCCCAAAGTTTTAGAGCACATGATCGATTGTTCACTGCAACTCGAAGGTGATAATGACAGTCGTTACCGCACCTTAAGAAGCCATAAAAATCGGTTTGGCGCGGTCAATGAACTAGGCGTGTTTGCAATGATGGAAACTGGCCTTAAGGAAGTTAAAAACCCAAGTTCCATCTTTTTGTCCCGCGGTGATACAAGTGCAGCGGGCAGCTTAGTGATGGTCATATGGGAAGGCAGTCGACCACTTTTGGTTGAGTTACAAGCCTTAGTCGATGACAGCCATATGAATAATCCTCGCCGTGTAGCCGTGGGGTTAGACCAGAACCGACTCACCATGTTGTTGGCCGTATTACACCGTCATGGTGGTTTACACACCGGCGATCAAGATGTTTTTGTTAATGTAGTAGGGGGCGTAAGGGTATCTGAAACAGGGGCCGATCTGGCCATGTTATTGGCCATTGTTTCCAGTTTAAGGGACCAAGCATTAGATCAGAACTTAGTGGTCTTTGGTGAGGTAGGACTATCAGGCGAGATCCGTCCTGTGCCGAGTGGCCAAGAACGGATTCGAGAAGCAGCCAAACACGGCTTTAAACGCGCTATAGTGCCTATTGCTAATGTTCCAAAGGTCCACAAGTCTGCGGACAAAGACCGGGACGGCTTAGAAGGGATGGACATTATTGGTGTTAGAAACCTACAGGAGGCTTTAGCAGCCCTATAAGCCGTTTCATTTTATGGTCTACCCTATAGCAGTAAGGAGTTGTCTGCATGACTATTAAGCCAGATATTATTACCTCCAACGGTCATATCCGCCTCATCGATACTAAAGATGCTAACGCCCTAGCCGATTACTATGCGCGCAATCGGACGCATTTTTTACCGTGGGAACCTGTGCGAGGGGCTGATTTTTATGAAGTAGAAACCATGTTTAACCGTATTCTAGAAGCCGAGGGTGCATTTTACGCCGACCAACAAGTTAAATTAGGCGTCTTTAATCTTCAGCATAGGCGCATGATTGCTAGCATAGACTTTTCACAAATCGTGCGAGGACCCTTGCAATCATGCTTTGTAGGTTTCTCTATTGATGCCCAACACCAAGGCCAAGGGTTGATGCAAGAATTTATGCCATGGTGCCTAGAGTACATGTTCAACCATTTCAATATACATCGTATCATGGCTACCTACATGGTCAAAAATGATCGCAGCCAGGCTTTGCTTGAGCGACTAGGATTTGAAAAAGAGGGCTATGCTAAATCTTATTTAAATATCGCAGGCACCTGGGAAGACCACATACTCACAGCCTTGGTGAATCCGAGTCATTAACTGCCGCTCTATGACATTCCTGTCACCGTGGCATACCGTACATCCTGTACATAAAAAAACCAGCGTCTATTGCTAGAGGCTGGTTTTTATAAAGCACCATCAATTATTTGATTTTAGCTTCTTTGTACATTACATGCTTACGGACTTTTGGATCGTACTTCTTTAATTCCATTTTGTCAGGCATGGTGCGTTTGTTCTTAGTAGTGGTGTAGAAGTGACCAGTACCAGCGCTGGAAACCAGCTTAATTTTATCGCGCATGAGTCTTCTCCTTAAACCTTTGTGCCATTGGCACGGACGTCAACTAGAACGGAATCAATGCCTTTCTTGTCAACAATACGCATACCTTTGGAAGATACCCGAAGGCGAACGAATTTGTTTTCGCTTTCTACCCAAAAGCGATGCCAATGCAAGTTTGGTAAAAAACGACGACGTGTTTTGTTGTGTGCGTGAGACACGTTGTTACCAGCGACAGGGCGCTTTCCAGTAATCATACATACTCTGGACATTTTAACTTCCTCAATATTAGTCTTGAACCAAACCTTGTGCTTAGTTCTCAGGCGGAGCAGCCCTCCAGCGGGCCATTATCCGTACCAGCCACATTAAAACCTAAACTCTGGAGGTAGAAATATGGAGGCGGGACTTTAGCAGATTAGGTGCCCATTGGCAAGAATAGCTTGTGGTTTGTGCGCTAAAAGCTGCCACACACTCGATCAAAAGCATTAGGGTGGCCCTTGATGAGTACCAAGGCTTCACATCCAACCCCTGTCGGCAAATGATACCCACTCGTGACGCGCCACGACAAAATGATCCAAGACGCGGATATCAACTAGTGCCAGAGCATCCACCAAGGCCTGAGTAATGAGCTTATCACTCGCACTAGGCTCGGCCACACCAGAGGGATGGTTATGGGCCAATATTACCGCTGCTGCATTTTTGGCTAGCGCCAACTTAACCACCTCTCGGGGATACACATTGGCACTATCTATGGTGCCTTGAAACAACTCCACGCTCTCTAATAACCGATGTTGGTTATCAAGCAGCAACACGCAAAATACCTCCCTCCCATAGTGACCCATTTCACATTGCAAGTAAGTTCCCACTTTGTTGCTAGTATCTAGGTCTATGGATTTTTTTAGCTGAGCCTTTTGGAGTCTTAAACCCAACTCTTTAGCCGCCTGTAACTGCACATATTTAGATGACCCCGCACCGTATAATCGACAAAAATCTGCTGGGCTGGCAGCCAGCAAGTCCTGTAAGCTGCCAAAATAAATCAATAACTGGCGCGCCAAATCCACAGCCGATAAGCCCACACTTCCTGTGTGCAATAAAATAGCCACTAGCTCTGCATCGGTCAAATATTTAGGCCCCAGACTCAGCAGCCGCTCTCGCGGTCGCTCTGCTATGGGCCATTGTTTAATCGCCATTGCGTCCGTGCTCCTAATCCTTTAGGTTAGAACTAAAGCATAGCAAAAGGTAGAAATTCCGCCACTATCACTCAGCTATAAGTCAACTGTAACTCAACTGTGAAGCAACTATGACACAACTGACAGACTCTCATGACAATGCTAATGACGGTTTACAAACGTTATTTAAGAACTTGCCAGGCATGGCCTACCGTTGTCTTAACCTACCCCATTGGCCCATGAGTTTTGTGAGTGAGGGGTGCGAAGCCTTGTGCGGCTATAGTAGTGAAGAACTGGAAGCTCAAACTATTTTGTGGGGCGACTTTACTCACCGTCATGATGTGGCAGAAGTAGATCGGCAGGTGCGTGCAGCAGCTGATTTTGATCAGCCCTTTGAACTCGAATACCGCATAGTGCCTCGCACTGGGCCGCATAAATGGGTATGGGAAAGGGGTAGAGTTGTGGCTCGGCTTGATGACGGCACCGCTATTATTGAAGGCTTTATCACCGACATTACTAGCCTGCGTCATGCCGAGCGAATGGTCAACGAGCAACGTGAACAACTAGCCCATGTAGAGCGTCTCAACACACTTGGAGAAATGACTGCTGCCATTGCCCATGAACTCAACCAACCTCTTACAGCAATTGCCATGTACAGCAAGTCAGCAAAGTTATTAGCCCAGCAGGGCCAACAGCAGAAGTTACTGGAGGTCATTGATAAGGTGGCTCAGCAATCACATCGTGCAGGCGCTGTTATTGAGCGTATGCAGTCTATGAGTTACCAATCTAGCCATCAACAGGATCAAGTGAATCCAACTGATCTGTTAAAAGAAATTAAAGACCTAGCTGAAATAGAAGCTCAGGTGAGGCACTTCAGCATTGACTTAAAATTGCCTCAACATTTACCGTTGATTTCCTGCGACCCAATACAAATTCAACAGGTCATTCTGAACTTGTTACGCAACGGCATGCAGGCCATGCAAACCAACCAATGTGCCCCAGGCAGTGCAATTGAATTAATGGCAATACTCGATCAACAGCAACTTTGGATCAAGGTCACTGACCAAGGTGCTGGCATTGAGGATAGTATGGCTGATAAGTTGTTTTTAGCCTTCACTACCAATAAGCAAACAGGTGCAACAACGGGCATGGGCTTAGGTTTAACCATTGGTAAAGCCATTATTGAAGCCCATGGTGGACGACTTAATTATCGTAATTGCAAGCCTCATGGCGCCCAATTTTTCTTTAACTTAAGCATTGCAGAGCAGGCACACGCATGAGCCAATCCGTGTTCATTGTTGACGATGATCCTGCGGTACGAGATTCAATCAGTTTATGGTTGTCTTGTCATGGCTATGACACGCGATGCTTTGCAGATGCTAAGCACTTTTTAGGCCAAGTCACCCAAACTCTAGAGGGCTGTATTATTGCTGATATTCGCATGCCTAGTATGGACGGCTTAGAGTTGCAAGCCCATCTTAATAAGATCAATTGTCAGCTCCCATTAATTTTTATTACTGGCCATGGCACGGTACCTATGGCCGTTGAAGCGATAAAAAATGGAGCCCTAGATTATCTGCGTAAGCCCGTAGATGAAATGCAGCTCTTACAAAAGGTAAAAGAAGGGTTTGTCATTGATAGCATCAATAACCAAAAGCGCCAGCGATCCTTGCAACACCAAAGTAGGCTTAACAGCCTAACCAAAAGAGAGCTGGAGGTGCTTGAATTAGTGGTTGCAGGCACATCCAATAAAGTCATTGCGTCAGGCTTGAGTATCAGCCACAGAACCGTTGAAGTGCATCGGGCTAGAGTCATGCTTAAATTGGGTGCTAAGACTCTTCCACAGTTGGTTAAAAGCTATCTGACCATGCTTGAATCATCTTATTAAGCCCTCCCAATAAAACGCCTCTTGTAAAGTCTAACTTAAAACTGATTTAGGTTAGACTTTTATAATAGGTGCCTACCCACAAAAATTTAAAGGCACTTTGCCTTAAACAGTGAGCTAAAAGTTATTCAAAATGTTAACAATTTTTATTAACTGGACTACGGGTTTTCCACAATAGTCAAAGGCTCTAGATTAAGATAATGTGGTTTACTACAAGTGAAAGCTTAATAACAAAAATGTGAAGAGGTGTGCCATGAGTAAAAAACGTGTTGCTATAATTGGAGCAGGACCCAGCGGTTTAGCTCAATTACGGGCTTTCCAATCGGCTCAAGCTAAAGGTGCCGACATTCCAGAAATTGTGTGTTTTGAAAAACAAGACAACTGGGGTGGCCTATGGAACTACTCTTGGCGCACTGGGGTAGACCAATACGGTGAACCCGTGCATGGCAGTATGTATCGCTACCTTTGGTCTAATGGCCCAAAGGAAGGCTTGGAGTTTGCAGACTATTCATTTGACGAGCACTTTGGTGGCGAAATTGCTTCATTTCCGCCCCGTGCGGTCTTGTTTGATTATATAGAAGGCCGTGTTAAAAAAGCTGATGTGCGCAAGTACATTCGTTTTTCTAACGTCATTCGTAACGTTGCTTACCAAGACATTTCTGACACCTTTATGATTACTGCAGAAGACCTGCCGAACAATAAACAGTATCAGGAAGAGTTTGACTACGTGATTGTCTCTAGTGGCCACTTTTCTACTCCCAACGTACCTGAGTACCCCGGATTCAATCACTTTGGTGGGCGCATCATGCACGCACACGATTTTCGGGACGCGTTAGAATTCAAAGATAAAGACATCTTGATCTTGGGGACCTCTTATTCCGCAGAAGACATTGGCTCACAATGCTGGAAATATGGTGCAAAAACTATCACTGTGGCTCACCGCACTGCGCCTATGGGTTATGACTGGCCAGATAATTGGCAAGAAGTTCCCGCCTTGAAATATGTTGACCAAGATACGGCTTACTTTATTGACGGTACACAAAAAAAGGTTGATGCCATTATCCTCTGCACTGGATACTTGCACCACTTCCCATTTATGCAAGAATCACTCAATCTAAAAACTAATAATCGTCTGTATCCAGTTGATTTGTATAACGGTGTGGTCTGGCAACATAACCCTAAACTCATGTACTTAGGCATGCAGGATCAGTGGTACACATTTAATATGTTTGATGCCCAAGCATGGTATGCAAGAGATGTGATTATGGGGCGTGTGGCTTTGCCAACCCAGCCCGAGATGCAACTCGACATTGATGACTGGCGCGCCCAAGAAGACAGCCTAGCTGATGACTACGAAGCCATCGCTTTTCAAGGCCGTTACACCATGGAGTTAATGGCCAAAACTGATTATCCTGCGATCGACTTAGAAGATTGTAATCAAGCCTTTTACCAATGGAAGAAGCACAAAAAACAAGGCATTATGACCTTCCGTGACCATGGCTACAAGTCAGCCCTAACGGGGAAAATTGCGCCACCCCACCACACCCCTTGGGTTGACGCTCTAGACGATTCTCTGGCCTGCTATTTAGGTGAAAGGGAAAGCAAAACCTAAGTTAAAGCAAGGCTATTGGTGAGGGGAAGTGTGCCATCAATAGCCACTTCCACCTCGTCACCAGGCGCTAAGAAACGCATTGGATCAAAGCCCATGCCCACGCCAGCAGGGGTGCCTGTGGCAATCACATCACCCACTTCCAAGGTGATACCAGCTGACAAAGTCGCTATTAGGGTAGGAATGTCAAAAATCATTTGTGCCAAAGTAGCGTCTTGTCTTAATTCACCATTCACTTTGCAGGTGAGTCGAAGATCATCACTTAAAGGCTGACCATAAGTCGGCGTTATGGCGGGGCCCATGGGTCCAAAACCATCTAAACATTTACCCATATGCCATTGGCCATGGCGTTTTTGTAAATCCCTAGCAGACACATCGTTATAACAGCTAAAACCAAATATGTGACGCCATGCCTCACCTTCAGTAATATTGATTCCAGCTTTTCCAATCACTAGTGCTAGTTCACCTTCATAATCTATCTTACGCGTTACACCTGCATGCAATGGTATCGACTCTAATGGACCAATGAGGGTTTTGGTGGCTTTACTAAACACAATTGGGTGTTTTGGCAGGTCAGCGCTAATGCCCATTTTATTAGCTATTTCTGCCGCATGGTCGGCGTAGTTTTTGCCGATACATAATACGTTACGGCGCAAGTATGTTAGTGGTGAACCGACTAACTGGGGCTCATAAGCTACACTGGCTAGTTGTTGTGCGTAGGCCTTTTTGGCAAGAGTATCGAGCTCATTTTGAACCTTTTGGGAGCTCTCTAGCAAAGCCCACATGTCCTTGCATGGGGCGGCTCCACCTAGCGCTATGCTGGCAGCTCTTAGGTCTATCAAACGATTATTGATAACGGCAGCTAAGCGGCCATCCTTGGTGGTGACATAATGCATTTAAATGACTCCTTAATATTCTGTATTAACTTAATAGATCTTTGTTGCATACCGAAGTTAAAAAATTTTAGGTATAATGCCGCTTCAATTAAGACCCTGAGCCGCATGAATGCGACATTTTGGTCTATTTCACTACCTTTGTATGTCACAAATTATTTTTAACTAAGCAGTCAATCAAAAACCCCATGCTTCGGAGTACTTAATGAAAAGCCCAGTTAACGTTGTTATCACCGGTGCCGCCGGCCAGATTTCTTATTCACTTATCTTCCGCATTGCCAAAGGTGAGATGTTAGGCAGTGACCAGCCGATCAACCTTAAATTGTTAGAAATCACCCCTGCTTTAGGCGCCCTCAATGGCGTAGTTATGGAAATTGAAGACTGTGCATTCCCTTTAGTGAACTCTATCACGCCCACAGATGATGCGGCAGTGGCCTTTGATGATGCTCACTATTGCTTACTTGTGGGTGCGCGTCCACGTGGCCCAGGTATGGAACGCAAAGACTTGCTTGAAGCCAATGCCAACATCTTTACCGCTCAAGGTAAAGCCATCAATGATAACGCTAGCCGAAATGTTAAAGTACTGGTCGTAGGCAACCCTGCCAACACCAATGCTTACATCGCTATGAAGAGCGCTCCTGATCTGAACCCACTGCAGTTTACAGCCATGACTCGGTTAGATCACAATCGGGCTTTAACGCAACTTGCTAACCAAACCAATGCTGGGGTCAGTGATGTAAAGAATTTGTGTATTTGGGGCAACCATTCAGCCACCATGTACGCTGATGTCACTAATGCAAGTGTAAAGGGCCAGGCTGCGACCGACCTAGTCGACCAAAACTGGATCGACACAGACTTTATTCCGGTCATTGCCCAGCGAGGCGCATCTATTATAAAGGCTAGAGGTGCTTCTTCTGCGGCCTCTGCTGCTAATGCAGCCATTGACCACATGCGCATCTGGGTCGCTGGCACAGCCAATGGTGATTGGACCAGTATGGGTATTCCAAGCGATGGTAGCTATGGCATTCCAAAGGACTTAATGTTCTCTTTCCCGGTCATTTGTCAAAATGGTGAGTACACCATTGTGCAAGGCCTATCCATTGATGCATCAAGCCAAGCCTATATCGATAAGACTCGCCAAGAACTAGAAGAAGAGCGCAATGCGATTGCTCATTTGGTGTAACTTTTAGAATGGGTATAAAACAAAAAAACCGCCAATTGGCGGTTTTTTTAGGTCTTTGTTTTAGACCTCTGCATTAAGCATCAATTACTGATGGTCAATCTCGGCCTGCTCTTCAGCCTTATAAGACACAACCAAAGGGACGATCAGCATAGCTGTCATGATCCAAAAGCATACGGCCATACCCAAGGGGCTGTCAGCATAGCTGAAGATGGCTTCTGCACCTTCCCAGCTAGTAATCGGTGATGAATTAAACATAGGTAATCCTCTTATTCTTTATGGACACAAGCCAAATCAAGTTTGGCTTGTGTAAGTCAAGTTACTGAGAGCGAATCTCTTCTGGATAAGCCACGCCTTCCAGCTCACTATCCATGCCGTCACGTTGGACGCCATCACCAGCGCGAAGGATACCTAACTTATTGAAGATCCAAGACAATACATAGCCAGGAATAAAGCCAGTAGCAACCATCACAGCAGCGCCAATCACTTGGCCTGTCATGTTAATAGAAGGCACATCAAAGCCATCCCAAGAACTAAAGCCTGGATAACCGCCTAGGAAGATACCTACAGCCAATAAGCCCCACACACCACATACGCCGTGCACAGCAACGGCGCCAACAGCGTCGTCAATGCCCATCTTCTCAAGCTGACCAGCCGCCCAAGGTCCTAGGTAACCGCCAGCGAAGGCAATAGCAAAGGCCAGTGGTGGATACCACAAATCAAGGCCTGCAGCTGCAGAAATCACACCACACAAAGCACCCGACATCATCCAGAAAGGATCACGGGTACAGGCATAACAACCGATGATACCACCAGCAACAGCCATTAAGGTGTTAAATAGGTATGCCGAAAGGGTTGTTGGACCACCATAGATGTTAGTCCAGCCGCCACCCACACCATAGTTATACAACACACAGGCGCCGATGAAACCAAAGAAACCAACCACAATCAACATCAAACCAGTAATGGTCATAGGTAAACTATGGCCCCGAATCTGGTTAGCACTGCCGTCTGCATTAAACTTGCCAATTCTTGGTCCTAGGTTAATCAAAACGCCTAAGGCAAAGAAGCCAGAAATGGTATGCACCACTCCAGACGCCACCGCATCATGATAACCATAGTTAGTGACTAACCAACCAGCTGGATGCCAGCCCCAAGAGGCCGCTAAGTTCCACACCACAGAGCCTAGGATCACCGCCAGCACCACAAAGGAGGCCATGCGGATACGCTCGATCACCGCACCAGATAAAATGGAAGCAGTCGTACAGGCAAACAGAGTGAAGGCACCCCAGAATACACCCGTGGCTTGGTCTGCCATGTTAGGCCCCATAATGGCCGACATGGGTAAACCAAATTCGCCCCATACTGGGTCGTAAGTAAAACCCTGCCAAAAGGATAAATAGATCAACCAACCAAACATGTAAAAGGTAGGAATCATGAACGCAAAAGCAAGAACGTTTTTGGTACCAGAAGCGAGCGAGTGTTTAACCCGCGATGCACCCATCTCATACATGAGAAAGCCTGCGTGAATTAAGATCATTATGGCGGTACACCAATAATAAAATATTTCGAGGTTAGTATTGCTTAAACCCTGCAACGCCTCTATTGCTGCCTGCATTTCTTCAGGAGTCATAGTCTCCCTCCATTTTGTTGTTATTTTAAGGTTACTAGCGCATCAATTATGCGATGAAAGATTTAAATATATTGATACAATAGATATACTTATTTCAGACATCTAGCATAGTAACCATGAAGCCATACCTAGGTCAAACACAAAACCGACATCCTTTTTTGCTAAATAGTTGAGAAAATATGGGCTAATATTCATATATGAAAGGGACTGCAAGCTAATATAGTAACTCAGACAAAACCGACACTGATTAGATTAAAACAACCTAAATGCAAAGAAACGTCAAGTTTCTTTACACAATCTTAAATTTGGAAGCTAGACGCGCCTCAATAAAACCTTATGCAGACCTTGGGTAAAGTTGTCAAGGCGCTCCTTCAAAATCAGCTGCATCGAAGTCGGATATGTTATTTGTGGCCATTGATGTTTTCCTACCTAACCTCAATCTAGGGTTAATAACCTAACCATAGGACGTTCAATGAGCGCATTTGCTAGTACAGCCCCAGCAAGGCTTGCAACCCGGCTTACATTTTTCGCAGCTGGGTTTGCCATGGCTTGCTGTGCGCCACTTATTCCATTTATAAAACAAAATGTAGGTGCCAATGAAAGCCAATTCGGTATGCTCTTACTTTGCTTTGGACTGGGCTCTATATTTGCGATGCCAGTGGCTGGGTTATTAGCTGCGCGGCGCGGGCCCCGATCTATGATGTTGCTAGGAGGCTTTGGGCTTATTATTTTTCTACCGACTTTAGCCATGGCTCAAAGCCTTTGGACTTTAGCGATGATGCTGTTCATTTTTGGAGCGGCGCTGGGCACTATTGACGTCTCAATGAATCTTCATGGGGCTCATTTAGAGGGCCAAGAAAAGCGACCTTTAATGTCCAGTTTTCATGCACAATTTAGCATTGGTGGGTTATCTGGAGCAGGCTTGATGACGCTGCTATTATCCATCGGCCTATCAGTGACTATGAGCGCAATAATAGGGTCAGTAGTGACATTAGTGGCGATTGTACCCACAGTTAAGCGCCTATTACGCGTAAGTACTGGGCCAAAATCTGCATTTGTGTGGCCCCATGGCATCGTACTTTTATTGGGGGCCTTGTCTGCGATTATGTTTTTAGTCGAAGGGGCTGTACTTGATTGGGGTGCTCTTTTGATTATTGAGCGTCAATTGGCTGATCCACAAAGCGCAGGGATAGGTTACATTCTGTTTTCAGCCGCCATGGTGCTTGCACGTTTAACGGGAGATCATATTATTAGGGTTTTAGGTGAGTTCTGGGTGCTTGTGGTGGGGGGGATCATGTGTATTATAGGTATTGCTGTGATCTTGCTCTCAAGCGCGCCGTTAGTCGCTCTTACTGGGTTTTTATGGTTGGGCTTGGGCGCTGCTAATTTAGTGCCTATCTTTTTCAGTGCTGCTGGCAGACAAAAAGTAATGCAACCTGGCCTCGCTATTGCTGCAGTGACAACTACGGCCTACGCTGGGGTTTTAATCGGTCCTGCCATGTTAGGCTTTACCGCTGACTTAACCAGCTTACCCATCGCCTTTTGGCTGCTCACGTTACTCGTTGCAATCGTGCCTGTCACCGCCTATTGGGTGGTCAAAAACTAGTTGGGTGGAGGCTAATGAGCACAAGCTAAAACTTAACTGGGGACTTAACTGGGCACTTAACTGGCGACTTAAATAGGGACTTTCTTGTGACCAAACATACTATTTAAGCCATACATGCTAGCGGCTACCGAGGGGCCAATCCCTAAGGCAAATAACACAGTTCCAAAACCAACAGTTCCACCGAGGGCCCACCCAGCAGCAATAACTGATAGCTCAATGCCGCTCCGAACCCAAGCAATGGGTAAGTCTGTGACTCTTTGAAGCCCGGTCATTAGACCATCTCTTGGACCCGGGCCCAAATTTGCAATTAAATATAAGCCACCACCAAAGCCCGTTACCAAAACACCAAGAGTGGCTTCTGCAAGCTGCAGCCCAAGGTGATCAAAAGTAGGCAGAAATGGCAGTAAGAATTCCAGCACTAAGGAAATTATAATGGCATTTAGAATAGTGCCCATACCCGGTGTTTGCTTTAAAGGTACCCATAAGAGCAGAACCACAACGCTAGTCACAAAAGTTGCAAAGCCAATACTCCAACCCGTCACCTGCATAATACCTTGAGCTAAAACAGTCCAAGGGCTAACGCCAACGCCTGCGGCAACCAGTAAAGCTTCGCCTAGGCCAAACAGTATGAGTCCTACCACTAGAAACAGAACAGATAATAACGGTGGTGTGATGGTCAGCGCTTTAGGCGAACTCCAAAACAATGTGGGGACGGCTTTAACAGATAAAAACTTTGGCTTTAATGTCATGTTCAATACTTTCTCATAGCTGTTAATTACAACTACTTATAACGGCGTTTAATTCGAATGAGTGCACTAACCAAACGCTTCACAGTAGGGGTGAAGTTGGCGGGTCTGGCGTTTTGGAGAGCGATAACGTAACAGTATGTAGTCTTAGTGCGGTCAATACTACCTAAACTTGAGGCACGCCTCTCATCAGCCAAATAGCTTAGACGAGATCACATACTCTTGGTTTACATGATGTGCCCTTGTTTTAGCTTCAAATAGTCATGCGCTATGCTGCTCGCGCTCTATTGACCATTAAGGTCTGATACTAGGGTTTTTATCTCTAGATGCTCTGGCATTGGCTTGGCTTCACCTGTGCTTGGCGCTGCAGCATCCATACTAAAGAACTGCATTAGGTTGTTAAGTTCTGCAGCCTGTTCGGTTAATGCATCAGCTGCAGCTGCAGATTCCTCGACTAATGCAGAATTTTGTTGGTTTAGTGAATCCAATTGAGACACCGCATGATTCACCTGCTCGATACCTGATGCCTGTTCATTACTCGCTGCAGCTATTTCACTCACTGTAGTGGAAACAAAATTAAGGGAGCTACGGATTTTATCCAAGGAGGTGCCCGTTTGATTGACCAACAAACTACCTTGCTCTACGCGGGCACTGCTGTCATGGATCAGATCAGTGATGTCCTTTGCTGCTCCAGCAGCTCGCTGTGCTAAAGACCTCACCTCGCCTGCAACCACAGCAAACCCTCGGCCATGTTCACCAGCTCTCGCTGCCTCAACTGACGCATTGAGTGCCAATAAATTAGTTTGGAAAGCAATACCATCTATCAAACTAATAATATCCGCTATTTTTTGACTGGCATGAGCAATTTTACCCATTGCTTCAACAGCTTGGCTGACTACCATACCACTCGTTTCAGCTTGCTCCATGGAGTCCTTCATCAGGTCACTGGCTTTGTCTGCATTGTCTGCATTCAGTCGAACAGAACCTGCCATTTGCTCCATACTTGCCGCAGTCTCCTCAAGCGAGGAGGCTTGGGCGGCTGTGCGAGTAGTGAGGTCTTGACCACCTTTGGCAATTTCATCTGCGCCTTGTCCCACATTTTGCGCCATCAATCTTACTTCACCAACAATGCCTGCCACACTGACACTTGTGCCATTGAGGGCAATGGCAATATTATTGAGATCGCCTTCATAGTGATTACTCATGGTTTGATTTAAGTCACCCTTACTGATGGCCGAGGCAACCTGAGTCACTTCTTCTAACGCTTGCTCTAAGGCGTCCATAGAGTTGTTGATGTTCTGTTTCAGTAGGTTTAGGTCGCCGTCTAACTGCACCTCTATGCGCCGATTAAAACGTCCTTGCGCCAAGGCCTGCATAACCTGTCCTATTTCACCTAACGCCACTTCCATGCTGGTCATGGCATCATCGACTTGTTTGCGAAAGCTAGCCTCTATATTGCCTGTCATCCGCGCACTAAAGTCACCGGCGGACAGACTGCTCATGACCTGACCCAAAGAATGCATGGTATTCGAAACACTATCTGCAGAATTATTAGTGGCATGCTTTAAACTATTAAAGTCACCGACTAAATCCATGTCTACTCGATGACTAAAATCACCAGCTGCAATTGCGCCCATCACTATGTTGATTTCTGTAATAGCGCTTTGTTGCCTTACAAGAAGGGCATTAAGGGCATGGCCCGCTTGACCTGTCTCGTCTTTGCCGGGGTCTTTAAAGCGCAGTGAAAGATCTCCTGTATGTTCAATTTTGCTCATAACATGGGCTAAATTAAGCATTGGCTTGGAGATGATTGCTCCAAACATAAAGGCTAAAAAAATAATCAGTACCACACCCACACCTGCAATAATTAACATGGTGGTCTGCAACGCAGCAATGGGCGCAAAGGCTTCTGCTTCATCAATTTCAGCAAGAATGGTCCACATCACTTCGTCATGCAAGGCTAATGGTGCATAGGCAGAAAGTACCGGATTACCATTATAGTCAATTACTATTTGACTACCTATATTACCCAGTCCCGCCTGCTGGACGGCCTCAGTATCGACTTTACCTAGTTCTGGATTAGCAAAAGAGCCCTCTACGCTGTGGTTGACTGGATCTAACAAAGAGTTGGAACGCATTAATAAATCAGCACCGACCAAATAGGTTTCCCCCGTATTACCAAGGCCTGTGCGCTCAGACATAATGGCATCGATGCCCTCCATAGAGAGTTGCATAGCCAAGATCATCACCAATTCACCTTGCACCATCACAGGTGCTGCTACAAAGGCTGCAGGATCGCCATTACTGGGGGCATAGGGGGCCAAATCTGACATGTGATATTGACTATCAAACATCGCTTTCTGCACCACCTCGCCCAGACCCGAGTCTTTAAACTTGCCAGAAATGAGGTTAGTTTGATAATCAGCTTCTTCAGTAACACTGTAAAAACAGTAGCCCTCAGTATCAAGTAGAAAGAGGTCATAGTAGTCGTTGCGTTCTATGTAACGGCTAAATAAGCTTTGGCCATTTTGATCAACTTGGGTGATTGCTGTTTCTAAGCCTTGGCTATCGATCATCAATGCTAGATTATCTGCTAGGGTTTGAATGTCATGCTCAGCACTAGCAAAGTGCTGGGTAATTTGATTAGCTTTAATGGTCCGTTGTGCTTCCAACTGATCAAAAATGTGCTGCTCTAGGGCAGCACGGCTATTTTGTAGGCTAATTAGGCCGATGACTAAGGCGGGGAATATACCCGCCGTAAGGATCAATAGGATTAGCTTTTGCTTTAAGTTCATATGCCTCTTGTCCCCATAAATTTTTTATTTTTATGAATAGCATATTACCACTTGCTACTTAAGCCCGCAAAAGCACCTTTTATCGCCTAAAATATTACCCTCAACCTCAGAGGTTAGAGCCAGTGTACAGAAACACTAATGGCAGTCACTAAATCAAACATAGGTTGTCCATCAGTTATCCATAGACAGGGCCAGGGTCAAGGCTAACCCTCTATATGGGCTAGAGTCTGATCTAGAGACTTTTTGGTCTTCTCCATTAATTCATCAATTTCTAACTTACTAATAATCAATGGTGGACACATGATCATGCTATCTCCTACTGCTCGCATCACCAAGCTGTTTGCTAAGGCATAATCGCGGCAAATACCACCAATACCGACCTCTTTGGGGTAGTTCGTATGACTGGCTTTATCTTGCACTAATTCTAGAGCGCCCATTAAACCGATACCCCGCACTTGGCCCACCAAGGGATGGTCCAATAATTCGAGCAACCGTTGCTGCAAGTAAGGCCCCGTTTCATCTCTAACTTTTTCGACTAGGCCTTCATCTTCAATAATACTCAAATTTGCGGAAGCCACAGCAGCTGCTACAGGATGGCCAGAATAAGTATAGCCATGGGCAAACTCACCCCCTTCAATGACGACCTTAGCCACTCGATCACTAATTAATACACCACCAATGGGCATATAACCTGAAGATAAACCCTTAGCAATAGTCATGAGATCCGCCTCAATACCCAGGGTTTCAGATGCAAACCAATTACCTGTGCGACCAAACCCCGTAATAACTTCATCAGCAATAAGTAATATATCGTATTTTTTGCAGATACGCTGAATTTCTGGCCAGTAAGACGCAGGTGGCACAATAACAGCACCCGCTCCTTGTACTGGCTCACCAATAAAGGCGCCCACGTGATCTGCACCAACCTCTAAAATCTTCGTTTCTAGGGCCTGTGCTGCACGCAAACCAAAGTCTTCTTCACTTTCACCCACCAAGGTTTCATGGTACCAGTGGGGCTGCATAATGTGCTCTATGCCATCGATAATACCACCTTGGTCGTGCATACCTTTCATGCCTCCCAAGCTCATGGCCGCCATAGTGCTGCCATGGTATGCGTTATAACGGGAGATAATAGTGCGCTTCTTTGGCTGGCCTTTGGCTTGCCAGTAGTGGCGCACCAAACGCACGTTAGTGTCGTTAGACTCAGAGCCAGAACCCGTGAAAAATACATGGCTAATATGGGCAGGGGCTAATTTTTTGAGTTGTGCCGCTAGCTTAATAACAGGTGGGTGCGCAGTACCAAAAAAACTATTATAGTAAGGCAGTTCGCGCATCTGTTGAGCCGCTACATCAGCAAGCTCATGGCGCCCATAACCAATGGCTACACACCAAAGTCCTGCCATGCCATCGAGGACTTTGCCACCTTCAGAATCATATATATAACAGCCATCTGCACCCGTAATAATGCGGGTGCCTTTTTTGTGCATGGCCTTTGAATCAGTGAACGGATGCATATAATGCTGTTTATCAAGGTCTTGTAAGGCTTTAGTGTCGTGTTGTTTTGCGTTCATCTTATTAATTCCCTATTACACACTTAAAAGCAAGTATTCACGTTCCCAAGAACTGATGACTTGCATAAAATTATCATTCTCTTTTTCTTTCACGGCCACATAAGCTTTCACAAACCGGTCGCCAAAAATTTCTCGTAGGGGCTCACATCGATCCAACTGGATGAGCGCCTCCGTGAGACTGCGGGGTAATTCTCTGGTGCCTTTATCATAGGCACTGCCTTCAACAGGGGCGCTTGGTTCCAGCTGTTCCTGCATACCTAAATAACCACAAGCTAGGGTTGCGGCCATGGCTAAATAGGGATTGGCGTCAGCGCCCCCAACTCGGTTCTCAACCCGAATATTAGGGCCTGAAGTTTCTGGCACACGCAAACCCACCGTGCGATTATCAAAGCCCCAGTGCATATTGACTGGCGCTGACTCATCTTTCAAAAAGCGTCGGTAAGAGTTAACGTTGGGAGCAAATAATGCAGTGGCCGCTTTGGTATATTTTTGTAGACCGCCAATGTAGTGCTTTAAAGCTTCACTGATACCACCATCCGCCCCAACAAAAATATTATTACCCTGTGCATCAAGTAAACTTTGATGAATATGCATGGAACTGCCAGGCTGATTCTGCAATGGTTTGGCCATGAAGGTAGCTGATAGATCATGTTTAAAGGCGGTCTCTCGCAAGGTACGCTTAAACAAGAATACTTGGTCTGCTAGGGATAAGGCCTCTCCATGATGAAAGTTGATTTCCATTTGCCCTAAGCCTTCTTCGTGAATTAGGGTCTCAACATCAAGGTTCTGCGCTTCGCAGTAGTCATAGACATCTTCAAACAGGGGGTCAAATTCGTTCACAGCATCAATGCTGTAAGACTGACGTCCCGTCTCAGCACGACCTGTTCTTCCTATAGGGGCTTGCAAGGGAGAGTCTGGATTATGGCTTCTTTGGGTCAGGTAAAACTCAGCTTCAGGTGCAACAATAGGTGTTAGCCCCATATCTGCATATAACTTAAGCACCTTGCGCAATATGGTGCGTGGCGCCAAATCGACTAACTCACCATGGCGATCATAACAATCATGAATAATCTGCGCCGTAGGCTCAGTGGCCCATGGCAGTAAATGCGCTGCATTAGGATCTGGCTTTAAATAAACATCAATTTCTGCAGGGTCGATCATACTATAGTCATCTAGATAGTCGCCCGTCACCGTGGCGACTAAAACGCCTTCTGGTAAACGAATGCCTTCGCCATCACAGAACTTGGCCGCAGGCATAATCTTTCCCCGCGCCATACCGGTAAGGTCACTCACAATACATTCAACTTCTGTTATTTTATGTTCTTGTAACCATTTTTGTAAGCCATTGAAATTAGTCATAAATCACCGACCGCCTTGGCTTTGCTGGTGCCCATTACAGGCCCTTGCAAAGGCAGTAAAAATAGATTGGTAAAAGGCATCCTGAGTCACTTGATACTCGGGATGCCATTGCACTGCCAGATTAAAGGCTTGGCCATTGGGATCAGTAATGGCTTCCACCAAGCCATCTTCGGCTATCGCCTCAACCCTCAAGCCAGGTGCCAATTGGTTGATACCTTGCCCGTGTAATGAGTTGACCCGCACTTCTGGCTGACCATAAAGAGTGTGGAGCAATCCATGGTCAGTTAACTTAATGTGATGACTATGGCCATATTGAATGTCCATAGGATCAGCTTTGTTTTCTCGATGGTCATTAAAGTGGGTCAACTCTTGTACATGCTGATGTAAACTACCACCATATGCAACATTCATTTCTTGAAAGCCCCGGCAAATAGCGAGCAGAGGCACACCTCTTTTTATAGCCGCTGGAATTAAAGCTAATGCAAGGTTATCTCTGGCCTTATCGTGCTGAGTCCCTGCCCGGCTCGCTGCCCCATAGTGATGTGGTTCTATATTGCTGTAGCCACCAGGCAATAACACACCATGAAGATGACTTAGCAAGTCGTCTATATCAATGTCTAAGTGATTGTTTTTGTTTATTAAGGCGGGGATGAGAACTGGTATGGCTCCCATTGCATCAACGACTGCACGAGCGTATTTCTCGCTCACACGATGGTATGGGTGCAGGCCGTCTTGGTTCACTTCGCAAACGAGGCCGATGAGCGCTTTTGACATAGATTTAAATGGCCTTGAAGGCACCTGTTGTTAGACGTTTGACCATAGCATAAAGCGGTTTTAACCTTCAATAGCTGTGTATATTATTTTGAACACCTGTATTCTGCTCAGCATATACTTCATAAAGGCATCCAATAGTTTGTTTTATATACTATTATAAAAAATTAAAGATTGATTTTAATTCATATTACAACTTTTTTATAAAAAAATAATTATATTATTCCAAACATTAAGCTGTGAATGCTTGTCTATCGCTTCCATTCTGCTACCATCTCAGAAAGACCCATAAAAGAGATTTTTAGCTCATGCCCCATACCATTGCCTCCCCTAGTGAGGCTGAAGCTTTTTTGAGCGCTCACCCAGACCTTGTGAGTGTGGATGTCTTATTGCCAGACCAACATGGCATTTTGCGAGGCAAGCGGGTGCCGGCAAACGAGTTAATCAAAGTGTATGAACAAGGTATTTATTTACCCGGGTCAGTATTTGCACTGGATATTAATGGTAATACGGTTGAAAGTACGGGTATCGGCTTTGACACAGGAGATTGTGATCAGCCCTGCAGAGTCATTGCTCATACCTTAACTATGGTGCCATGGCAGGATAAGCCCATAGCACAGTGTTTAATTACCATGGAACAGGCCCCTGGTGAGGCTTACTTTGCTAACCCACGTCAGGTATTGAATCAAATTTGTGATCAGTATCAAGCCCAAAACTTAACTCCCGTGGTAGCGGTTGAATTAGAGTTCTACCTCACCGATTTAAAACGCCTTGACTCGGGCCTATTGCAGCCACCAATAGCGCCGGTAACGGGCCTTCGCGAAGCAGACACGCAAGTTTATGCAATTGACAATATAGATGACTATAGTGCTCTTTTGGATGACATCATGCTGGCTGCCCAAGCGCAAAACATACCCGCATCTACAGCCGTGGCTGAGTATGCCCCTGGACAATTTGAAATCAATTTACAGCATGTTGCAGATCCCCTCCTGGCTTGCGACCAAGCTATTTTGCTGAAACGGATTATTAAAAGTGTGAGTCGCAAGCATGGTTTTGGCGCTACCTTTATGGCCAAACCTTACGCTGATCAGGCAGGTAGTGGTCTGCACATTCACATGAGTTTACTCGATGCTTCTAGCACCAATGTATTCGCTTGCAGTCAGCAACATCAGCCCAATCCGATGCTCAGCAAAGCTTTAGCTGGCTTACAAGCCACCATGGCTGAGACCATGGCTCTGCTGTGCCCCAAAGTGAATTCATATCGTCGCTTTCAACCTGACTTCTTTGTCGCTATGGCGCCAACATGGGGGGTGGATAACCGCACGGTTGCCTTGCGTGTCCCCAATGGCCCAAGCGCAGCTACCCGCATTGAACACCGTGTGGCAGGCGCTGATGCCAACCCTTATTTGGCCATGTCTGCATTACTTGCAGGCGCCCTTCACGGTATCAACCACAATTTATCTGTAGGCCCGCAAACGACGGGTAACGGGGCTCAAAAAGTGACCTCTAGCTTGCCACTAAATTGGGTGGATGCCTTTGCTAGGTTGAATGATAGTGAGTTTTCTGCAAACGCTTTTGGTGCTAAATTCATCCATGTTTACAGCCAAGTACAGCAACATGAATACGCCGAGTTTAACCGCCACGTCAGCAGTTTAGAAATAGACTGGTACCAACGAACACTCTAACCCGTAGGATTTTTATGAGCCAAACACATACCCACTCTTATTACGCCGCCAGCGCTAACCAAGAGTTGCAATGCCCCACTTTACAAGGCCATAACAGTGCGGATATCTGCATTGTAGGCGCAGGTATTACTGGCCTTAGTGCGGCTTTAAATCTAGCAGAAAGAGGCTATAAGGTCACGGTGCTCGAAGCTAATTTGGTGGGGTGGGGTGCTTCTGGACGCAGTGGTGGACAAATGATTTTTGGTTATGGCTGCGACATGTCTGTGATCGAAAAATCTGCGGGTAAGGTAGCGGCTAAAAGCATGTGGGACATGTCGGTTGAGGCCATTGACGTTCTGCGAGAGCGTGTAGAACAGCACCACATACAGTGTGATTTGCAGCAAGGCCATTTGCATGCGGCTATAAAGCCCCGCCAGATGAACGAACTTGAAGAATGGCAACACTGCCTAGAAAAAGATTATGGCTATGATAGTTTAACCCTGTGGGACCAGCAGGACGTGCAGTCAAAAATGCAGAGTGAGCGTTATCTTGGTGGTCTTTTTGATGCCAACTCGGGCCATATTCACCCTCTCAATTACACTTTAGGCTTAGCCCAAGCAGCCCTTGATGCAGGCGTGATTATTTATACTGACTCTGCTGTAACTAAGGTAACTAGAAAATCTCAAGCTAATGTTTGTCAGACCGCTCAAGGGCAAATTAAAGCGCAACAAGTGCTTTTTTGTGGTAACGCCTATATGGGTAAACTAGTGCCTGAAATTAGCAATAAAATAATGCCAGTTGGCACTTATATCGGTGCCACAGAACCCTTGGGGGAAGCGCGAGCCAAAGCCCTGATCAATAATAATATGGCCATTGCTGACGTTAATTTTGTATTAGATTACTTTCGCTTATCAGCGGACTATCGGATGCTTTTTGGCGGTCGCGTTAGCTACTCTACCTTAGCACCACCAAACCTCATGCACTCTATGCGTCAGCGTATGTTGGGTGTTTTTCCACAGTTGGCTGACGTTAAAATGGCCTATTCATGGGGTGGTAATGTGGCTATAACTATGAATCGAGGCCCTCACTTTGGCCGCGTTGGTCAAGACTTATACTTTGCACAAGGCTTTTCAGGACATGGCATTGCAGCCACGGGCTTGGCCGGTAAGCTGTTAGCAGAAGCCGTAGCAGGGCAAGCTGAGCGATTTGATTTATTTAAAGAGATTAGCCATCTACCTTTCCCTGGTGGTACTTTATTAAAAACCCCCGCACTCATGTTAGCCATGACTTGGTATCGCTTGCGGGATATGTTGTAGCCCATTTGAGTACATTGTTATTGGGATAGGTTGCCATTGTTGGCACTCACAACCTTAGCAGTTGTATCACCTAAATTGCGAAAGCGGTGGGGCAGATGGGTACGAAAAAAATAACCATCTCCAGTGACCAAATGATAAACCTGCTGATCCACTGTCAGTTCAATCTCGCCTTGCACCACAATACCCGCTTCTTCTCCATCGTACTTAATCATCTCGGCACCAGTATCAGCTCCAGGCGGATAAGTTTCGCTAAGTAAAGAAATATTTCGCTCTGCCACACCGTGGCCAATGAGCTTTATGGCGACTCCTTGAGCACTCATATCAGCCTGTTCATCAGCCTTAAAAACGACCTGATTACTCATCACTAGATCGGTGGTAAAAAACTCTTCCACTCCCATAGGAAAACCTTTAAGCACCTTAAGTAATGAGCTAAAGGATGGGCTTACCGTATTTTTTTCAATCATGGAAATGGTGCTGTTAGTGACTCCTGCACGCTTGCCTAATTCGCGCTGTGACAGCCCTAAACGTTTACGAATGGTTTTTAATCTAGCTCCTAAGTCCAAAGTCTTAACTCCCTATAGTTCAATGACTCAGCATGCTTAGAGTGGCATGCTTACGCACACCCTCACGCCCTCGCCAATTGCAGTATTTATATCAACGACTCCACCTAACGAACGCGCACGTTCGTCTACACCAGATAACCCAAACCCAAGTTTTTTCTGTATGGAATCAAAGCCCACACCATTATCCTCAACTGTTATGTGCATGT
>Ga0209710_1000212_pt1 | contig 64228 bp, 65 predicted proteins | sample ArcticOcean_MG_C_5_FD_187436 | JGI IMG/M metagenome (GOLD analysis project Ga0209710, IMG submission 187436) | Marine microbial communities from western Arctic Ocean - ArcticOcean_MG_CB4_138 (SPAdes) (version 2) | ecosystem: Environmental > Aquatic > Marine > Oceanic | place: Arctic Ocean...
CCATTGCGGAAAATTCCCCACTGCTGCCTCCCGTAGGAGTCTGGGCCGTGTCTCAGTCCCAATGTGGCTGTCCATCCTCTCAGACCAGCTACTGATCGTCGCCTTGGTGTGCCATTACCACCCCAACTAGCTAATCAGACGCAAGATCGTCTTTCGGCGAAATTCTTTCACTCCACAGCATATTGGGTATTAGCTCCCGTTTCCAGAAGTTATCCCCAACCGAAAGGTAGATTCTTACGTGTTCCTCACCCGTTCGCCACTCTTCAAAATCCCGAGAGATTCTTCCGCGTTCGACTTGCATGTGTTATGCACGCTGCCAGCGTTCCTTCTGAGCCAGGATCAAACTCTCCATGATGTGTTTTGAAACGCATAATTGCTTCCGTGTACAAGTATAAAGGAATCCCTATTCTTTATGTAGAGGTCTGCCTCTTTCGATGACCTTTTTCTTTTCCCTACGCTGTGTGCGCTGGTGTAGCGTTCGTTTTTCCTGTCCACTGTACCCCTGTTCCGGTGCGTTATTTTCTCTCTCACCTCGTGTTTCGTTGACGTAACTCTTTCTGATGTGCCAACAAAGGAGTGGGACGAACGTTTTTGTGCACCAGCGCCTGTCGTACAGTGTTGACCACAATGGCATCGGCTCCGCGAGCGCTTTTATCCACGTCTCCTGGATTGACTCATGCCAAAAAAAAACGGGAGTCACGTTTTGTAGAGGGGCCAGGGAGAACACATAAGTGGTTCTTTTCGACCTATACAGGGCCACGTCGATACCCGTCACCTCTTTGAAACTTTTCCAATTGATTTCTTTTACGATGGTCTTTCATGGCATAGGTGTTTCCACCCAATTCGAACTTTCTTCTTCTGTCCACGTTCGACGTATCCCACGACTGCAGTCTACCCTTTACCTGTTTTTCAACGTAACGTATTGTGTACAGCCTGTACGACTGTTGAGTTATCACCGTGTACTTTTTCATCGGCCTTCTTTACATAGCTTGTGGTTCTCCTGACCTTTCAAGCTGTATTACGCTTTCGTCATTCCCAGTATAATCTCTTCTCTCTCAGTGCTTCCTTTTCTTCTCACTACTGTGGATGCTCTTATACCCGTACCGTAGTACCAGGTTGATGATTATTATCTATCATACGTCTTTCGAGCCCTTTATCAATTTCACGCTGTAGTATTTCAAACTCTGTTTTTACAACCGTCAATGTCATGCATATCTGCTTGTCTGGATGTCATAACACTATATAAATACTGGCTTGTCTTACATTTATTGTGCTCTTTAACGTCGAGTTACACTGTACCTTACATTCCTCTCCTTAAGGTTTCCACGGTCGTTTTTTATCTGTTTTAATTTATTATGTGTCCAAGTTGAAAAAATATTGACAATTTGAAATTTCTAAATGCGGTTTAAAGTACGTTAGGTGTCGTACAATTTTTCATACTGGCTAAAAAAAGAATGGGTACTTATTTCGCGATGAGTCTCCAATTTACCGTTTCAAACTGCTAGCGCGCGGGGATTACATAGTAACGGTTTTTCTATTGGTGCGTTTACCATCTTTAAATACTTTAATCCAGGAGATTGGTGCATGTAGAGTACGCACATCTTCTACGCTGTAAGCAGTAGAAAGCCTAGTACTGTTACGTCACTGTAACAGTATCTGGTTAGTTTTTGGTCTTTTCGGGCAAGGAGGGATTCGAACCCCCGACACTGTAGTTCGTAGCCACATACTCTATCCAGCTGAGATACATGCCCTTTGTGCTCGGTAGTGTAGCAAAAAACAGAAACCGTGTCTTATTTTTTTTCTTTGTGTTTATATTCTACTTTTATAAATTTTTGTCCTGTTGGGCCTTCAAAAGAAGGCCCAACATGTATTTTCAATTGTTTTAGGTGTTTACAACACACTAAAAAATGCTTGAGTATTAGTCAAGAGGACGCATTGAAAGTACTGGCTCTGTATCACGATCAATTCCTTTCTCGAATCCAGCTGCCGCTGCACGTGCACGACCTGCGTGCCAAAGGTGTCCAACAAAGAAGAAGAAACCTAAAACGTAGTGTGACGTTGAAAGCCAACTACGTGGGTTTACGAAGTTTGTTGAGTTAATTTCAGTTGCTACACCACCTACAGAGTTAAGAGATCCTAACGGTGCGTGTGTCATGTACTCAGCTGAACGACGCTCTTGCCATGGTTGAATATCGTTCTTGAGTTTTGATAAATCAAGTCCGTTTGGTCCACGAAGTGGCTCAACCCATGGAGCACGCATATCCCAGAAACGCATTGTTTCTCCACCGAAGATGATCTCTCCAGTTGGTGAACGCATGAGGTATTTACCTAATCCAGTTGGTCCTTGTGCAGAAGCAATGTTTGCCCCTAAACGCTGGTCACGAACAAGGAATGTAAATGCTTGTGCTTGTGAAGCCTCTGGCCCAGTTGGCCCAAAGAATTCTGAAGGGTAAACAGTGTTGTTAAACCATACCATTACAGATGAAACGAATGCCATTAATGACACTGATGCAATACTGTACGAGAGGTACGCTTCACCAGACCATACGAAAGCACGACGTGCCCAAGCGAATGGCTTTGTGAAGATGTGCCAGAAACCACCAAGGATGAGGATGCTTCCAAGCCAAATGTGACCACCGATTACATCTTCCATGTTGTCTACACTCACGATCCAACCGTCACCACCGAAAGGTGATTTAAGTAAGTATCCAAAGATTACTCCTGGGTTACCAGTTGGGTAGTTAATTACACGCACATCACCTCCTCCTGGAGCCCATGTGTCGTAGATACCACCGAAGTACATTGCTTTCCAAACAAGAAGAAATGCCCCAAGTCCAAGAATTACGAGGTGAATTCCTAAGATTGTTGTCATTTTGTTCTTGTCTTTCCAGAGGTAACCAAAGAATGGGTATGACTCTTCGAGTGTTTCTGGTCCAATAATTGAGTGGTATACACCACCAAAACCTAAAACAGCTGATGAAATAAGGTGAAGCACTCCAGAAACGAAGTATGGGAATGTATCAACAACTTCCCCACCAGGACCAACACCATAACCAAGTGTTGCAAGGTGCGGAAGAAGGATTAATCCTTGCTCATACATTGGCTTCTCTGGTACGAAGTGTGCAACCTCAAAGAGGTTCATAGCTCCAGCCCAGAATACAATAAGTCCTGCGTGTGCAACGTGTGCACCGAGAAGTTTACCAGAAAGGTTGATAAGACGAGCGTTTCCAGACCACCAAGCGAACCCAGTAGATTCTTGATCTCGACCACCAACAACAAGAGTTGAATTAAAGAGCGTTTCCACGTGGAAGTACCTCCTCTGGGAATACAAGGTTTTCATGAGGCTGATCTTGAGCTGCCATCCATGCACGGATTCCTTCGTTAAGAAGAATGTTTTTCGTGTAGAATGTTTCGAACTCAGGATCTTCTGCAGCACGGATTTCTTGTGATACGAAGTCGTATGCACGAAGGTTAAGTGCTAATCCTACTACTCCAAGTGCTGACATCCATAACCCAGTAACAGGTACGAAGAGCATGAAGAAGTGAAGCCAACGCTTGTTTGAGAAAGCTACTCCAAAAATCTGGCTCCAAAAACGGTTAGCCGTAACCATAGAGTACGTTTCTTCAGCCTGCGTCGGGTTGAAGGCACGGAATGTGTTTGAACCATCACCATCTTCGAAGAGAGTGTTCTCTACAGTTGCTCCGTGGATAGCACAGAGAAGAGCTGCACCAAGTACACCAGCTACACCCATCATGTGGAATGGGTTGAGGGTCCAGTTGTGGAAACCTTGGAAGAAAAGAATGAAACGGAAAATTCCAGCTACACCAAGTGATGGTGCAAAGAACCAACCTGATTGACCAAGTGGGTAAATAAGGAATACAGATACAAACACAGCAATTGGTGCTGAGAATGCGATCGCGTTGTATGGACGAATTTGTACTGCACGAGCAATTTCAAATTGACGAAGCATAAATCCGATTAATCCGAATGCTCCGTGAAGAGCTACGAATGTCCATAATCCACCAAGTTGACACCAACGTGTGAAGTCACCTTGAGCTTCTGGTCCCCAAAGGAGAAGAAGTGAGTGTGCCATCGCGTTTGATGGCGTTGATACTGCTGACGTAAGGAAGTTACACCCTTCAAGGTATGAACTTGCTAAACCGTGTGTGTACCATGACGATACGAATGTTGTTCCAGTGAGCCATCCACCAACTGCAAAGTATGCACATGGGAATAATAAGATTCCAGACCAACCTACGAATACGAAACGGTCACGTTTGAGCCAGTCATCAACGTTGTCGAACCAACCACGTTCCTGTTCAACTTTACCAAGAGCAATAGTCATGCTATTTACCTAATTAAATCATCATTTCATTGCGTCACATAATTAAGACAAAACTGCTTAAATACGTTGTATAGACCAATACTTTGTTTCGACTACCAGTAGTTTACTCGATTGTCCAAACTTCGGACAACTTTTTTCGTGAATCCCTCTAAAAAGTCTTGGTGCCCTTCGTTTTCTTTTATGTTTTATGATGTATTTTGGTGTGTCCAAGGCGGGACGTGCGGACTTTTAAGTCCGCACGTCCCGCCTTGTTACCCTTTAAGAACCATGTTTATTTTGCAATACGTGGTGGCTCACGGAAGAAGATAGCAAAGAAAAGAACTCCAAGAGTTCCTACAAGTAAGAAAGTATAAACAAGAGCTTCCATAATATTTTATCCTTTGAATTACAATTAAACAGCCTGACGACGAGTTGTTACGTCTCCAAGTTTTTGGAATGCACCAAACTCTACCTGCTCGTCTAATTCTGGGTCAATACCAGCGAATACGTCACGGAAGATCGTACGAGCTCCGTGCCAAATGTGTCCAAAGAAGAAAAGAAGCGCAAAGCTTACGTGTGCAAACGTGAACCATGCACGTGGGCTACTACGGAATACACCATCTGATTGGAGAGTTGCGCGGTCAAATTCGAAAACTTCACCAAGTTGTGCACGACGTGCATACTTTTTCACTGTTGCTGGATCGTTAAAACTTAATCCATCAAGTTCTCCACCGTAGAATGCTACGTTTACTCCAACTTGCTCAATTGAGTACTTTGATTCTGCACGACGGAATGGCACGTCAGCACGTACAACACCATCACTATCTGTAAGAATTACAGGGAATGTTTCAAAGAATGTCGGCATACGACGTACAAAGAGCTCACGCCCTTGCTTGTCTGTAAATGTTGCGTGACCTAACCAACCTGCAGCAATACCGTCACCGTTGTCCATTGGTCCTGAACGGAAAAGTCCACCTTTCGCTGGGTTGTTTCCGATGTAATCGTAGAACGCGAGTTTTTCTGGAATGGTTGCCCATGCATCAGAAAGTGACGCACCACCTGCAACACTTGTTTGTACACGCTTTTCAATTTCTTGCTGGAAGAAACCTTGATCCCATTGGTAACGAGTCGGTCCAAAAAGTTCAATTGGTGTTGCAGCACATCCGTACCACATAGTTCCACCAACAACAAAAGCTGCCCAGAATACCGCTGCAATACTACTTGAGAGTACTGTTTCTACGTTACCCATACGTAAACCTTTGTAAAGACGCTGTGGAGGACGAACACTTAAGTGGAAAAGTCCTGCAAGAATTCCAACAATACCAGCGGCGATGTGGTGTGCTGCGATTCCACCAGGGTTGTAAGGGTCGAACCCTTCTGCACCCCATGCTGGAGCCACTGGCTCACATCCACCTGTAAGACCGTATGGATCAGATACCCAAATACCAGGCCCAAAAAGACCAGTTACGTGGAATGCCCCGAATCCAAAACAAAGAACTCCTGAAAGGAAAAGGTGAATACCAAAAATCTTTGGAAGGTCTAATGCTGGAGCTTGAGTACGTGGGTCACGGAAAAGTTCAAGATCCCAGAATACCCAGTGCCAAATTGCTGCAAGGAAAAGAAGTCCAGAAAGGATGATGTGCGAAGCCGCAACTCCTTCGTAACTCCAGATTCCGGCATTGCTAGTGCTTTCACCATCAATTGTCCAACCACCCCATGATGTAGATACACCAAGACGTGTCATGAACGGAAGAACGAACATACCTTGACGCCACATCGGGTTTAATACCGGATCTGACGGGTCAAATACTGATAATTCGTATAATGCCATTGATCCAGCCCAACCTGCTACTAACGCAGTGTGCATAAGGTGTACTGCAATTAAACGACCCGGGTCATTTAATACTACAGTGTGTACACGGTACCACGGTAATCCCATAAGCTACCTCTTAATATTCTAATAATTTACTGACTTTCTATCCGAAAGTATACCATAGAATAGAACAGGTAATCAATTTAGATGTAAACCTATCACAAATGCAGTTGTTTTTTTTTATTAGTATAGGTCGAAGAGCTGGAGCTCTCCAAAGAGAGCTCCACGGACTAGCTAGTCCATTTTTTTAGGACTGGGTTTTCTTTTTAAAGAGGTCCCGAGATTCCTTGCTTACGAATCATAAGGAAGTGCATAAGCATGAATACCGCTGCAAGAAGCGGAAGAACAAATGTGTGTAAGCTGTAGAAACGAGTAAGAGTTGGCTGTCCAACCCCAACACTTCCACGAAGAAGTTCTACAACAAACCCCCCGATTACTGGAATCGCATCTGGTACCCCAGTTACAATTTTAACAGCCCAGTATCCAACTTGGTCCCATGGGAGTGAGTACCCGGTTACCCCGAATGATACTGTAATTACTGAAAGAACTACTCCAGTTACCCATGTAAGTTCACGTGGCTTTTTAAAACCACCTGTTAAATACACACGGAAAACGTGTAAAATCATCATTAATACCATCATACTTGCTGACCAACGGTGCACTGAACGGATAAGCCAACCGAAGTTTACTTCCGTCATAATGAACTGTACAGACGCAAATGCTTCTGCAACTGTTGGGCGGTAGTAGAATGTCATTGCGAATCCTGTTGCAACTTGCACGATGAAGCAAGTGAGCGTGATTCCGCCTAAGCAGTAAAAAATGTTTACGTGCGGCGGCACGTATTTACTTGTAACGTCATCAGCAATTGACTGAATTTCAAGACGTTCGTTAAACCAGTTATATACTTTACTCATAATTGAATTTGGTAAGTTTAAATATTGAATTATGTTGCTTCGAGAGCAACAGTACACATCCATGATGCGTTTTTTCACAGTTGGGCGTTGGATTCAAAAACAAAAATGTTTGTTTTTCTCAGAGAGGAAAAACAGAAGGCAATGGGTAATGCATCTCATTACCCATCTCCGTGAATACTAAGCAGTCACCTGAGTGCTTAGACTTTAGAACGGTGGATTTTTGGTCTCTTAAAGAGATGAACCAAGTCCTACGTACGATCCATAAAAGAAAATCGTTAAGAGACCAAGCGCTGCAAGTCCCGCAACTACTCCTACGAACCATAATGGAATTCGTCCTGTTGTCGTGTTAGACATAGATCTTTCCCCTACAAATCTGTTTTAGTTAAAAATATAGCTTGAAAAAAGAACAGCAAGCACAAAAATAAGAAGTAAACCCCAGTAGAGACTTGTTCGGTTTAACTCTACCGTCTGTTTATTTGGATTTGGATTTGTCATACAATTTTCTCCTTTTAACGTTGAATAAATTGCATTGCTGTAATTGAACCAAGGAAAAATACTGTTGGTACTGCTAATGCGTGAACTGCGAGCCAACGGAATGTAAAGATTGGATACGTTTTAATTGACATAATTAAGAAAAAGGCTAAATGAGTGCAGTGAAACTGTAAAAGTCAGCGTTTCAGTTTTTGGCGTCACGCCAAATTAAATTGGAAGGTTGGAAGCAACCAGTTGGCGCATAAGTGAAGTTTTATGCACCGCTTTAACCCAATTTATTCTGGTACAAATGCATCAAGTTGTGCAAGTACACCGTAACGGTCAGAAATTAAAGGAAGCACTTGGCGTTCCTCTGTGAAGTATTCATTTGGACGCGGTGTTCCGAATACATCATACGCTAAACCAGTACTTACAAAAAGCCATCCTGCAATGAATAAAGATGGGATTGTAACACTGTGAATTACCCAGTAACGAATACTTGTGATGATGTCACTAAAAGGACGTTCTCCTGTAGTACCTGACATATAAGACTCCTTCAACATTTCTTTGAAAGCTCTCGTCTAAACATTTTAAAAAAAATGTCTATCCACGATGCTCGATTTCATTATAACCCGCGTGCCAAATAGCGCAAAAAAATATCAACATTAAAGTTAGTTTTTGAACTATTTGGAAGACGAGCGAACACGCATATGGCTGTAGCGTTGTCCTTAGTCAACAATTTTTAGGACTCTGTGGCGATCAAACCAAACGTGAAGAATATGGCTTGCTAAGAGTTCTGATGGTTCTGCGACTGGTCGACGTGATCGAACAACGAGTTTACGTGTTGAGAATGTGTTATACGTTGATGGTTCCGTACTCATGCGAAGTGGACGTTTTTTATGGCTTTCCACTAAATAGTCGCGGAAATACACGCGTGTTACGTACGCATTTTGACTGTGGTCAAAACTTGCCTTTTGTTTTTTCTGTGAGGAAGGCGCGTGTGAACGCATGTCTCCACGCTCGCGCCAATACATAGCGCGCTGTAATGATGCCGTCTCTTGTCGAGACGTCCAGTTACGTAAACTAAAACGAGCTCCTTTACGGTGTTCGCGTTTTACGTCTCCTCGACTCTTAACCAGTTTGTATAAACTACTTTTTTTCGTAATCGTCCAAGTGTTTTCAACACCTACGCTTGTTCTATCGTGTTGATTGATTAAGCGGAAATGTGACATTAAGCGCGACTCAGGGTGCTCACTACACAGTCCAGCTGTAAGACGATCGAGCCCGGTGTACGCAGTTTTTGATAAGAAACACTCCGCAACCTGCTCCCCTAACTCATGTGAGTAGGTATCGTAACATGCAAAAATACCATCAGCGCGAAGCCCTAAAAAGTCCCCCTCGACTGCTCGGTTGATTTGCTTAAAGAAAGCCATCTCCGAAAGGAGGTCAGCGCTTCCCCATGCCATGAGTGCTGAAGCACTTGCGTAGTACACGTTATCTTTCGTAAAAGATACCACATTGCCTTCGTTGGCCACTACTGCAAGGCGAGACGTACTCTCTTTAGGCTCCGATCCAGAGCGCACTTCAGGAGAAACCACCGCGCTAGTTGCGCTAGTGTGTTCGCCCTGACGACCCACTGGGTATAATGGATTTGACACAAAGTCACTCTGTGGTGCCGTCTCTAACGCCATGTGCACCCATTTTGTTTCGAACGGGACCAAATCACGACCCATCATTGTTGCACTAAGGTTCTGTGAAAAAGTACTTGCTTCTTCACGTGCTGTTTTACGCGCTAGGAACCCTTTTGCGAAAATATCAGACGTATACTTCGATCGAGTGAGCGATCGACTCTCTTGTTTTGAGATAAGGCGGTTGAATGAATTCACCGCTTTAGTCATTGATTCATTTGAGTGTTCGTAGTGTTTTTTGCCATCTGCATTTGCCATAGCGGTTAAACTTGAAACGCCTAACATTTGTGACACCTCTTGTGCACTATATCCAAAGGTAGTAAGGGCGAAAAATGCCATGCTTACATCTTTTTTTGCTGGATGTCCAGTTTTTGTTAGGGCTGTGTTGAGGAGCGCATAACGTTGTCGTGCATTTGGATGGTCAAATTTAATAGCCCATTCAAAACGTCCGGAACGAACACACGCCGGGTCCATGTATTTAGAAGTTCGTACGGCCCCAATCATAAAAGGTTGACGTACGTATGTGTTCTTCCGCTCAATAAGACCATCAAAACAGATTAAAAACTGTGTCACGTTACGAACGCTTAGAGGGTCACTGAACATACCACGGTGTAATGTAATCATCTCTAAATTTTTAATGTAGAGGATACACGGGTAATGAAGACGAGCACGGTAGAAAAGTGAACGAAGTCGGAAACTTCCCCACTGCTGGTGTAAGAAACGCATTCCTTCAGTGACCATGAGTGGAAGGCCAGATTCTGTAGCAATGGCACGGGCCATTAAGGTGCGACCATTTCCACTTTCACCAATGAGTAAGAGACCTCGTGGTAATGCGGCAACTGTGTATTTACCAGGTCGGATTGCTGCAAGAAGTGGGGTGTGATCCCAAAGATTTTGAACTTTGAGGGCTGCCCCAATCACTACCGGGAAGTGACGTTCAATCTTTTCAATCGTGACTGCTGGGTTTTTGTGCGCTTGTGTATGTACGTAACGGCTTACAGCATTTGTTTGAACGCCTTTTGCATCGCGCGTTGGCGCAATTGTTTCGCCTAAATATTCAATCGCCTCGAAAACTTCAAGGCTTGTTTCAAATGCAGGATCTTCTGTCCATCGGTCTTGACCATATAGTCCACGGATTGCTGCTGAACTCCAGAATGCTTGTGCTGGCACTTTTCCCTTTAAGGCCTTTTTCGGCACAAATTTCATAGGAAGGAGACGGTTGTACACCGTTTTGCACACGCGATAAATTTTACCCTCTGGGGGTAAAAATACAGAGCGCACCGAATACGGGATGAGTGGTAATACGTCAATTTCCCAGAAATTAACAAGAATCCCTGGTCGGTACGTTTCGGTAAATCCACGCACACGAAGAAGGGCACTAATTAATTCACGCATTTGGCGAGTTGTCCCTTCTTGGGCCATAAAATCTGCGAAGTGCGCACTTTGTGTTGAACGGCCCACGTGAGTGTAATACGTGTGGGTTTCGGTATTTTTACGGTGCCGTCCACGTGCAATACGTTGCGTTTGGTGACGGATACAACGTCGCATGAGGTAAATACCTACAACGGGATACACAAGAACGGCGTGCTCTTGTGAAAAACGGATAAAACTAAGACTACAATTTGCGAATGCAGTTGTAAGCGTGTCTTCGCTCTCAAAACTTGTAGAGGTAAGGGAGCGGTTAGCGCTTTCACGTGTTCCATGAATGAACATGCGTCGTTCATGTACTCCACTTTTTGTCTCTGTTTCGCCCTCTGCGAAAAGTTTTGCCTCTGTATAACTTAAGCCCGTTAATTCTTCGCCAAAGTGTGCGTCAGCGGCTACAGTGGCTTGGTTAAGGCCTGCTTCTTCGTACGCAGCGGCAAAACCAGGATCAGCCGGTTCGTGGAATTTTTCAGTGTCGTCGTTTTCCTCGTCACTTTCAAATTCTGTTTCAGATGATGCTTCGGCGTCTACAACCTCATCGTTTTCGTTCGGGTTCACAGGCTTTTCATCAGCATCTTTTTCGGCACGTGCTGTCTCTGTCTCGTTTTCGTCATCAGTTTCAGCGCTTGCCTCCTCGTCGGACTCCGGACTTTCGTCTTTCTCACTATCATCCATCTCATCAAAGAGAATGTCCCCTTCAACAAGCTCAATGGCGTCTTCAACTTCGTCGTCGTCATCCATCTCGTCGTCACTTTCAGCAATTGATTCGCTGTCTTCACTGGAGTTCATGTTCTCGACAGTTTCAGACGTAAGCACATCTTGCGCTTCAATTTCTTCGTTGAGTTCGCTCGCAGTGTCCTCGTCAAGTTCGTCTTCAACGCCCCCATCGTCTTCGAGGTCGTCTTCGTCTTCTTCGAGCTCTTCTTCAATGTCTTCATCACGAAGGTCGACTTCGTTTGCGTCGTACATGTCTGTGATTACTGCTTCGTCAACGTCCTCTTCATACTCATCGTCATCAACGTCAGTGTAGTCATTCACTGTGCTATTGCGACGTTTTGCTCTGCGTTCTTTGGCGAGTTCCCATTCCTCATCAGTGTCGTCACTCTCCTGGGTGTTGTTTCTGCTGCTCCAAAGTGTATCTACGCCGAGTGTTTTCTCCATCTCCTCGAAATGGACTTTGTATTGACCTAAATCAGGATCCACTAAATTTGCTGCATCTCGTACGCTGAATAATGGGTGTGACAATTGAGTGGTTGGAAGTGCCCAACCTGTTACTCGAAGTAACCCGGTGTTTACACCAACGAGACCACTCTTTGCGTCGATTTCAATTGGACGGTCCGTTCCGCCTGTGGCCCAACTCTCGTCAGCGTTTGCAAAAAGAGTGTCTGCCGGCGGACCCTGTGGTGTCGTGCGTGGTGCCACAAATTGAGGAGGCAGTTCACCTGCTTTCACATAAGGCAGTGTCTCACCAATACGTGTGTTTAGGCTAGCAGCTAGATAGTTAACAAACGTGCGGTGTGCAGCTTTCTCCGCGGCTTCCTCCTTATCCTGGGCTACTTTCTCCTCAATCTTCATACGGTTGTAATACGATTGCTCAGCCCCGTCCAGTTCGTAGCCTCTTTCAGCAACTAACTTGTCTGTTGATTCAATCAGTTTAGAGAGTTCAGCTGTGGTTTTGCGTGTGAGTGCTTCGTACTGTCGCATTGGTCCTGTCGCCATGCTGTCAAAACCGAAGGTTTGTGTTTCTACCGGTTTTTCTTCTTGTACAGATTTTTCTGCGTCTTCCTCCTCATCCTCGTCCGTGTCCTGATCCTCAAATGTGTAGCTTCTAGACTTTTCCGCACGTGTCGTTGTAATTTCTCCAGTTTCTTCGTCTTCGTCAGTCGGTTCGAGTTCTGTATGCGGAGTCACACCACCTGTCGAATATGTCCCGGCAATAAGTGTTGGCTCTGTGTCTTCTCCATCCACGGTTACTGAAAGCTCTTCTTCCTGTTCCACTGCACGCTTAACGAATGTTGGGTCCTCTAATTCTTGTTTGAGGTTTCGAAGAACTTCTGCGGGTGTTTGACCAAGTCGCGTGAGCGTTGCTTTCTGATCGGCACGAAGTGTGACGAACGGTTCTGCGAAGTCTTTGTTATATGAATCCGCCGGCACCTCAAATAACGTTCCCGGTTTTTCGTTTGGCCCGAACTCTTGGGTATCATCTTTTCGTGGTGCATATTTGTTACCAAATCGTACTGACACGATATCAAACGTTTTATAAATGTAGAATTTATTATCGTCGTAGAGCTTAATCTCCGGAGTCAGTGTTTCTGCTGGACTTGGACCCTTTGTGTTTAGGGTAATTGGCACACCGCCTGTCTCTGTAAACGTGATTCCGCTTGCGCGATTAAATGGTTTGAGTTGAATCAACTCATATTTTGGGACGCGTGTTCGGATAACCCCATGACGCATGTAGTACAAAAGTGTCTGTGTCGTGACACCTTGTTCTTTCACTGCAAATTTGTACTGCATTTTACGCTCTACTGGCTCTGCATATGCCCCAAATGAAGGTGAGTTTCGAACTTGCCCCGATTCGTGAATTGCTTTAATCCCTTCTTCTACTAAGTCGGCATGGTTTTGTTGTGCTTGTTTTGAAATAAGCACGGACGAGAATGCACCTACTTGTTGGAATTTTTGCTGACGCTGTTGTTCCGCCTGGTTATAGCTGTGTAAGTAGCTCATAACCCCAAACGTGTATGATCCAAGTGCAATCGTTGCAATTGCGGAACGGTAATCCACAAATTGATAAAATTGACGTGCAAATTTTTGTACTTCCGTTTCCGTAAAGTATTTAAAACGATACTTGAGTGCATAGAATACAGTAAATTGCTCTTTGTTCCCGTCTTGCTGTCGCGTTTGCGGGAGACCTAAACGTAACAGACGTCCACGACTCACCGCCCATACAGTGTTACTAATAATTGGCCAGTAACGCATCCAGTTATAATAGATACCCCAGCTTACCTTACCCCACGCAGTTCCTACGTAGTACACAGCACTCTCGGTGATCTCGTCTTGTTGTTGTTGGAACCAACTACGCGTGGCATACTCTTCTTTGAGAATTTTGAGAGCTGGGACAGGGTCGTTGTATACACTCCACGCCTGTACTTTTTCGTACAACGTTTCTTCTGTAAAAATTTCCCCTTTTTCAACCTTCTCTAAGTATTCCTGTTGTCGATCCGCTTTGCGTTTCATTGCTTTCGCGTCGAATAAGATGTTGAACCATTCTTTGTTATAAGATGGTTGCTCAAAAAGATATTTACTAATTTCCTGGCTTTTTGCACCAGGAAATGTTGGTACAAGATCCGAGAGTGTGACTAACTTTATATTGTCCGGGCGCACCACCGCTTTGTCCACATTATCTTGGGGTTCAAAATCCTCGAGTTGCACAGTTGTCCTCCAACGTTTTGTATGATGTATGTATGTAGTCGCTCGACATGGAAGGGCGCTTTTACCACTGTAGGCCGGCGCCACTTTCATGTCGAATTTGCAACTACGTTTTTAGCCTACTAATTGCTTTAAAATATATTCAACAGAACGAGTTGAGTCGTCATTTGCTGGAATTCCGTACGTTGTGTACGTTGGGTCACAGTTTGAGTCTAAAAGCGTAATTGTTGGAATGTTTAATTTTTGGCATTCTAATACCGCGTTTCGTTCATGTGGTTGACCAACAATAACAACTAAATCTGGGAGACCAGAAAGCTTACGAACACCACCAAAGATTTTTTCTTTGCGTTCCATTTCTTTTTCTTTTTGTACAAGTTCTTTTTTCGTTAATCCGGTTGTTTTTGGATCTTGCTCAAGAAGTTTGTCTAACGCATTTAAATTTTGAATACAGGCTGAAATGGTAGACCAGTTTGTTAATAATCCTCCAACCCAACGACTGTTTACATAATGGGCGTTACAGTTTTCTGCAACTTCTTTAATAACCGGCGCAATCTGTGGACGTGTTCCCACAAAAATAACGTTTTTCGCTTTTTTAAAAGCAACACGAGCTTTCTCAAGCTCGCCCACCGTTTGAACAATATCTAAAATGTGGACACCGTTTTTTTCTTGGTAGATGTATGGAGCCATTTTTGCATTCCAACGTCGTACTTGGTGCCCAAAGTGCACACCCGCTTCAAGCATGGTCTTTAACGTTTCTTTCATATCTATCTAAATAATTTATTTTCAGACTCAATTAACATTCACAGCGTACCTTTACTGTACCATACTTTACTCGATTTACAACTTAAAAAACGTGGTCTATTTACGAAAAAAACAAAGAGGCTATAAAAACAAAGGGGAAGGTCGGTGTGGCCTTCCAGAGAAGGCCTTCACCGAGAACACGACTAGTACAACCCAGTTCCGGCTGGAATTAATCGTCCTAAAATTACGTTTTCTTTTAACCCTGTAAGCCAGTCTGTTTGGCCAGTCACAGCAGCATTCGCAAGAACACGTTTCGTTTCTTGGAAACTTGCTGCAGAGATAAAACTTTCAGCCGTTAAAGCAGCACGTGTAATTCCGAGTAAAACTGGTCGGAATTTTAATCGGGAATCCACACGAAGTAAATGTTGCGCACGATACATATCAATCATGTCCCCGGACAATAAGCCAGTGGACCCTGGGTGAATAATAATAACTCGTGTTGTCATTTGACGAACAATAATTTCAATGTGTTTGTCGGCAATATATACACCTTGTGATTGATACACCTCTTGAATTTCATGCACAATTACTGCGCGAAGCTGCTCAAAACTACGTGTGCACCCTGTTGCTGCCCCGTATGAGCGTAAATATTTACGCCAGTAACACGAGAGTTGGAAGTGAATCCCTGAGAATCGCTTCTCTACCGGTTCACGGGCTTCAAGTAACTCATCAATTTTTGGCAAACCTTGCACGATGTCGCCGGCGTTCGATTGCTCAAATTGTAATCGCCCTAAAACACCGTTCTTTTTAATTAAATCCCCATCCTTTACTTTGAGTTCGGTTACCACGCGGTTTGGCAACGGGTAAGGCTGTACGTGGCGAATAGCAACATATTCCTCACTCATAAAAATGATTTGCCCAGAAACTGGGCTTCGGTGTGTTGTTGTGAGTAAGTCATCAACACGAATGAAGTCTCCGACATGGACGCATACTTTTTTATCTGTGACGTCAAAAATTTGTTGGTCAGTCGCCGTTAGCATTAATGTAGACACTCGAATTTCGCCTAGCGCTCTGCGGCTTGTAAAATTCTCTGCATGCACGGCAAACGGGAAGAGAGTGCGTTTTGCGTTGATAGGGTCCAGTTCTTCAGTACGTGGCAATGCATTGAAAACTGAAGCCCCGTGTACCGGCGGCGTTGGTTTTGGTCGTGTTAATTTGGCACGCTTAAATGCCAGTTGTTCGCGACGTAACCCACGGCCAGAGACCGTTTGCTGCACTGCCGTAGATACCTGAAATAGCTCTTTCGTCGCCGTTGGGGTTTGTACGCGCTGTCGTGTTTGGCGTTTTTGTTCATGCCCCGTGTGTAACACACTTTGGTGGTGTGGTGTGGGTGCGAGAACTTCTAAGCCTCTGTATTTTGAACCATACTTCGTCGGTGTTACTTGATCGTTTTCATCAGGTGCGTTGTCGACATTAAGACGTACGTACGTTTTTTCACTTGTGCCCATTGTCCATTGCCCTGTTGCGTGTGCGGCGATAGATTTTGGCTGTTGCACGTCTCTTTTTGTTCTTTCTCGCCCTTTATGCCAATGCCCTGGCGTTTGCAACCCTCGGCAGTGTTGCTCGAAGAGTTCAAATTCCGACTTTTTTTGTCGTACCCGCGGCGCCTGTGTTTGTTGCATTGAATTCACGGCGGGCGCTGGGTCCATTGCAAAGCAATCTCCCGGGCGTTTTTCGCTTGTCTTTTCGAAATCTTCAAGTCGCACGGGCTGTTTGATGAGCGTCCCCGCAAGAATCCACATTAAAATATCACGGCCTTTGTACCACTGGGCTGCTTTCGTTTGTTTTGCTTTTTCAGATAATGTCGAAAAATAAATTTGGCCATCTAGTGTGGCTAAAAATTCCTTACTTGCACGTTTCGCACGTAACCCACCATCGTCCAACGAGTCGGTCGACATATTAGTGTCTTCAAGAGACTGTGTTTCTACACGCGTTACTTCAGCTAATGTTTGGTGAAAGGTAATGGACTGCCCAGGAGCAACAAAGAGAAGTGTCAAAGGGGGGAATTCAAGCACTGATTTTTGTGACCCATTCACGATTTTAAGTTTCGTTGTTTGGTAGGTTAAAAACGCTGTTTCACCATAACGAGAATTTACTTTGCGCCCTTGTGGTGCACCACCATACAACACGGTACCACCATGTGGTGAGTACACCTTTTCGGTTACTTCTCCGGCAAACACACCACCGGTGTGGAATGTACGCATGGTCAACTGTGTTCCAGGTTCACCAATGGATTGGGCTGCTAAGACCCCAACAGCGTCTCCGAGTTGCACAAGTTTTTGATCCGCTAAACTCCAACCGTAACAAAGTTGGCAAACGGAATGAAAGTTGCACGTGAGTGGTGAGCGCACTCGCACACTTGCACGGTGTTGTAGTTTTACCGCAAGGCGTGGCGTGATAGTTTGGTTTTTTTGTGCCACAATTCGCCCTGTCTTTCGTTCTACAATTTGTTCAGCAAGAACACGGCCCACTAATGAGGCCTCGATTGTTTTTGGGTTTGGTTTCACTGGAAGGCCACTCTCGGTCCCACAGTCTAATTGTTGGATAATTACGCTCTGCGCAACGTCAACAAGGCGTCGAGTTAAATACCCTGAGCTCGCTGTACGTAATGCAGTATCTACTAGCCCTTTACGTGCCCCATAACAGGAAATCATGTATTCGGTAACTGTAAGACCCTCACGGAAGTTACGACGGATTGGAAATTCAATAATTTGACCTTGTGGGTCAGCCATGAGTCCACGCATTCCTACTAATTGGCGAACTTGAGAAATGTTTCCTCGAGCACCCGAAAAAGCCATCATGTACACTGGGTTAAAGATATCTGTTTCACGGAAGTGCGCAATTACTTCCGTTTTTAAAGTGTCATTTGTTGTGTTCCAAATATCAAGTACTTTTTCTAAACGCTCTACAGCTGTACTTTGCCCCCGTTTAAAACGGATTTCGTTTTCGTAAATTTCGTTTTCAGCGCCAGCCATAAAAGCCGCTTTTGTAGGCGGGATGCGTAAATCATCGATTCCAAGAGAAATTCCAGCCAGAGTGGCGTAGTGAAATCCCATGGTTTTTAATTGGTCAACAAGATTTGTTGCTTTTGTCGTTCCATAAGTGAGAAGAATCCATTTAATTAAACGTTTCATCTCATTTTTATCGACGGTACGGTTACAAAAAAAGGTTTTCATACAAAAGATTATTAAAAATAACACGACCCGGTGTCGTTCGGATAAAAAAATCAGCGTTCGTGTGTGGTACAAGTGGCAGCGAAACTGCAGACTTCATACTTGGTACCGTAATAAAGTCCGTTGGGTTCTCTTTCCCTGTTTCGAGAGCGGAATGTTCCATAATATAATTTTTATACACGGTACGAGCGCGCCCTGAAGGTGAGAGAATAATTTGAAGTGGTTCCGGGTTGTCAGTGTGAATCCCAGAATTCCAGCGAACCCAGATCCAGTCGTGCATTTGCACTTGCCCAAGTGAAAAACTCTGTAGCACTTGCCCAAAATTCGAGAAAATGCCCTGGTTAATGGTTTTTTCTTTTTTAGGCTGCGGGCGTTGTTTTACAAGTTGTGGTTTTTGTGGTTTCGCAGCAGTTAAATAATAAAAACCAAGAATCATATCCTGGCTCGGTAAAATACTTGGTTCTCCCGTGGCTGGCGAGAGCCAGTTATGTGTTGCCAGCATGAGAAGTCGTGCCTCGGCTTGTGCTTCGAGCGATAATGGAATGTGCACGGCCATTTGGTCACCGTCAAAATCGGCGTTAAACGCTGGACAAACTAATGGGTGTAATTGAATGGCACGCCCTGGTAACAGAATTGGTTCAAACGCTTGAATACCAAGACGGTGGAGGGTTGGTGCTCGGTTTAATAAAATCGGGTGCCCATGGACAACTGTTTCCAGTGTTTCCCAGACTAAAGGCGTTCGACGGTGAATTAAATTTTTTGCTGCGCGAATATTTGTCACATCGGTATGCGCGAGGAGCGCACGAATAACGAAAGGTTGAAATAACTCTAACGCCATTTCACGAGGGAGTCCACATTGGTGTAAACGTAATTTTGGTCCAACAACAATCACTGAACGTCCTGAATAGTCTACACGTTTTCCTAATAAATTTTGTCGGAAACGGCCTTGTTTTCCTTCAATAACAGCGGTTAAAGATTTAAACAAGGTACGGTTTGCGCGCATCATTGGTTTGGCAAGACGACCGTTGTCAATAATGGCATCAGCAGCCTCTTGTAATAACACAACGTCATGTCGAATGAGTAAGTCGGGTAAATATTCGGGGTCAAATTGAGCAATGAACTTATCAAAACGAATTTTCCGATAGATTAAGCGACGATACAAATCGTTCATGTCGGCTGCGGCAAATCGACCACTCGACATTTGGATCATCGGGCGTAAATCTGGTGGTAGCACTGGGAAAAGTGTAATAATCATCCATTCTGGACGGATGTTTTTTCGAAGGAGACCACGCACAACACGTAAGCGTTTTGCGTATTGGCGAACGGCTTTACTCATCCCGTAGGTTTTTTGCGATGTTCGGTCATACTTTGTTAGGTCAAGTTTACGGTTGAAAAGTTTATCAACGTCTTCTTGCGATTTTACCATGGTGCGACTGATTTCCGAATCAACCTCCGCGAAGTAGGGTTCGCTTGCTTGGTCTCGTGGGTCCTGCGTTGAGCAGTCGAGCAATTCTTCAGTATCGCAAATTGCAAAAACAAAGGCCGTCTTCGCTTGGTCACGAATCTCATGCTTGATACCTTTTTCGGCTTGTGTGCGAAGTGCATGTTTAAATTTTGCGGTTAAAACGCGTTCTAAAAAGACTAAATCAATAGCACGTAAAAACGTTTCAATTGATTGCGCACCACAATTTTCGATCGATTGTAAACCACCCCGACGAATGATTCCGGCTTTGTTCCAAGGCGCAGGTTTTTCACGAAAACGTAGCGGCTTTTCTCCAGCACAAAAGGAGGCAATCTCTTTCCATTGGTTTACGGCCCAGATTGAATGCGGGTGAACACCATAGCTCACTGCGCTCGGCAAAGTTGCCGAGTACTCTGCGAGATAAATAACATCCGTAATTTCTCGTGCTTTCATGGGAAGTAAATTAGCGAGTGCATTTGGCGTATTTTTGAAATACCACATGTGTGCTACGGGCTTTCCTAACGTGATACGTCCCATTCGGTAACGTCGGACTTTAGAGTCCGTAGGTTCGATATTGCAATATCGACAAATTTCCACGGTCATTTTGGGTGTAGCCCCATCTGGAAGTTCTGCCGAATCTTCGTCGACTGGTCCCTCTAAAGGTGTTGCGCGGTTTTGGCGGAGTTTCGTTTTCCCACATGAGCATTCGCCATTAACAGTGGATCCAAAAATTTTCTCACAAAAGAGGCCCCCGCGTTCTGGTTTAAAGGTACGATAGTTGATGGTGTCCGCTTTTAAAACTTCACCAATGATCTCCCCCGTTGGAAGAGTACGCTGTGACCAGCGTGCAATTTCATTAGGGGAGGCTAATTGAATTTGAATAAATTGTGAACTCATAAGACAGACATAGAGAGATAGATTTTATCGAATTTGTGAAAGCGTCATGTCAAGACATAACCCACGTAATTCTGAAACAAGAACTTTAAATGATTCTGGAATTCCTGGTTTTGGTAAGAGAGTTCCACGAATCATTGCCATGAATGCATCCGTACGTCCAAGCATGTCATCCGATTTAATCGTTAACAGTTCTTGGAGTGTGTAGGCAGCTCCAAACCCTTCAAGCGCCCAAACTTCCATTTCTCCAAGACGTTGCCCACCGTGTTTTGAACGTCCTCCAAGCGGTTGTTGGGTTACTAGTGAATATGGCCCAGTCGAACGCGCATGAATTTTGTCGTCTACGAGGTGCACTAATTTTAAAATATAGGGGTACCCAACGGTCACCGGTTGTTCAAAAGGTAAGCCTGTGCGGCCATCAAAAACAATTGTTTTCCCAGGAGCGCTCGGACGGAAGATCCATTTTTGCTGCGTCATTAAGCGTGCCTCGTATAAATATTGATATACGAATCCACGAGAAATTTCGTCACCATGCATTTCATCGAACGGCATGACTTTGAAGTTTTTTTCTAATGTGTGTGCTGCTAACCCAAGTAAACATTCAAAAATTTGCCCTACGTTCATACGCGATGGTACACCCAATGGGTTAAGCACCATATCAAGTGGCTGCCCACTTTGAACAAAAGGCATATCGGCACGGGGAAGAATGTTTGAAATAATTCCTTTGTTCCCGTGACGTCCGGCAACTTTATCCCCAATCTGTAATCGACGTTTCTGTACTACGTAAATAAAGACATGCCCGGTTGATTGAAACGCACCTTCACTTGCATTGAGTTTTTGAGTTGTGTACGTACAACGACGATCTAAAATTCGACCAGACACTCCATGTGAAACACAGAATGGTGTTTCTTTCACTTGGCGTGGCGTTCCCCCAAAAATGGCACGGAGCAACTTCTGTTCGGGGGTTGTCTCGGAATCTTTTTGTGGAGAAACTTTTCCAACAAGTACATCCCCGGATTCAACCCATGTTCCAGCTTTAACAACACCAAATTTATCTAAATACTCATTATCGGCAACCGCACGCGTAAAGTAGTCTTGACCGTCTGTTGCTCGGTTTGTTGCAACATCGTAACGTTCGATATGAATCGAAGTAAAAAGGTCATCAAAAACTAGTCGTTCGCTGACAAGCACGGCATCTTCAAAGTTATACCCTTCCCAAGGCATGTACCCAACAAAAATATTGCGACCAAGTGCGAGCTCGCCGCCAAATGTTGCTGTGTTGTCGGCTAAGCAATCACCTCGTTGCACCCACGTATTTTCTTTCACAAGAGGGCGATGGTGAAGACATGAATCTTGGTTTGAACGGTGGTATGGCTCTAACTTTACAGTGACACGCTCGGGATTAAGATAATCCCGAGCACGCTCAGGGTCGAATGCCATGTAGTCAATGCGTTCTGCATCGGCATAAATCACATACCCAGTCTGTTCAGCAATGACTAAAGTTCCGGAATCGTGCGCAATGCGGCTTTCTAAACCAGTTCCAACAAAAGGACGTTCTGAGCGGAGTAGAGATACTGCTTGACGCTGCATGTTTGATCCCATTAGAGCACGGTTTGCATCATCATGTTCTAAAAACGGGATTAGAGCGGTTGCGATTGACATAAATTGAATTGGACATAATCCAAGGAAATCAATTTTTTGAGGCACGTGCTCCGTAAAAGCGCGTTGTAAACGAGTGGAGACACGCGGGTTTTTTAAATTCACGTCCCCGGATGCTAAAACAGATTGATCTTCATAACACGCGGTTAACAAAAAGAAGCCTTTGGTATCCGGCACAATGTGCTCTTTTTGCATTTTGTAATAGGGTGCCATGACAAAACCATCGGCGTTAATTTGGGCAAAGGAGGCTAACGAGCCAACTAACCCGGCATTTTTTCCTTCTGGTGTTTCAATTGGGCAGACACGACCGTAATAACTTGGGTGAATACCACGTACAATAAGCCCGGCACGGTCACGGTGGAGTCCACCTGGACCAAGTGAGCTTAAACGGCGTTTATGCGTCACCTCTGCTAATGGGTTCGTTTGGTCCATGAATTGCGATAATTGGCTGGAACCGAAAAACTCACGCATTGTTGTTGAGATAATCGTGGTACGGACAAAGGAACCCCAACGTGCATGGTTGCTGACCGTCTTGAGGTACACCTTTCGTCGGATTTTTTGTGTTGACGTACGGGTGTCGGTTTTCGCGGTTGGTTTCATTTTTCGTGAGAGTCGGCCCGGACTGTTATCCACTTTTTTACTCTCTTTCCGTTGAAGTTTTTTAATTTTTCGCATAAAACGGACGTTTTCGGCATCCTCTCGGTCATCGCTTCGGAGAAACGAAGCGGCAAGTGCGGGGTCATTAATACGTGCTTTCACCACACGTTCTAAACGATTTACCGCCATACGAAACTGTGTCTGAATTAATTCTCCGGAAAGACGGATACGTCGGTTTTTTAAATGGTCAATGTCATCGAGTAAATGTGTTTGTCCTGCCTTTAATCGAACGAGGCAATCTACGCCAGCAAGTAAATCTTCAGGGGTTAAAGTGAGATAATCTGTTTCGCGTGTTAATCGTAATTTACGGTTTACTTGCTTTCGGCCAACTCGACCAAAGCTATAACGACGAGGGTTAAAAAACGTGTCGTAGAGAAATTTCTTTCCAGATTGCACAGTAACCGGCGTTGTTGGAAAAAAGAACCCCATCATTGTCGTAAGGGCGTCGTTACGTGAGTGTGTCCAACACACTGCTTCACGTGAATCCATGAGTAACATTGGATCGTGCACTACGTCTAAAACGTCGTCATACGAAAATCCAATCGCTTGCAGTAAAAGTGTCACGGGAATTGGTCGTAAATTATCAATTTTAGCGTACAAAATATGGTCTGCGCGTGGACCCGTTTCAACTCTTGTGTCTAAACGGAGCCATGAACCGTAGGAAGCTAAAAAACTTACCGTAAAAGTATCACGGTTTTTTGCATCGGTTTGGCGCTTTAAATACACCCCTGGTGATCGTACCATTTGGTGAACAACCACACGCGGTGATCCGTTAACGACAAAGTTTCCTGAGCTTGACATTAAGGGCAGATTGCAGAATTTTACGGGAACATACTTCGAAAGACGTAATAATGGAAATCGGATGACTGCCGGTACAATAAGTGCCGCGTCATACGAGCCCACATTTGCTACTGCACTCTCTGGCGTGTGTTTTGGTCGTTTAAAATAGTAGTCGTTTGTTTTAAACTCGATTGTAAAATCGCGATTTTCCACCGTTTCTTTAGTGAGCCGTTTGTCTAAATAAGGTACAATTGGAGGGTTCTTGGCAGGATGTGGTTTTCGAAGTTTTTGTTTATGAAGGCGTCGGGCACGATCCCCTTGAATTGTTGAAATTGCGAGTAACTCTTCCCCAATACCACGTTCAAGAAAACGGCGAAAACTGTTACGTTGTGTTTCTACTAAATCAGGAAACGTTAAGTTTTGGTCAAAAAGGCTCATAAAAAATTCAGTACAAAATCGTTGGCACCAATCGAAAAAACGCCGGTGACCAAAAGATTTAGTTTTTTAATTGAAAATCTTGTGCAATTCAAGTAGTCTGTGAGCACGTGCGCGTGCACCAAGGCGGTGTAGCCAAGTGGTAAGGCAGTTGACTGCAAATCATTTATCCCCCAGTTCGAATCTGGGCACCGCCTATACGATACTAACTTTAAAAAAATACGTTCTTACCCTTGTTTACTTCGGAGCTTCTTATTCTTTTTTAACTGATTTTAAAGGGTGTCACACAGGCCCCTTTTTTACGTACATAATAAAAAAATTCATTTTAGTTATGCTTTGTGTGTACTTTTCCTGTATCCTACAGCTGGCCAAAAATTGTTTATGGCATAAATTAATGACAATAAGAGTACGCTTAGATGGACGACGTCCAGTGTGATCTTTTTTTGTTTTTATTAATTTAGTATAGTTCGGAAAAGTAAGTACATCTCGGGTTCGCACTCGTTCAAAAAATCTTGCCTATTTGCTGCAACCGTTAGGTCCTGACAAGGTTTCAGTTCAACTTTCCAACAGCGCAAACCTTACCCGGATTTATACCAGTTTTTACTCGGTTTCGCAAGTTTTTTTAGCGTGTGACGCATTACTGTTTGAGACTAGACGGACTCGAACCGCCGACGTTTTCGGTGTAAACGAAACGCTCTACCAACTGAGCTATAGTCCCTGTATGTAGACTTCAGTGTACATGAACACCAAAGTTTCTGGCAATCTTTAATTGGCGCAGCTTAAAAAGCGCCAATCACTTTACCCACAATAAATAAAGAGCTATGACGGTTTTCATCCTTGTCGTTGTTTATGTTTCGGGTTTGTACAAATAACCATTACTTTCCCGTGGCGGCGAATTACGCGACACTTAGGACACATTTTTTTTACTGATGAACGAACTTTCATACGTCTCCTTAAAATTTACTTCTGCATTGAGTGTGTATTACTGGGCGAACGACCGGGATCGAACCGGCGAGTGAAGGAGTCACAGTCCTTTGCCTTACCACTTGGCTACGCCCGCCAGACACTTAGTCTATACAATATCAAAGAACAACTCTAATGTCTATACATTCATCTCGTTCGGAGGTATCTTTACCTATTTGACGAAACCAACGAGTCTCGATGCATGGAGGAAAGAAAAAACTAAAGAGCGGATAACGTGACTCGAACACGCAACGTCCAACTTGGAAGGATGGCACTCTACCATTGAGTTATATCCGCTTGTATCTGTATACTAACATATCTCGGCTATTTGTCTAGCTTCAATTTTAATAAAAATTGTATAAGCCGAATTCTGTAAGATGAGGTTATTTATCTGGGAAAAACATGACTGTTTTTTTCTAGCAAGATCGTGTGGAACGTACATGAAACACCCCACAGTTACTTTTGCTCTCAATAAGGGTATACCAACCTTCTACCTCACGGTAGAGGTTTGTTTTTGCACCTCCACCAACGGATTGGTAAGTTTATTTTCTGTGGCACTTTCCTCACATATAAATATATGCACTCAACGTTATTGAGTTATTTTTCATGTACTTGAGAGTTCGGACTTTCCTCAAAAATATTTTCTATTTTTGCAACCTCACATTTTTATTATTGAAACAAGACATCTACGAATGGCGGGGACAGGATTCGAACCTATGACCTTAAGATTATGAGCCTTACAAGCTACCAGACTGCTCTACCCCGCTTCTACAGATAAGTATACGACATTGAGAGGGACAAGGGTAATAATTTCCTTTGCCCTTTTCGATTCGCGTCATTTCCGCACATTAAGGTGCACCCTGCATACACAGGGTGCACCTTAATGTGCGGAAGCTTTTCGCTGTATGCCAATGTCAGAAAAAACCTTTGTACACGTTATGGATATGGATCCTCACCCTCGTCCGACTCCTTGAGGGCTTCTGCGTCAAGGGCAGCCATAGCGTCACGACGTACATCGGCGCGTGAACTAAGGAGATCCTGCATCGGCATCATTTCTTCTAAAATGGTACGTTTTGCGATCCACGCTTCACGTCGTTCCGCTGTACGTGCTTCCTGCTCAGCAACGACATCGGCTGGGACTGGGTAGCGTGTGTTTGTGCGAATAACGTGTGGAAGCCACTGTAAGAATTCTTTTGACACAATTCGAGCTGGGCTATTACTTAAGAAACTAAGTTGCGCATAGATCGCCTCTTCTTTCTCGCGAACCTCCTCTTTGCTCATTTTGAAGAACTGCTCCTCGGTTACTGTTTGTCGCATTTGAATAGACGGTACAGTGGTATAGTGCCAAGGTACACGCATTTGTGCTGGAAGTTCATGTAATTTGGCATACGAAAGCTCCACACCTCGATACCCTAAATTCATGAGATGGTATGTTCCGGCAGGTTTGAAACGGTTCCCGTATTGGTCCATTTCCCAACGCACTGACTCAATAAAGCGGCTTGCATTCTTTTTAATTTTACTTAATTCGTCGGCCGTCGTTGCTCGAGCCTGCATGAACTCGTCGTAGCCACCTGCGTTTTTATAACTGTTATCCGTAAAACGAATGTCTAACTCGTTAATGTAAGGTGTTCCATTAAGATCAACGGAGTACGGAAGGTAGTTTGAACGCTCGGCCGGAGGCACAAGGAAAAAAAGGTTTTGATCGACTTCATGGCGAATTTTAGCCAATTCCTGGACGTAGTCGAACGTTTCGTGTTTCTCGTAACTTGGCTTTGGTAAAATTGCATGCGTTTCCGCACGCCCTTGCAACTTGAGGAATGCTGGTCCCCATTGATGCGATTTTACTTCTGCCTTGTAGGCAGTTTCGTCTTCAATATAGCGTTCACGTTTCGCGTTCGTTTTAGTGTGTCGGATCAGATTGTTATAACGAAGGTCTGTCGCCCAAATGTCGGTCCCGTCTTGGCTCACACGAACCTCGCCTCGGTTTCGGTTACCCAAAGAAGTGTAGTGAATATTACCCTCAGCCTCACTGGTAACTGTCGCCTCCTTACGTTTGTCCTTTTCCGGGAAGAAAACGTTTGGTTGTTTGTCCTGTTGTTCGACTTGCAGGTTTTCTGAATCTGGACCAGGTGACCAGAAGTACCCACGTGTTGCTGCCAGTTTAGAACGGTCAAATGTTCGTGGTAAATACGTCATAAAGTTATCCGTGTACGGGAGAACAATTTGCCCCATATTTGTATTAAAAAGAGAAAGAGCCATGCACGTTGTCAGCATAAGCGCTAAACGCTTGGCAGTGTATTTACCAAAGTAACGTGCACCCTTTTGACTCGTCCCAAAAATTCGATGCCCAACAGTTCCCCAAAGCACTACCACGGTCGCAGTTGCTGTCAGTGTAAACGCAAGGAGATACAAAATAACGTTTTCAGGAATAGAAGACATGAACACATACTGTGTCCCTTCAAGTTCCCAAGGATTGCAAAACATAAGCAAGAAACTTGCGAAAAAATACGTAAATCCTTCACGTCGTGTTCGAACCGGCCCGTATTGCATGTCCATGTCGCCTCGGGTCATGTTTACCCAAAGATCAAGGGCAACGGCCGAAAGCATCGAAAAACCAACACAGAAAAGTGCCGGCTCTAATAAATACCAAACTTGGATAAGATCACGCCATCCAAAATATGCCATGGCAAAAAATACCACTTGCCCAGCAATGGTCCCCGCAACAGCAAGTTGCCCTTTCTGTTTACCGTCGTAGAGGTAACGTTTAAGAGCGACCAGCCAAGGAGCCATTGGGACAATACCATAGATAAAGCCATGGTAAAGACCTAACATTAATGAATTTTCCATAGAGTAATTTCCTACAATAAAGTATATGTCTACCTTCGTATCAACAACTGGCGACGTATGCCGCAGAAGAAATAAGGGAGAAACCCGATTTAGCGCGTTTGCTGGTACAAGCGAACCACGGCAATAAATACTAAAGAGACCCCTTTCTGAACGTAGTACGTTGTGTACTGTTTTTTATAGTTTACCATGTTCTAAAAAACCAGTCTATGAGGTCTTTGCATTTATTATGTACATTGAAAAGAGTTGAGGGATCTCACTGGAGATCCCTGCAAAAAGATATATTCACTCACTTTTCACAGTCGTCGACACAAAACCTTGTGCCTTTTCGTCTGTATCAAGCGGTGCTGGCGGGTAATAAAAACCTTTTGCTTTGCGTGTTGTTAAAGACTTTCCTAACGAAAGTGCTGCACGTGCCGCATCAAGGGCTTTACGTCGCCAGTGCATTGTGCGCTGGTTCGATTGTGAATTTGATTGTCGTCGTTTTGGTACAGCCATAAAACCGTCTCTCTCTAATTGTTAGTAGTGTATAGTGTACAGATATTTTGATTTTTGTCTATTGAATACACCACATTTCAGTAAAATTATGCACAGTATGCTAGCACTACACTACGGCATATCCAAATAGCGTTTACTTTAACACGTCAAAAGATTGACAGAGAGCCCATTATACCCCTTGTTATTTTTTCTTCAATGCCATTTTAGCGGCAATAGCGACAAAAATCATGATCCCAAATCCAACAATCATCTCGCCTGGCGTCGGCTGGATGCTGCTACGTGGCTCAATTTGGGGTTTGCTCTCCTGGAAAATGAGGGCACGTTCAACGTCTACTGAAGGCGGTTGCCCTGTAGAATCCATTACGACTGGAAGTGCGTCAGGTGTGGGTAACGGATATTTAACATCCATTGTAATGAGTGGAAAACTTGTTTCACTGTTCTGGATATCTGAAGTAGTCTTTGGGTTAGTCATAGCGATTTTCGATAGAGTATTTAAAATAGATTTGCTTGAGCGTATTAGTGAAGCGCAACCGACAAAAAACAAAAAGAATTGCATGATTTTAGAACATTTTTTTATAAAACAAAAAATACATCGCGCGTTTTATTTATTTAAAAAAACGTACCATGGTCAAAAAATGAGTGTATCCGGGATTGACGGGACTCGAACCCGCAACTTCCGCCGTGACAGGGCGGTGCTCTAACCAATTGAACTACAATCCCAAGAGTTGCCAACGCCAGTATGCCGAAAAAAGTCAGAAAAAGCAAATTTTTTACGCATTCGAATGGATTTACTTTTTCCTTTTTGGTGGGTAATACACCCACCAAAAAAAGTTTACACTTTATCCAACGTTATATCCGTTGCACGTGCTTCTTAGTATCCAGTGCTTGAAAGCCAGTTTACACCTACGTTATCAAGAATTAATGAACGGTTGTAAATTTCTACAAGGATTACAAGGAAAACTGCGAATAATCCAATAAAAACACCCATGATTACTGTTGTACCCCACCCTGGAGCTACTTTTCCGTACTCGGAGTTAAGTGGGCGTAATACTGTTCCTAATCGTGTGATTTTTCCTGTTCCAGGGAGTTTCCCATCGCTTGCTGGTACGCTTACTTTTGTAGCCATATTAATAAAGTGTTAACATCTATTTGTTTTTTTTTACTTTCTATTTTAAAATTTATCGAAATTTTGATTCTTTGACAACTATGGAAACACCAGCATTTTTTACAGCCGTTTTTCTTTGGTGCCTTCTTATTAGCGTAACGGGATATTCCATCTATATGGGATTTGGACCGCCTTCGAAAGAACTTCGTGATCCTTTTGAAGAACATGAAGACTAAGCCAGGCCCTAGTTCTTCGACCGATCTTTCGGTCGAAGAACGTATCACACTCTAATACAAAACAACGATGACCGATTACCCCTTACGTGAGTAGTACTCTACAATTAATAACTCGTTAATAGTTAATGCGATTTGTGAACGAGTAATTGGGCGTTGCACCGTAGCTTTACCATTTTCGAGTTTAAGGTGTGATGGAATTTCTCCACCAAACGTCTTACTGTATTCGAGAATTGGTGCTGCAGTCGTAGAGATTGTGTCATTTGTTACACAGTTGTAGCTCGGGATTGTAAGTGGTTTTCCATTTACAGTGATGAGTCCATGCGATACATATTGACGAGCTGCACGAATGCTCGGTGCAAACCCAAGACGGAATACTGTGTTGTCTAAACGCATTTCAAGGAATTGGAGTAAAATTTCTCCGCTTGATCCTTTTGCACGTCGTGCGCGTCGTACGTACTTTAAAAGCTGCGTTTCACTTACACCGTAGTTAAAACGTAATTTTTGTTTTTCTTGTAAACGTACGCGGTACTGTGACATTTTTTGCATACCTGCAGACGGCCCGTGCTGTCCAGCGGGGTACGTACGGTTTGGTACTTTTGATGTTAATCCTGGAAGTTCCCCAAGACGGCGCACAATTTTCACTCGAGGTCCACGGTAACGAGCCATTTCTGTTCTCCTAAGGTTTTTATTTTACTACTTTTTTTCTTTTGCTGTAGTCGAATAGGACTATACAGTGGTAGTATTATACCAGGAAAGTTATATTTCAATCAAAAGAACTTTAATTTTGTACTCTTTCGTGTCTGTACTAGTGTAAGACGTTATTTTTTTATTTGTTTATATATGCCACGTTCACAACGAAACGATAATTTTATCGACAAAACCTTTACCGTTATCGCGGATATTTTATTAAAAGTTTTACCCACAACGCGAAATGAAAAAGAAGCGTTTGTGTATTATCGCGATGGAATGTCTGCACAGGCGGAAGGTGAATATGCAGAAGCATTACAGAACTACGCGCAAGCAATGCGTCTCGAGGTTGACCCGTACGACCGTAGTTTTATTTTTTATAATATTGGTTTAATTCATACGAGCAACGGTGAACACACCAAAGCGCTCGAGTACTATTATCAAGCGCTTGATCGAAACCCTTCACTTCCCCAGGCATTAAATAATATTGCAGTTATTTATCATTACCGTGGTGAACAGGCACTCGAAGCAGGAAATATCCCAGATTCCGAAACATTGTTTGAAAAAGCAGCAGAGTATTGGAAAGAAGCGCTTCGTTTAGCACCCCTCAATTACAGTGAAGCGCAAAACTGGCTCCAAACGACTGGACGATAAAACGGCAAATGAACATTCTCTTTAATGAGACTTGTAGATCTGTTTGCCGTACTCGGTCGAATTCAGGTAGACTGGTGACGAACGTCTTAGTGGTGGAATGGTAGACACGCTAGCCTTAGGAGCTAGTGCTTTACGGCGTGGAGGTTCGAGTCCTCTCTAAGACATTTCAATTTCGCCCAATACGCCTCGGTCTGTACAGACTTTTCACGTACGCCTCTTTCATTTGTACATTTTGATTGACAGACGTAAGCTCTTCATTATAAAATTCTTGCAGCAACGCATGCACTATACCGCAGAGACGTTCATATATGCCCCCATCGTCTAGAGGCCTAGGACATTTCCCTTTCACGGAAGTAACAGGGATTCGAATTCCCTTGGGGGTAGTTTTTACCGACCACTCGACACACTTCGAAACAGGTCTCTCGATTGGATCATGCACAACCAAACGAATTCACACAACACGGGATTACCACCCGTTATCGAGAACACACCCAACATGACCAGACGGCCTACATTTAGGCATAGTCAACGACTGCACCCATCCCGCTCGACGAACCCACGCTTACCGGGCCCCGCCCGTTTGCGTTCGGATCGGGCTTGCAAAACATGTGGTTACTGTTTTTTTTTCATGGTTTTTTTGGCTTCGATAGAGTTTTTTTACGTCACGCATGTAGAGTCTACCATAAAAGAATCACGAAAAAAAAAATGAAATAAATAACGTGAAGGTTTTTTAATTATTTTCTATACTACTCACTGTCGCCTCTATCCCTCTGAATTTGGTGAACCACTTCCTAAAGGAGAAAAACTCATGGCTACATTTTTACCATCTATTTTTGTACCTCTTGTGGGTCTCGTTTTCCCTGCTGTAACAATGGCAGCGCTTTTCTTATATATTGAAAAAGAGCAAGTGAGTTAAAACGACGTCATACTTCGGCAAGAAACAGCCGAAGAAAACGACATACACGTGTTGCCTTCTTGCACGGTGGTACCGCCCGTGGGTACCATCCCCTTTTTTCAATTGTTTATTATTTATCTCAACTCGTGGAGTTTAATCTATGAATCTTGAATTAATTGGTCAGCTCGTAAGTGTTGCTCTTATCGTTGGCGCAGGTCCAATCGTGGTAGCTGCACTTTACGTTCGCGGCGGAAACCTTTAATATTAACATCAAAGTTATGCCTTTATCTGATACACAAGTTTTTGTTGCACTTTTTGTTGCTCTCGTTACAGGGCTTCTCTCAGTGCGTCTTGGAACACAACTCTATAAGTAATGTATCCGTTACATGGCGACTTGTCTCCGACGTGTACACCGTGTAATTGTATGTGTGCTGTAGCATACGACTTACTTTTGCTTCGTAGAACTTTCTACGAAGCAAAAAAAGTTCAAAACGGCACCTAAAAAAAATAAGCAAAAGAGCGCATTCCAAAAAGCCCGTTGTTTAAAAGGGTAAGGTTTGGTACTCTATGCAGTAAAGCATATCGGAGTGTAGCGCAGTTTGGTAGCGTACGTCGTTTGGGACGATGTGGTCGCAGGTTCGAATCCTGTCACTCCGAGCTTGCAAAGAACGTGAACGCACTCGCGATGTACACCTTCTTTTCTCTTTCTAAGCGTCCTTAGTTCAGTTGGTAGAACGTAGGTCTCCAAAACCTGATGTCGTAGGTTCAAGTCCTACAGGGCGTGTTTAATTCGAATAAAAAGAAGCTCGACTGAGCGGACTTTTCTAGTGTGGTGTGAAAATACGGAGAGATGACTGAGTGGCCGAAAGTACTTCATTGCTAATGAAGCGTACAAGTAATTGTACCAAGGGTTCGAATCCCTTTCTCTCCGAGTCAAAGTCTAAAAATCTTTTTTTGTACTTTCTTGCTGTTCCCCTTGACGCTTGGCACACATTGTAGATATCCTATCAGACATAAAGATAGGCGCGGTACGTGAGTCACACCTTGGTCTCGGATTGAGACAAAAGATGTTGGAAAACGTCACTTGCCTATAAGAAATAAAGATGTCGTCTTCATTGGACCTCACTATCGTAACAGGAGAGCAGTATGACTCGAGTAAAACGAGGCAATGTAGCCCGTAAAAGTCGCAATAAAATTTTAGAATTAAACCGTGGATACCGCGGTTCGCATTCCACATTATTCCGCACAGCAAACCAGCGCACATTAAAAGCGCTTACAACATCATATGACGGTCGACGTAAGAAGAAACGTGATTTCCGTCAATTATGGATTAAACGTATTAATGGTGCAGTTCGAACGCTCAGCTCGTCAGTAACGTACAGCCAGTTCATGCACAAAATGAAGAAAAATCAAGTGGGCTTAAACCGTAAAATGTTATCGCAACTTGTTATTTTAGATCCCGCAGGGTTTGAACCGTTAACGAAGTACGAGTAAAGGCGGCAACGCACGACCATTGTACAAAAGGTAAAGTCTTTTCTTTTTGTCTATATGAAACCAACATAGAAAGAGTTGCATATAGACAGAAGTTTTGCTATCGTTCCTGCATATACGGAGAGGTGTCAGAGTGGTTGAATGTCTTGGTCTTGAAAACCAACGTAGCGTAAGTTACCGTGGGTTCAAATCCCACTCTCTCCGAAACTAAAAATGTCACGTGTATACGTGACATTACACTATAAAAAAGAAGAAAATAATCAATAGGCTTCGTATAAGAACGCGGGCTCCCTGCCCGACTGCATTTCAAGTGCCGCGTATTTCAACACAGAGTTCACCAGATCAACGATTCTATCTTGCAATTTAGTATGATATGTGGTTCAATCTAAACTAAAAAAGTCTTACTCTTCCTTATTCTTGAATCGTAAAAAAGCTCCTGCAAGTCTCCAAAGCAGTTTACGGGCCAAGATATCTTTTTTTCTTTTACTCACTCATTTATTTATTAACCCTATGAACTCTACACGTCAACGCACGTCGCCAATTCAACCGGGGGAGATCATTACGTATAAAAATATTGATCTTTTACGTCGTTTTATTACTGACCAAGGTAAAATCCTTCCCCGTCGATTAACTGGCGTAACGGCTAAAGAGCAGCGTCAACTTGCAAAATCGATTAAACAAGCACGTATTCTTGGCTTTTTACAGTTCCTTTATAAAGAATAATTTTTACTTATGCCAACGATTCAACAACTTATCCGTTCGGAGCGTACAACGAACGAACGCAAAACAAAATCCCCAGCATTACAATCTTGTCCACAACGTCGTGGAATTTGTACGCGTGTATACACAACAACACCTAAAAAACCAAACTCAGCACTTCGTAAAGTAGCGCGTGTTCGTTTAACAACTGGTGTTGAGGTAACAGCATACATTCCCGGGGTTGGGCACAACCTTCAAGAACACTCTGTAGTGTTAGTTCGTGGTGGTCGAGTAAAAGACCTTCCTGGAGTGCGTTACCACATCGTTCGTGGGTCGCTTGATACTGCAGGCGTAAAAGGCCGTTTACAAAGCCGTTCAAAATACGGTGTAAAACGTCCAAAAGCTAAGTAACCACTTCGGTACGTACAAAGCGATTTAACCTCGATCCAAAAAAATTTATCTATTTAATTTTTACTTCTCAATACTATGTCACGCCGAAAAACAGCCAAAAAACGTCCGGTGGCACCGGATGCGGTATACCAAAGCCGTCTAGTAAGCTTATTAGTAAGTCACTTATTAAAAGCTGGTAAAAAAAGTGTTGCATCAAACATTTTTTACGACTCAATGAAAGATATTGCTGAAACAACGTCTCAGGACCCACTTGAAGTATTACGCCAAGCCGTATTAAATATCACACCTAAAGTGGAAGTAAAGTCACGCCGTGTTGGTGGGGCCGTATTACAAGTTCCAATGGAAGTAAAGTCTGACCGTGGAACAGCATTAGCGCTCCGATGGCTTTTAACTGCTTCACGTGCACGTTCTGGACGTAGCATGGTGAAAAAATTAAGTGCAGAAATCGTTGACGCCTCAAATAACACGGGTGGCGCAATCCGAAAACGTGAAGACGTACACCGTATGGCAGAAGCGAATAAGGCTTTTGCAATGTTCCGCTTCTAATGTGTACTCAGGGACAGCAGGCCTACTGCTGTCTACCGAAATCAAAATCACGTTTTTTAGGAAAGGCTTTATGGCACGCGAAAAATTTGTACGTACAAAACCGCACGTAAACATCGGAACAATCGGACACGTTGACCACGGAAAAACAACACTTACAGCAGCCATTACTATGGCAATGGCTGCTGCCGGTGGTGCACAGAAAGGTAAAGGCTACGCTGATATTGACTCTTCACCAGAAGAGAAAGCACGTGGTATTACGATTAACACTGCGCACGTAGAGTACGAGACAGCAAACCGTCACTACGCACACGTAGACTGCCCGGGCCACGCCGACTATGTAAAAAACATGATTACTGGAGCTGCGCAAATGGACGGCGCAATTCTTGTGGTATCTGGGGCTGACGGTCCTATGCCACAAACAAAAGAGCACCTTCTTCTTGCAAAACAGGTTGGGGTACCACACATCGTTGTTTTCTTAAACAAAGAAGACCAAGTTGATGACGCTGAGTTACTTGAACTTGTAGAACTTGAAGTACGTGATACACTTTCAAGCTACGACTTCCCAGGTGATGACATCCCGCTTATTGCTGGATCGGCACTCCTTGCTTTAGAAGCATTAACGTCAAACCCGATGGTAAAACCAGGGGAAGACAAGTGGGTTGATAAGATCATTGCACTTATGGCTGCAGTAGATTCATATATCCCAACGCCAGAGCGTGATACAGAGAAAAACTTCCTTATGGCAGTAGAAGATGTATTCTCGATTACTGGACGTGGGACAGTAGCAACTGGTCGTGTAGAGCGTGGAGTGGTTAAAATTGGGGACGTAATTGAGCTTATCGGACTTGCAGAAGCAAACCGTGAAGCAACAGTAACAGGACTCGAAATGTTCCAAAAATCACTTGAGGAAAGTGTAGCTGGTGACAACGTTGGTGTACTTCTTCGTGGAGTACAGAAAGACGACATCGAGCGTGGAATGGTAATGGCTAAAAAAGGGTCAATTACACCACACACGAAATTCGAATCACAAGTATACGTGCTTACAAAAGAAGAAGGAGGTCGTCACACGCCATTCTTCCCAGGATACCGTCCACAGTTCTACGTACGAACAACGGATGTAACTGGAAAAATCGAATCATTCATCAGTGATGATGGGTCAGAAGCATCGATGGTTATGCCTGGTGACCGTGTAAAAATGGTCGTAGAACTTATTCAACCAATTGCTATTGAGAACGGAATGCGTTTCGCAATTCGTGAAGGTGGCCGTACTGTTGGGGCTGGTGTTGTATCAACAATTCTTAAATAACAAGAAGAACTGATATCGACTAAACCGCATGGGTCTACAGGTGCTGGGTGGTTTAGCCACCCAGCACATCGAAATTTGTGCTATCTGCATAAAAACTTTATGATGGAAGCAAAATAAATACCGGGTCAGTAACTCAGTGGTAGAGTATTCGGCTTTTAACCGATTAGCCGTGGGTTCGAATCCCACCTGACCCAAAACAACGAAGCGTCAAGGACGTAAAAAACGAGACGACAAAGTCTTCAAGAATTGGTACACTCACAACCGATTAACACACTATATGTGTTTTCTCCCCCTCATTAAATAAATGTAAAAATTCTCTTTTTTTTATGTCTCACGCTGTAAAAATTTACGATACATGTATCGGATGTACACAATGTGTACGTGCTTGTCCAACTGACGTACTTGAAATGGTACCTTGGGATGGGTGTAAAGCAGGTCAAATTGCTTCTGCACCTCGTACAGAGGATTGTGTAGGGTGTAAGCGTTGCGAAGCAGCGTGCCCAACAGACTTCTTAAGTGTTCGAGTTTACCTTGGAGCTGAAACAACACGTAGTATGGGTCTCGCATACTAAACATAGAGTGTTTTAAATATAGGGTGTGGCTGGGATACCACCCACACCCTATACGTGTGTAAGAGAGCGACACTTCTCTTCCTTTATAGAATTATGTCTACAAACAGACCTTATTCTACTTAACTTCACAACAGTAAGTTAACCTAAGTTGAACTCCACTCTCTCTGTCCCAAACAGGGCGTACTAGCGACGCTGTGAATTGTTTGGCTTTACTATTTGAATACTTTTTATTATGGCAGCTCTTAAGACAAACCTTGGTCGTATTACACAGATTATTGGTCCAGTTATTGACGTAACATTCTCACCAAAAAAACTTCCAAACATCTACAACGCCCTTGAAATTACTGCAAAAGATGAATCTGGAAACGACGTACGTATCGTAGCTGAAGTTGCTGCACTTCTCGGGGATAACCTCGTTCGTGCAGTAGCAATGAGTGCTACCGATGGTTTACAGCGTGGAATGACAGTTGTGGATACTGGTGCAGCACTTTCTGTACCTGTAGGTAAGGCAATTCTTGGACGTATTTTCAACGTACTTGGAGACCCAGTAGACGAGCTTGGGCCATGTCCAGCAGATTTAAAACTCCCTATTCACAAGAATGCACCAGCATTCGTTGATCTTGATACAAACCTTGCAATTTTCGAAACTGGAATTAAAGTAGTAGACCTTCTTGCTCCATACCGTCGTGGTGGAAAAATTGGTTTATTCGGTGGTGCCGGTGTAGGTAAGACTGTTTTAATTATGGAACTTATCAACAACATCGCAAAAGCACACGGTGGAGTATCAGTATTCGCCGGTGTAGGTGAGCGTACTCGTGAAGGGAACGACCTTTACCAAGAGATGTGTGAGTCAAACGTAATTAACAAAAAGAACCTTGGTGAGTCTAAGGTAGCGTTAGTGTACGGGCAGATGAACGAACCTCCAGGTGCACGTATGCGTGTTGGTCTTACAGCGCTTACAATGGCGGAGTATTTCCGTGACGTAAACAACCAAGACGTTCTCCTCTTCGTGGACAACATTTTCCGTTTCGTACAAGCAGGTTCTGAAGTGTCTGCACTTTTAGGACGTATGCCATCAGCAGTAGGGTACCAGCCAACGCTTAGTACAGAAATGGGTGGTCTTCAAGAGCGTATTACATCAACAAAAACTGGTTCAATTACGTCTATTCAAGCTGTATACGTACCAGCGGATGACCTTACTGACCCAGCGCCAGCAACAACATTCGCACACTTAGACGCAACAACAGTACTTTCACGTAACTTAGCAGCAAAAGGAATTTACCCAGCGGTAGACCCTCTTGATTCAACATCAACAATGCTCCAGCCATGGATTCTTGGTAACGAGCACTACGATGCTGCACAGGGTGTGAAAAAAACGTTACAGCGTTACAAAGAGCTTCAAGATATTATTGCTATTTTAGGTCTTGATGAGCTTTCAGAAGAGGACCGCTTATTAGTAGCGCGTGCGCGTAAAGTTGAGCGTTTCCTTTCACAGCCATTCTTCGTAGCAGAAGTATTCACTGGTTCACCAGGTAAGTACGTAACACTTGCGGAAGCAATCTCTGGATTCAACATGATCTTAAAAGGTGAGTTAGATGCCCTCCCAGAGCAAGCATTCTACCTCGTTGGAAACATTGATGAAGCAGTAGAGAAAGCTGCTAAGTTATAACGTCATTTATTTGGTTGGGAGATCCGTCTGCCAACGAATCATTAACCTAAAAGAGGTAAACTATGGAAGTTTGTATTGTAAAACCAGATCGAATCTTTTTTCAGGAAGAAGCACAAGAGTTACTTCTTCCCACAAACACTGGATACATCGGTATTCTTGAAGAGCACGCCCCGTTAGTTACTGGATTAGATAACGGAGTTCTCGCAATTCGCCAAGGAACAGCATGGAAATTTCTTGCTCTTCTTGGTGGGTTCGGAGTAATTAAAGAAAACCGTATTAATATCCTTTGCCGAGATATCGAAGACGCTTCAGGAATTAAACTTGATGAAGCACAAAAACTCGCAAGCGAAGCAAAAACAGGGATGGAAAAAGCTGAGTCGCGTAAAATCTATATTGAAAACCAATTAAAATTTGACCGTGAAACAGCGCGTATTGCCGCATTCAAAATGTGGGAAAACTCTGCCGGTGGGCCGCCAGTCTTTAGTTAACAAAGTGCTTGCTAAGCCGCGTTGAGGCCTCTGTCTCAATAGTCTTGGGGGGTAGAACACCACCTACCCCCAAAAGAGGGAGACCAACAAAAAACTATTTTACATCAACGAGGCGTGATTTTTGATTTGTTTAAAATAATAAGATATACTGAAAACGCTAGTTCATTCCTTAATCAATTTGATTGGAGAATTCCTCATGACTCAAATTTTTGTTCTTGGACGTTTACCAGAAGCGTACGCTCCATTCGACCCGCTCGTAGACGTACTTCCAATTATTCCAATTCTTTTCTTACTTCTTGCTTTTGTTTGGCAAGCTTCGGTGAGTTTCCGTTAATTTGAAAGAGGGATATTATGCTTACATTAAAAATTCTTGTATACACTGTTGTTAGTTTCTTTGTGTCACTCTTTATCTTTGGGTTCCTCTCAAATGACCCAGGACGTAACCCAAACTCAAAAGATTTCGAATAACCACTATTCAATCCTTTACTCCCATGCCCTTTGGGAGTCAACTCGCCCTACGTCGTTTCACTACGAAATTGCATAGGTCACAAATTACTTACTAGTATTTGGAGAAAGTAACATGAAAGATTTTACAATTTATCTTTCAACAGCACCTGTGCTTGCGGCCCTTTGGTTTAGCTTCCTTGCAGGACTTTTGATTGAATTAAACCGTTTTTTCCCAGATGCACTCAGTTTCCCATTTGCGTAATGGGAACCTAGGTCTGCGCGCCTTCGCGTAGCTCTGTGCTCTGGTGACACATGGTTCACAGGTATCCCTGTGAACCACCCTTACACCGCGCCGAAACCATACAGGCAGAGCACCGAGTTGTTTTGCACGTTTCCAACGGGTTACCTTGACAAACCGACTACTTATTCTGTACGTTATACTATAAACCCCTAGCCGGGATAGCTCAGTCGGTAGAGCAGAGGACTGAAAATCCTTGTGTCACCAGTTCAAATCTGGTTCCTGGCAAAAAAAAATGACTTGTCACATTGCTGGAAGGCATGTACAATTGGTGGAAATGTCTCTCGAGACAATTTTTGTATGTAACACAATTACAGACAAACTCGCCAAGTCGAATTAGCCATTATGGACACCAATTCTTAATTTAACTAAAGATTATGTCACCACAAACGCAGACAATGACAGGTACTGGATTCAAGGCAGGTGTAAAAGACTACCGTTTAACGTACTACACTCCTGACTACCAAGTTTCTGAAACTGATATTCTTGCAGCATTCCGTATGACACCACAGCCAGGTGTACCACCAGAAGAGTGTGGAGCAGCTGTAGCAGCTGAGTCATCAACTGGTACTTGGACTACTGTATGGACTGACGGACTTACTCAACTTGACCGTTACAAAGGACGTTGTTACGATATCGAGCCAGTTCCTGGTGAAGATAACCAGTACATCGCGTACGTTGCTTACCCACTCGACCTTTTCGAGGAAGGATCAGTAACTAACCTTTTTACATCAATCGTTGGTAACGTATTCGGATTCAAGGCTCTTCGTGCTCTTCGTTTAGAAGATTTACGTATCCCTGTAGCTTACTGTAAGACTTTCCAGGGTGCTCCTCACGGAATCCAGGTTGAGCGTGATAAGTTAAACAAGTACGGACGTGGTCTCCTTGGATGTACTATTAAGCCGAAGCTTGGACTTTCTGCTAAGAACTACGGTCGTGCAGTATACGAGTGTCTTCGTGGTGGACTTGACTTCACTAAGGATGACGAGAACGTAAACTCACAGCCATTCATGCGTTGGCGTGACCGTTTCCTTTTCGTAGCTGAGGCAATCTACAAGTCTCAAGCTGAGACTGGTGAGATCAAGGGACACTACCTTAACGCTACTGCTGGAAACGTAGACGAGATGATCAAGCGTGCAGTTTGTGCTAAAGAACTCGGTATGCCGATTGTAATGCACGACTACCTTACTGCTGGATTCACAGCTAACACAACTCTTGCTCACTACTGTCGTGACAACGGTCTTCTTCTTCACATTCACCGTGCAATGCACGCTGTAATTGACCGTCAGAAGAACCACGGTATTCACTTCCGTGTACTTGCTAAAGCTCTCCGTATGTCAGGTGGTGACCACCTTCACTCAGGAACTGTAGTAGGTAAGCTCGAAGGTGAGCGTAACGTAACTCTTGGTTTCGTTGACCTTATGCGTGATGCATACGTTGAGAAGGACCGTGACCGTGGAGTTTACTTCACTCAGGACTGGGCTTCTCTTCCAGGTGTAATGCCAGTAGCTTCTGGTGGTATTCACGTATGGCACATGCCAGCTCTTGTAGAGATCTTCGGTGACGATGCATGTTTACAGTTCGGTGGTGGTACTCTTGGACACCCATGGGGTAACGCTCCAGGTGCGTCTGCTAACCGTGTAGCTCTTGAGGCTTGTACTCAAGCTCGTAACGAAGGACGTGACCTTGCTCGTGAAGGTGGGGACGTAATCCGTGCAGCTTGTAAGTGGAGCCCTGAGCTCGCTTCAGCTTGTGAAGTATGGAAAGAGATTAAGTTCGAATTCGATACTGTTGATACTCTTTAATTCATAGTACCTTTTTACTTCGTTTGGCTGTAAAGCTTAATTAAGTAAAAAAAATTCGACCAAGGGTCTGGGGGGATTTATCCCCCCAGACCCTTCTTTTCGCATTTATAGAAAACGAGGAAATTCACAATGGTAGAAGCACTTCTTTCTGGAATTGTTCTTGGGTTAATCCCGGTAACACTTTCTGGACTCTTTGTAACGGCATACTTACAGTACCGTCGTGGAGATCAATTAAACCTTTAATGGCTTTTCCGACGAACTCTGTATTGGCACATCGTATTGCCATCTTGAGTGCGTCTTCGATTCTGTAATCAAGGCGCAAGCAGAACCGAAGGGCTCTATTCTATAAATTTAAAAAAATAACACTCGAAACCATACCGTCTTTTTTTCTAATTATATTTAGGACGCCTAGTCGTCTAATGGATAAGGCACCACCCTTCTAAGGTGGTCAATGGAGGTTCGAGTCCTCTCTAGGCGACAAATGAGAAGAAAGCCGGAAAATGCCCTGGTAAATAAAGCCTCCTGTCGGAATTGAACCGACGACCCTCGCATTACAAATACGATGCTCTAGCCGCTGAGCTAAGGAGGCGCTGCTGAGAGTATAAATAATAAACTGGTAACATTCAACCCGCTTCTGATAAAAAAGTGAAATGACGAGTAGACTAAGATTCGTCAATCTGTTACACTCTACGACAAAGTAAAGAAATTCGTCGCTTTATAGGGATCCTCAGTAGCTCAGTGGTAGAGCAATCGGCTGTTAACCGATTGGTCACAGGTTCAAATCCTGTCTGGGGAGATAAAAAAATACGTGAAAAAGACATGACGAATATAAAGAAATATGGTACATTGAGCCTAAACCAATACTAATCCATCTACTTTTTTATACATGGCAAAAAAATCAATGATTGCACGCGAAACAAAGCGTCAAACACTTGTGCAAAAATATGCAGCAAAACGCGCGCAATTTAAACAAGAACTCCGTGAAGCGAATTCAATTCGTGAAGTTGTACTTATCCACCGACAATTCCAGGGGTTACCACGTAATAGTGCACCAGTTCGTTTACACAACCGTTGTTCAAAAACAGGTCGACCAAAAGGATTCTACCGTGACTTTGGACTCTCACGTCACGTGTTACGCGAAATGGCGCATCAGTGCCTCCTTCCAGGAGTACGTAAATCAAGCTGGTAAGCACATCAAAATTGGCCGTTCGCCTTTCGAGCGGCCGTTGACTTTTACGGTAAAAAAACTCATAATTTAGAGTACGTCTGGGGCATGGCCAAGTGGTAAGGCGGCTGGTTTTGGTTCAGTTATTCGGAGGTTCGAATCCTTCTGCCCCAATGTAAAGGAAATTTTAAACTTAGAAAATGCAGCCAGCGTACGGTTCGTGTACACGCACTGTGCATCACGTGCTCCATTTTCGTCTATCTAATCAAACTCCATGAAGAAAAACTTCTTAATTAATGGTCTTGCTGCAGCTCTCATGATGGGAAGCGCAAACCAAGCGCTTGCATACCCAATGTATGCGCAACAAGGGTACGAAAACCCACGTGAAGCAACAGGGCGTATTGTTTGTGCAAACTGCCACCTTGCGCAAAAACCAGTTGATATTGAAGTGCCACAAGCGGTACTTCCGGATTCTGTTTTTGAAGCAGTGGTAAAGATTCCATACGATCAGCAAGTACAGCAAGTTCTTGGTAACGGGAAAAAAGGTGGCCTCAACGTTGGGGCTGTCCTTATTCTCCCAGAAGGGTTCCAAGTTGCACCACCTGAGCGTATGTCTGCAGAGACAAAAGAGAAAGTAGGTAAACTCTACTTCCAACCATACAGCGACGACAAGAAGAACATTCTTATTGTTGGGCCAGTACCAGGTAAAAAGTACAGTGAAATGACATTCCCAATTCTTGCGCCAGATCCAGCGAAAGATAAAGATGTAAACTTCCTTACATACCCAATTTACCTTGGTGGAAACCGTGGTCGTGGCCAAATCTACCCTGATGGATCAAAGAGTAACAACACAGTATACAACGCAGTAGCTGCGGGAACTGTAAGTGCACTTAACCCAACAGAAAAAGGTGTAGATCTTGTAATTACTAAAACAGACGGTGGATCAGTGACACAAGCTATCCCTGCTGGACCAGAAGTAATTGTAGCCATTGGACAAAAAGTAACAGCTGACCAACCGGTAACAAACAACCCGAACGTGGGTGGGTTTGGGCAAGGCGAGACAGAAATTGTTCTCCAAAACCCAGCTCGTCTTCAAGGACTTATTATTTTCTTAGGATTTGTTCTTATTGCACAAGTATTCCTTGTTCTTAAGAAGAAGCAATTCGAGAAAGTACAACTTGCAGAAATGAACTTCTAATGGTTTTCTTTTTTGGTATAGAAGCCCTCTAAAAGCCCTCAAATTGAGCTATAGGTAGGGCACTAGCCAGAAAAACATAGAACGGGACAATGCCCTTCAATCAAAATTGAAGGGCACCCCATGCACGTGTCTAACGAAAAACGATTACTCTTTTGGCGCATTCACTGACCCAACGGCAAAAGGAATATACACAAAAAAATATAAAAAAAAGAGAGGGAGATAGCGCAACGAAAGCGACCAGTCGATATACACCAATAAAGAAAGGAGGCCCCAAGTCGTAAGTTTTACTGCCAGTACAGCTTGGCCATAGGATGGAAACCAACCTAAATGATTGTAACACCAACGGATAAGTGGATCCCGAAAATAACGATCCTGTTTTGGGGTTAAAAAGAATAAAACAAAAAAACAAGCCGCTGAAAAAAGCGAAAGAACGTGCGTCGATAAAACTAAGTTGTTCATAAAACAGATGGGGCATACGAGTACAACGTGCTGGCTGTGCTCATTTTAAAAGAGACGGTGTAGAAAAGCCAACGGAAAAGGAGCATTCAAAGGAAACGTAGATGTTTTTGATTAGTATGTGTCATCCCCGGCGCCCAAAAGCGCCGAAGACGGAACGTACGTTGCGTACGCGCTACGCTGTGCCCCGAGGAGCCCATGCATGGTCGCACGCAACGCGCATCACTTTATCCGAACTTTCCAGATGTTGATGCAATAACAAAGGCTGCATATGTTAAGACAAACCCTACTGCGAAGTGTGTAAGTCCAACAAGACGCGCTTGTACGATTGAAAGCGCAACTGGTTTATCATTCCACTTTACAAGGTTTGCAAGCGGAGTACGCTCGTGTGCCCATACAAGTGTCTCAATAAGCTCTTGCCAGTAACCACGCCATGAAATAAGGAACATGAATCCAGTTGCATAGATAAGGTGTCCAAAAAGGAACATCCATGCCCAAACTGAAAGACTGTTCATACCGAATGGGTTGTAACCGTTAATAAGCTGTGATGAGTTAAGCCAGAGGTAATCACGAAGCCATCCCATGATGTATGTTGATGACTCGTTAAATTGCGCTGAGTTTCCTTGCCAAAGTGCAAGGTGCTTCCAGTGGAAGTAGAACACAGCCCATGAAACTGTGTTAAGTTCCCAGAAAACAGCGAGGTAGAATGCATCCCATGCTGAGATGTCACACGTTCCTCCACGTCCCGGTCCATCACATGGGAAACTGTAACCAAAGTCTTTCTTATCTGGCATAAGTTTCGAACCACGTGCGTCAAGAGCACCCTTCACAAGAATAAGTGTCGTTGTGTGGAGTCCAAGAGCAATGGCATGGTGAACGAGGAAGTCACCAGGTCCAATTGGAAGGAAAAGTGAGTTTGTTGAGCTGTTAATCGCTTCAAGCCAACCTGGAAGCCAAATAGACTGGCTTGCAGCATTTGCTGGGTTTCCATCAGCTGAAAGGAGAATGTCAAATCCGTAGAGTGACTTTCCTTGCGCTGCTTGAATCCATTGCGCAAATACAGGCTCAATAAGGATCTGCTTTTCAGGTGTTCCAAATGCCTGCATTACGTCGTTGTGTACGTAAAGACCAAGTGTGTGGAAACCGAGGAAAAGTGATACCCAACTTAAATGCGAGATAATCGCTTCTTTGTGCTCAAGCATACGCGCGAGTACGTTTCCTTCGTTTGCTTCCGGATCGTAATCACGGATGAAGAAAATAGCACCGTGTGCAAATGCTCCACACATAATAAAACCAGCAATGTATTGGTGGTGCGAGTAAAGCGCTGCTACGGTAGTAAAATCCTGTGCAAGGAACGCGTACGGTGGAAGAGAGTACATGTGTTGTGCAGTGAGGGATGTTGCTACACCTACAGAGGCAAGTGCAAGACCAAGTTGGAAGTGAAGTGAGTTGTTAATAGTATCAAAGAGACCTTTGTGACCTGCTCCAAGTCCACCTGCTGGTGGTGTGTGTGCTTCAAGAATTTCCTTCATGCTGTGCCCAATTCCGAAGTTTGTACGGTATTGGTGTCCAGCAATAATAAATACAACAGCAATCGCAAGGTGGTGGTGTGCCATATCAGTAAGCCAAAGACTCTCTGTTTGTGGGTGGAATCCACCTAAGAACGTAAGAATAGCGGTACCAGCGCCTTCAGAAGTTCCGAAGATGTGGTTTGCTGTATCTGGGCTCTGTGCATACACTGCCCACTGTCCTGTAAAGAACGGTGCGAGTCCTGCTGGGTGCGGTAATGTTGTTAAGAAGTTATCCCAACGAACGTGTACTCCACGTGATTCTGGAATTGCTACGTGTACAAGGTGTCCTGTCCATGCAAGCGAACTTGTACCTAAGAGTCCAGAAAGGTGGTGATTTAAACGTGACTCAGCATTCTTAAACCATGAAAGTGCTGGTGCGAATGTTGGTTGAAGGTGGAGCCATCCTGCAAAGAGGAAAAGTCCAGCTACAAAAAGTAAGAAAAGTGACCCGTTGTAAAGGTCGTTGTTTGTACGCATACCGATTGTGTACCACCATTGGTACACTCCTGAATACGCGATGTTTACAGGAGCAGAAGCTCCTCCACGTGTGAATGCTTCTACTGCTGGTTGTCCAAAGTGTGGATCCCAGATTGTGTGAGCAATCGGACGTACGTGAAGTGGGTCTTCACCCCACTGTTCAAAGTTACCTTGCCATGCTACGTGGAAAAGGTTTCCAGACGTCCATAAGAAGATAATTGCAAGTTGTCCAAAGTGTGACGCGAAAATCTTTTGGTAAAGCTTTTCTTCTGTCATACCATCATGAACTTCGAAGTCATGCGCAGTCGCGATTCCGAACCAAATACGGCGAGTTGTTGGATCTTGTGCAAGAGACTGACTAAATTTAGGGAATTTTGTTGCCATGTTTTTATATCCTCCGCGGTTATCCTACTGCAATAATACGTGCTAAGAAGAACGACCATGTTGTTGCAATTCCACCTAAAAGGTAGTGAGCAACTCCAACAGCACGTCCTTGAGTAATACTTAATGCGCGTGGTTGAATCGCAGGAGCCACTTTAAGTTTGTTGTGTGCCCATACAATTGATTCAATAAGTTCTTGCCAGTATCCACGACCAGAGAATAAGAACATAAGACTAAACGCCCAGATAAAGTGTGCGCCTAAGAAAATAAGACCGTACGCTGAAAGCGCAGATCCATATGATTGAATTACCTGTGATGATTGTGCCCAAAGGAAATCACGAAGCCATCCGTTAATAGTGTTTGCACTTTGTGCAAAGTTACCACCCGTAATGTGTGATACACCATTTTCTGTTACACTTCCCCAAACGTCTGATTGCATCTTCCAGCTAAAGTGGAAAATTGCTACAGAGATAGAGTTGTACATCCAGAAGAGCCCGAGGAAAACGTGGTCCCAAGCCGAAACTTGACACGTTCCTCCACGTCCTGGACCGTCACAAGGGAATCGGAATCCAAGGTTTGCCTTATCTGGGATAAGACGTGAACTACGTGCAAAAAGAACCCCTTTAAGAAGAATAAGCACAGTTACGTGAATTGTAAAAGCATGTACGTGGTGTACAAGGAAATCCGACGTTCCAAGAGAAATAGGCATCATCGCAATCTTACCACCTACAGCTACGATGTCTCCACCCCAACTTGGACTTGTACTTGCTCCAGCTAATGGGGCTGTGAGTGTCGGTGCAAGAGCGTGTGTGTTTTGGATCCACTGTGCAAAAACTGGTTGAAGTTGAATCGCAGTATCCGAGAACATATCCTGCGGACGACCAAGTGCACTCATTGTATCGTTGTGAATGTAAAGACCAAAACTGTGGAAACCGAGGAAAATACAAACCCAGTTTAAGTGAGAGATCATTGCATCACGCTGACGAAGTACACGGTCAAGAAGGTTATTGTAGTTGTTTGTCGGATCGTAGTCACGAACCATGAAAATTGCTGCGTGTGCAGCGGCTCCAACAATACAGAACGCTCCAATCCACATGTGGTGTGTAAAAAGTGAAAGCTGTGTCCCATAATCCGTTGCTAAGTACGGGTATGGCGGCATTGCGTACATGTGGTGTGAAACAACAATTGAAAGCGACCCAAAAAGTGCTAAGTTAATAGCAAGTTGCGCGTGCCATGATGTTGTTAAAATTTCGTAAAGCCCTTTGTGCCCTTCACCAGTGAATGGCCCTTTGTGTGCTTCAAGAATTTCCTTCATGCTGTGTCCGATACCCCAGTTTGTGCGGTACATGTGACCAGCAATAATGAAAAGTACCCCAATTGCAAGGTGGTGGTGTGCTGTGTCCGAAAGCCAGAGACCACCAGTTACCGGGTTTAAACCACCACGGAATGTAAGGAAATCTGAGTACTCTGACCAGTTGAATGACCAGAATGGTGCAAGACCTTTCCCAAAACTTGGGTAAAGTTGTGCCATGAGATCACGGTTAAGCATGAACTCGTGTGGGAGTGGAATTTCCTTTGGATCAACACCAGCGTCAAGAAGAGTGTTAATTGGTAAAGCGATGTGAATTTGGTGCGCCGACCATGAAAGACTTCCAAGTCCAAGAAGACCTGCAAGGTGGTGGTTCATCATTGATTCTACGTTTTGGAACCATTCGAGTTTCGGTGCTGCTTTGTGGTAGTGCCACCAACCTGCAAAGAACATAAGACCAGCACAAATTAATGCACCAATCGCCGTACTGTAAAGTTGAAGTTCACTTGTAATACCACTTCCACGCCAAAGCTGGAAGAATCCTGACGTGATTTGAATTCCTTGGAATCCTCCCCCTACGTCACCGTTTAAAATTTCTTGTCCAACGATTGGCCAAACAACTTGCGCACTCGGTTTAATGTGTGTTGGGTCGCTTAACCACGCTTCATAGTTAGAGAAACGTGCACCGTGGAAATACATTCCACTTAACCAAATGAAGATTACTCCAAGTTGACCAAAGTGTGCACTGAAGACTTTACGAGAAATGTCTTCGAGATCTGTTGTGTGGCTATCAAAGTCGTGTGCATCGGCATGGAGATCCCATACCCATGTTGTTGTTGCAGGTCCCTTTGCAAGGGTACGCGAGAAGTGCCCAGGTTTTCCCCATTTTTCGAATGAAGTTGGTACTGGGTCACGGTCTACAACAATCTTGACTGCTTTAACCTCGCGTTCTGGTGGGCTAATTGTCATCAATTTTTCCTCTGTATTTCATTACTTATACTCTTCACTCTAATTTTAAAAATTAGGCACTACAACGAGGTAGGTGAAGAAATAACGATTATCACATCACGGTAAAAAATCTATGTTTTCACGGGTGAAAACAGTTCTTTTAGAAGTAATATGCGTGCCTACTAACGCTTTCAGCTTAAAAAAATTAAGTGAACCAATAAATAATGGTTATTTTGAAAGTACGGTATGTAAAGTATACCAAACCACCAGCCGAGAAAAAATTCGCCAGACACAATAGAGTACGGATTTTTTTGTTTTTCTATTTAGAATGTCCTTCCAGAGTGTTGCCACTCTGGAAGGCAAGTTAAAAGGTATCCTTTAACTTATGAAGCTTTAAAGATCGCTTTGTATTCAGTAATAGCTGCTTTTAAGATTTCTTCAGATTCTGGAGACATCTTCTTCGAGCTTGCTACATCTGTTGCGAACTGTTGCTTGTTTGATTTGATGTATGCACGAAGTCCCTCAAGGAACTTACGTACGTCACCAACAGCGAGGTCGTCTAAGTACCCTTGTACACCTGTGTAGATTGTTGCAACTTGCATCTCTACTGAAAGTGGCGCTGCTTGTGCTTGCTTAAGGAGTTCACGTAAGCGTACACCACGAGCGAGTTGGTTTTGTGTCGCCTGGTCAAGGTCTGATGCGAACTGTGAGAATGCCTCAAGCTCAGCAAACTGTGCAAGTTCAAGCTTAAGTGTACCTGCCACTTGCTTCATTGCCTTAATTTGGGCTGCAGAACCTACACGCGATACCGAAATACCAACGTTAATTGCTGGACGAATACCTGAGTTGAAAAGGTCAGCCGAAAGGAATACTTGTCCATCAGTAATCGAAATTACGTTTGTTGGAATGTATGCCGCTACGTCTCCACCCTGTGTTTCAATAATAGGTAAAGCTGTCATACTTCCCTCACCAAGAGCATCGTTAAGCTTCGCTGCACGCTCAAGTAAACGTGAGTGAAGATAGAAAATGTCTCCAGGGTATGCCTCACGTCCCGGTGGACGCTTAAGGAGAAGTGACATTTGACGGTATGCCTGCGCTTGCTTCGAAAGGTCATCGTAAATGATGAGTGTCGCACGTCCTGTGTACATGAAGTACTCCGCTAACGATGCACCAGTATATGGAGCGAGGTATTGAAGTGTTGCTGGCGCGTTTGCGTTCTCTGCTACAACAATTGTGTATGCCATTGCACCAGCTTCGGTAAGCGTCGTTACAATTTGCGCTACTGTTGATGCTTTCTGTCCAATTGCTACGTATACACAAATACAGTTACCACCTTTTTGGTTAATAATTGTATCCGTTGCTACAGCAGTTTTTCCAGTTTGACGGTCACCAATGATTAACTCACGTTGTCCACGACCAATTGGAATCATTGCGTCAATTGCGATAAGCCCTGTTTGAAGTGGCTCATATACAGAACGACGTGCGATAATACCCGGTGCTGGTGATTCAATAAGACGCATCCCGTCTGCTTTAATATCGCCTTTTCCATCAATTGGACGAGCTAAACCATCTACTACACGTCCTAAGAACGCTTCACCAACGGGTACTTGAGCAATTTTTCCAGTGGCCTTTACGGAGTCACCTTCTTGAATAGAAAGACCGTCACCCATTAATACAGCACCTACGTTGTCTGATTCGAGGTTAAGAGCAACACCAATTGTCCCATCTTGGAACTCAAGGAGTTCTCCAGACATTGCTTTCTCTAATCCATAGATACGTGCAATACCATCTCCAACTGAAAGCACAGTTCCAACGTTTACAACTTGTGCTTCTTGTGTGTACTGTTCAATTTGTTGGCGAATAACGCTACTAATTTCATCGGGGCGAATTTTTGCCATGTGATCCTCGGTTCGATTCAATCTTTGGGATTAACTTTTCACGGATTGGTGGTGACCAAAAAAGGCACACCTCCCATTTATATTGGAAGAATCAAGAACGCGTCAAAATAAGCGCGGTTGACTCTCTACGAAATCAAAAAACATGATGCATGCCTTTCTCGGGGCCAAAACGGTGTATCCCTAAAGAAACAACCGTGGTAGGCCCAATTAAAGACGACTGCTCATAAGAGCAATTTTTGAATCAATGTATTTACGGTGAAGTGAAGAACTCATGCGTGTTTTAATACCAGAGAGCGCTTTTTCAAACGCAACTGTAATGAGTTGTTGACGGAACTCGGCAATAACTTTTTCTTCTTCAAGACGAACGGCCTCTTCTTTAAGAGAAGAGAAACGTACCGAAACTTCGGCAAAGCGCTTGTTTTCTTCAAGTTTAAGTGCGCTAATTGTTTGACGCCCCTCAGCTTGAATTTCAGCAACTTTAGCCTTCGCGTTAGCAAGTTCTGATTTGGCAGTATCAAGTTCTACTTGAGCCGCTTTAAATCGATCGTCTGCACTACGGAGACTCGCAAGAATTTTTTCACGACGTGTGTCTAAAATTGACGTTAACGTATCTTTCCCGAGTACAAAAACTGCAGGAACAACAACCGCAAGGTTGAGTACGTTCGTTTCAAGAATATTTGTATTGAATCCGAATCCTTCTGCAAGTAATACCATTTAAAACCTCCAGATGGTTGGAATGTGTAAGTACCTCGTTTAGCTAAAGCTACACGGGCAATTAAAAGAGATCCACGAAACAAAACGTCGATCAAACCAGTAGCTCGGACTGGAAACCGTGTTTTCATGGCAGGACAAGACAAGCGTGCCGCTGCCACTCTGAAAACATATCATCTCGACCGTATTGGGATACGATTATGAAACGAATGGGTTTGCAAACATTAATGCGAGCGCAACTACGAGACCGTAAATTGTTAACGCTTCCATAAATGCTAATGATAAAAGAAGAGTACCACGGATTTTTCCTTCAGCTTCTGGCTGACGAGCAATACCCTCTACAGCTTGACCAGCTGCAGTACCTTGACCAATACCAGGACCAATCGCACCAAGTCCAATCGCTAAACCAGCTCCAATAACAGATGCAGCACAAATTAATGGGTTCATAATATGTTTCCTTTTTCTAAATTGCTTATGCATTGGAAGATTAACAGGTTTGAGGCGTTTTTAAAACTTAAACTTGAAAAAAAAATAAAGAAAAAATGGGATGTAAAGGAAAGAAATAAAAAATACTTTCTAATTATTTTTAGGGCACCTCACTGCTTTTCTCCCAAGACGATTAGGAGAAAAGAGTACGGGCGATACTTACGGTGTGTTAGAAAACGCACACAAGTAAACAATTTTGGTTTAGTGACCTTCAAGAGCTTCCCCAATGTATGCACCGGCAAGCGTTGCAAAAATGAGCGCCTGAATTCCACTTGTAAAAAGTCCAAGGAAAATAAGGGGGATCGGTACTACAAGCGGTACTAATGATACGAGTACAGCTACTACAAGCTCATCAGCAAGAATGTTTCCGAAAAGACGGAAACTTAATGATAATGGCTTTGTAAAGTCTTCTAAAACGTTAATCGGAAGTAAGATAGGTGTTGGTTGAACATACTTACCAAAATACTCTAAACCTTTCTTTTTAAGACCAGCGTAGAAATATGTCATTGACGTAAGAAGAGCAAGAGCTACTGTAGTGTTAATATCATTTGTTGGTGCACCAAGTTCTCCATGCGGAAGCTCAATGAGTTTCCATGGAATAAGTGCCCCAGACCAGTTCGATACAAAAATAAATAAGAATAATGTTCCGATGTACGGAGTCCACTCTAAATAGTCATGTCCGATCTGTGTTTTCGCAATTCCACGAATGTACTCAACAATAAACTCAGCAAAGTTTTGCCCACCTTCCGGTACTGGCTTTAAATCTCGAGTTGTTGTTACTGCAATAGCAATAATAATTCCGAGAACGATCCATGAGTTAATGAGCACTTGCCCGTGCATCTCGAAACCACCAAGGGTCCAATAAAAATGTTGACCAATCTCAACATTCGCAATATCGTAAAGGAAATTCATCACTGTCTCCGTGCTTTGATGTCTCACGGTAGATATCATACCTTATTTTTAAAATAAAAAAATCTTGAAGTTCAATTTTCTTAAAAAATTCTCTATACCCGGTAAAAAGCCAATTCGAGCCGAAAAATAAACTAAAAAACAGGCCAAGGAGACAGCCGTGAGAGCATGTTATGTGCAAAAGACGCTCCACGAGCAAAATGTGGCTGGAGGGAGTTGAACCCTCACGCCGTTACCGGCAGGAGATTTTAAGTCTCCAGTGTCTACCATTCCACCACAGCCACGGAATATTTGGATTGGGCCGAACTGGATTTGAACCAGTGTAAGCAAAGCTAGCGGATTTACAGTCCGCCCCCATTAACCACTCGGGCATCGACCCATATACTGTATACTCCCATCGAAATGGGGAGTGTCTTAGAGAGGACTCGAACCTCCACGCCGTAAAGCACAAACCCCTCAAGCTTGCGTGTCTACCATTCCACCACTAAGACATGCTCGTAGTATATGCCAAAGGTAGAAATCATTCAAGTGCTTTTCGACATCCAATAAAAGAAGAAAAACACCAAAGATTCGAAGCTCCCTAAAGACAGACACCACAAGATGCTAATCTCCATCCACGGTTTTCCACAAAAAGAAAAAGACCGTGGATGGAAATATGCAAAAACCAAATTAACGCTTTGAAAATTGTGGCGCTTTACGAGCCTTTTTCAAACCATACTTTTTACGTTCTTTCTTTAACGCACTGCGCGTTAATAACCCTTCAGCCTTGAGCGCTGTACGGTATTCAGGGTTCATTAAACAAAGAGCTTTCGCGCAGCCAAGACTAATTGCATCAGCCTGACCAGAAAGTCCTCCACCCTGTGAACGAATAAAAAGGTCAAATGTTGGTTCTAATTTCACCGTTTCAAACGGCTTTAAAATAACTGAGAATGCACCTTGTAAATACTTTTCAGCATCCACTTGATTTACTGTAATGGTTCCAGTTCCAGGTGAACAAATGCGTACTTGTGCAACTGCACTCTTACGACGACCTGCTGCTGACCAAACTTCCATAGGTTGTCTCCCTAATAGTCACTATACTTCTCTCAACCCGCTTTTTTGAAAGAAAAAAATGGGCGATCAAAAATTTGCATTTACTGCTTTAAATCAATTCCATACGTACGTAACGCAGCACGAACCTCTTCGGCTGATTTTTGCCCAAAATTGCGTAAGCTTAAAAGATCATTACACGATTGGTCTGCTAAATCGGCAAGCGTTAAAATCTGTGCACGTTTTAAACAATTATACGCACGAAGGGATAATTCTAACTGTTCAATAGGAATTGATTCAAATTTAGGTAAGGCTTCAGACTTTGTATATTGGACAGGTACGGTTGCCCCAGGTGTCCCTGATTCAAGGTCATCCGTGACACTTGGCTGTAAATCAGCACCTTGTAAGCAAGCTCCCATGACTTTCATACAAACTTTTGCTGCTGATCGAAGCGCTTGTAACGGGTGCACACTTCCATTTGTCCAAAGTTCAAAGTAAATATATTCTCCTTCACCAAGATTTTCTCGAATAGTGAAATTCACCCGCTTCACCGGCATAAAAATGGCATCAATTGGGAACGTTGTGCCTTGATGCGTTCGTGTAGGCGGAGTGAAATCTTCAAAAAAGCGCTGACCCATGACTTGAGGTACCCCTGGTAATTTCTTCCAAGATTGGTAGCCACGGCCGACACTTAAAAAAAGATAAATCTGAAATGTTGCTGCAGCTTCACGCGAAAGCAATGTAGCAATTGGTTGTGTTGGGTCGACAATTTTAAAGTCTTGCGAATCTAAGTCCCCAGCACGTACAACATATGGGAATGCGCTAAGTGATAACTGAGATAAGTCTCTTTTTAACTGGGCCGCTGCAAAAGGTTTTGCACCCGCAGGTGAGTCGCCTTGGCGTAGTACTTCTTTCTCTTCGGGTGTGTAATGCGTAAAGACAAGATCACGCAAATTTAAAAAAATTTCCACCACAGACTCACGAACCCCGGGTAATGTTGAAAACTCGTTATCAACGCCCGCAATTTCAGCCCCCACTACGCAAATGCCCTTTAAATCATTTAAAAGGACACGTCGTAAAGTATTTCCCACTGTAAGGCCCTGCCCAGGTAATACTGGGCCAAAACTTAAGCGCCCATACCATTCAGTCGCGGAGAGTGGTTGAAATTGCAACGCGTGTAACTTTGCCGAAGCTGTCATCATCATCTTTTCTCCGTTTGACTGCTTTTGTTGTTACTCGAATTAAATACGACGTTTTTTCGGAGGACGACATCCGTTGTGAGGTAATGGCGTTACGTCTCGAATTAAAGTTACCCCTAATCCAAGTTGTTGAAGAGCACGGATGGCCATTTCACGACCAGCTCCGGGACCTTTAACCATTACTTCAACATATTTAAGACCATAGTCCATTGCTTTACGAACGGCCTCTTCCGAAGCTGTTTGTGCGGCAAACGGTGTTCCTTTACGGGCACCGCGGAAGCCACATGCTCCAGACGAAGATGAAGCAATGACAAGACCTGAGCGGTCACTAATCGTCACTAAAGTATTGTTAAATGTTGCTAAAATATGCACGACACCGCGTTGAACTTTGCGGCGTGTTTTTTTCTGCACACTTTTACGCTGTTTCGTTGCCATATTAGAAATAATATAAATAGAAAATACTGCTCGTAAAATGCCCCTACTTAGACACGAGAAGGATCATTTTTACGTAATCGAAAAATGATACGTCCTTTCGTTAAATCGTACGGGGTTAATTCAACGGTCACACGATCACCAAGAAGAATTCGAATAGAATTCCGACGGATTTTTCCAGAAATATGCGCTAAAATGGTAAAACCATTTTCGAGCTCAACCTGGAACATTGCGTCAGGAAGGCATTCTGTTACCGACCCGTCAACTTCGAATTTTTCTTGTGCATCCTTCTTTTTTGAATTCATGCGCTATTAAAGTGTAGATATTTGATTTGCTGTGTCGTCAATGGACCAAACACATCACAATCATCACCGTCTCGTGTCGAGACGCTGGCCCCAAAACAAGGGGAACAGTGGTTACCAAATTTTACACAATACTTCGCCACCAATTCCTAAAGCACGAGCTTTACGGTCCGTCATCACTCCTTTCGAAGTTGAAAGAACAGCAACGCCCATTCCATTTAAAACAGGTGGTAATTCTTTATGGTTTACATACAGGCGAACACCAGGTGTGCTTACGCGTTCAAATTGTTTTACACCACGTTTGAGTGTCACTGTAAAAAACCCATTGGCTTCATTTTCAATAGGCCCAAGGAAACCTTCTTGTGCTAATACTTGTGCAATATCTTTCACACTACGTGTTGCTTTTAATACTACAACCGTTTTTTTGGCGAGATAGGCATTACGTAAGCGTGTAAGCATATCGCTAATTGTGTCGTTTACCATGCGATGTTGAGATAATATAAATTAAGCCACAGGACCGTCTTTAAACGGCATCCCGAGTGCTTTTAATAAAGCGTGGCCTTCTTGATCAGTAGTTGAGCTTGTAACAATGGAAATATCCATTCCACAAACTTGGTCAATACTGTCGTAGTTTAATTCTGGAAACATAAGTTGCTCCGTTAAACCAAGGTTAAAGTTTCCATGTCCATCAAAACATTTTGGACTAATCCCTTGGAAGTCACGAATACGTGGTAAAGCAAGGTTTACAAGACGGTCATAGAAGGCATACATACGCTCTCCGCGAAGAGTTACGCAAAGGCCAATAGGCATGTCTTCACGGACTTGGAATCCTGCAATTGCTTTCTTTGCACGTTTTACAACAGGCACTTGTCCGGCTAAAACCGTTAATTCGTTAGAGAAACTTTCTAAAAGTTTTGCATTCTGGGCAGCATCCCCAACCCCACGGTTAATAACAATTTTTGTTAAAGCAGGAACTTCGTGCTTGTTGGTATAGTGGAATTGCTCCGTAAGAGTTTGACGTACAGTTGTCTCGTACGTTTTATGAAGTCGTTGAATCATAGATCGAGTTTAACTTAAAGAACTTCTGGTGCAAGTGAGACAATCTTCATAAAGTCACGATCACGTAATTCACGTGCAATCGGTCCAAAGACACGTGTCCCACGAGGGTTACCATCTTTATTAATAAGGACAGCAGCATTGTCATCAAAACGAATCGACATACCGCTATCACGTTGAACTGTGTGTGCTGTACGTACGATAACCGCACGAACAACTTCAGCTTTTTTAACCGGCATATTCGGTAAGGCGTCTTTTACAACGGCAACGATTACGTCACCGATGTTCCCATACTGCCGATTTAAAACGTGGATGCACATTAATTTGCGTGCACCACTGTTATCAGCAACCTGAAGATACGTTTGTGGTTGAATCATAAAAAATATAAATATAAAAACTGCACGATTGTACAGCGCTCACGAAGAGAGAAGACAAGCATGCAAAGCAATCAAAATCTGCTACATCGATGGAGAAATCCCATCACGAATAAGAAACTTTGTTTTCACTGGCATTTTATACGAAGCGATACGCATTGTCTCGCGGGCTGTTTCTTCAGGTACACCTCGAAGTTCATAAAGAATCTTCCCAGGTTTCACCACAACGACCCAATGATCAGGGATACCTTTACCAGCACCCATACGCGTTTCCGCTGGGCGGGCAGTAATTGCCTTGTCGGGGAACATACGGATCCAAAGTTGTCCACCTTTTTTCGCGTTACGGCTCATGGCACGTCGCCCAGCTTCGATTTGGCGTGAAGTGATCCAGCCTGGCTGAAGCGCTTGTAAAGCGTAATCTCCAAAAGCAATTGTATTTCCACGAAGTGCTTTCCCTTTACGGTTTCCACGGTGTGGTTTACGCCATTTTGTACGTTTTGGACTTAGCATTTTTTCTCTCCTTTACAAACCCAAACCTTAATCCCTAAAATTCCGTAGAGCGTTTGTGCACGAGCTGTTGCGTAATCAATATCAGCACGAATAGTGTGTAATGGTACACGACCTTCACGTGCCCATTCATGACGAGCAATCTCCGCACCATTTAAACGTCCAGAAATTTGGATTTTAATACCATCAGCCCCAGCTTTGCGAGCGCGTAAGATAGCCTGGCGAATAGTACGTCGGAAGGGGGTACGTTTTTCAAGTTGTTGCGCAATATTTTCCGCAATACATACAGCTTCCATCTCTGGAAGTAATGTTTTTGTAACGTATAAAGCAACGTTGCGGTGCATCGGTAAACGCTTCTTTAAAGCGTCACGAACCGCGGTTAATGTCTCACCTTTTGCACCAACAAGGGCACGAGGGCGGGCAGTGAAGAACTCAATTTCAATACGATCAACTTGACGTGAAATATTCAAACGTGAAATTCCAGCATCGACAAGATTTTTCTCGACGTATTCGCGAATAATTAAGTCTTCTTTCACGAGTTTTGCGTACTCATTTGGTTTCGCAAACCATTGTGAACGGTGGGTTTGTGTAACCCCGATTCGGAATCCGAGTGGATGAACTTTTTGACCCATAATAGATGTATAGTTGAAAATCAGACGATCTCTCTCTGGTCAAGTCTTTTAGTGCCAAGGAGCAAACTAAAACACAAGAGAGGATAGGGTAGGCCAAGAGTAACTCTTTTACCGGAACGGTAAGAAAAATTAACGGCGTGTTTTTTTATCAGTTTTAATGTGCCCACGGAATGTTCGTGTTGGCGAAAACTCTCCAAGCTTATGTCCAACCATCTGGTCAGTTACAAAAACTGGAAGATGCTCACGGCCATTATGCACAGCAATAGTATGACCAATCATAATTGGCGTAATCGTAGAACCGCGTGACCATGTTTGAATCACAGTTTTTTCCCCTTTTGCATGCAAACGCTCAATTTTTTTCATGAGTTTGTCTGCTACAAAGGGTCCTTTTTTAAGAGAACGAGCCATAGGTTAATTAAAAAATTATGAAACTTTGCGTCGACGAAGAATAAGGCTATTGCTATATTTTTTACGTGCGCGTGTTTTAACACCAAGAGCAGGTTTACCCCATGGTGTCATTGGGTGTGGGTGTCCAATTGGTGCACGACCTTCACCACCACCGTGTGGGTGATCTACAGCGTTCATTACACTACCACGAACCGTTGGACGGCGACCAAGCCAACGTGAACGGCCAGCTTTTCCAAGAGAGACGTTGATTGCATCAATGTTTCCTACTTGACCAATCGTTGCCCAGCACTTGTTTGAAACTAAACGTACTTCCCCAGAAGGAAGACGAAGTGTTACAAACTCACCTTCTTTCGCAACTAACTGTGCAGAAGCACCAGCAGAGCGAACGAGTTGCCCACCTTTTTTAGGGTGCATCTCAATGTTGTGCACTTGTGCCCCTAACGGCATTGACGTGAGTGGTAAAGAGTTTCCAATTGAGTTTGTCGCCGTTTCACTTGCGAGAATTGAGTCACCAATTTGTAACCCTGTTGGGTGAAGAATATAACGTTTTTCGCCATCCTCGTACTCTACAAGAGCGATACGGGCGTTACGGTTTGGGTCATATTCAATTGTTTTTACCGACGCGGCCATGTCGTATTTATTACGACGGAAGTCAATCTGACGGTATAAACGCTTATGCCCACCGCCACGGTGACGGCACGTGATCACACCACGGTTATTACGACCCTTTGAACGGTGTAATGAAATCGTAAGTGACTTTTCTGGGCGCGTCTTAGTTAATTCGGTACAGTCCGCAACAGAACGATTTCGAGTTCCGGGCGTGTATGCTTTATAAAAACGAAGAGCCATATTAATCAAAAATAGGTAAAGAGTCTCCAGACTTGAGGCGAATAATGGCACGTTTTGTGCGTGGACGTAATCCACCAAAACGTGTTGTTCGACGCGGGAGACGGTGCGTATTTACGGAAACAACTTGAACCCCATAAAGGTCCTCAACGAGCGCTTTAATGTCTGTTTTTTTAAGGTGTACGTCCACATCGAAAGTGTAACGTTCAGACTCAAGAAGCGTTGTTGATTTTTGAGTAACAATAACGCGTTGGATGAAGTCAATCATAAACATTGGGGATCCATCAAAAATGGATAAATACGTAGACAGCAAGGCAGTGCAGCGACTCGCCTAATGGAGTGCACATGCGCCTCATGGCACCTTGCGGAAAAAAACAAAGATACTAAGAACACTTGAATCGAAACACAAAGGAGACAGCCGCAAGCATTGTACCTAGTATAATACTGTATAAACCTAAGATTTATAGTATAAAAAATATAATATTTAATGTATCACGCAATATTAGACGTAACCAGGGTGCAAAACGATACAAAACTATATTGGCTCGAACGGGGATTGAACCTGTGACCTTAGGATTATGAGTCCTCTGCTCTACCACTGAGCTACCGAGCCGAATTATACTTTATAGTTTACCTTATTTTCAATTTTATTCAAACCATTACACGCAGAAGCACAAAGAATTATTCATAAAAAAAAGTAAGTGACTAATTCTGGGCAAAAAAAGTGAAAGGTGCTAGTATATAGACTAGCTCGAGGATTTATCTTTGCGCTATATTGAGTGACGTGGATAACTTTAGTGACGTAAAATGAACTAAAGAAGCACCTAGACTAAAAAGTTGTTTCGTCTATCTTGCTTAAAATCGTTTTGTTCGCGAAATTATTTTTTTACAGGAATTTAATCCTATGCTTGTTATCTTTCAACTTACACTCCTTGCTTTTATTGGACTCTCATTAGCACTTGTTGTTGGAGTACCTGTACTTCTTGCTTCACCTGAAGGGTGGGCAACTTCAAAAGGCCTCGTATTCTCGGGTTCAGCACTTTGGATGCTCTTAGTTTTCGTTGTTGGAGCATTAAACTCGTTTGTATCATAACACTTACAAACAACCATGTAATAATGAAGGGTCGCGTAAGTTACCCTTCATAAACAGAGGACAAATCAATCGGCAATAATTTTGACACAAATCCCTACATCAAATGATAGCGACCAAATTTTAAATAGCATTCCAGAATACCAATCGCCGACAATCGAGAACCCAGAGGCAAACCTAGAGACAAACGCGGAAACCATGGAGGAAATCCCACTGCCAACCGTACGTAAATTAGGGGCACGGAAGTTACGTAAGATCGAAACAGTACGACGCCATGACCCGTTACAAAAGTACAAAGAACTTTTTGATAATGCACTGTTTGTGAAAAAAGTGGCAAACGAAACAATCGACGTTTTGCGAATCGTACGAAGTTTAAAACGTTCAAAAACCAAGGCTATTTCGCCACCTGTTGGCAAGATTGAATCTTTGGTCAGCACTTCAATTAAACCAGTCCCTACGCCAATGGCTCTTGTTGGCCCTTCCGACCGCATGTGGTTCGGGCTTGCGCTTCTATTTGGAATTTCGTTTAATTTGAAAGCTTTTTTAAACTTCGTGTGTTGGCTTTTTAATCGAAAATATCGATTTACTTTTTAAGTGAAAAGCGAAAAAATTTGACCCATTTCGAGAGCGGCGTTTTCGCCGCTCTCGAATCTCGAAAAAAAATAATAAAAAAAAAACGCTATGGAGTATCGAAAAGGCTCCCACAAAAGCAAGATCTACTTCTATAGATTTACTTTTTACTAAATTTCTCATCAGAGCCGCCTAACGGCTTACTTTTAGAACCATACAAATTCTCTGATTTTTGGTTTTCACGCAATTGTAAACTTGCGTAAAAAATATAAGCAGAAACCAAAAAAAAAGACCGCCGAAAATGCCCGTAAGAATTTGACGCTGAGAAAGCGAGCTCGAAGAAGGGGTTGTCGTGGGAACAGAAATTTGAGCTGAAGAAGAACGCATAGTTTTTGCGTCACCAGAAACGGGCCCGAGATCATCATTTACGCCTGTAAGATCTGACTCGCTAACAGAGAGAGCGATGACAGGACTCTCTGAATCCGTTTTTGATGCAATGCCAGTAAGAGAAAAACCAGTACGTGCTGGTCCGCGGTTCGAGGAAGTCATAATTGTAGTCACTCCGTAATAAATAGGGTATTTGTTCGGCATGTCATTCAATCATGTTTTAGGAAATCATCGAAAAGACCTCCAACCGGCGAGCGGGCAAAGGCGGGCAAGCGGGTAGACACGCCGATAAGGTACAGGATAGGTTGTAAGAGCGGCCAGAAGGCCGCTCTACGCCCCCCGAAGGGGGTTTGTTAACTAACGTACTTAATTACGCGTTGATAGAAGGAGCTTCTACAGATGCGAGGTCAAGTGGGAAGTTGTGAGCGTTACGCTCGTGCATTACTTCCATACCAAGGTTAGCACGGTTTACAATATCAGCCCATGTGTTGATCACACGTCCGTTTGAATCTACCACTGACTGGTTGAAGTTGAATCCGTTAAGGTTGAAAGCCATAGTAGAAATACCAAGAGCTGTGAACCAGATTCCCATTACAGGCCAGATAGCGAGGAAGAAGTGGAGTGAACGTGAGTTGTTGAATGAAGCGTATTGGAAGATAAGACGTCCGAAGTAACCGTGTGCAGCTACAATGTTGTAAGTCTCTTCTTCTTGTCCGAACTTGTATCCAGCGTTAGCAGATTCGTTCTCAGTAGTTTCACGGATAAGTGAAGAAGTTACGAGTGAACCGTGCATAGCAGAGAAAAGTGAACCACCGAAAACACCAGCTACACCAAGCATGTGGAATGGGTGCATAAGGATGTTGTGCTCAGCCTGGAATACGATCATGAAGTTGAAAGTTCCAGAAATACCAAGAGGCATACCGTCAGAGAATGACCCCTGTCCGATTGGGTAGATGATGAATACTGCAGTTGCTGCTGCTACTGGAGCAGAGTAAGCTACAGCGATCCAAGGACGCATTCCTAAACGGAATGAAAGTTCCCACTCACGACCCATGTATGAACAGATTCCGATGAAGAAGTGACATACGATAAGCTGGTATGGTCCACCGTTGTAAAGCCACTCATCAAGTGTAGCTGCTTCCCAGATTGGGTAGAAGTGAAGTCCGATAGCGTTTGATGTAGGAACTACAGCACCAGAGATGATGTTGTTTCCGTACATAAGTGATCCAGATACTGGCTCACGAATACCATCGATGTCCACTGGAGGAGCTGCGATGAATGCTACGATGAATACAGAAGTAGCTGTTAATAATGTAGGGATCATTAATACACCGAACCATCCGATGTATAAACGGTTCTCAGTTGAAGTGATCCATGAACAAAAACGTCCCCATACAGTCGCGCTTGCGCGACGCTCTAAAGTTGCTGTCATAATATAGAAGTATAAATTTTATAATGCGTCACAAAACCCCACAGGGTGTAATTAAAAACTACAGTCCGAGTTAGTATAGATTTGCTATTGTTAGTATACCACAACCCGGACAAATATTGTCGGTGTACACACTTTTTTATTTTTTTTTATTGTAGGGCGTATGCACGTGTCTACGCCGCCTAGAAGGTTGCGATGGGGAAAAGAGAACGAACCGCGACGGCGCGGCACCAAGAGCCCACAACGAGGGGGCCCGCCATGTCTCCCGGGGCAAAGAATCATTTTTTTAAGTTAGAGTATAGGGAAGGGAAGAAGAGTTTGTCTTCTTCCCAAAAAGAAATCTTGGCATCGAGTTATTTTCAGAGACAGTGTCCCATGTCCTATCGTACTCTCAAAAGCCTTTCACCACGCAGTTCGGAAAGGGATGCTGTGTCTCGACTTTGACGAAGACACCAAGATATAGGGTCTGAGTCTCTCTCAGAGAGACTCGGATTCCTCTATGTGTGTTATTAAATAAAATCAAATCTCTCGGTCTATTAGGACATGTCAGCTTCAGAATACATTACTGCACTTCTACATCATGCCTATCAAACGGCTGGTCTTGCCGTGACCTTGCTTGTCTTATGCACACCAGAATGGTGATGCTGACAAAAGAGCACTCATCTTAAGGTGAACTTCCTACTTATATGCTTTCAGCAGTTATTTACTCCAGACATAGCTACCCAGCGTTTACTCCTGGCGGAATAACTGGTACACTAGCGGTCTGTCCCCACCTGGTCCTCTCGTACAAAGGGGAGATCCTTTCAATGCTCTAAACGCCTACACAGGATATGGACCAAACTGTCTCACGACGTTCTGAAC
>Ga0209710_1000213_pt1 | contig 64181 bp, 61 predicted proteins | sample ArcticOcean_MG_C_5_FD_187436 | JGI IMG/M metagenome (GOLD analysis project Ga0209710, IMG submission 187436) | Marine microbial communities from western Arctic Ocean - ArcticOcean_MG_CB4_138 (SPAdes) (version 2) | ecosystem: Environmental > Aquatic > Marine > Oceanic | place: Arctic Ocean...
AAATGTTGTAATGTGCGACAGCAAAGGAGTAATTAGAAAAGATAGAGAAAATCTTACCTCACAAAAAGCAGAATTTGCAACAGATAGAGATTTAGAAACTTTAGATGAAGCAATGCAGAATGCAGATGTTTTTATAGGTTTATCTACAGGAAATATAGTAACGCCAGCGATGCTTTTAACAATGGCTAATGACCCTATTGTTTTTGCAATGGCAAATCCTGAACCAGAAATAGAATACGATATTGCAGTTGCTACCAGAGATGACATTATTATGGCTACCGGAAGATCTGATCATCCTAATCAAGTAAATAATGTACTTGGGTTCCCGTTTATTTTCAGAGGAGCTTTAGATGTTAGGGCAACCAAAATTAATGAAGAAATGAAAATGGCAGCGGTACATGCTTTGGCAAACCTTGCTAAAAAATCAGTCCCTGAGCAGGTGAATATCGTTTATGACGAAGTCAGCTTAACCTATGGAAGAGAATATATTATTCCGAAACCATTTGATCCAAGATTAATATATGAAATACCACCTGCCATTGCAAAAGCCGCAATGGAATCTGGTGTTGCTTTAGAACCAATTACCGATTGGGAAAAATATAGAGAAGAGTTAATGGAACGATCGGGCTCTGGAAGCAAAGAGATTCGCCTGCTACACAACAGAGCAAAAAGCAATCCAAAACGCATTGTCTTTGCAGAAGCAGACCATTTAGATGTTTTAAAAGCTGCACAGAGAGTGCACGAAGAAAAACTAGGAAAAGTAATTTTGTTAGGAAGAAAAGAAGTGATTCTTGAGCTAAAAGAAGAAATAGGCTTTACCGATAAAGTAACTATTATAGATCCTAAAACAGACGAAGAAAAAGGAAGAATAAATCGTTTTGGAGAAGCGTATTGGAAAAATAGACAGCGCAAAGGTCGCACACTTTCAGAAGCAAAAAAACTAATGCGAGAGCGTAATTATTTTGCAGCAATGATGGTAAATGAAGGAGAAGCAGACGCCCTTATTACAGGATACTCTAGGCCTTATCCAACAGTGGTAAAACCAATGCTAGAGCTCATTGAAAAAAACAAAGGTGTTTCAAAAATTGCTGCCTGTAATTTAATGCTGACCAAACAAGGTCCTTTATTTTTAGCAGACACAACGATTAACGAAAATCCAACGGCAAAAGAATTGGCAAAAATTGCTCATATGACAGGGAAGTTTGTAAACATGTTTGGAATGCAACCAAACATTGCAATGCTGTCTTATTCTAACTTTGGCTCGTCAAACTCAGAAACTTCTAAGAAAATTAGAGAAGCTGTTGCATACACCCACCGTCATTTTCCAAACACAGTTATCGATGGAGAAATTCAAGCAGACTTTGCTTTAAATCCTGAAATGTTAGCAAAAGAATTTCCTTTTTCTAAACTAAATGGGAAAAAAGTGAATGTTTTGATTTTTCCAAACTTAGAATCTGCAAACATTACATACAAGCTACTAAAACAAGTAGAAGGAGCGGAGTCTATTGGTCCAGTCATTTTAGGATTTAACAAACCAGTACATATTGTTCAGTTAGGAGCAAGTGTTGACGAAATGGTAAATATGGCCGCGTTGGCAGTTGTAGATGCACAACAAAAAGAAAAGAGAAACAACAAATAAAAAATAGTACTTTAGAAGACTGAAATAATTTTTATGATCACACAGATTCGGGGAAGGTTAGTAGAAAAAAATCCAACAGACGTTGTCGTAGACTGCAGTGGTGTAGGTTATTTATTGCATATTTCGTTAAACACTTATGCAGCACTTCCTGATGGTGAAAATGTTATTTTATATACACATCTATCTGTGCGGGAAGATGCGCACACCTTATTTGGTTTTATCAACAAAACGGAACGGGCTATTTTTAAATTTTTAATATCCGTTTCCGGCGTTGGCCCAAGTATTGCAAGAACCATGTTGTCTTCGATGACTTCAGAGGAAATTCAACAGGCAATTGCATCAGAAAATGTTGCGGTAATACAATCTGTAAAGGGCATTGGCGCCAAAACAGCACAAAGAGTAATTGTAGATTTAAAAGATAAAATAGTAAAGACTTTTAATATTGATGAAGTTTCTTTGAACCCAAGCAATACAAATAAAGGGGAAGCGTTATCTGCTTTAGAAGTCCTCGGTTTTCAAAGAAAACAATCTGACAAATTGGTTGCAGCTATTGTAAAAGAATATCCAGATGCTACTATAGAGCAAATCATAAAATTAGCCTTAAAAAGTTTATAACCCGTTGAATCCAATTATTAAAAGTATTTTTTTATTCCTCACCATTACTTTTGGAGTGCGCTACACAGTATGCGCCCAAAGTACTATAAAAAATGATTCCATAAACGTTGCCATAGATTCTACAGGCTTGCGTTATGACTTTAAAAACACTCAAAAAGGAGGTTTGTTTTTAGATGATCTCGCTAAAAAAGAGGTTATTTTTGACAAGTTATTGAACAAGTATGTGATCGTCGAAAAAATTGGAAATTACGCTACACGTACCCCTATTTATTTATCTCCAAGAGACTATCAAAAATACCGTTTAAAAAGAGATATGCTGCTATACTTTAAGGAGAAAGTAAGTGCAGCCGACGGAAAGAAAAAGGGAGCAAAGGAAGCTCAAAAAGACCTGCTACCCACGTATTACGTTAATAATAAATTTTTTGAAACTATTTTTGGTGGAACAGAAGTAAAAGTAACTCCCACAGGGAGTTTAAATTTAAAACTTGGATTTATTTATCAAAACACAGATAATCCCCAAATTTCTGAAGAAAACAGAAGTAATCTTACCTTTGATTTTGATCAACAAATAAACGCAAGTATTCGAGCACAAGTAGGTACGCGTTTAGATTTTACTGCAAATTACGACACACAGGCATCTTTCGATTTTCAAAATTTAGTAAAAATAGGTTTCGAACCCAATGAGGATGACATTTTACAGGGTTTTGAAGCAGGTAATATTTCGATGCCTATTAAGAACTCTTTAATTTCGGGAGCACAAAGTTTGTTTGGAGTAAAAGCAGATTTACAATTTGGAAACACAAAAATTACAACGGTATTTTCGCAACAAAATTCGGAGAGCAAAACAGTAATTGCGGAGGGCGGTGCATCCATACAATCTTTTGAATTAAGAACTACAGACTATGACAATGACAGACACTTTTTCTTGTCACAATATTTTATAGATAACTATGCGAACGCGCTCAAAAACTATCCATTAATTAACAGTCCCATAAACATCACAAGAGTAGAAGTTTGGATAACCAATAGAAACGCAAGTACAGAAGATTTTAGAAGTATTGTTGCCTTTGCGGATATTGGAGAGTCTAAGCCTGCAGTTTTAGTGGACCAAAACGGTCTGGTTTTAAGCACGGCCATTACACAAGCACAAGTTTCTGGAAATAATTTACCTTTTAATGGTGCAAATAGAATTGGTACTGAAATTATTCCCTCTGGAGGCATTCGAGATGTTTCCACCGTAGATGGAGCTCTACAGCCCTATACGATGCAAAACGGAACCAATTATTCTGTTTTAGAAAATGCTAGAAAATTAGAATTAAATGAATATCGCTTAAATCCACAATTAGGGTTTATCTCCTTAAACAGACGCCTAAATGATGGAGAAGTTTTAGCTGTAGCGTACGAATATACCGTTGCTGGAAATGTATCTGGAAGTACTAAAAACTCTTTTAAAGTTGGTGAATTTTCTAATGACGGGGTTCAAGCACCCAGTAATTTAGCCGTAAAATTATTGCGTTCAGAAATCTTACAAACAAAGAGAGTAAATAGCGCTACTGGTGAAGATGAATCTTTTCCAACATGGCGTTTAATGATGAAAAACGTTTACGCTCTCGGAGCATTTCCGCTAACTCAGGACGGCTTCAGGTTTGAAGTTCAATACAGAGATGATCAAACAGGAGTTCCTTCTAATGTTTTACAAAACGCAGAAACTACGGGCGTTTCTAATTTACCTTTGTTGCAAATTTTAAAATTAGATCAATTAGACCAGAGTCAGTTTAGAAGTGCTGACGGCTTTTTTGATTATGTAGAAGGAGTTACGGTAAACTCTGAAAACGGTTTTGTCTTTTTCCCAGAACCTGAACCTTTTGGAAATGGTTTAGAAGCTACATTAACAGCACCTTCTGATGCTAGTTTCTTATTTAAAGAACTGTATCTAAATACAAAAATTAACATTAAAAACAACTTTCAAAATAAAGACAAGTACTTTCTAAAAGGGTATTTTAAATCTGAGAATTCTGGTGGAATTCCTATTGGTGCCTTCAACGTACCCCGAGGGTCTGTTCGAGTTTCTTCTGGAGGAAGACAATTGGTAGAAGGCGTAGACTATGTGGTAGATTATCAATTAGGAAGAGTACAAATCATAGACCCTGGCTTGCAAGCTTCTGGGGTTCCAATTAATGTTTCAACAGAAAATAATGCTGTTTTCAATCAACAAAGAAAAACCTTTTTTGGCGTGGACGTTGCACATACCTTTTCTGAAAATTTTGTAGTTGGTGCCACGTATTTAAACATTGAAGAAAGGCCTTTGACTCCAAAGGTTAACTTTGGAGCAGAGCCAATAGATAATACAATGATCGGTTTTAATTTTGATTATTCTTCGGAAGTCCCTTTTTTCACGAAGTTAGCGAACAAACTCCCTTTTGTAGATACAGATGCAGTTTCTAACTTGTCGTTAAGAGGAGATATGGCATACCTTATTCCTGGTACCCCTAGCGGTATTGATGTTGCCGGCAGCGCCACCTCTTATATCGATGACTTTGAAGCTTCTCAAATACCCATTAGTATTTTATCTGCGCTTGACTGGTACGAGGCAAGTACCCCAAGATATTTCCCTAATTTGAACGGAGAAAAAGACGATTTATCCTACAATTATAAAAGGGGAAAATTAGCTTGGTATAGCGTAGATCAACTTTTTTATGGTGCCGGAAACACACCATCAAGCGTAAATGCAGACGAACTATCTAGAGCTGAAACAAGACAAATTAATTACCGTGAACTGTTCCCTAATCTGCAACTAGATATCACACAGAACTCTTTAGTGAGAACTTTAGATTTGGCTTTTTTCCCACAAGAAAGAGGTTCTTATAATTATGATCCAACAGCAATAATTACGGGTAATAAGGTGAGCTTGCCAAACCCTGAAACTAGGTGGGGAGGTGTTATGCGTCCATTAACAACCAACAACTTTGACCAAGCAAATATAGAGTACATGCAATTTTGGATCATGGATCCTTATGAAAATTACTCGATAACAACTGAAGAAGGATTGCCTCAAGAACTAGACCCTAATAACCGAACAAACCAAGTAGGAGATTTGTACATTAATCTTGGTAATATCTCTGAGGATATTTTAAAAGATAACCGAAAAATGTATGAAAACGGTTTGCCTGAAGATGGTTTAAAAGTTGATGGAAATAATATAAACAGGACTATTTGGGGAGATATTCCTAAAAACCCTTCCATTATTTACGCTTTTAATGAAAAGGATGCTGCACGATTGAATCAAGATATTGGTTTAGATGGCCTCAATGATGCTGAAGAAAAGAAACTTCCTAGCATTGGTCAGTTTGCAACTTTAGAAGATCCTGCTGCAGATAACTTTCAGTTCTTTCGAGGGACTGCTCTAGATGACATAAACGCCTCCATCATAAAAAGATACAAAGACTTTAACAACCCGCAAGGAAACTCGCCAACCTTAAATCAATCGACAGAATCTTACCCTACTTCCTCCACAACATATCCAGATACAGAAGATATCAATAGAGATCAAACTATGAATACTGTAGAAAGTTATTATGAGTATAAGATTTCCATGAACCAAGCAGATTTGGCGAAAGGAACTGGGTATGTTGTTGATGAAAAAATAACGACTACAACTCTTAAAAACGGCCAGACACAGCAAACAAAATGGTATCAATTTAGAGTCCCTGTGCGAAGCGGAACACCTATAAACGGTATTTCAGATTTTAACAGTATTCGTTTTATAAGAATGTTTTTAACCAATTTTAAAATGCCTATCGTAGTTCGTTTTGGTGAATTGGACTTGGTTAGAGGAGACTGGAGACGCTATGTGCGAACGCTAGACAAAGAAATAAACCCGGATAGAGAACTAAATCAAGCTGAGTTAAATGATTTTGAAGTTGGTGTTGTAAGTATTGAACAAAATGAAGGAAGCTATATACAGCCTCCAGGAATTGAGAGAGAGCGCTTGCAAGGAAGTACTACGGTACAATTACAAAATGAACAATCTGTAACCTTAAAAGTACATCGTTTAAAACCAGAGGAGACGCGAGCTATCTATAAAAATATTAGTGTAGACTTAAGACGTTTCAAACAACTAAAAATGTTCATGCACTTGCAAGAAATTCAAGGACAAGAAACTTTAGCTGACGGAGACTTGTCTGCGGTAGTAAGATTAGGAACCGATTTAAACGAAAATTTTTATCAAATTGAAATTCCATTAACCGTTACTAAAACAGGTACATCTGCCTTGGATATTTGGCCAGAAGTAAATAATTTAGATGCTTTCTTAGAAGCTTTTGGTAAAGTGAAATTAGAAAGAAATACCATTAATTTTTCTGTTGCAGAAATCTACACCTCACAAACACAAGACAAAAATATCCCATACAGCATTAGTGTGAAAGGGAATCCTACGCTGGCGCAATTAAGAACTATTATGCTTGGTATTAAGAACACCTCTGTATCTGCTAAGAGTGGAGAAATATGGTTTAATGAATTGCGCGCTGCTAACTTTGACAACAAAGGTGGTTGGGCTGCAGTTGTCAATGCCGATGCAAATTTTGCAGATGTTGCAAATGTTTCACTAGCTGGAAGTATGTCTACTATTGGCTTTGGAAATGTTGGAGACCGCATAAACCAGCGAAGTTTGGATGAGACAAAACAATATGACATTGCAACTACCATAAATTTAGGTAAAGTATTAACTCCAGAAAAATGGGGTATCCAACTCCCCATGAGCTACAGTATTGGTGAAAAATTTATTGATCCTAAATTTGATCCTCAATACCAAGATGTTGTTTTAAAAGACGCCTTGGAACAAAACCCGAATAGCGCATTTTCTAGAGATTATACCAAAAGAACGAGCATTAGTTTTATGAATGTTAAGAAGAATAGAAATCCTAATTCCTCTAAAAAAACAGCTTTTTATGATGTTGAAAATATTTCTCTTTCGTATGCGCAAAATAAAGAGTTTCATAGAGATTATAACATTAAAAAATATGCGCGCGAAAATGTGACCGCCGGCGCAACCTATAATTACAGTTTTAAAGAAAAATTTATAGAACCTTTTAAGAACATCTCCTTTTTACAAAGTAAATATTTACAACTAATTAAGGATTTTAACTTCAATCCAATTCCTTCTTCGATTGCTGTAAATTCAAGAATCAACAGAAACTTCACAGAACAACAATCTCGAAATCTAGTGCCTGGTTTATCAGATCAGCCTGCATTAAAGCAACGTAGGTTTTTATTTGACTGGGATTATACCATTGGCTTTGACCTCACAAAATCACTTCAATTTAATTTCAATACAACCAATAGTCATATTTATGACACCTTTGGTTCTGATGATGAAATTCAGATTTTTGATGAATTCTTTAATACGGGAAGAGCCAACCATTATCATCAAAAATTAAACGGTACCTATCAATTACCTATAAATAAAATCCCCTTTCTAAGTTGGGTAAAAGCAGATTATGCCTATACAGCAGACTTCGATTGGCAAGCTGCTGCGCAAAGTACCATCGATGTTAACGGGACAGATGTTGCGTATGTAGATTTGGTAGGGAATGTTATTCAAAATGCAAATACTCATAATTTAAATGGGACATTTACTTTTGATAAATTTTATAAAAGTTTAGGGTTCGAAAAATGGACAAGAACCAAAAGAAGAGTTATTCCCGCTCAAAGAGCTTCTCTACAGCAGCTAGATAGCCTTGCTGAAAAACCAAAAAGGGTTAGAAAAAAATACAAAAGAGTACCGTACCCAGCTAAGAAAATACCAGTCATTAAAACTGTCTTGAAAGGAATGTATACGTTAGTGACCGCTGTAAAGCAAGGAAAAATAAGTTATTCAGAAAATAATGGGCAATTTCTACCTGGGTATACAGAAGATGTCGGTTTTTTTGGGGGTGCCCCTACGTCCTTTGCTTTTGGTAGTCAAGTTGATATTAGAAATAGAGCACTCCAAAATGGCTGGTTGGTGGGTCCAAGAGATCCTGATAACAGTGAATATTATAACAAAACATACCGACAAACCCATTATAATAAACTAGATTACACCTTTACGCTAAAACCTTTTAAAGATTTTAATATTGATGTCCGAGGAAATAAAATTCAAACAAGAGACCTCTCTCAGCAATTAGATATCCTAGAAAGCGCTTCTGCTCTTGGCGCCTTAGACTATAGTGCTCCCGCATTTGAAACTGGAAACTTTAGTTCCAGTCACTCGATGATTGCCACCGCTTTTACAGACGGCGATGCCTTATTTCAAAAAATGAAAGACTACCGGGGTATTATTGCAAATAGACTAGCACGTGAAACTGCAGCTCCAATCTCTGGTTTTGGAGGCACGAGTCAACAAGTATTATTACCCGCATTTATAGCGGCATATTCAGGATCTAATCCAGAGAATGTGAATACCGGATTGTTTAGAAATATTCCCATTCCTAACTGGACACTTCGCTATACCGGATTGATGAAACTAGGATTCTTTAAAAAGAACTTCAGTAACTTTATTGTATCTCACGGTTATAAGTCTTCTTATACCGTTTCTAGCTTCACCAATAACTTGCAATATGATAATGAAAAACCATATTCTACAACAAATGTCTCCGATAATTATGAACCAGAACTTCTGGTTTCTTCCGCTACTTTGGTTGATGAGTTTTCTCCTTTAATAAAGGTTGATATGAAAATGAGAAATTCATTTTCTTTGAGAGGAGAGATTAAGAAAGACAGAACGCTCACAATGAACTTTAATAACAGCACCTTAACGGATATTAAAGGAATAGAATATATTGCAGGCCTCGGATATGTTTTTAAAGACGTAAAAATGAGTACCCGTTTTACGGGGAAGAAAGTAAGCTTAAAAGGTGACATTAACTTAAGGGCAGACATTTCCTTAAGAGATAATTTAACACAGATTAGGGCGGTAGCTCAAGATAATAATCAAATTAGTGGTGGGCAAAGATTATTTTCTATTAAATTTACAGCAGATTATAGACTGAGTAATAGTTTAACAGCATCTTTCTATTACAATCATCAAACATCAAAATATGCAATATCCACCACATTCCCAAGACAGGCGATCAATGGTGGCTTTAACATCATTTATAATTTAGGAGGAAATTAGATAATTAACATCAATCAAATATATTAAAATGAACACCCCATCAACATTAAAGTATACGAAAGACCACGAGTGGATTCAAATAGAAGGTAACATTGCAACTGTCGGAATTACAGACTTTGCGCAAGGAGAACTCGGAGACATTGTTTATATCGATGTAGACACCTTAGATGATACAGTAGCAGAAGGAGACGTTTTTGGTTCGGTAGAAGCAGTAAAAACAGTATCTGACTTATTTATGCCGTTAACAGGTGAAATTATCGCATTTAATGAAGCATTGGAAGATGACCCTGAATTGGTAAACTCAGATCCATATGACAAAGGCTGGATGATTAAAATTAAATTTTCTGATGAATCACAGATCGCTGATTTACTTGATGCAGTGGCCTATGAAAGTCTTCTTAAAGGGTAAGCTTACTATAATAGCAATCGCTGTATCTATAGGAATCCTATGCTTAAGTTTGTTAAAAATAAATGTTTATGAACCTATGGATCTTCAGCATATAGACAAACTGCACCATAGCCTAGCGTATTTTATACTTGCTACTTGCTGGTTATTTGCGTTGCAAAAAAAACAAAGCAAATATGTAATTGTTCTTTGTTGTATTTTCTTTGGTATAGTTCTTGAGATATTACAGTACGCAATAACCAATTATAGAACAGGAGATTACCTAGATGTTCTCGCAAACTCTTTTGGAGTTATACTAGGCGTATTTGTATTTAATAAAGTTTCAAAAAAAAATAGGTTAAAAAACGAAAAGACTTCTAATTAAAACAATAATTTAGCTAAATTAGCGAACTATATAAAAATATTACCTCATGGAAATAAAGAAAAATCCGAAATCAAATTTAGAAAATTACAGTAAAATATTTATGCAAATTGGTCTCGTACTAGCCTTATTTGTTACCTATGCTGCAATTGAAAAGAAAACGTACGATAAAACTACCGATGGATTAGGTGTTGTGAACATGAATGCAATGATGGATGAAGAAATTCCAATTACGGAAAGAGTAGAACCTGTAAAGCCAAAAACCCCACCACCACCAGCTCCAGAAAAGATTGAAGTTGTAGAAGATGAAAAAGAGGTTGAAGAAACAGTCATAGAATCTACCGAAACAGATGAAAATGAAGCTGTAGAAGTTGAAGAAATTGTTGAAATTGCCGAGGCAGAAGAATTTGTTGAGGATGTAAACTTTATGATTATTGAAGATGCACCTGTTTTTCCTGGATGTAAAGGGGGTAAAAAAGAACTAAAAGACTGCTTTAGTAAAATGGTTCAAAAACACTTCTCACGGAAGTTCGATGCAGAATTGCCAAACGAATTAGGACTATCTCCAGGTAGAAAAAGAGTATTTATCGGATTTAAAATTGACAGACAGGGTAATGTTGTTAAAATTCAAGCAAGAGCTCCGCATCCAAAAATTAAGGATGAAGTCATTAGAGTAATGAAAATGTTACCTAAAATGAAGCCCGGAAAACAACGTGGTAAGCCAGTAGGTGTTAGTTATAACATTCCTTTTTCTTTACTAGTAGAATAATACTTTTATTAAACGATATAAAAAACGCTTAGAATTTTCTCTAAGCGTTTTTTTGTGGGAAAGCTTTGGGAATACATTTCTCTGATCTCCGCTGCTTGCTGATACATGCGAAAACTAAATAATTACCATGATGCTACTGTTGTCAAGACTCCGAGACTATCTAATTGCTATTTATCTGGGATATTATCAAACTAAAACCCGTCTATTAAACTTATATAAAGCACTATAACAACTCCAAATTCACTCTTATAAGTTTACAAAAAGGCAAAAAAAAGTCCAAAGTAAAATTTACTTTGGACTTTTTTTTAAGGTGCTTTCTTTTTTATCTGTTCAACGCTAATTTAGATTCTGCTGTCCAAACATTAATACTTTTAACTGTATTATTAGCATAGGTAACTTCCTGTAAAGAATCTGCATTCCAAAAAAACCATTTTCCAGTTTTTATACCATCTTTATAAAAAGCCAGTTGCACTTTATTTCCTTGTTTATCAAAACGCGTCCACTTGCCTGTTAATTTCTTGTTTTTAAAATACCCCTCTTTACTAACTGTACCATCTTCATGGTAATAAGTAGCCTTCACGAGCGCTCCTTCCGCTTCATAGGTTGGTTTTATATCTTGAGAATATCCTATCGCTGCAATGCAAAACATTGCAATGGTGAGTATTTTTTTCATAATTTTTATTTTTTGATTGTATATCTTTATCAAATATATGCTTTTTATAACAATTTACAAACATTAACGTAACATTAAATTAACATTGGGTTTGCATAATACTACAAAAAATAACTTTTCAAAAAACTAAAAAGGTTATTAGTGATAAAATAAGCTAGCAACACAAAGTTTCTGTGATATACAGACAAAGCATCTTTTCAGGAATTCTTTCTTTTCCTTTTGATGCTTCAAAAGAGCCAAGGTTATTTGCCTAATTATTAAATATTAAGCGCGCTAATGCGCACGTATTCACGTTAAATAGACCGTTAAAATGTAGGTTTTCTTTTCTTTTCAGGAATTACAACAAAATCTTTTAGATAAAAAGGTTCAAAATAAGCAACATCCTCTGTCTCTTTTTTTATATATTTCTTGTGAGATAGCAACGCCATTTGTTCGGAAGAGGGAAACTTGTCCGCAATAAATATTGCATTTTTATGCGTAATTATGTTTTTACATTTTTGAGCACCATCTCCCAAAAAATAAACCTTGCCCAGGGCTAAATACTCAGAAAAAGAAGTGGCCTCAATAATTTCTGCTTCAATAGTTCTTATTTGCTTGTGCGCCCTGTCAAAAACAGCAGCATACACTTCCATTCTTCTTGCATCTAACATAGGCACAATGATTCCACTATTAATGGTAATTGCATGCGAGAGTGAACGCAACGTATCAATAGAAATCAAAGGTATGTTTAAGGCAAAAGAAAGTCCCTTTGCGGCAGAAACACCAATTCTTAGTCCGGTATAAGAACCGGGACCTTTGCTTACAGCTACAGCCTCTAATTCTTCAATTAAAATTCCTGCTTCTTTTAAAATATCTTCTATAAAAGGATGCAATACCTCGGCATGGGAATAATTTCCATTATTAAGTTCCTTCATTGCAACAATTTTACCATTGTTTGCAATACTAACGGAACAATTTTTAGTGGATGTTTCTATATTAAGGAGTACTGCCAATTTATTTTATTTTTACAAAGATAGTATTTCAAAAAAAACGAGCTTCCTTTTTAGACAGCTATGTTGCTCGCTAAAAGTTGCGCTCTTAAAAAACGAGTTCTCCCGAATAGAACTGCAAAACTTTTGTTTTAAACACATAGTCGTACTTTGCTCGAATCATTGCACCCTCAGCGCTTACGAGACGTGTTCTTACCAGATCAAAATCAAATAAGGTCATCGCTCCATATGTATAACTTTCTTCTGCATTCTTGAATGCTTCCTTTTGTGCTTCCAGGGAAATTTTTGCTGCTTCATATGCCTTTAATCCAGACCTTGCGTCTAAAAATGCTTGCTCTATGGTTTGCTTTAATTGCAATTTTTCACTTTCCAATCTCGTTTCGGAAATTTGCTTGTTAATGAAAGATTGTGCAACTCTATTTTTCGTTTGGAATCTATTAAATATGGGGATACTAATATTAAAACCACCGCCATAACCAAGATTATTATCCAATTGTGAAAACAATGCTGTATTTGAGACTCCTTCCGGAAGACTCAAATTAAACCCATAGTTTGTAGACAAGCCCAAGGATGCTGTAATAGTAGGTGAAAAACTACTTTTAGCTAGTACAATATTAAAATCTGCGTTGTCTATAGCGAGTTTGGCTCTTGCAATTTCGGGCATATATTCTAAAGACCTCTGAAAAACAGTTTCAGAAGTTTGGAAGAATAGTTCTGCAGAAGGGTTCTCTAAGATTATTGGTGCCACGTCAAAACCGCTTATTGGCTCTTGCAATAGTTGTGCAATAGTCAGTAGGGCGAGATCTAACGCGTTTTCTTGTAAAATTACATTTTGTACGTCATTCGCTGCAGTAGATTTAAAATTTAACAACTCTCCTTTTGCGACTGATCCGGCCTGGAACCTGGCACGCGCTGCTTCAATTTGCTTTTTACTAATACCTGCCTGTACTTGCGCAACTTCTAAATTTTCCTTAGCAAATAGTACGTTTAAATAAGTGTTTACAACTCGTAAAGAAATATCATTTTCTATTTTTTTTAAGTCCAATAAACTCGCTTCAACTCCTAATTGCGCCTGCTTATACGTATTGGTGTTTCTAAACCCGTTAAAAATAGTATATCCCGAACTTATGCCCACCGAACCACCAAAAATACTCGTTGAAATTCTATTATTTGAAACAGGATCAAAACCAGAACCAAAATTTAAATTACCTCCTGTATTTCCATTTAGATTCGGTAAAAAATTCCCTTTCGCAATTGCTACATCCCGCTTGGCGAGCGCAACCCCTAATTTATTTTGTTGAATAGAAATATTTTTAGCCAATGCTTGGTCTACAGCTTCTTTTAATGTCCACTTTTTTTGTGAAAAAGTGGTTACTGAAATACAAAAGGCTGCAAGTATAATAAGTTTAGTTTTCAAGATATTTAATATTATGAAGATTCATTTATAAGTGGTTATGTCAAAAATAAAAGTTCTTCGGCACTCGTCTTTCCAATGAAACCAAATATGTTCCAGTAAAAATTGAGAAATTCAACTTTTAACACTCTTAATAAGACGCAGAAAAGCAGCGCATGTTACAGTATGTTTGCTTATTTAAAAACCTAAGCTCTCACCTTCTTATTATACCTATAAATAGTGAAAAACAAAATTCCTATCAAAAGATACGGAAACACCATTAAATACGTAATACCGTTATTTATGCCCTCTGCAATCGAGACATCACCATTCTCCACCACTGCTTTGCACATAGCACACTGTGAGAAAACAGCTTTAATGTTAAACATAAACAAGATTAAAAAAGAAAAAAATGATTTATTTTTAAACATAGTAAGGAGATATCATTAAATACACTATAACACCCGTAACGGCTACATATAACCAAATAGGAAAGGTTTTCTTTGCTATTTTTTTATGCTCACTGAAAAGTCCAAGTTTTGCCTTCATATAGGTAACCAACACTAGAGGAATTACAATAATAGACAACACAATGTGCGTAACTAAAATAAAGTAATACACATATTTTATAACTCCTTGGCCACCAAATATTGTTGAATCTGAAGTCATATGATATGCGATGTACATCAATAAAAACAATAAAGAACAGGCAACAGCTGCTGTATTTAGTGTTTCATGTAACTTTTTATTCCCATTTTTAATTGCAATCACCGCTGCGACTAATAAAATGGCTGTTACTCCATTTATGGTTGCATAGACCGGCGGAAGAAAGGTTAAAGGTGCAACATCAAAGCCTAAACTTCTGAGGTTTACACCAAATAAAGCGGCCACAGCAATTGGAATTACGACCGATAGTGCTGTAATAATTTTTTTATATTTTTTCTCTTGTGCTAATTTATTCATTCAACAGTATTTTAATGTCCTCTTTTAATTCTTTTATTTGATCAGGAAAACCGTTGTCCTGCAAAGCATTATAATAAATAATTGCATTGCCGTTTTCATCCTTTCTAGAGCGGATAAATCCACTTTTATCCACCAGCGCAAAGTAACCGGAATGTTCAAAGCCACCGTGCTCATCAGCACCTTTCCCAGCATATAATTTGAATCCTTGTTTTGCTAAAGCAAATACAACCTCGTCTGATCTACCTGTTAGCAAATGCCAGTTTTTATGTGTAATTCTATTCTCTTTAGCATACGCTTTCAAAACGTCCGGCGTATCTATCTCTGGAGTAATAGAAATAGATGCAATTCCGAATTCAGAATTCCCAAAGAATTCGTCTTGAATAGTGACCATTTTTTGATTCATTATCGGACAAATAGAAGGACATGTTGAAAAGAAAAACTCTACCACATATACTTTATTTTCATAGTCCTTTCTGGTAATGGTGGCTCCTTCTTGGTTGGTAAATTCAAAGGCAGGAACTTTTCTTTTCTTAGGGTTGAGTTCATTCGTATATAAATACACCAACTCCACATTTTTTTTGAAGCGGTTCACCACTTTTGGAACTGTATAAATTCCAAATAATAATATAATAAATGCAATCCCAACATAAGAATTTTTCTTCTTCATGGTCTATTTTATTTACCGATCTGCCTTGTTTTTATTGCGTTCTTTAAAAGCAGCATAGTACTCGTAGTACAAGACGTTCATATCGTCTTTTAGCTTATCCTTTAGTTCAGAAACAGAATTCATATCGTATGCATAAACATATTCTTCTGCTGTTTTACGACCTCTTAAGCTTAATTCTTTGTCTATTATAAATGCCTTATTAGAGGAAAGGGCTACAAGTGGTGCTGCAAGAGAAAAACTAGCGTAGAAAAGATTTATATTCTCTTTAGATGCTGCTACAAAACGCCATTTTTTCATATCTGTGAATGCCCCAATTTCTTCTTTTAACTCTTCTACCTCGATCTCTTTACCTTCTGGAAACAGCGCAATAATTTGAAATTTCTTGTTGTCTATAAACTTCTTATAAATTTTTTGATTTAAATTAAAAAGACCTGCCTTGTTTTTATTTACATCTTCTCCTAGGAAACAGACTAGTGAGACATTTCCTAATAAGGTATTGCTTTTTGTAGGATCAATTTCCAAAACATCCGTCACATTTTTTGTAAGGGTAGATAGCTTTGTAAAGTTATTCTTCCCCGTAGAAAGTAATAAGAAACAAATAAGAGGAAAAATAAATAACAAAAATAAAACTACTCTTTTACTAGTGAAAAACTTCATAGGTGCCTTTTAGACGATGTTATTTAATAAATTAAGTGTAAATAAAAAGGTGGCTTTCACCACCTTTTTATTGTTTTATATTACCATCTCACAAGGGGTGATAGTGTATCGAATACATAGCCACCTTCAATTAATAAAAGGGTAACTAGGTAAGAAACTAGAAAAACTCCTGACCAAACGATAGAACGTCTAAACCATTTGTTTTCTCCCTCTAAATGCATAAAAACCCATGCAATTCCATATGCCTTTGCCAATGTTAAAATGATAAAAATCCAATTTAACCAGCTAGTTCCCGGACCGCTCAAGTGCAGCGCTTCTGGTTTAATAATTCCTAAATACACCTCTACTAAGGTAATTATAGAAAGGATTCCAAAAACTATCCAAATTCTTTTTGTGTTTGATTCGTGTGCGTGTGCCATTTCTTATCTCTATTTTTTTATTATACTAAGTAGAAAAAGGTAAAAACGAATACCCAAACTAAATCTACAAAGTGCCAGTATAAACCAACCTTCTCTACCATCTCATAATTTCCTCTTTTCTCATAAGTTCCCAAAATCACATTAAAGAAAATAATAATATTAATTATAATCCCTGAAACTACGTGAAAACCATGGAAACCGGTAATAAAGAAAAAGAAGTCTGAAAAACTAGTATTCCCATATTCATTTGCCTGCAAGTTAGCCCCTTCAACAACGGTTTTTACGTTTGCCAAACGCAGCGCTCCCGCTTCCCGAGAAAGGATTGTTTTTTGTTTTTTATCTAAATCTATAAATTCAGTTCTAACTTGAATATCAGGGTTTGCATTATAAGATTGTAAGACTTGTGCTACAGAATAGTTTGGAATTGTTCCTTCACCTTCAAACCAAAGTCCATTTTTTCGAGTATGCTGAATTCTACCATCTGTTCTTGGTGCCGTAACAAAATCTGCTAAAGAAATTTGTTTTCCATCCTTCACAAACTGCAACACTTTACCCTCCGTAGTTTTTACTGCTCCATAGGTACCGTTAATAAATGTATTCCACTCCCAAGCTTGCGAACCAACAAAAATAATACCTCCAATGATGGTGGCGAACATATACCAAGTTACCTTACTTTTTTTCATTTGATGACCAGCGTCTACCGCCAAAACCATCGTTACGGAAGAGAATATTAAGATAAATGTCATAATTGCAACATAAATCATTGGAAAATCTCCGTGCACAAAAGGTACGTGAGTAAAAACCTCATCTGCTATTGGCCATGAGTTGATGAATTTGAAACGCGTTAACCCATAAGCTGCTAAAAAACCCGAAAAAGTTAATGCATCTGATAGAATAAAAAACCACATCATCATCTTTCCGTAGCTGGCATTGAACGGTTTCGGACCGCCTCCGTCCCATTTCCCTCTTTCTTCAGTTGGTACAGCAATATTTGCTTCCATAAATGTATTCTATTGATTGAATGTTAAAATAGTTGCGCAAAAATAATCATTTTTCATCACCTAATAAAATAGAAAAAGAAAAATAGGTAAATCCACAGTATATCTACAAAATGCCAAAAGATTGCACCGAGTTCAAACCCCAGCAAATCATTTGGTTTGTACTTATATTTAAAATGGTTATAAATAACAACAAACAGAACAATTACTCCTGCCACTAAGTGTAAAATATGCATTAAAGTAATCCCAATAATAAAAGATGTTGACACCGTACTTCCTTTGCCTGTAAAATACAATCCCAGGTCTTTTAATTGGTTAAAACCTTCGTATTGCTGCCAAATGAAACCAATCCCTAAAAACAAGGTTACCACTAACAAGACAATTGACAGTTGTCTTTTATCTTGTTTTATAAACTTTTGAGACAGCATTAAGGTAATGCTACTGGCTACAATTAAAAAAGTACTTATATAAAAAGCGTCTGGCAAGTCAAAAGTTACCCAATCATCCCTTTTCATACTAATCACATATGCACTTGTTAAACCTGCAAAAAACATGACCATACTTATCATAGAAACCCATAACATTGGTTTTGCAGCTATTTTTCTTGCGACTGTTAATTCTTCTTGTAATGTTTGTTCTACCATCTTCCTTTTTTAATGTAAAAATTTATCTACAACATATATAATTTGCACTACTGTAATGTACAACACACTAGACAACATTAATTTTCTTGCGTCTACGTTCTCTTGGCTCTTGTATAGCTTCAAGCCATAATACAACATTAAAACACCTAACAAAGCCACTACAACAGCTGTTATTGGGTGTATATAAAAAGCCCCTGAAACTTTTAACACAGGTGCTACAGATACTAAAATCATGATGACTGTATAAAAAATAATCTGTTTTATAGCACCTTTGTCTTTGGTACCCATCGGCAACATATTAAAACCTGCCTTTTTATACTCTTCGAACTGCAGCCAACCAATTGCCCAGAAATGAGGAAATTGCCAAAAAAATTGAATTATAAATAAGAAGCCTGCCTCAACACCAAAGTTGTTTGTTGCTGCCACCCAGCCTAACATAAACGGAATTGCGCCTGGAATTGCGCCTACAAATACGGTTAAAGGCGTTACTGACTTTAAAGGAGTGTATACACAAGTGTACAAGAAAATCGAAATTGCTCCAAACAACGCAGATTTAGGGTTGATACTGTACAATATTGAAATCCCTAAGACGGTAAACAAAATGGCAATGGTTAAAGCTGCATTTATAGACATTCTCCCTGTTGGTAAAGGACGGTTTTGCGTGCGCTTCATGATTGCATCCGTATCTTTTTCTATGATTTGATTGAATGCATTAGAAGCAGCAACCATAAAAAAACCACCAAGAGCTAGGAGGAAAAGAGTAAAGTAATTAATCGTTTCCGCAGCTAGAAGGTAACCAGCAACAGATGAAAACACAACGCTTAAAGACAACCCAACTTTAGTAAGTTGCTTAAGGTCTGAAACAATAGTTTTCATGGCTGTTTTCTTATCTGAAAGAACGGCGGTATTCATATCAACACAATTAGCTTGCAAAGATATTTGATAAATATCAATTTACCGCAATTTTTATAGCTTTTGATGTTAAATAAATGAAAAAACCCACTCAATAAATTGAGTGGGAAAATTGCTATGAAAAAGAAAAAGTGTGGTTCTTAAGAAGAACCACATCTCAAATATAGGAATATATTTATATATAAAAAAAAAAGTACGATTAAATTTTAAAATTTAAAGACACAAAGTACATGAACTGCATGAAAAAATAAAAACCAATCAAATAACTGAGCCCTCGAAAAACGCATTCTACACTAACGGTGCGAAATTATTAAAGCGTATCAAAAATTAGCGTTTAAAAACAAGGTTGTTTTTTAATTGATATTCTTGTTCGCTCTCTTTACAAACGGCAAATCCAGTTTCATTGAACTGCAGTCTATGGCCATATTCGCTAACCCAACCAATCTGTTTTGCAGGGTTTCCAACAACCAACGCAAAAGGCAATACCTCTTTCGTAACCACAGTACCTGCTCCAACAAAAGCATATTCACCAATATTATTACCACAAATAATAGTTGCATTCGCACCAATACTTGCACCTTTTTTTACAATCGTCTTTTGATATTCGTGCTGTCTTTTAATTGCACTTCTCGGGTTCATAACATTTGTAAAAACCATAGAGGGTCCTAAAAAAACGTCATCTTCGCAAATAACACCAGAATATATAGAAACATTATTTTGCACTTTCACATTTTTACCTAAAATAACTTTTGGAGCAACCACTACATTCTGACCAATATTACACCCTTCCCCAATATGGCAGTTGGACATAATATGACTAAAATGCCATATTTTGGTATGTTTCCCAATAGAACAGTTTGTATCTATAATAGCCGTTTCGTGTGCAAAAAAATCTTTCAAATTAATATTCTAAATTTATATTATTCGCTGAATTTATAATTTCTTTTGAGGAAGAGGTGCCTATTCTATCTACTCCCAAAGCAAGCATTTTTAGCGCCATTCCATAATCTCTTACCCCGCCAGCGGCTTTTATTTTTAATGGCTTTGCGTTTTTATAAATCAACTTCATGCTTTCTATCGTTGCGCCGTTGGACTTGCTTGCTGGCGTTTTAAAAAACCCTGTAGATGACTTTACAAATACGTTTTTTGCATTTTCTTCTCCAAAATTTTCTAGTACCACTTTTTTTATAAGTTGTGAAATTACAATTATTTCTTCATTTGATAATGCCGCAACTTCTATAATGAATTTTACAACTTTATGATGCCTTAAACAAAGTGCTGCACAATATGAGAGCTCGTCTGTTAATAGCGAAATATTTCCTGCTTTAAACGCATTATAATTGAGTACAAAATCTAATTCGTGTGCACCAGCATAAATTGCCTTTTGTGCTTCTTCTAGCTTTTCGCCTATGCTTGAATTCCCTTCAGGAAAGTCAATGACAGTTCCTATTAGAACAGAAGATTTCACAACAGCTAGCGCATTTTTTACATTTCCTATATAGTTTGCGCGAATCATAATTAACTTATACTCGTTCACAATAGCCTCCTCTGTTAACTGCAGTACTTTTTGCAAATTTTCCTTTTCAGAAAGACCTGCTTGTCTTGCTGTCTTTAAATATGTGGCATCTAAAAATTGATTAATTTTCATACTACGAAAGTAATGAAACCTAAACTGTGTATTACAAAGAAGTACCCGTTACGTTCTATTTATAATTTAACCGGCGCAAAATGAAGCGTCTGTATACATTCATTATTTGCGCACCAAAATAGAATTTATTCCAAATGTTTTACGGCAACCTGCTCTAATTCATCATACCAACTCTGACCAAATTTACGAACCAAAGCCTGCTTCACAAACTTATAAACCGGCACCTGAAGCTCTTTTCCAAGAGCACAAGCATCATCACATATTTCCCACTTATGATAATTTACTGCAGAAAACTCGCTATATTCTTTTACTCGTATGGGATATAAATGACATGAAACAGGTTTTTTCCAGTCAATTGCTCCAGAATTATATGCTTCTTCAATACCACAAAGTGCTGTTTTTTTTTCATCAAAAATAACATAGGCACAATCTGCGTCATTAATTAAAGGTGTTTCTAGCTCTCCCCATTCGCTTGTAATTGAAGTACCTTGCTTTTCTATTTCAGCGATTCCTTCTTTTCTTAAAAAAGGCTTAATTTTTGGATAAATATCTGCTAAAATTTCAGCCTCTTCCTTATCTAGCGGAGCACCTGCCTCGCCATCGACACAGCAAGCGCCTCCACAAGCCGAAAGATTACACAAAAAATCTTTCTCTATGATATCTTCTGAAACTATTGTTTTTCCTAGTTGAAACATGCCGCAAAAATAAGGGATTTTTTTTCTTTAACTTTACACTTTGTTAAAGTTAGTTGACTAATTTTGAAAAAATAAAATAAAGGAATATGAAATTTAATTTTAAAGAAATATTTACAGCCTTTATGGTCTTGTTTGCAGTAATAGATATTATTGGAAATATCCCTATTATCATAGACTTGCGTAAAAAGGTAGGACATATTCAATCCGAAAAAGCATCTATAATTGCAGGTGTTATTATGATTGTTTTTCTTTTTTTAGGACAAAGCTTACTAACTTTAATTGGCATTGATGTAAATTCTTTTGCCGTAGCAGGAGCACTTATCTTATTTTTTATTGCTTTAGAGATGATTTTAGGAATTACACTGTATAAGGACGATGAAAATAATGCCACAATTACAGCCACTGTTTTCCCATTGGCTTTCCCGTTAATTGCAGGTCCGGGAAGCTTGACAACCTTACTTTCTTTGCGAGCAGAATTTCATATAGAAAATATAATTGTAGCCGTTTTATTAAATGTTGCCTTAATTTATGTGGTGTTGAAAACATCTTCGAAAATAGAGCGCATCATTGGTCCTATTGGAATTCAAATTATTAGAAAGATTTTTGGCGTTATATTATTGGCTATTTCAGTAAAACTATTTGCTCAAAACATTAAAGCCTTATTTATATAATATGAGTTTTGATGCGTTAATTATAGGCGGTGGAGTTGCCGGTTTACAATGCGCTTTGGTATTAGGATCAGCAAAAGATAAGCCTTTTGCTATCCATAAAAAAATTGGTATTATTGCACATCAAAAAGCGTCACATTTACAAAATGCTTTGTTTAATAATGTTTTAGGATTGTCTCCAAAAACAATTGGTAAAGATCTATTAGTTACTGGGAAACAACAATTATCAGCGCTATATCCTTTGGTCTCTCAAATAGAAAACGAAAAAGTAATTTCTATTTCAGATATAAAAGATGGATACAAAGTCAGTACGAATAAAGCTACGTACAACTCTAAAATTGTAATTATCGCCTTAAACTATTCAAAACCATTTACAATAGCGGGGTTAGATCACTTTATTGAACCACACCAAAAAGAAAATCCAGAAAAAAATAGAATTCAACTTAAGAATAAAAGTGCTTGTATTAAAAAAGGGTTGTATTGTTGCGGCACCATTTCCGGTTGTAGAAGTCAATTTTCAATTGCAGCAGGAAGTGGAGCTGCCGTTGCAACGGATGTTTTAACCGTTTGGAATGCTGATAACCCTGTTAAAATCCACGATAAAATTTAAATAAAAAACCCAGCTAATTAGCTGGGTTTTTTATGTAAAAACAAGGCACGAACTACTCCACTGTAATGGTTTAATTCGTTGTGACAGTTACTCTTACTCCTTAAACCTTTTTTAGTACTTTTCCTTTAAGTGTTCGGTAGTAAGATGAGAGTTTTGGTTTATCCCACTTCTTTCCTGTTGGGGTTTGTAACCTTTCCTTATTTAATTTATCACATATATTTTGTAATGATAAAAACTCTACTTCTTTAAGTTGAATTATTCTTTCATTTAAACCTTTACGAACTTCTTTATTTAACTTAGTTCTTATTTGTGTTGGTTTTTTGAACCTGAAGTTTACTTTCCTATCCCCATCTATTATTTTATAATCCTTAAATCCAGTTTCATCTATATTACCTTTATTATTATAAATCAATTCATCACCTACAATTGGTAATCTGAAATTGATAGTAATATCATGTTCTTTCGATTTCTCATCAAAGAAAACTTGAATATTCTGAACATTACGATTTATGAAACCTCTTTTTTCTTCTAACGATAAGTTCTGTACTTTTTTTACATCTTTCTCCATTTTTGAAATCCAATTAACCCATCCTTTAGATTCAGAAATTAACCTCTCCTCTTTTGTGATTAAATCTATCTCCTCTTCAACTATTTCAATAGAAATTTTAAATTTCTCTCGAAGTTTATCACCAACTGATTCACTTATTTTTTTAGTTCTAACATCATACTCTATCTGTATTTGTTCATCTTCTAAACTCTCTAATTCTCTTCTTTTGTTTCGTAATTTTGTTCCAATACTACCCAATTTTTTGGAGTTCTTAGACTCTGAATCCCATTTTGGGGATAAATCTTTTATTTTGTACTTCTCTCTAACAATCGATGATTTAGTAATAATCTCTGTAATCTTGTTTAGGAGTTTTTCATCAGTTTCTATGATATTCAAACTCCTCTTCATTTTACAATTTGTTTTATTGTAATTTTTCTTTTTATCGTTAAGGTAATCTTCATTATGTTTCCAACTGTATTCTGAACATCTACCATAGTACTGTTGAGAATTTCCTCTTTTTCTATAAGATAAACTCAACCCACATTCATCACATACAATAGTTCCACCAAGAATATGGTCGGTAGGAATATTCTTTTTTCTTTTTTGAAGATGGAGATTCATTTTTTGGTTTACACTATCCCATAAATCTTTTTCAATAAGTTGAGGGGTGTCAATCGTTATCTCATCAACAGTAGTTATATCTCCATTTGGAAGTTTTTCCTCCCATTTCCATACTTGTTTTCCAATATAAATTGTGTTCCTCATCATTTTTTGAAGTGTCCCTAAATTCCATCCTAATTTGGTTCTCCGAGGTTTAATATCTGGTATCTTATCAAGATACATTTTAATATCCATTGTACTTTTACCTTGGTTGTACATCGTGAATATCTTTTTTAGATGGAAACTCTCTTTTAAATTTTCTTTAAGTTTTTTGTTTTTTACAGTATATCCAAAAGGTATGGTTGAACCTAGATAGGTGTTTCCACTTCGAAGGGAGTTTCGTTTTCCCATAATACTTCTCATCCTTCTCAACTCATTATCATATTGTGATATTAAAGAAAGTACTCCTATCATTAATTTATCAGGTGAGTTATTTAAATCATATGGTTTCGTTGAATCTCCAATATAAATTTGAACCCCATAATCGATAAACACTTTTAGAATAGAGTACCAAGATTGAGAATACCTACCCAACCTATCTGTATTAAATACCCAAACTTTTCTTATCCCATTAGGTTTTTGAATCTCATCCAACAACTCGACTAATTTTGGACGATGGTTTATTTCAACCTTAAAAGAACTTTGAACCCCTTCATCAAATTCTTGATGTTTTAATCCTAATATTTCGGATATTTTTCTTCCAAGTTCCTTTTGGATATCAAGAGAACTACCGTCTGTTTCTTGAGGTTTTGAACTAACTCTATATAATAATCCTATTTTCTCCATAAGGGTAAGGTTGACACAGTTTAATTTAACCAAATGTAAATATAATGTGTGTTAAAATATAATCTTACTCCTTAAAATTTTTAAAACTTAATAAAAGATAACAGAATGAAGAACAATTAACCAAATACAAATCTCTTTTTGATAGTGGATTACTCCCAAAAGAAGTTTATTTAGAAGAGGTAAGGAAAATAATGGGTTAATGAAAATAAGGGAATGAATTTAGATTATTTATAATACATTAAAACTATTTAAAGTATTGATAATCAGTAAATTAATATTTTTTATTCTTATTACAATCTAAAATATTTATTACTGTAAGTGTGAATATCTGATAGACACTATTTTACAAACTTGCACAGGAATATATTCTTCGATATATTCGTTTCATGAAAGTGAACATCTCTAAATTATCTCATCACCCCAAGAACCAAGAAATCTATGACTTATCTTCCATTGAAGAGTTGATGGATAGTATTTCTGAAGTAGGTTTACTACAACCATTAATTATTGACCAACACCATCAGATTATAAGTGGAAATAGAAGGTTTGAATCAATAAAAAGATTGAGATGGGAAGAGGTTGAAGTTCATCAACGGTTTATAGAAGAAGGGGAAGAAGAATTACTCCTAATACACTACAATAAACAACGAATAAAGAGTTTTAAAGAGTTAATTAATGAATACATAATACTTGATAAGTATTATAGAAAAGGACAAGGGAAACGAACGGATTTAACTTCTGTTAAATCTAACAAAGGTTCTTCGAGGGATCTTGTTTCAAATGAGTTAGGAATCTCCTCCTCTCAATTAAGAAGGTTGGTGTTTATTTATAAAAACAAACCGGAATATATAGAACTCTTAGATAAAGGGATTTTAACTATCAACCAATCCTACCTGCAGATTCAAAGAGAAATCAAGGAAAGAGAATCTAAAAAACCTACTACTTCAAATTCAGAGACTTTTATAAAATCGAATTGGAGATTTTATCAGAAATCTTCTAACGATATGGGTGAACTAAATGACGGTGAAGTTCAAACTATTTTTACCTCTCCTCCTTATTGGAATAAAAGAACCTATTCTGAAGAGAAAGGATTAGGAAATGAAAAAACATCCAAAGAGTTTGTGGTAAATCTTTCAGAACATTTAAAAGATTGTAAAAGAGTATTAAAAGATAGAGGAAGTTTCTTTCTAAATCTTGGAGATACTTTTTATAATGGAAACCTTCAGAATGTTCCTCATAGAGTAATACTAAAACTTCAAGAACAAGGATGGATACTTCGAAATACAATTATCTGGTCTAAAACGAATCCCAAACCCTCTTCTACTAAAACAAATCTCACCCCATCTTATGAGTTTATATTCCATTTAGTAAAAACAATGGAGTACGATTACTATTCAACTCTAACAAAACTATCCGACAAAACCAAACCATCACTTCCTCCAAGACATAGAAGTATCAATGGAGATTATTCAAAATCAGTTACCCCATACTTACCCAATGTAAATGGAAAGAATATGGGAGATTATTGGAATGAAGATATTGTGAGAACCTCGGTTGCAAATCAGAAACTAAATATCCAAGGAGAACACCCCGCTCCGTTTCCAAATGAAATAATCACATTACCAATTCTTCAAACTTCTAAAGAGTTTGAATTGGTATTAGACCCATTTATGGGAAGTGGAACTACAGGGAGGGTTTGTGATAAACTGGAAAGGAATTTTGTTGGGTATGATTTGAAGATGTTTTAAAAAAACGATAACCTATCAAATAAATGATAGGTTATGGATCTCAAACAAGAACTCTATTTCATTAATTCAAATAACCTGAAGATTTAATTAATTGTTGAGTTTGATGTATTGATTGAAATTAAGTGGTATTTAATTACAGTCCATACTATAATTTGATCGTGAATAGTAAAAAATTTGCTCAGATGGATCAGATGGATCTGTATCTACCGTCTCTATTTTTAAGTCTTCCCCAGAATTTGTTACAGTATAAGTCAGAGTCCCCGTCCCAAAACTACGAACCAAAATATCATCTTTGTTAACAGTAATATAAGATATAGTTTCAGTATCACAATTAGATGGTCCATTTATACCTCCATCTGACATTTCGTTATCAACTATTGATTTTGAGGAATTTAAAAATTGGATTAAGTAAGCATAATCATCAACAGAGTCAGTACTGTCTTCCAACCAAACAACACCATCATATTTCTCTAAAAACGTTTGTGTTTCGATAGATTCGTTATCGTCATCATTTGAAGAACATCCAAAGGATAACATTAAAACTATTAGTAAACTTAATAAAACTGTATTTTTCATATTTTTTATATATTATTAATTACAAATTTATGTGAAATTCAAATTTTATTGAAAAAAATTAGTTGCAACTAAAAAAGATTACTTTTTTTATCAAGACAAATTTGACTATTTTTATAAAATGAAATTAATCCTGATATTTCTTTTTTCTTTTCAATCAATTCAAATTCCTATTGATTATTATTTTGACTCTTCAGAGTCAATTATACACATTCTGTATAAAAATAAAATAGAACAATATACTTTAGAAAATGATGTTGAGTTAATCTCTTCAAAAGAAATTAAGAACTCATCTGAGTATGATTTATCAAAATTTAAATTTGTAAATGAATATACTTTATCTAGTAGATTAGGGGGTTCTATTCTTAAAATCAAAGGAGATTCTATTTTCAGAATAGACAATTCTTATGAACATAAAATGCAATTAGGGTCATTAGAGTTTATAAGAAATGACACTCTTTTTAGATATGGAGGTTATGGTTTTTTTGAAAATAGAAATTTTTTTACTTTTTATGATAAAAAGGTTAATGGATGGGAATCTCTTGATATTAATGGAGATATTATACCAGAAAGAATCTCTAATTTTATTTATCATTTTAATAAAGATAAATTATATATCTCTGGAGGGTATATATTTGATAAATTAAAAAAAGATATAAAATATCCAAACTTAAAATCTTATCTCTTTGATTTTAATTCAAAAGAATGGTCTATAATTGGTGATTTAAACACCTCTTTCTTTTATAAACGGAACTGTTTCTATTTAGATGAAAATAGTTTTGTTAATTTTACAGATGGAATGATTTATGTAATGAATTTTGAAAAAAATTCAATCAAAAAATTCTCTTCTAATCCGATATCAAAAAAAATCGAATCCTCCTTTTTTAAACCATTTATTAATAAGAATAATGTTGTTTATTTTGAGTTGGAAAGTGATGTGTTAAATATTAAATCAACACCCTTAGGAGAGTTTATTTCAAATCTAAAAAGTATTGAAAATGAAAGAATTTATGGTGTTTCCTATTGGTTGTATTCATTAATTATTTTGATACTTGTAATCATATTTTTAGTGTACGTAGTATTTAAAAAGTTTGTCAATAAAATTATAAAGATTGGAGATGTATTTTTCTATAACTTGAAGAAAATAAAGATAAATGAGAAAGAGAAAGTTATTTTTGATCTATTATATACATCTTCTAAAAAAAGAAAGTGTGTTGAGAATAGAATTATAACTGAATTTTTTGAGAACAGAACTCTTAATTATGGAACAATTAATAGAAGAAAAAATGAATCAATTAATACATTAAATAACAAAATAAAAGTACTCTTAAATACGAATAAAGAAATTATAGTAAGAACAAATTCTCAAATAGATAAAAGAGAGATTAATTATTCTATAAACTCAGATTTCTTGTAGATTATGTATTTGGTTGTTATAAACTAACTTCTGTTAGATTTAACATAAGTTACCCTATCAATCTCCTCCAGTAAAAAAATTGACTCTCATATAAGAAAGGGTCAGACCTACTTTTTAATAAAAAGTATTTTCCACAGTTACAAGAAACCTTCCCTTCCCTTTAATTTATAATAAAAGGGTATCCACTTAATTAGGTTATATCGTATATATTTAGTATATTTAAGTGTTGAATATAAAGGGAATCGGTTATGATAATAAAATACAATAGAACATCCACCATAAATCAGAAAGGTGAGAGATTTAAGTTAGATAAGGATAACTACGATTTAACCATCAATGATTTTGGTGTAAGTGGTAAAATACCCTTCAATAAAAGAGAAGGTGGTTATAAACTAATTGAATTAGTTAAGGAAGGTAAAGTAACCAAGATAGTATTTGAGGATTTGTCACGTTGTGGTAGAACCCTAAAAGATTCTATTAACACATTAGATTTCTTTTTTGAGAAAGGTGTTGTAATCAAGGTTAGAAACATTGGTATTGAATCTCACACTCCTAATGGTGAGAAGAATCCTATGTGGAATATCGTTACTTCAATCCTTTCATCAGTATATGAGATGGAAAGAGAGAGAATATTAGAGATTACAGAAATGGGTAGAAAACAATATGTTCTTAATGGGGGTAAACTTGGAAGAAAGGTTGGTTCTGAAGAATCGGAAATGATATTCCTCAAAAAACCTCAAACTAAATCTATTATCAAACTCTTAAAGATGGGGAAATCCAATAGAGATATTATTGGAAGGTTAAATTGTTCACCCAAAACAATTACTAAATGTAGAAACTATTTAAAAAAAGATTTAGAAACTGTAAAATGAGTAAAAAGAAGAAACAAAATAAAATAATCAGAGATAGTTATGGAACTATCACATTGAAAGAATTAGAAGAAAAGGAACTGGTTCCTAAAAACTTTCACCTATTTGATAGAATAGATATGAATGAATACCAACTCAAACACAAGACCGATTGGTGGAAGAGAATGAGGTGATTATTAATTTAAATAGCTGATATATAGATGTTACATGTATTAGTTGTGTAAATTACTGGACAACACAATGAAGACACCATATTTCACCCACTGATAGATTACTAATTACATCTTCATTGTTTAAAGTCTATCAGAATTGAATAAAAATTAATCTGATATATTAATCAGTTTTAAACTACACAGTGTAGTGAATTTGTTTCATCTCATTCTCCCACTCTAATAAATCAGTTTTCCTGATGTATTTTTTGTGAGATGATATTTGTATCATCGGTAACCCAAACCTTCTTCTCCACTCTTCTATGGTGGTTCTGTTTACATTATAAATCTTCATTAATTGTTGTTTGGTTATTCTTTCTTCCATTGGTTTTCTTCTTCTTTATTTAATAATTCTTTGAATAATTTATCATAACCTATTCTATCCTTATTTTTCCGGTAGGGTTCAAGTTTATCAGAGAAGTTTTTGACCAATTCTGATTTTCTGATTAACTCCTCTGTGAATTCTTTTGGATTTTCTTTAATCCATTTTATTGATTCAGAATTTAATTTAGTTTCTTTCATCTTTAAACAGTTTTATATAAATAGTATCAACCTCGAGTTTTAAGTAAAAGGTTGGAAATTTTTATTCAAACTTTTTAATTATTTGAATCTTCTAATATTTCACAATTAGATACAATGAGTCCATTAAGGAGGAACTCCTTTTTTGAAACTTTTTCCATTTTTCAGTAGAATCTAACAATCACTCCAACAACAATTCTCCCTATCTGTATTTTTACCAGTTCAGACCTTTTTTCCTATCCTCTCGGAACACTAATGACTGGTTTTACCTATCGGTGAGTGTTGGTCATTATCGGGTTCTTATCCCTATGTCAGGTGTAGTATCTCGGTAGATTAAGTATTTCTTAAAGTAACCTACAACTCAGTAGAACAATGTATTCTGAGTATAAGTATTACGAAGTGTAGGAAAACGTAATAAAATTGAAGTGTTTTTATTTAATTACTTCTACAATAGGGTTGGTAACAATAACAACATCCTCTCTATTAACCCGTTCTTCACGAATTAAACCTTTCTTATAAATGGAATGAACGTGGTTGTTTTTAAACACATTACCACGAGGTGTTTTTAACCCCTCCTTATTGAAGATTTGAGATATCTTTCTGTATCCAATAGGGGTAAGAAAATGTTCCTTAAGACCCCTTATTCTATCAAACAAGTACTGTTGATAATCGGAATATGAAGAACTCCAAAGATGGGTAGTTCTTATTGATATTGAGAATGTTACGAGTAGTTTATAGGAGTAAGAGTAAATGTCACGAGTAACTACTCCACCGTAACCGATTTTGCTAAATTTCTTGGTTGGTCTACGTTTTTATTCAACATGACTGCGATATGGTAAGATAATAATTGAAACGGGATGGTTGTTAACAAAGGCATCAAGGCTTCAGCAGTCTCAGGAATTTCAATAACATGATCTGCAATTTCTTTTACCTGAGTATCACCTTCCGTAACAATAGCAATAATTTTACCTGCTCTTGATTTAATTTCTTGAATATTACTTACTACTTTTTCATAATGCCCCTTGCTTGTTGCAATCACAAAAATCGGCATATTTTCATCAATTAAAGCAATTGGACCGTGTTTCATTTCCGCAGCAGGATAACCCTCTGCATGGATGTATGAAATTTCTTTTAATTTTAAAGCACCTTCTAAGGCAACTGGGAAGTTAAACCCTCTGCCCAAGTATAGACAGTTCGTTGCATCTTTATAAACAGCGGCAATCTCCTTTACTTTCTCTTCGATTTTTAATAAAGCCTCTATCTTCTTTGGAATTAACTGCATTTCCTGCATGAACTCTCTAAGCTGAGGCTTAGAAATTTCTCCTTTTTTGGAAGCTAATTTTAATGCGATGAGCGTTAAAAGTGTAATTTGTGTTGTAAAAGCTTTTGTAGATGCTACTCCAATTTCTGGCCCTGCATGTGTATATGCTCCTGCATCTGTTTCTCTTGCAATGGAGGATCCTACAACATTACAAATACCAAAAACAAACGCACCTTTTGCTTTTGCTAATTTAATAGCTGCCAACGTATCTGCCGTTTCACCGGACTGCGAAATCGCAATCACGACATCTTTAGGTGTTATTATTGGATTTCGATACCTGAATTCTGATGCATATTCCACTTCTACAGGAATACGCGCCTTATCCTCAATAAGATACTCCCCTACCAAGCCTGCATGCCAAGAAGTACCACAAGCAACGATAATGATACGTTCTGCATTTAAGAACCGATTAATATTATCATCTATTCCAGACAATCTAATAATACCTTCGTCTGCCAACATTCTCCCACGATAAGTATCGATTATGGCTTTCGGCTGTTCGTGAATTTCTTTGAGCATAAAGTGATCGTACCCGCCTTTTTCTATCTGATCTAGACTCAGTTTGAGTTTTTGAACATTCGCGTCCACCTGGGCGTCATCTTTAATTTTACGGACTTTTATGCCTTTCCCAATTTTAATAATTGCCAGTTCCTCGTCTTCTAAATAAATAGCATTTTTGGTATACTCAATAAAAGGAGAAGCATCTGAAGCTATAAAGAATTCAGAGTTGTCTTTTCCAATGCCAATTGCAATTGGACTCCCTAACCGAGCTACGATTATTTCATCTGGTTTTTCTTTATCAAAAACAGCTATAGCGTATGCTCCTATAACATTATTTAGTGCTAATTGAACAGCTTTCCCTAGTTTACAGCCTTCGTTCTTCTTAACTTCTTCTATTAAGTTAATTAAAACTTCAGTATCTGTATCACTTTTAAAAACGTATCCTCTAGAAATTAATTCTTTCCGAAGCGCATCATAGTTTTCTATAATTCCATTGTGTACGATTACTAAATTTCCAGATTGCGAAGTGTGAGGATGGGAATTTACATCATTTGGGACTCCATGAGTAGCCCATCGTGTGTGGCCAATACCTATGTTTCCTGTTTTTCTATTTTGCTCTTTACTTGTAATATCCTCAAGATCCGAAACCTTCCCCTTTGTCTTGGAAAGTTGGATATTAGTGCCATCAAACATCATGACACCGGAACTATCGTAACCACGATACTCTAGTCTTTTTAGACCATTTATGACGATAGGGTACGCGTCTCGATACCCTATATAACCTGTTATTCCACACATAGCAATTGTTTCTTAAGTTGGTTATTAATTAATGAATTTACTTCTTTTTCTCTGTATACGATATTTTTAATTGTGCTTTTTTAACACCATTCGTCGTATTGTCTCCATTTAGCAAAAGCACAGCTCTTGGGTTCCAATTATACGTTTTAACGCTTACGTCTAAGGCTCCTGAACCATTTACAGGTAAATCTGTTACCTTATTAAAAACTTTTAATTCTAAAGTTGGGAGATCATCATTAGTTCCATCTAGTAAATTAGAAATATAATCTGTAACCTTAAAGTTATAGCGCTCCGGGGTGCCGTCTTCGTCTAACAACAAACCACCTCCAAACGAAGCAAATTCAGTATACGAATCTTCAATATGGGTAGGTGTTACTCTCCCATTCATTTCAATGTTTTTATAAATTAGTAATTTTTGAGGTAAAATATCTGCATCTGGACTAGCTACCGTGTTCACATAAAAAGTTAACAAAGCGTCATTTACCAACAAACCTTCTTGGTTTATTTCATCTGTAAGTGAAGCTAATTCTTCTAAGTCTAAAAAGCCATCATTATTTACGTCCTTATCCTTGTATTCTAAAATAGGATCTAAAGGATTGCTGTTTTCCAGTTCTAAGAGGTTTACTCCTAAAATTTTAACTGTTGCTGAGGCCCCTGCAGTCCCTTGAATTATAAAGTTTTCATTTGGAACTGACATCGAAGCAGGAGACATTGTATACGTGCTACTTCTTGCATTAGAAAGCGGAAAACTATAGGTACTTGTCGTATTTTCTATAACATCACTGCCTTTTAAAATAGTTTTTGCATAGAAAAAATCTATCGATGGAGTTGATTCCGAGGCTAAATTAATCGGAACCAAAGCACCATCTGCGCCTTTTGTTTTTAAAATAATTCCTTTAAAATATGTTTGAAACTCCGCAGATGAGGAGAAATCAGGATCTTCAAACTTATCCCAAAATAAGCGCTTCATTTCGTCTAAATCTAATGGAATTGCCAAAAAAGGAGCCGCAAGACTACTTGCGGTAGAGAGCTTTAAAGTATCTTGGATACTTGTAGCGCTATTGAGCGCTATACTTCTATCTGCTCTATTAAAGTAAAACACCGTATCAACAGCACTCGGCTTAAAAGTAAATCCCGCTGCTGTTAATAACTCTTCTTCTTGATAAACAAAATCTGAAGAAAATGAATTCTCTTTTGATGGATCTGCCGGGTCTAAACGGTTTATAAAAGTTCCGTTTCTATATACTTCTAATTCTGTGGGTATTGATGGATTCCCTAAAATCGAGTCCAATCTAAATTTTGATTTACCATCCGCTTCCTTACTTACGAATACAGATGTGTATGGTATTTTCAAAATTACTTTGTCTAAACTATATACGGTTGTAGTGTCATTGATTGATGCTTCAGAAACCACTAAATCCGACGGTAAAGAAAGCTGAGAAACAAAACCAGCTTCTATTTTCTCCGCGTATGGTGTATTGTAAACTCCTAACCAGTACTCTTCCAAAGTATTCAAACTAATATTATCTGCTCGTACAGAAGTGATATTGTTTTGTATGATTTCTACCTCTAACACAACCTCTCCTGTAGAAAACTCTGTGTTACTAATAACACCAGTTCCAATATCAGTAAAATCCTTTTCGCAAGAAACAATGCCCGCGAGTGACAAAAATAAAACACCAACATAGGTGTGTTTTTTAAAAATATTTCCCAAAATAAAATAATTATTTGACTGACACTAAATCAGCATAAAAGTTTAAATAACTTTCTTTAAAATTTTCTTCCTGAAAACCAAGTACAGGAACCTTTTTTTCTTCAATAAAAGTGGTTAATTCCTCAGAAATATTCTCACTTCCATGAATAATTGCATCAGAGTTTTCAATAGCACTTTTTAATATATTGGTATGACTAGGAACACGGACTGTTGCTATTTTGTCATTTTCATTCAAATCAAACTTTATTTTATCCGCAAGTTTCTCATTTAAAGTTCCTTCAAAAGGGTTGTTATAAATGGAAGTAATAATTTTACTTTCAGAAAAAAGAGGCTCTTCATTGTAGAATTCTCTTAAATAAAGGGGTAGTAAAGAAGCCATCCAACCGTGCACATGAATAATATCTGGTGCCCAGTTTAATTTTTTAACGGTCTCTACAACGCCTTTTGCAAAGAAAATTGCACGCTCATCATTATCTTCAAAAAGCAGATCATCTTCATCTGTAAAAACCGCTTTTCTTTTGAAGTATTCTTCATTATCTATAAAATAAACCTGCATTCTTTCTTTAGGAATAGAAGCCACTTTTATAATAAGGGGCATGTCCATATCGTCTACAACAAGGTTCATTCCAGAAAGACGGATCACCTCATGTAATTGATGTCTTCTTTCATTAATGACACCAAACCTTGGCATAAAAATTCTGGTTTGTACTCCTTTAGAATGGGCGTTTTTTGCTGCATTAAATGCAGTCAACGCCAGCTCAGTTTCGGGTAAGTAAGGTACCACCTCAGACGAAACAAATAAAATTCTCTTGTCCTTCATTAAATCAAACTCTTTTGTGAGAGCGGCAAAAATACAAATTATTATGCTAATATCGTGTTAAAATGGTAAGTTTGCACACTTTATCAATCTAATTAGAATGAAAATTTTCAGTAAAAAAAAAGACCTAAAAGACTGTCTTTTAAGACATAGAGGCGGTAATAAAACCGTTGGTTTTGTGCCTACTATGGGAGCCTTGCATAGTGGCCATTTGTCCCTAATTAAAGAAGCAAAGCAAAAGAACGATCTTGTTGTTGTAAGTCTTTTTGTAAACCCTACTCAATTTGATAGCGCAGAAGACCTCAAAAAATACCCAAAAACTATAAAAAATGACATTGAACTCTTGCAATCGATTTCTTGCGATATTTTATTTACGCCGTCTGTAGAAGAAATATATGAAAATAATATTTCTTCAGAAAACTTCGACTTTGATGGGTTAGAGCATCAAATGGAAGGAAAGTTTCGCGAAGGTCATTTTAATGGGGTAGGAACGGTTGTAAAGGCTCTTTTTGAAATTGTGGCCCCTCACAAAGCTTATTTTGGTCAAAAAGATTTTCAGCAGTTACAAATCATAAAAAAAATGGTAAAAAAACACGGCTTGGGGGTAAAAGTCAAAGGATGTCCAATCTTTAGACAGCAAGATGGCTTAGCAATGAGTTCTAGAAATGTAAGACTTTCAAAAGAACAGAAAGTTGCTGCACCTTTTGTCTATAAAGTACTTCAGGAGGTCCGTGAACAATTTAAGACTCAAAATGTTTTAAAAATTACACAGTGGGTTGAAAGTCAATTTATAAACCACCCCTATTTAAGGCTAGAATACTTTACAATTGCCGAAGAAAAATCACTAAAACCTATAGAAACGAAGGATCCTTACAAAAAATATCGTGCATTTATTGCTGTTTTTGCTGATGAAATAAGATTGATTGACAATCTTCAATTAGAAAATTTCTAATTAAAAAAATGTTATTTTTGCACTATGTTAGTACAAGTTATAAAATCAAAAATCCACCGAGTAAAAGTTACGGGTGCCGATTTAAACTACATAGGAAGCATAACCATAGATGAAGATTTAATGGATGCAGCAAATATAATCGAAGGGGAACGTGTCCAAATCGTTAATAATAACAATGGCGAACGTTTAGAAACCTATGCAATTCCTGGACCCAGAGGAAGTGGAGAAATCACATTAAATGGCGCCGCTGCTAGAAAAGTTGCAAAAGGAGATGTTTTAATTTTGATTGTGTACTGTTTTATGGAGTTTGAAGAGGCAAAAAAGTTTAAACCTTCTTTGGTTTTTCCGAATGAAAAAGATAATACACTTACCTAGTTTGGAAATTAAAAAAACTTTAAAAATCGTATTACCTCTGGCTTTTGGAGGTTTTTTAGTTTGGTACTCCCTTTCTGATATTTCCTTAAAAATATTGGGCACCTATTTTAAAGAAGCCAACTATAGCTTCATTTTATTAGGGCTGTTTTTTGGAGCTTTAAGTCATTTATCCAGAGCATATCGGTGGAAGTTTATGTTAGCACCCCTTGGCTTTAAACCTCAGTTTACAAATAGTGTTTTAGCTGTTTTAATAGGGTATTTGGTGAATTTAGCAATCCCAAGAGCAGGAGAAGTTTCGAGAGCATTGGTTTTAACGAACTATGAAAAAGTGCCATTTGAAAAGGGGTTTGGAACGATTGTCGCAGAAAGAATTGCGGACTTAATCATGATGTTTTTCATTGTTCTGATTACACTGTTTGTTCAGTTTGACTTTATTTATAATCTATTAATTAGTAATTTCAACCCATTAAAAATTAGCATTGCACTCGCAGTTTTAAGCATCGGTTCCTTCATCCTCACCTCTTTTGTGAAAAAAGCGAAATTAGGCTTCTTATTAAAAATTAAAACATTTATACTTGGTCTAGTAGAGGGTATTACCAGCATCTTTAAAATGAAAAACAAGTGGGCATTCCTTTTTCATACCGTGTTTATTTGGAGTATGTATGTAGCCATGTTTTGGGCAACAATTCCTGCAATTGAAGGTTTAGAGGTTCCTTTTGGTGGGGTCTTAATTGGTTTTATTGCTGGTGGTTTTGCCATTGCCGCAACCAATGGTGGTATTGGGTTATACCCAATTGCTGTGGCTAGCGCTTTGGCATTGTTTGACATTCCTATAGAAATAGCTACTGCTTTTGGCTGGATTATGTGGACTGCGCAAACTGCAATGATTGTTGTTTTTGGTGGGTTCGCATTCTTATTATTACCCATTTTCAATAAGAATAAGTAACTTTGATATTATAACCATAAGAAACTCTTGAAAATGGCCAAAACCAAAACAACTTTTTTCTGTCAGAATTGTGGCACACAACACGCAAAATGGGTGGGACAATGTGGCGCCTGTAAAGAATGGAATACCATTGTAGAAGAGGTCATTCAAAAAGAAGAAAAACGTATTTGGAAACAATCAGCGACTGCTAAACAAACAGTAAACAAGCCTTTAAAGATTGCGGACATTCAGTTGAACCCTGAAGAACGAGTGGCAACCAATAACAAAGAACTGGACACCGTTTTAGGTGGTGGCTTGGTAAAAGGATCCGTCACTCTTTTAGGAGGAGAACCTGGTATTGGGAAGTCAACTTTACTGCTACAAGTGGCTTTAAATATTCGCCAAAAAGTATTGTATGTTTCTGGCGAAGAGAGTCAGTCTCAAATAAAAATGAGAGCAGACAGATTAGAAGCAAACAATTCTAATTGCTTAATTCTTACAGAAACCAATACCCAACAAATCTTTAAAAATATTGAAGAAACCGAGCCAGAAGTTTTGGTAATTGATTCGATACAAACACTGCATACCAACAATATTGAAGCTTCGCCAGGAAGCATTTCTCAAATCAGAGAAACGGCTTCAGAACTCATAAAATTCGCAAAAGAAACGGCAACTCCAGTGCTACTTATTGGTCATATTAATAAAGACGGAAATATTGCTGGTCCAAAAATTTTAGAACACATGGTTGATGTTGTTTTACAGTTTGAGGGAGACAGGAATCATACGTATCGAATTTTAAGGTCTCAAAAAAATAGATTTGGATCCACATCAGAATTAGGAATTTATGAAATGCTTTCTTCAGGATTAAGAGAAATTTCAAATCCATCTGAAATATTAATTTCTAAAAAAGATGCTGATTTAAGTGGGACGGCAATTGCATCGACACTCGAAGGGATTCGCCCATTAATGATTGAAATACAGGCATTGGTTTCTACTGCTGTTTATGGAACCCCACAGCGCTCTACAACCGGTTATAATCTAAAGCGGCTCAATATGATTTTAGCTGTTTTAGAAAAACGTGCAGGCTTTAAATTAGGAGCAAAAGACGTGTTTTTGAATATTACTGGCGGTATCAATGTTGATGACCCAGCCATAGACTTAGCCGTTGTTGCAGCTATCTTATCGTCCAACCAAGACATTGCAATAAATCCAAATGTTTGCTTTGCTGCAGAAGTTGGTTTGGCGGGAGAAATTAGGCCTGTCTCTAAAATAGACCAACGGATTTTAGAAGCAGAGAAATTAGGATACAAAACACTAGTAGCCTCAAAATACAATAAAATCACCTCTAAAAACCACGGAATAAAATTAGTCCTAGTCGGTAAAATTGAAGAAGCTTTTGCCACACTGTTTGCTTAAAAGTTATCTATAGGTGCTGCAAAAAAAAGGCCGAACAGTACTGTTTGGCCTTTTTTAATTTTATAAACTAAAAATAATTTCTTATTTCTTATTTACTGCTTTTATATATTTATCTAAGGCCATTGTCATAGAAGGTGTATCAGGAGAAGGTGCTTCTATATCGCACTTTAAACCCGCCTCTGTAACCGCATTTACCGTAGAGTTCCCAAAGGCAGCAATCCTCGTGTTGTTTTGTTTAAACCCTGGAAAATTTTGAAATAAAGACTCGATTCCTGAAGGGCTGAAAAAAACCAAAACATCATAAAAGACATCTTCTAGATCAGACAAATCACTTACCACAGTTCTGTAGAGATCTAAACGCGTCCACTTAACTCCTAACTTATTTAATTCCTCGGGTACTAAAGGTTTTAATTTATCTGAAGAAGGTAATAGGAAATTCTCTGTTTTGTGCTTCTTAATTAACTTGGTTAAATCCAGAAAAGTTCTAGCACCCACATAAATCTTACGCTTTCTATACACTACATATTTTTGCAAATAATAGGCAACGGCCTCAGATTGACAGAAATACTTCATATCATCTGGAACTTTAAAACGCATTTCTTCAGCAATCTTAAAAAAGTAATCTACAGCATTTCTGCTTGTTAATATAATGGCCGTAAAATCTTTAAAATCAACTTTCTGATTTCTAATTTCTTTTACGGAAATACCCTCTACATGAATAAAAGACCTAAAATCTATCTTCACTTTTTGTTTATCTGACAAATCAAAATAAGGGGAGGTTTCTGTCTTTGGTGGAGGTTGCGATACTAAAATCGTTTTCACTTTCATACGCTTTGGTTTTTTAATTTAAAGCATCAACTTAAACAGTGTTAATAGCGGTGCTATTTCGAACGCGCAAAGATACAATATAAAATAAAACAACTCACTAAAAATCAGGTTTTTGTTATTCACCCCATGAAAGATGAATCTTACGAAAAATAAGATCAGTGTTATGTATACCAACGCAGAAACATTTAGTGGACCAAACTGACAAACCACAAAGCAAATGAGTAGGAAAAAGCTAATACAGTATAGGTAACTGACTTTAGAAACAATATAAAAACGCAGCTGTTTTTTTATTAAAAAAAGGCTTGAGAAAACGATTTCTATGAAGCTTTTAATTACTAAGTAACTAAAAACAAGACCAAAGGTAATCATGAAAGAAGAAAAACTCACTTCTAAACCCACTTTGTTTTGGGCGGTGATTAGACTAATTACAAGAGCAAATACTAACGTAGAAAAAAGAAATAGTACACTATAAAAAGGACTAAAAAAAGAGGTATCTCCCTCTACTTCATCTTCTATAAAACCTTTATTAAAGAGGGCAAAAACATAGCCTTTTAATTTTTCAGCATCAATTATTTTTAAAACAGCAATCATGCCCAATAGCAAAACTAACACCAAAGAGACCCAATTTGTACTATTCGCTATTTTTTCTAATGCCTGCAATTTCTTTGGTTTGAAAATATTAACACAAAACTAATAATTTAAAAATGTATATTTGTACTCTTACCACATGAAATTTCATTTATGTCAGATACGCTTGTTATCATTCCAACCTTTAACGAAAAAGAAAACATAGAAGCGATTATTACTGCTGTTTTTATTCAAGAAAAAAAGTTCCACATTTTAATTGTTGATGACAACTCTCCCGACGGAACTGCAGCTATTGTAGAAAAACTAATGCTGCAATTTCCAACCCAACTTTTTATAGAAAAAAGAATGGACAAAACAGGTTTAGGAACGGCCTACATTCACGGTTTTAAATGGGCTTTGTCCAAAAAATATGAGTACATTATAGAAATGGATGCGGACTTTTCACACAATCCTAAAGACTTGGTTCGTTTATACCATGCCTGCAAAAATAAAGGGAGCGATGTTTCTATCGGATCAAGATATGTGAACAACCAAGTAAATGTTATAAACTGGGATATCAAACGTTTATTACTTTCCTATTTTGCCTCAAAATATGTTCGTTTTATAACTCGAATTCCTGTTTATGACACCACCGCGGGGTTTGTCTGCTGGAGACGCAGTGTTTTAGAAACCGTAAACTTAGACAAAGTGAAGCTTGTAGGGTATGCCTTTCAAATTGAAATGAAGTACAAGGCATGGAAACACAAGTTCAATATAAAGGAAGTCTCTGTGGTTTTTACAGACCGGGACTTAGGAACCTCAAAAATGAATAGAAACATTGTCTCTGAAGCATTATTTGGAGTGATAAAAATGACTTTAAAAGGACTGCCAAAACAATAAATAATGAATCATATTTCTATAAGAGCAGCCCAACTCAGTGATCTCGAAACACTCTTAGAGTTTGAGCAAGGAGTTGTTGCCGCAGAAAGACCTTTAGATACTTTTTTGGGAGCAGGAGATTTGGTTTATTACAACATTCCAAAACTCATAACTGGGGAAAACACTCTTTTCATAGTGGCCACTGTAGCGGATGAATTAGTGGGTTGTGGTTACGTGAAAATAGAGGAGTCTAATCAATATCACAAAAATCCTGTACATGGATATATTGGTTTTATCTATGTAAAACCATCATTTAGAGGAAAAAAAATAAGCAGCTTCATTTTAGAAAACCTAAAAAAATGGGGGAAAGAAAAAAGATTAAAAGAATTAAGATTAGACGTGTATAGTAATAATTCTGCAGCTATAAAGCCTTACGAACGTTTCGGTTTTAAAAAGAGTTTAGTTAATATGAGAATTGATATATAAAATGACAAGAGGTACTTTAATAAAAAACGCAACAATCGTCAATGAAAACAGAGTCTTTAAAGGCGATGTTCTTATTGAAAATGAAAGAATAACAGCGATTTCTTCGGAAATATCTGCCCCTAAAGGTGTTGAAACTATAGATGCAAAAGGCAGCTATTTAATTCCTGGATTTATAGATGATCAGGTGCATTTTAGAGAACCTGGCTTGACGCACAAAGCAAATATTGCAACGGAAAGTAGGGCTGCAATTGCTGGTGGAATTACCACATTTATAGAAATGCCAAATACCATCCCTCAAGCTACGACTCAAGCTTTATTAGAAGACAAGTTTAAAGTTGCGGCACAAGATTCTTATGCAAATTACTCTTTTATGTTTGGTGGGACCAATGATAATTTAGAGGAGTTGTTAAAAACAGATCCCACAAAAGTAGCGGGTGTTAAATTATTTTTAGGTTCTTCTACTGGAGATATGTTGGTAGATAACGAAGAGATTTTAGAGAAAATTTTCTCGTCAACTAAAATGATTATATCGGTACATTGTGAAGATGAAGCGACCATAAGAAAAAACACTAAATTCTATAAAGAGCGATTTGGTGACGATATTCCTATAAAGTACCACCCAATTATTAGAAGTGAGGAAGCTTGTTATTTATCCTCTTCAAAAGCAATTAAGTTGGCCAAAAAAACAGGTGCAAGACTGCATGTTTTTCACGTATCTACAGAAAAAGAAACCCATTTATTTAGAAATGACATTCCTATTGAGCAAAAGCAGATTACAGCGGAAGTTTGCATTCACCACCTCTGGTTCTCTGACAGAGATTACGATGAAAAAGGAACTCACATAAAATGGAATCCTGCCGTGAAAACAGAAGCCGATAGGCAGGGCTTATGGAAAGCGCTTTTGGATGACAGAATAGATGTACTCGCCACAGACCATGCACCCCACACCATAGAAGAAAAAAACAACATATATACAAAGGCTCCTAGTGGAGGACCACTGGTGCAACACGCTATTATTGCGTTATTAGAAAAAGTAAAAGAAGGGGTAATTCCTATTGAAAAAGCAGTTGAAAAAATGAGCCACAATCCGGCTAAGTTATTCCAAATCGAAAAACGTGGATTCATAAGAGAAGGTTATTTTGCAGACTTAGTATTGATAGATACGAATAAACCCCAAACAGTATCTAAAGACAATATACTATATAAATGTGGTTGGTCTCCATTTGAAGGAACTACCTTTTCATCTTCCATAACACATACTTTTGTAAATGGAAATTTGATCTATAATAATGGTATTTTTAATGATAAAATAAAAGGAAAAAGAATCACTTTTAACAGATAGTATGAAAAAAATTAGCGGCATCTTCATTTTCCTATTTTTTCTTTCTTGTACGAGCAATACTATTTTTGAAAAACCACAAAACCTAATACCTAGCGACACCATGAGTTTATTGTTGCAGGAAATGGTAATTGCCTCTAGTGCAAAGTTCATGAAAAATAAAGAGCAACAAAAGAATATAAATTACATGCCTCTTGTGTACGAAAAGTTTAAAATTGACAGCACTCGTTTTGAAACGAGTAATCAGTACTATATGTCTACAATAGACAAGTATCAAGAGATTCTGGAAGGTGCTAAAGCAAACTTAGAATCTAGAAAAGATAGCTTTAAAGAAATTAAAACAAGACTGGATTCTCTTCGAATAGATTCTATCAACATTGTAAAAAAGAATCAAAATAAGGTAGACAGTTTAGTGTTTAAAAACTCAAAGCTTCAAAAGTTGAACATAAAAAAACCAACAGACAGGACTCTTCGAAAATAAGAACTTTATTTTGTATAATTATTGCAAACCTCTTTGACAACACTTGCTATTTTTTCAAATTTAAAATTAAGTGTCTCTCTAATTTTTCGTGAAGAATATTCTGAAACTTCATGTGCACTTTTTGCAGCATATTTACTAAGTAAAGGCTCTTTTCTAGTAAACCTTGAGATTACAGAAGAGCAACGCCAAAAAAGAGCTATCTGCCAAGGTTTAATATTTATTACTGGTCTTTTTTTACCAAAGGTGTCTGCTATTAAAAAAAAAAGTTCCCTGTACGTTTTGTTTTCTGAAACTAAGATAAAACGCTCATTTTTAACATTGGAATTCATCAATAAAATCATAGCAGCTACAACATCTTTTACGCCTACAAAACCGGTTACACCCATTGTATAGTATTTAAACCTGTGGTATACTTGGTGAAATAATTTTCCAGAACCTGTTGTCCAAAACCCAGCACCTAGAATAACTCCTGGGTTTACAATTACCACTTCTACATCTTCTTGGCTAGCGCGCCAAACCTCCATCTCTGCCCCAAACTTTGTAATGGAATACCCACTATTATCTAAATCTTTATTCCACTCATTTTCTTCTGTTATTAATTCGCCGTTCAACGAATCTCCAATAGCCGCGACAGAACCCACAAAACATAACTTTTTTATTTTTGCATCAATAGAGAGGTTGACAATGATTGCGGTTCCATGGATATTTACTTTTCTCATTGCTACATAGTCTTTCGGATTAAAAGAAATAAAGGCAGCGCAATGGTATACTTTTTCAATCCCAATAAAAGCTGGAACCATAGAAGGAACGTCTGTAATATCAGCTTTAAACCAGGTTATTTTTTTAATTAAAGAGGGGTCGTCAGTATAATAGGAGAATACTTTTTTTACCACTTCTATTTTTTCCTTAGAACGATAAATAGCTCGAATTTTTTCATCATTTTTAGTCAAATGATACAATAAATGTGCTCCTACCAAACCTGTTCCTCCAGTTACTAAAATCATAGGACGAATTTAGTATATTTTAAGCGATAAAGTTATATTTGCGAACTGATAAACGGAATACCATGAAGAATTTTATTGAAGAATTGCAGTGGAGAGGAATGCTGAATGACAGCATGCCAGGTACTGAAGAACATTTACTTGAAGAAATGCGAAGTGCATATGTTGGTTTTGATCCAACGGCAGATTCTTTACATATTGGGAACTTAGTACCAATTATGTTGTTAGCCCATTTCCAAAGGTGTGGCCACAAGCCCATTGCTTTAGTTGGTGGAGCTACAGGTATGATTGGAGATCCTTCTGGCAAATCTTCTGAACGAAATTTATTAGATGAAAAAACTTTACGTCACAATCAAGACTGTGTAAAAGAGCAGTTAGGTCATTTTTTAGACTTTAAGTCTAAGACCGAAAATGCCGCAATTTTAGTGAATAACTACGATTGGATGAAAGAAATCTCTTTCCTAGAATTTATTCGGGATGTTGGAAAACACATCACTGTAAATTACATGATGGCAAAAGACTCTGTAAAAAACAGAATTAGTTCAGAGTCTAAAGAGGGCATGTCTTTCACAGAGTTTACCTACCAAATGGTGCAAGGGTATGATTTTTTGCATTTGTTTAGAGAAAATGCAACAACCATTCAAATGGGGGGTTCCGATCAATGGGGAAATATTACGACAGGAACAGAGTTGATTCGAAGGATTGGCGGAGGAAAAGGATATGCAATTACCTGTCCTTTAATTACAAAATCTGATGGTTCTAAATTCGGAAAATCTGAAGGTGGAAATGTTTGGTTAGATGCAAAAAGAACTTCTGCTTACAAGTTTTATCAATATTGGTTAAATACTTCGGATGAAGACGCTGAAAAATATATTAAAATATTTACCTTTTTAGATCAAAAAACAATAGAATCTATAATCACAGAACATGCAGAAGCCCCACATATCCGTGTTTTACAAAAACGTCTTGGAGAAGAGGTTACCCTGTTGGTACACGGAAAAGAGGCCTATGGGAAAGCAATTGCTGCGTCTAACATCTTATTTGGAAAGTCTACCGCTGCTGATTTAAAGTCGCTGGATGAACAGACTTTTTTAGATGTATTTGACGGCGTGCCTCAAGCAACCGTTTCTATTGCAGCTATTGAAAAAGGTCTAGACATGGTTGGCGCTTTGGCCGCACAGACAAACTTCCTAGGCTCAAATGGAGATGCGAGGAGAGCTTTAAAAGAGAATGCCATTTCTGTAAATAAAGAAAAAATTAAAGAAGATTATACCATTTCTAAAAAAGATTTAATTGCGAATAAATACGTGTTACTGCAACGTGGTAAAAAAACCTACTATCTATTAAATGTTGAGTAAGCATAATTTACTACGTATCTCAAGAGCTGCGTGCGCGGCTCTTTTTGTTTTCAATACGCTACAAAGACCGAAACCTCAGCACTCCTTTTTTTAAGAAGAGAATTCTTTAACAAGAAACCAAATCTTTTAAGATTATGTATATAAGCTCCTGAGGATGTTTTCTCATTAATGAAAAAATTCGTAGTAAAAAGGCTACAAAACCATTAAATTACAGCCTCTAATATCTGAATTATCAAAACGTCCAAGAACTTCAAAAGTTTCATTTTCGTAGACCTTCCCTAAATCTTGCGTGGCAATAAAAGAACAGGAATTATAATTTGCTAAATCAATTACATTTACTCCTCCATTTTTTCCTGAAGCATTTATAGATAGAGCATCTTCAGTATCACGAGTTAAAATTTTCATCCAAGGTGGTGTTTCAAAAATGCCATTTCCTCTGGAATATCCCTGACTTAACAATTCTGTCATTCCATATTCTGAATGAATTTCTGTTACTCCAAATCCGTTTTGTAGAATAGTATGTAATTCTTCTCGTATCAACTCTTTTCTTCTTCCTTTCATTCCACCAGTTTCCATAATGATAGTGTTTTTAAGGTTAAATTGTTGCATTTCAATCAAATCTAACAAGGCGAAAGAAACCCCGATTAAAAGTGTTTTTTGTCCATTTTTATCTAATTCAATCAGTTTTTTGGCTAACTCCTCAATATTATCGAGATAAAATCCGCTGTCTGGACTGTCAGACTTCTCTATTAAATCTGCTACCATAAACACAAGGGAAGAACCCTTTCTTTCTAGGTAGTTCGGCAACAATGCAAGCACAGTATATTCGGTGATGTCACCATAAAAATGAGCAAACCCTTTTAAATAACTTTGTTTGTAAAGGTTGATATCCGTGACTAAATGTTTGCTGGCACTACTTCCTGTGGTTCCAGAACTTGTAAAGGTTTCTTGAATCTCATCTAAAGAAGAAAGTACCTTTCTACTTTTAAAAAATTGAATGGGTAAAAACGGAATTTCCTCAACTTTAGAAACATCTGAAGGGTGTATGAATAATAGGTCGCAAAAAGAGCGGTACACTTTATTGTGCTTAAACTGATGTTGAAAAACAGCAAGTGCTACTTCCGAAAATTGGTGTTCGTTCTGTATTTTAAAAATTTTATGCTGCATAGGACCTTGCAAAAATAAGACTTATCGGCACAACCCTTTATTTTTTTAAATTAAATTATGCATACATAAAAGCAACTCTAAGAGCTGCCTTTTTAGTAGTTGCTTTACTTTGTTTAAAATTAAACAATAATATGTTTTTTGTTTAATTTATTTGTTCATTAAATATTTCGTAATTTTGAGCCTCTAAATTAAACAACTTAAACGGAACTGCGAAATGACAGATTTTGGAATAAAAGAAGCCCTAAAAGAACTAGGTGTAAAAGAAATAAATAACGGAACTTCTACGGGTTCTAATAATTTTTCTAACGGAGCGCTTATAGAGAGCTACTCTCCGGTTGACGGAAAACTAATTGGAAAAGTAAAAGCGACTACAAAAGAAGACTATGAAAAGGTCATGGAAACTGCAGGGGAGGCTTATTTGTCTTTCAGAAACATGCCCGCTCCCCAGCGAGGAGAGATTGTACGTCAATTTGGAAACAAATTAAGAGAATTAAAAGAGCCCTTAGGAAAGTTAATTTCTTACGAAATGGGGAAATCTTTGCAAGAAGGATATGGTGAGGTTCAAGAAATGATTGACATCTGTGATTTTGCTGTTGGTTTATCAAGACAGCTAAACGGACAAACAATTCCTTCTGAGCGTCCAGGACACGTTATGAGAGAGCAGTGGCACCCAATTGGTGTTGTTGGAATCATATCAGCATTTAACTTCCCAGTAGCTGTATGGGCTTGGAATACGTCTTTAGCGTGGATTTGTGGTGACGTTTGTGTTTGGAAAGGTTCTGAAAAAGTGCCATTGTGTTCTATTGCTTGCCAAAATATTATTGCTGGAGTTTTAAAAGAAAACAATTTACCAGAAGGAATCTCTTCGATTATCAATGGAGATTTCACCGTTGGTGAAATGATGACCAATGATACAAGAATGCCATTAGTTTCTGCCACTGGATCTACAAGGATGGGAAGAATTGTTGGTGCAACTGTTGCGCAACGTTTTGGAAAGTCTTTGTTAGAGTTAGGAGGAAATAATGCCATTATTATTACACCAACTGCAGATTTAAAAGTAGTTGTTCCTGGTGCTGTATTTGGTGCTGTAGGAACCTGTGGACAGCGTTGTACCTCTACGAGAAGATTAATTATTCATGAGTCTGTATACGATAAAGTTAGAGATGCTATCGTTGGTGCTTATGGACAATTAACTATTGGAAACCCTTTAGATGAAAAAAATCATATTGGTCCGTTAATTGATCACGACTCTGTAAACACATATGTAGCTGCCATTGCAAAAGCAAAAGCCGAAGGTGGAAATATGTTGGTTGAAGGTGGCGTTTTAACTGGTGAAGGCTATGAGTCTGGTTGCTACGTGCAGCCAGCGATTATAGAAGCAGACAATCACTTTGAAATCGTACAGCACGAAACTTTTGCCCCTATTTTATATTTAATGAAGTATTCTGGTGAAGTAGAAAATGCAATCGTACAACAAAATGGTGTTGCACAAGGACTGTCTTCTGCAATCATGACCAACGAATTGAAAGAGGCTGAGAAATTTTTATCTTATGCCGGCTCTGATTGCGGGATCGCAAACGTTAACATAGGAACTTCTGGTGCAGAAATTGGTGGTGCTTTTGGTGGAGAAAAAGAAACTGGTGGTGGACGTGAGTCTGGATCTGATGCTTGGAAAGTATACATGCGAAGACAAACCAACACGATTAATTATTCTGATGAATTGCCTTTAGCGCAGGGAATTAAATTTGATCTATAAAAATAAAATAGCAATAAAGACCCAACTTTAATAAGTTGGGTTTTTATATTTTTCCAAGAAGATTTAAATTCTTAATAATTTGAGCGATAACTTAAAAAATCCACTCAATTAAGTGGATTTTTAAGTATTTTAAATTAAACAAACTGTTTTACAGTTTATAATTTTCTTAATTCTTAAGTGCCTCAGCCCTTTTTAAAATTTGACTTCGCTACGCTACGTCTAATTTTTCAAAGCTTCTGCTCCACCAACAATTTCTAATATTTCATTAGTAATAGCCGCTTGACGTGCTTTATTATAAGTTAATAACAAATCGTCTCTTAAATCTGTTGCGTTGTCTGTTGCCTTGTGCATCGCAGTCATTCTAGCTCCGTGTTCTGAAGCAAAACTATCTCTTAATGCTTTATACAATTGAGTCTTTAAAGACTTAGGAATCAAAGCCTCAACAATTTCCTCTTTTGAAGGCTCAAAAATATAATCAGAATTGACCGAATTTGTATCCCCTCCTTCAATTGGTTTGATTGGTAAAAACTGCTCTACTTGCGGTATTTGAGTAGCCGCATTTTTAAATTGGTTGTATACAATTTCAATTTTATCATAGCTCCCATCCACATACATTTCCATTAACTCTTCTGCAACTAAAGCTACATTATCAAAAGTTAAATCGTCAAAAATATCGTTTCTCTTGGCTACAACATTGTGTGCCTTAGATAATACATCTCCTCCTTTTTTACCAATAGAAAATATATCCACGGAAGTACCACTGTAATTTTCTTCAATAGTTCTTACAACTGTTTTAGTAATAGAAGAGTTGAATCCACCACACAAACCTCGATTAGAAGTAATTGCGACTAATAATACTTTAGCGACTTCCCTTTGTGTTGAATATGCCCCACCAGCGTCACTATCTAAAGTTGCACTTAAATTTTGCAACAGTTCTGTTAGCTTCAATGAATACGGTCTCATTGCCGTAATTGCATCTTGTGCTTTTTTCAACTTCGCAGCAGAAACCATTTTCATGGCAGATGTGATCTGCATTGTTGATTTAATAGAGGTAATTCTATTACGTATTTCTTTTAAGTTTGCCATATTTCAGTAACTAGTTGTCAGTAATTAGTTGCTAGTAGTTCCGCAAAGCAGCGCTACTAAAACCTAACTTCTAATTATAATTTTTAGAAATTTCTTTAGCTGCTGCTTCTAAAACAGCAATTGTTTCTGGTGTTAATTTACCAGATTTTAATACGTCTAAAGTATCTCTATGTTTTGCGTTTAGGTATTCGATATATTCCTTCTCAAATTTCTTCACTTGGTTTACCGGAACCTCTTTTAACAAGTTTTTAGAACCTGCATAAATGATTGCAATTTGATCTTCCACTGAGAAAGGATCATTTTGAGCTTGCTTTAAAATTTCAACATTCCGTTGTCCTTTCGAAATCACACTCATAGTTGCTGCATCTAAATCTGAACCAAACTTAGCAAACGCTTCTAATTCACGGTACTGTGCTTGATCTAATTTTAAGGTACCAGATACTTTTTTCATTGCTTTAATCTGCGCATTTCCTCCAACACGAGATACAGAAATACCTACGTTAATTGCTGGACGAACACCCGAATTAAATAAATCTCCATCTAAGAAAATTTGTCCATCTGTAATTGAAATTACATTTGTTGGAATATATGCAGAAACATCTCCTGCTTGTGTTTCAATTATTGGCAATGCAGTTAAAGAACCTCCACCTTTTACAATTCCTCTTAAAGAATCTGGTAAATCGTTCATTTCACTTGCAATTTTGTCATCATTAATAACCTTTGCAGCTCTTTCTAATAATCTTGAGTGTAAATAAAAAACATCACCAGGATACGCTTCACGTCCTGGAGGTCTTCTTAGCAATAAAGAAATCTCACGGTAGGCAACAGCTTGTTTCGATAAATCATCATAAATGATTAAAGCGGGCCTTCCTGAATCTCTAAAATACTCTCCAATTGCAGCTCCAGCAAATGGCGCATATACCTGCATTGCTGCAGGATCTGATGCATTAGCTGCAACGATTGTTGTGTACGCCATTGCTCCTTTTTCTTCTAGCATGTTTGCAATTGCTGCAACAGTAGAAGCTTTCTGTCCAATAGCTACATAAATACAAAATACTGGTTGACCCGCATCAAAAAATTCTTTTTGATTCAAAATCGTATCTAACGCAACAGTAGATTTACCTGTTTGTCTGTCTCCAATGATTAACTCACGTTGCCCTCTTCCAACAGGAATCATTGCATCAATAGACTTAATACCTGTTTGTAAAGGCTCGGTAACTGGTTCTCTATAAATAACACCTGGAGCTCTGCGCTCTAAAGGCATTTCATATGTTTTACCTTCAATGGGCCCTTTACCATCAATTGGATTCCCTAAAGTATCTACAACACGTCCTACAATCCCTTCACCTGTATTTAAAGAGGCAATTCTTTCTGTACGTTTTACAGTAGAACCTTCTCTAATTGCAGTTGAAGCACCTAATAATACTACACCTACGTTGTCTTCTTCTAAGTTTAATACAATCCCTTCTAATCCGTCTTCGAATTCTACGAGCTCACCGTATTGAACATTAGATAGACCGTAAACACGCGCGATACCATCACCTACTTGTAAAACAGTTCCTACTTCATTCAAAGTAGCCTTTGTTTCAAAATTTGTTAACTGTTGTTTTAAAATTGCTGATACTTCAGCGGGTTTAATACTTGCCATCTTTTTAAAATTTGCTTTGGGTTTTAACTTTGAGAAATCTGCAAATTGCACACCACCTATAGTTTATAGCCACTTATATTTTTGGAATGTATTGACTGTTGTCAAATTCCTTTTTTAATTCATTTAAATGATTCGAGATACTAGCATCGTACTGCACATCTCCTACACGTAAAATAAACCCACCTAATATTGCAGGGTTTACAACATTCTCTAAATTTGCTTTTTTTCCTGTTAGACTTACAATTTTGTCTAAAACTATCTGCTCTACTTCTGCTGTTAATGCAACTGCTGTGGTCACCTTTGCAACTTGCGTATGCATTAAGTGATCAAAAACAAGCGTATATTTTTTTGCAATAGATTTTAACATTGCAATCCTCTTATTGTCTTTTAATAGCTGAAATAAACCCAGTGTTACATTGTTTACCTTACCTTCAAACAATACATTTAATACATTTATTTTATCAGAAGCTTTAACAATAGGGCTTTTTAACATGACCTCTAAATCCTTGTTTTCTGCAATTGTAGCCGTTATGAACGACATATCGTCATTTACTGCTATTTCAGACTTTACCTCTTTTGCAAGGTTTAAGATTGCTTTGGCGTACCGTATTGCTGCTCTTGCGTCTTTCATCTGTTCTTAGTTTAAAGTCACTTCTTTTAAGAGTCCTTCAACTAATTCAAGTTGGTCTTTCTTATTAGAGAGTTCTTTTTTAATTACTGTTTCTGCAATACCGATAGACAGTTCTGCAACGCTTTTTTTGATTTCTGCTAAAGCAGCTTGCTTCTCTTGATTGATTGCCGCTTGCGCTTTTTCGATCAAACCAGAGGTCACTTCTTTTGCATCTTCTTTCGCCGTTGCAATTAAAGTATCACTAATGCTTCTTGCCTCTTTCATCATCTCGTCTCGTTCCGCCCTTGCTTCTTTTATCAACCTTTCGTTGTCTGATTGTAAATTCTGCATTTCTTTACGTGCATTTTCTGCAGCAGCCAAAGCATTTTCTATTCCAGACTCTCTTTCTTCCAAAGAGTTTAAGATTGGTTTCCAAGCAAATTTTACCATTAAAGCAATTAAAGCCAACAATAGGATTGTTGATACTACAAATAACCCTGGTGAAAAATCATTTAATAAAGTTTCCATTCTATGAACTAATTAATTTTTTGTTTTTTAAAAAAATTTTAAAGAATCTTATTAAAGGATTCTTTAAAAAAAGGAATTACCAACTAATGGTAATTAAAACATACTCTGCAACCAACCGTTGCAGAATATTGTTTTGTTGTCTTTGTTTGGATTATTTTCCTAAGAATAATGCACCAAATGCTAAACCTTCTAATAACGCAGCGATAATAATCATTGCTGTTTGAATTTTCCCTGTCGCTTCTGGCTGACGCGCAATACCTTCCATTGCTTTTCCACCAATTTGACCTAAACCAATTCCTGCTCCGATTACGATTAATCCTGCTCCAATTAAATTGTACATAATAACTGTATTTATATTAAATTAAAAAAATGTATTAATGAGCTTCAGCATGATCCTCTACCGCCATACCTATAAACAATGCAGAAAGCATTGTAAAAATGTACGCTTGTAAAAAAGCGACTAAAACCTCAATTAATGTTATAAAAAATGATAATACTAAAGACAATCCTGTTGCACCAACAACCCCTAAAGATTCTTTTAGTGTAAACATAATTGCAATCAAGCTCATTACCACAATATGACCTGCTGAAATGTTTGCGAACAAACGCACTAATAATGAAAACGGCTTAATAACCAATGCACCAGCCAATTCTATAATTGCCAATACTGGACGTATTAACACCGGAACTCCTGGCATCCACAACATGTGCATCCAATATCCTTTTGTACCACTGACGGTATAAATTACCAATGTAAAGATTGCCAAACAAGCGGTTACCGCCAACTGACCTGTAACGTTAAACCCTAAGGGGGTTAAACCTGCTAAATTTAAGATCCAAATAAAGAAAAATACCGTTAATAAGTACCCTGTAAATCTTCTGTAATGCTTTTCACCAATATTTGGTTTTGCGATTTCATCACGAACATATAAAACCAAAGGTTCTAAAGCTCTACCAAAACCGGTAGGTATTTTTTTTGTTTTGTATTGTCTCGCCAATTTAGAAAACCATAAAAGCATTAATAAACCAATTACTATCAGTCCAAAAGCACTTTTAGTAATGGAAAAATCTATTGCTTTGTGGGCATTTGTTGCGTGGTGTGTTGCATCAAAAGAAACGCTTACTTCCCCCGCATCAAGTTCATAAATTTTTGAATGGATTTTTGCGAATTTCACCCCTTTTCTCTCTACAATTACATGCCCGTCGTCATTGTGATGAAAAGCAGAGGACATAAAAGAAACCAAGCCTTCACTTGACCACAAAATTACAGGTAGTGGGAACCCAAAATGTTTTCTCTCTCCCGCATCACTCGTATAAGAAAATAAAGAAAAGTCATGGGAGTCTTTTATATGATGTAGAATATACTCTTCTACTTCATTTTTTGTATTCACACGACCACCATCCTTTTGGTCGTCCTGTTTTTTATCAGATTCTGATGCAAAACTAACCGCTGTAAAAAGGGTTATTGCTGCTATTAAAAGAAATTTGATTGTTTTTTGTGCAATCCTCATTGTAAAAATACGCTTTCTAAATTCCGCGCAAAGATAGGGAATAATTCAAAAGCACAAACTTTTTTTTATTCTTTTTGATTCAGAATTCTCAAGACAAAAACGGCTTCTATTAATAAGAAAATAAAAAGAGGTATAAATAGCGCTCCTTTTTCTGCAATACTAAACGAATCAGCGACAAACAAAGGGTCATAGAAAAAGACAACAAACAACACGAGCTTGAGAACAAGTGCGCTTAAATAGATGAAGCCTAATTGTGGAAAAAGTCTTTCGAAATTAGAAAACACTCTTAAATTCACACATATCAGTGCTGAAAAAAAAGCGTGAAAAAAGTATACTTTGTCGATAGAAAAAGAAAAATTTAATCCCAATAATTGAACTAAAAATTGATGTGTATAAGACCCAATTAAAAACAAAAGTGCAAAGACTAAAACATATCTAATAATTTCTTTATTCATTAATCTTATTGGCTTGTTTTATTAATGAATACATCGCTAAGAAAATAGCGCATAAGGTGACAGTCTCTGTTAAAAAAGTAAGGGCTAATTTCTGGTCCAACCACCCCCCTAGAAGAAAACCTAAATATATGGTTGCCCCCATTTGCAGGCCTGCTCCAGAAAGTTGAAGTGCTTTATTAAGCGGTTTCTTCGGAGCGTTTTTTCCCTTCATTGGCTTTATTTAATTCTTTTAAAGCACCTTTCATCGCGCAGGTTGCATTAAATGTTGCTCCAGGCTCTATTGAAAGTTTTCCAACAATTACATCTCCAGAAATGTTTGAAGTTGCTTTTATAGTCAGCGTACCTGAAACAGAAAGTTGACCAGAAAACTTACCCTCTATGTCTGCATTTGTAGACTCTACAGTTCCTTTTACAAGTCCTTCTGCACCAATAATAACCCTTCCGTTTGTCTTTAAAGTTCCTTCTAATACACCGTCTATCCGGAAGTCTCCGTCTGATGTGATCTCACCTACAAATGTGGTGTTTTTTGCAATTACATTTCTTTCCATAGTTCTAGGTTTTTGCATTTCTTGTTGCTTGGATTTACTATTAAACATAACTATTTGGCTAACTGTTTTAAAATTTCCTTTGCCTTTTTCCCCTCGTCCATATTTCCGTAATTGATCGCAACAAACTCCAATGCTTTCTTATAAGCCTCTTTGTCTAAATATTTGCCAATTGCAAATGTTTTTAACAACTCAAATTTAGGCATTAATTTAGAATCAGCGACCTTCGGCAAAATATCATTTATACCATCTATCGTCTCCATATACGCTCCGTTATTATAAAGGTAATAAAAATCTTTATAAAGATTTGCTGCCTCGTTTACTTTTACTGCTGTCGTTGCTTTTTCTTCGGGGTTTTTTATAATCTGCGCAAAAACCGTATTTGAATACACTGTAAGAATTATATTTTCGTAAAAACTTGCTTTTACCATATCACCTGTACCTTTGTAAGCTTTGTACAAGTGCCAATTAATTGGCAGTACCAGTTCTTTTTCTGGTTGCAAAGTTGCCACCCTTTCTAATCTTTGAATCGCTAATTGTGGATTCTTAAATTGCTCTTTGTAAATGAGTCCCAACTCGTATAAAGCCTGATTCCTATAAGTCTTTAAGCTGTCTATTTCTTCTTTTGACGTTGGAATTGTTGCTAAATAGCGCGCCAAGTCATATCGTGTATCTTTTACTACTGCTGCCTCAGGATCTTTGCTTTTCCTTCCAAAACTTGCTTTTTCCGACCAACGCCAATTATCTTCTAGCTTTCTGTTTCCCCAAACTTTCTGAAACTCTGTTTTACCGAAGCCTAAAGATTGTGAATTGTAAAAATACCATTTTCCTTTGTTTGAAGAAGTTAGCGCACTTGATTTTCCTCCAAAGGCAATTTGATTTAACTTCAACTGGGCCGCTTCTTCGTCTGCACTTTTTAAATTATCAATATACTTCTCAAAAAATGCTGTTTGTTCCGTTTTGGACAATGAAGCGATTCTTACAATACTATCGTTTACTGCAACAACCTCCTCAAACTTAATTAAAGACGCTAAGTTTTTAGATTTTCTTTTTACCCTGCGAACCCGAACGTCTAGTGTGTCCAAAGCAACTTTTAAAACACTGTCATAATAATTATTTGCCAATTGATAATCTGATTTCTTAAAATATAAGTTTCCTAAGTTCTCATAAGTAAAACTTTTCTGCTGCGCTTCCTGCGTTTTTGCTCGTAAAGATTTATTGTAATACGAAACAGCAAGACCAACACTGTCGTTTTTTTCATGCAAAACAGCAACTTGATAATACAACTGATCTAAGTAAGGTCTGTTGTCTCTATTGTCTATTAATTCTTCTAATCTATTTAAAATATCGTTTGCAAGAGAGTCGTTAAAAGTATTTTTTGCCAACGCTATATTTGCATGAATTTTATATTTTATAGGCGCCTCTTTAAATGCAGTTAGTTGATTAAAAACCACTACTGCAGAATCCTTTTTGTTCTCTTTTGCATACATCTGACCTAAAACAAACATATTTCTAGCTGCTTGTTCTCTATTTCTTTGCGTTCTTGTTGCTAATATTAAATGCTTTTTTGCTTTTTGTAAACTATCCGACTTTATATACGCCATTGCTAAAGCGGTATTCGCTTGCTCTTTAATATCAGGCGAAAAATCAAGCTCTAAGGTATCTTTTACTACCAACAAAAGCTTCATAGTCTCAATAGCGAGCTCTTCATTATCCATTCTAATATTGGCTTTTGCACGCCAAATTTTAGTTTCTGCAATTAAACTAGCATTCGGGTAATTCGCAATCACATAATTAAAAGCCTCTAACGCTGGAACAAAGCGTTGCGAATAATACCGTGCTTTCCCCAACAATAAATAGGCGTCGTCTATTTGACCGTTTCTTTCTAAACCATCAATATGCATCCCGTGCTTCTGAATTGCCTTTACCGCTTTTTCTTCTGCTCTATCAAAAGGGCGCTCGTTTTTTGTCTCTTCACTTATTTCAGTTTTTTTATTTAAACTAAATCGCGCTCCGGGACCCGACTTCTTAAGGATTGGTATTGCCATTTTTCGATCATCAAAAACAATGGGCTCTATAGGTAATTGTTTAAACCAGTCATCTTTATACCCTTCATTAATCTCTTGTATTCCTTTATCAAAAGCCTCTTCACCATTAAATAAAATATTAAAGTATGAAGTAAATGCATGATAATTTCTACTCGTAATTGTATCTTTTTTTGCGCTACAAGCAGCTAATACTGCAAAAAGAACGAGATAGAGAACTGTTTTTTTAATATATTCCATAAATTAAGAAACTCTTATCTAAAACTAATTTCATTTGAAAATAGTATAAGTCAGTGTGTAAAAATAACAATAAAATAAGGATAGCCTAAAATGAACTTATAAAATCTCTTTTTCTTTTACGCTCAAGAAAAAAAATAAGGTAGTTTATAAGCGGAGCTTCTGGCTAAAGTTCTTATTCAATAGTAATTTTATGCTCACTAAATGGAAAAGTAAAGCTCTAGTTCTTTTAAAGTTGCTGCAGATGTTGAAATATCCTTAACTACAATTCCTTTGTCTAAGACAACGATGCGCTCACAAACCTCAGTTACATGTGTTAAGTCGTGGCTAGAAATTAAGACCGTAATATTGCTATTAGCTGTCAGATTTTTGATGACTTGCTTTAACCGAATCTGGGTAGTTGGATCTAAATTCGCAAAAGGTTCGTCTAAAATTACCACTTCCGGGTTGCCCATAAGTGCGGCAACAATTCCAGCTTTTTTCTGATTTCCTTTGCTTAAGTCTCTTAGATATTTTTTCTTCCCAATAATTTCATCATTGAAAAAATCTTCAAACTCCCCAATAAATGCAGTTACTTCTGCAACATTCATTCCTCTTAAATCTCCAACAAATTGAAAATACTCTTCTGCAGTTAAATACCCTATTAAAAAAGATTCGTCAATAAAAGATCCTGTAAAATTTTTCCAGGCCTCACTTTTACTTACCACAATATTATTGCTAGTAACACCTCCTGTTGTTGGCCTTATTAAGTCCAAAAGAATGTTGAATAACGTTGTTTTACCTGCCCCATTATTTCCAACCAACCCAAAGCTTTGACCTGTAGGAATTTCTATGGACGCAATATTTAAAACTTCTGTTTTTCCGTATTTTTTTGTAATGGTATCTATTGTAATCATGCTGTGTTTTTTATTTTAATTATGCTTCTTTTCCAAAAGCGTTGATCATCACGTACTTATCCTTGATGTATTTTTTTTCGATGAAATTCATTGCATATTTTTTAAATAGCAAACTGATAATTCCTACAGATGCAACCACTATAAAACCGGAATTATACCCTACAAACTTGTTGAAAACCCAAAACAATAACATGGGCAATAACATGAGTGGTATGATGATTAGAAACTGCGTAGCACTAGTGCCCTGTGTATTTCCAAAACCACTTTTATTTAAATCAATTTTCTTTCTATTAAAAGAACCCGCATACAGTAAAAAGAGTGAGTTAAAGCCAATATTAAAGATGGCTCCTGCAGTGATCATTAAAAAAATATTGTACCCAAAATACAAATACGGAAAACTTAACAGATATAAAATTGAAGTCATTACCACCATCAAAATCCATTTAGAATCCAAGAATTTCCGATACTTAAAACTCTGACTCATCAACATCTTATAATGAGCACTGTCCCAGGCAGGGATAAACTGACCGTAATTTAAAGTAAAGCCTCCGGTAATAAATAAAGCTGCAAACATTAGCATTGCAGGCATGTCTTTGTATGTTTCTTGTGTGAAAAAAAACAAGCCATATAACAAAAACAAAAACGACATTAAAAAAACTGTTTTTGTCCTCTTATTCCTCCAAATTAAGCGGATGTCATTTTTTATAAAAGGAGCAACATCTCCAAGTCTATTGGCAAAAGATAAGTCTACAGACGTTGCTTCTTTTACTTTTTGAGAGACCGCTTCATCTAAATAGACCAGCCTTTTTAACTGTTTATAATTCAAACTATATAAGACGCCTGCAATCACGAAACCAAGTAAAGAGTACATAGGGTTTGCATACACCGCGTCAAAAACTTGCCCACCAAAGCCAGTAATATTAAAAATACCAAATTTTTGCAAGCCTATGGTTGCTAAAAGCAAAGAGACAATACTCCCTAAAGCACTGGTACTTTTATTAATTAGAAAATTTAAAAAATTTACAGACTGTGTCATTAAAATAATTGCAAGCAACCAACCTAAAACGCCGCTTGCGTCATACCCCTCGATTATCAAAACAACAGCAAAGGGTATGTAAAAAAATAAACTAACAATATTAAAAAAAGAAATTGCTGACTTTCCTAAAACATAGTGTACCAAAGTACTTCGCTTTATCGGAAGTATAAGTAAAGGCTTTATATTCATTACGGGCAGCGTCTGCATCAGGTATCTAAAAACCAACTCTCCTAAAACCACATACAAGAGATAAGAATTCACTAATTGTAGCGGGTCTAATGCTGGATATACTTTTTTTAAAATATAATATCCTCCAACACCGATTCCTAAAAAGAGAACCATAAAATAAAGCATAAAAATTCCCATTATTATTTTTAATGCAATTCCTTTTTGCCAATGTGAGGAGCGGAAAAACTGTTTCCATTCTAATTTTAAAAAGTGTGAAATCATATCGTAATTGGTTCGCTTAGTTTGTAATTAGTAGCTTAAAAACAGGTTTTGTTACAAAACCTGTGCAAGTTTATATTCTGGATAGGTCTCTATGAGCAATTCTTCTGCTTTTTGGGGAATGATATAATTTGAAACATAAAAAAGAATACAAAGCAGTGTTAAAACAATAGAGATTACTAAAACCCAATACATATGTAAAGCACTAAAATTAAAGTTTGTTAAATGAATAATATTAAACAAATTCATAAAAGTGAAACCTGTGTAACCATTCTTTGTATCTCCAATCATAGATTCTAAGAGAAAAATTTTATCTTTTTCAACTACTTTTACTTTATGTTGTTTTCTGGTTTTATACACGATTCTCATTTCTAGAGTAATTAGAATTAACAATATTGCTAGAAATATATACTCAGAAAATTGTATTTGCAATAGCATAAAAAAGGTGAAAAATATACTGACTGTAACTACAATTTTAGGAATGCTAAACCACTCTTTTGCAAAACGTAAAATAATTTTCCAATACCGTTTATTCATTTGTTTTTGTTTGGCATCTATAACATCCATAAAACCAAAAATACCGAATTTTTTAAAAGATTTATCACGTGCTTCTTCAAAGGATAAGTTTGGTGTTTCTTGCCAAATACTTTCTATATCATTTGCTAAATGATCTACGAGCTCTGATTGTACATCATAAAAATAAACATAATGTTTACGGGTAAATGTATAAAGATGATCTATTTGAGATGCTATAAGTTTCATCAATAAAAAAATTAAATAAGTTTATATTCTGGATACATTTCTTCTAATAATTGTTGTGCTTTTTTAGGAACTACTACCAAAGTGATATAGCCTAAAAGCACTACTAGCGTAATTAAAAAAGCAGATAGAAACTTCCTAAACTCTCCCATTAACAAAAAGTCACCACTCGTTCTAAAAGGAAAATCAAACACATAAAAAATTAGTAATGCTGTATTTCCTAATCCATTAATAGAAATAATGTCTTCAAACATCCATTTTTTACCTGATTCTATATATTTTTTCTTCAATTTTCTTGAGTTTATAAAAATACCGACTAGTTGAGCACCAATTATTATAAAGAAAATAATAATATAAATTATATATGAAGATTCGACATCTTGTAATTTATAAAAGCCAAGAATAAGAGCTAAAGTCAATACTATTTTCGGTAAACGAAACCACTCTTTTACAAACCTTAAAATTATTTTAAAATACTTCTTTGTCATTTGAGATTGTTTCTTTTCAACCACATCCATAAAACCAAAAATACCGAATTTTTTAAAAGATTTATCACGTGCTTCTTCAAAGGATAAGTTTGGTGTTTCTTGCCAAATACTTTCTATATCATTTGCTAAATGGTCTACCAATTCTGTTTGCACATCATAATGTTCTACAAAATGTTTTCTTGTGAATTTATAAAGTTCTTGTATTTGTATATTTGTTAACTTCATCTTACTCCAAACTAAATTTAGGATTCACCAAATGTTGCATTGTTCTTAAGAACTCTTGCATTTCTTCTAACTTATTGGCGGTTTCTTTGGTTCCAATTTCTGTAAGTTTATAATACTTTCGTAATCGATTTCCAACTTTTGCAACCTCTACATCTAGCAAGCCATCTGCTTCTAATTTGTGCAAGGCTGGGTACAATGCGCCTTCTGTAATGTGCAACTCGCCCTTGGTTAACTCTTTTACTTTTTGCGTAATTTCATAACCGTACATTTTATCATTACTCTCTAATAACCGTAAAATAATGGTTTGTAAAGAACCTTTGTATAATTTCTGATTTCCCATTTTTAGTCTGTAATCGTTAATTTATGCACTTATAATACTTTGTCGCAGTGCTAAAATCAACAAGATCAAATATACATCATTTTAAAATGCATAGAATTCTTATGTATAGAAAATCTTTAAAAAATGCTTTGGTTAAGTTTTCTTTAATTGTTTAGCGGGTGTCTGTATCTTTGGTAGCCTTGCAAACATAATTTTTTTGAATCGCTCTACTTGTATATTCAGATTCTTTGAAAAAGTTAAAAAGTTTAAAAACAGTTAAAATATACGTCAAAATAATTAGCTTTGTTTTTATAAAATCATCTCCAATGGATATAAAATTTCTTATTCCTGTCTTATTAGTAAGCACACTTCTTGTTTCTTGCAAAGAGGAAAACAATCAAAACAACAAAAACTTGAAATACCCAGAAACGCCTAAAAAACCAATTATAGATACACTTTTTGGAACTGCAGTTACAGACAATTATAGATGGTTAGAAGATGATCGCAGCAAAGAAACGGAAGCTTGGGTGCAAGCAGAAAATAAAATAACTTTCAATTATTTAAGTAAAATTCCTTACCGCGATCAATTAAAAGAGCGTTTGACCCAATTATGGAATTATGAAAAAGTAGGAACCCCCTACAAAGAAGGAGAATATACCTATTTTTCTAAGAATGATGGCTTGCAAAATCAGTCTGTGGTCTATCGGAAAAAGGAAGAAAGCGGCACTGAAGAAGTCTTCTTAGACCCCAACATGTTTTCTAAAGACGCCACCACATCTCTAGGATCTTTAAGTTTTTCTAAAGACGGTAAAACGGCAGCGTATTCAATTTCTGAAGGAGGTTCTGATTGGCGTAAAATAATTGTACTAGATGCGGTCAATAAAATAATAAAAGAAGATACTTTAAAAGATGTAAAATTCTCTGGAATTTCTTGGTACAAAAACGAAGGTTTTTATTACGCTAGTTATGACAAGCCGAAGGGAAGTGAACTGTCTGCAAAAACAGATCAACACAAATTATATTACCACAAACTAGGAACTTCACAAAAAGAAGATACTATTATTTTTGGTGAAAAAAAAGCTGAAAAACACAGATATGTAAGTGGTTATTTAACGGAAGACCATCGCTATTTAGTGATCTCGGCAGCGACCTCTACTTCAGGAAACAAGTTATTTATTAAGGATTTATCTGATAAAAACAGCGTTTTAAAACCAATTATAGCAACAGTAGAGAGCGATACTGGTGTTATAGACAACAGAGGTAGTACATTGTACTTACAAACAAATTTAAATGCCCCCAACCAAAAAATTGTAACGGTAGATGCCGCAAACCCTACCCCAGAAAATTGGGTGGATTTTATTCCTGAAACAAAAAATGTTCTACAGCCAACCACGGGTGCTGGTTATTTCTTTGCAGAATATATGGTAGATGCAGTTTCTAAAGTTTTACAATACAATTTTGAAGGTACCTTTATTCGAGAAATAAAGTTACCAGGTATAGGATCCTCTGCTGGTTTTGGAGGAAAGAAAGATGCCAAAAAATTGTACTTTTCATTTACAAATTACAATACACCAAGTTCGCTTTACCTATTCAATCCAAAAGAAGGAACCTACAGTCCCTATTGGAAACCTGTTGTTGATTTTAATTCTGATGGATATACAAGTTCACAGATTTTTTACACCTCAAAAGATGGAACCAAAATCCCGATGCTTATTTCACACAAAAAAGGGCTTGATTTAAATGGGAAAAACCCAACAATACTATACGGTTATGGTGGCTTCAATATTAGCCTAACGCCTTCTTTTAGCCTTGCCAATGCAGTTTGGATGGAACAAGGTGGTGTATATGCTGTTCCCAATTTAAGAGGTGGTGGCGAATATGGAAAAAAATGGCATGATGCAGGAACACAAATGAAAAAACAAAACGTTTTTGATGATTTTATCGCTGCAGCGGAATATTTAATTCAAGAAAAATATACTTCATCAGACTATTTGGCAATTCGTGGTGGTTCTAATGGTGGTCTTCTTGTGGGCGCAACTATGACGCAAAGACCCCATTTAATGCGGGTTGCTTTGCCAGCTGTTGGTGTTTTAGACATGTTGCGCTATCATACATTTACGGCAGGCGCAGGTTGGGCGTATGATTACGGAACTGCAGATGACAGCAAAGAAATGTTTGATTATTTAAAAGGATATTCGCCAGTACACAATGTAAAAAAAGGTATAAACTATCCTGCAACTTTAGTTACTACCGGAGATCATGATGATAGAGTTGTGCCAGCCCATAGTTTTAAATTTGCGGCAGAATTGCAAGAAAAACAAGCAGGAGAAGGCCCTGTTTTAATTAGAATAGAAACCAATGCTGGGCATGGTGCAGGAACACCTGTTGCCAAAACCATAGAACAGTATGCAGATATTTTCGGATTTACCTTATTTAATATGGGTTTTAAAGAATTGCC
>Ga0209710_1000215_pt1 | contig 64055 bp, 56 predicted proteins | sample ArcticOcean_MG_C_5_FD_187436 | JGI IMG/M metagenome (GOLD analysis project Ga0209710, IMG submission 187436) | Marine microbial communities from western Arctic Ocean - ArcticOcean_MG_CB4_138 (SPAdes) (version 2) | ecosystem: Environmental > Aquatic > Marine > Oceanic | place: Arctic Ocean...
AAACCTGTATAAGAAATGAAGTCAGTGTCAGTGAATGAGCCTTTCATTATTTGACCGAAATATATTATAAAGTTAAATGATGTTCCCCCGGCCCCTTTTTTAGTTATAAGCTGAAGGTTCTATATTAGAGGGGGCAGTCTGACGTTAATAATGGGTAAAAACTGATTATTTTCATTCATTTAGAATAAAATTGATGTTATAGTTTTTTTGGGTGACATGATTTATAAAGCTTAAGAAGGTTGTTTTATTTTCTATCGCCTTTTTAAAGTTAATTTTTATATATAGAATTTAAATATTTCAAGTGGAGAATTAGACATGGTTGAAGTAAACGAGTAAGTTAAGGCGTCAGAAGAAGTTGAAGAATTAATTTCATTAACTTCGCTAGAAGCGGCTAATAAGACCTCTAAGACCTATATGTATGCAGCAATGGGTGTTGGTCTTATTCCAGTACCATTAGTAGATTTTGCAGCTATTTCTCTTATTCAGCTGAAGATGGTTCATAGCTTAGCTAAGCACTACGACATTCCCTTTTCTAAAGATGTCGGCAAAGCAGTTATTTCATCGTTAGTTGGTGGTGTTTTACCCGCACCAGTGGGAATGGGGTTTGCAAGTTTAACTAAGGCAATACCAGTGGTTGGCCCCTTAATAGGTGCAGCTAGCGTACCCTTATTTGCTGGTGCTTCAACTTATGCCTTGTCTCGTGTATTCATTCAGCATTTTGAAGCGGGTGGAACATTTTTAAGTTTCGACCCAGAAGCTGTACGTGATTATTTCTTTGAGCAGTACCAAAAAGGTAAATCTGTTTTTAAAGATATGAAAAAATCTAAGAATACTGTTGAGTAGATTTGAATTTAAAAGTGGAGACCTCTCCACTTTTTTAATAAATGAGAAGAGGTAGCATCTATGTTAAGTGTGTCACTAAAAGTGAACTTTTCTCTTTAATGCTCGAATGAAAAGAAAAGCCTAAATACGTTTAATTCAGTAAAAACTCTCTAAAATCCAAAAATTAGTTTTATTAACTCTAGGTTGTATGTGCACAAGCGCTGCCTACTAGGATCTTTATTCATCAGGATAATCTTATGCAAAAATTAAAGTCCTTTATATTGATATTACTTTTGTTGGCAAGTGTATCAGTCAGCTATAGTGCTTCCACTGACACTGACTATGTTAATTCCGTTTCACCAAAGCTGTATCAAGATTTAGAAATAATCCAACAATGTGAAAAAAATAAAATAACAATAATTGAATGTAAAAAAAAGCTCAGTAACGATAAAGAAAAACAGCAAATTGTCACCAAGCAAAAAGTCCCCGCTACCACTGAAATTATAGAGCCACCAAAAAATCAAAAATGGTGGCTTAAAAGTGTTTACGATAAAAATAAGCCTGAGAAAAATTGGCAAAATGCTGTGGATGGATCTCTTTCATTGTCGGACATGAGTGGCAACGAGGCTGGTACTAATAATAGCCTAATTTTAAATTATATGAATCGGTATAATACGATAACAACCCAATTGAGTTATAACTATGCTAAATATGATTACACCGATTATAATGATTCTAATGGTGAAATCTCGAATATCTATAGCCTAAATAACGCTATGAATTTGTCGAGTAGATTTGATTTAAATGAAAAATGGTTTTTTCAATTAGGATATGACACCGGTCAAGATACTGACATTCCATTAGAATTCCGTGACTTTACTTACTTGGGTGTTGGCGCTTTTCTTTTAAGTTCTGAAACACTGGTCTTAACCGGTGCTGCTGGAATAGGAAGACTTGAGGAGCGCTTTTCTGCTTTTTATGAAGACGCTACGGGAATGAGCGAATATGACTATAATGAGTACTTTCTAACTGAAAAACTAACTTGGAATGTCACTAAAAAGTTAACCGTTACACAGAACTTGAGTGTATCTACTGGTACGAAAAAAATGCCTATATTTGGTGATTCAGGGCTATCTAAATGTATCGATACATTACCTAACGCCTCTAGCTACTGTGTTACAGGGCATGATAACCTCGATCACTTTGATACTTCACTAGAGATGAAGTACCAACTTAATGAGTATTTCAATTTATCCTATACCTATACATATACTAAAGACCCGCAGCCTATTTTAGATGACGCTTCCACCAATACTGTTAATATGTTGTCGGTGAGCTTTAATTACCAATAAAATTTACCAGTTAAATGATATGAGCTAATCAATAGAATAATATAGTGGTTAGATATTTTTCTAGCCTTATTGAAATCCAAGGAATACTAAACTTTTTGTTTTATAAATACTTACAAATATAAGGATTAATAATGATCTGGTTAATTATAATATATTCGATAGCGTGTTTAGGAATGGCTTTCGCGGGAAGGAAAACGAAATTTGGGTTTTTCGGGTTCTTTATCATTTCATTTATAAGCACTCCAATTATATCTGGATTTTTCTTATTATCATGTCAGCCCAGAGCGCTTAAAAAACAGTAAACCAGTATTCATTTTTTGGATTATAAAATACATGAGGACGCTACAACAGCGGTTGATTTAGTATGACAGTATTAACACTACTAAACCGTAAGGAAAATATTAACCTAAAAAAGCTTACAATATTAGGCTGTATGTCTGGATTGGCAAATGCAGGGTTAATTTCTATAATTAACATATCTTCTGGCCTAGTATCTGATTCTAGCAAAGACAATAACTTATTGTATTACTCTGCTTTATTTTTAATTACTATTTGCATTTATGGGTTAACACAAAAAGAGCTCATGATTCGGGCTACCCATAGCGTAGAGGATGCAATAGATGAAATTCGAATAAATCTGGTGGAGAAAATTCTACATTGTGATCTTTCTACAATCGATAGGATTGGGCGTGAGAGAATATTCACTACTGTCAGTAAGGAGTTACAGACAATATCACAATCTGCTCAATTATTCGTAATTGCAGGTCAAGCCTCTATTTTAATCCTATTCACTTCTATATATATTGCGTGGTTGTCTTTTACTTCTTTTTTAGTAATCGTTGGATGTATATTTTTCGGTGCAAGTGTACATTTATATATAACAAAAAAAGGAATTGATTTGAATATGGCGAGGGAATTTAAACGTGAGAATGATGTAATATTGCGTTTGAATGACTTACTTGATGGATTTAAAGAAGTGAAATTAAGTAGGGTAAGAGCTGGTGAATTAGAAAGTGAATTCAGAGCTGCCTCTGCAGCTGTAAAAAAAGCCAAAAAAAATACCCATACGATGCTCTCAAAAGATTTCATTGTAGGAATTCTCACATTTTACGGAGCCATAGGGGCACTAATTTTTTTAGTGCCACTCATTTCACATGCCTATACAGAGGTTGTAACAAAGGTAGCTACAGCAACAATATTCCTAATCGGACCTATTAGTAGTATTGTCGGTGGCATTTCATTATACACTCATGCTAATGCAGCTGCACAGAACGTAACGGACTTAGAGCATGATCTGAATCTATCGAGTGGTGAAATATTCTCTGATAAAATATTAGAAGAGTTTGAAATGATTGAACTCAAAGACTTGTATTACCGATATGAGGAACTGGATGATGATAGGACGTTTGAAATAGGCCCTATCAATATGAGTGTGAAGTCTGGGCAAACAATATTTATTACAGGTGGCAATGGCAGTGGAAAAACCACATTTATACGTTTGTTAACAGGTTTATACTATGCGGATAAGGGGGGGATTTATGTCGATGGTAAAAAACTATATAAAAATAAAATTGATGCCTACCGAAACCTATTTACCAGTGTTTTTTCAGACTTCCACTTGTTTCAGCAATTGTATGGTACTGCCGATGATCAAATTTATAAAGCAGATGAATGGTTAGCTAATTTAGAAATGACGCATAAAGTCAAAGTGGAAGATAAGAAATTTAGTACAGTTGATCTTTCAGGGGGGCAACGTAAAAGATTGGCACTATTAAGTTGCGTTTTAGAAAATAGGCCGATCTATATTTTTGATGAATGGGCTGCTGATCAAGACCCTTATTTTAGGAAAAAATTCTATGAGGAAATTCTTCCCTCATTGAAACAAAAAAATGAAACTGTTATAGCAATAACTCATGATGATAAATACTTCCATATGGCTGATTTAAGATTTGAGATGTCTGACGGACAACTGAAACAAATTTTAACTTCTGTGAAGAAAGGTTAGGTATCATATATGAATATTAATCTTCCCGACGCACTTCTTCTTTACATCATCATTGGATTTATCGCTTTAATTGTAGGGCTATATTTAGCGCTCAATATTTCAAAGAAATATTCATCAAATGTAATAAAAAAGATTCGTAACAGTCGATTTAAAATTTTATTAACTTTCTTAATACTTCTTTTAGTTGCTGTGTTGAGCATGAAGGTTGTTCTTATTCCCATACTTCCTGGATACGTGGGGGTATATTGGAAGCGTTTTGGAGGTACGGTATTAGGCGCTCCATTTAATGAGGGCTCAGTTATAGTGGCTCCTTGGAATAAACTAATTCTTTACAATAGGCGTTTCCAAATCAAAAAAGTTCAGGCCTTAGCAGTTAGTTCTGAAGGTTTAAAAGTGACATTAAATATAGACATACGTTATGCTATAAATGTACCTAAAGCGCCTTTGTTGCATAAACTGGTTGGTGAGGAATATCCAAAAGTAATGCTAGTTCCCGAAGTTGAATCAGCAGCAAGATTAATCGTATCATCCTACACGGCTGAACAGGTTTATAGTACTGATCGAACTATAATACAGAATAAAATTTTTAGTCGTGTAACCGAAGATATGTTGCTAAAGCATGAATACGAAGACCGTGACTTTAAGTTAATGCCTGCTCCTACTCTTATTCGTCTCGAAGATATACTTATAAGTGATGTAATTTTGCCTAAAAAAATAGACGAAGCTATAGAAAATAAGGTTAAACAATACTATTTGGATCAAGAGTTCGTCATCAAGTTAAAAGTAGCTAAAAAAGAAGCGTTGCGAAAGCATATTGAGGCTGAAGGTATAGCTGATTTCCAGTCAACAGTTGTTGGTGGAATTTCAGAAACCTACTTGAAGTGGCGTGGTATAGAAGCAACTTTAGAGCTAGCAAAGTCAAACAATGCGAAGGTCGTTGTCATCGGTGGGGGTAAAAATGGTTTGCCCCTAATTCTTAATACTGAAAGCACTCCTGACATGGGTCATTTAGAATTAAGCCATGAAGAAAAATATAAAAAACAAGAAAACCTCAATGAGGAAGATTCTAGGAAACTCGAACCCTTAAAAAAATAAACAATGGTTTTGAAAATAAAACAATAAATTTTGTTTCCTTTGACTGTGTTAAATATGACGGGATATAAAAGCTCGAATTTAAAAAATCAATTTTTTAAGTTTAGCAAGCCGGTAATTTTGGTGATGTAGGCATCATATATGTCACTCTATATTGTGCCGCCTAAATGGAGAAAGTGTACTTCCGTATTAGATCATTTTTTTATCGTTATTAACGTTAATACTGTTTTATCATCAAAATCATAATGACCACTAAAGCACATGCCTGAAACAAGACTTTGGTTTAAGTCTTGTTTCAAGATTAATTGGAACATTTTTTGATCATGAGAGATACTGGTAATTGCTGCTGCCTTGAAATCAAAATAATATCCTACATCTGGATAGAGCGATTTAAACAAACTTTCCTTTGCTGAAAAAACTAATGTAAATGCTTTGTCAAATCCCAGAAGGCTTTTTTTTATAATTTTTTCTTCTTGAGTTCGAATAACGCCGGACTTAATTTCTTCAATAATTTCATGGCTAAGCCAGTATTCAAGGTCAATTCCAAGTTGATGGTAATTTTTCTTGTACGCAGCTACGCAAATTGCAGAGTCATGTGTATGCGTAATTGAGGCTGAAATATTTTCAGGCCAAATAGGGCATCTATCCTGACCAACGGCAATAGTCTGTTCGTGAATACCCTTTGTCCTCAATGCTAAATTCGCGCTATGTCTGCCAGCAAGGAACTCTGCCTGTCTTTTTTCTACTGAATTAGTAAGGGAATTTGGAAAGTGGATGCTTAAAAAATCAAATAATCGACGTTGATAATGCGATTGATCGTAATTGCATTGTATTATGGTTAATTTTTCCAGGCCCTTTAATTTAATTAGTTGAATTTTTTTTATAAACATTTTTGAAGGTAAGGTAAATACTTGAACTGAATCTTGGAATAGGTTCGAATTTTTATTGAGTTTTATAGATTTTTAAACGTTAGTACGTTAAATATGATAAATACGATGCCTTTCTGGAGAATCCATATGAAACAAGCAATACAAATCAAAGTTATTTACTTAGCTGTAAAGTTCACACTTAAATATATATGAAGTGGAGTTTTCTTTCAAATATTTATACTTAGATCCCTAAACTGATTTTTAGGAGATTAAGATTTCAAAACGATTAAGTTGAATGTCCGCCTGTGAGCTATTCATTATTTTTGTTGCTAGGTAGGTAAATCGGGCTGTAGTTTATTAAAGCGTAAGCACAGCAAAGCGCTTGTGGTCAGTAGCCCAATAGCAAGGCCCCACCAAAGGCCAGCGCCTTGTAAATCAAAGCGAAAAGCCAGTAGTGAGCCCCCCCCAATACCAAGCACCCAATAGCCAAACCCTGCGATCCAAAGTGGTGCGATCATATCTTTGAATGCGCGCAGAGCACGTGCAGCAATGGCTTGCAGACCATCAAATACTTGGAAGATTGCTGCAATCATTAGAAACTGAGCAGCAAGTACTGATACGGCTTCAAACCCAACGTCATTGGGTGAAATAAACATACGGATGATTTGGTCCGAAAAGCCTAGAGGGACAATGACCAATATCGACAACAAAACGACGCCCAATGTCATACCCAAATTTCCGGCTCGACGAGCGGCGGCTATTTCGCCTTTACCGACTGCTTGAGCCACTCGGATCATGGTGGCTTCAGCTAATCCAAACGCTATTACAAAGGGTATGCCGACCCAAGACATGACGACTTCGTAAGCGGCTAGAGTCTTAGCGCCAATGACGCCCGAAAGTATCGCAACTGCGATAAACATGCCGGCTTCCATGAAGGTCAAACCTGCAACAGGAATGCCGAGTCTGACTATTTCTCGGGTAATAGTTCGGTCAAAATACCATTTGCCCTGAAATAGACCATAGCCACGCAATTCACTATGGCAATAAATATAAATGACCAGACTAAAGAACATAAGCCAAGTGACGATTGCCGTCGCTAATCCTGCGCCAAATAAGCCCATACTTGGAAGCCCAAAACCACCATGTACTAGCCAAATAGTTAGCAGATAATTTAAGAATACGGCTGAAACAGAAATAACCATGACAGCTGCTGGTTTCGATAATGCGGATATAAAGTTGCGAAATACAGCAAACCAAAGAACGGGTAAGGCCATGCTACTAAGCCCATGCAAATAGGGCGTTGCAAGAGCGATAACGATTGGATCTTGCCCGGTTACTTTCAGAAGCAAGTCTAGATTCCAGATTAGAATCATCGATGGAATGCCCAAAAATGTTGATACAATAAATCCTTGCCGTACAGTTTGCCCCAGTCCAGACTTATCCCCTGCGCCATCTGCATGAGCGGCGAGTACACCAATGACAGATAGAAATCCCATTAGGATGACGAGTATTTCGAAGGATAAATCACCTGCGATACCAACGGCAGCGAGTTCATGATATCCAAGCTTTCCAACGATAATTTTTGTCGTAATGAACATTGCGTATTCAGCTAGATAGGCGGCAGCTAGCGGAAATGCAATGATAAGAAAGTACCAGATTTCAGATTTAAGTTTAATGTTTGATCCAGCCGTTGAATAGATAATTAAAAAGGCAATAGTCTACAGCAGTTGAGGAATAACAATATATGTGTGTTTTTGATTCAACTAGCGTTTAATTATCACTCAACTTAAATGCCTGTGATTGAGTGCAACGGCTTGAGCGTTATATTCAAAATAAAATTGTGTTGTGTTTATGAGTTCGATGGCTAAATGTTTTAGCTGAACGTCTCAAAACCAATACATATTTATATTTTGAAATAATTTAGTGAGTATCAAATGAATTTATAATCTAAATTTTAAATAATGGCCTCAAATAAAACATAGTAATATCCGGTCTAGTTTAAGTGTTATCCGTTGCAGTGGAGGTTAAGTAAATGATTTGATCCAATGTGGTTTTGAAATGGTGAGAAGATGTCGCCACTAGTCGTTAGTTTGGTATTGCTGGCTGCTCTGTTACATGCCGCCTGGAACGCGATGGCCAAATCTGGCGGGACACCAGCGCTTAGTATTGCCTCTTATCAATTGGTGAGCGCATTGTTGTCCTTGCCGTTTCTTTTTTTCGTACCGTTACCGTTAATCGAGAGCTGGCCGATGATTTTGGTCTCGGTTATTGGCCATAATTTTTACTATTACACTTTGTCCCGATCATATCGAGCTGGTGATTTATCGCAGATGTATCCTCTGTTTCGCGGCTTGGCTCCAGTTTTAGTGGCTATTGGCGCTATGTTCTTTGCGCAAGAGTGGTTGTCTATTGGTTCGATGTTGGGTATCGGATTAATTAGCCTTGGTTTGGTTAGCATTACATTACTAGGTGGTAAGTTTGGTCAGATATCGCCAGATGCTTTGCGATGGGGGTTGGCAACATCTATTTTTATTGCCGCTTACACGGTGACTGATGGACTAGGCGTCCGTGCCTCTGGAAATAGCTTGAGTTACATTCTATGGCTATTTTTACTGGAATCGGTGCCGATCAGTATAGTATTGCTTTTAACCAATAGAAAACCGTGGTTTGCTTATCTTAGAAATAAAACTGGAAAAATTGTGATCGGTGGCATAGCTTCTTCGGCAGCTTATGGACTGGTGATCTTTGCAATGAGTTTGGGTTCAATGGCGATGGTCTCATCATTACGCGAAACGAGCGTTATTTTCGCCGCCCTGATTGGAACATTATTGTTCAAAGAGTCGTTTGGACGGCAACGTATTATTGCAGCCTCATTGGTGTGTGCGGGTATTATCTTGATTCGTTGGTTAGGCTGAGATGCTATAATATTTAAAACCATTACCAATATTTTAGGTTAAATAACTTATTACTAACAATAAACCCTAGAAAAATTATGCTGACTGATTCTTTCCCTACCGCTGACCTTAGCCATAAGCCAACACCACTTGAACGACTGAATAACCTAAGTGCTGATTATCAGACGAATATCTGGGTGAAACGAGACGACTGTACTGGCCTCGCGTTTGGGGGTAATAAAAGTCGTCAGCTAGAATATTACGTGGGTCACGCCATGTCGTTGGGTGCAGATACTCTACTAACTACAGGTGCCGTTCAGTCAAACCATGTGCGTATGACGGTTGCAGCTGCCCGCAAAATGGGCCTAGATGTCGAAGTTCAACTTGAGCACCGGGTTGATCGAGATCAAATAGAATATAAAAAATCAGGCAACCCATTTCTGGTCAAACTGATGGGAGCAAAGGTGCATTATTACTCTGTTGGTGAGGATGAGAATGGGGCTGATCAAGCAATGGTTGATAGAGCAGAGGTGTTAAAAAAAGTGGGTAAAAAGCCTTTTGTCATTCCGCTATCAAATGTAAAAGCCCCCTATGGGGCGCTCGGTTATGTTGAGGCAGCGGAAGAAACACTCCAGCAACTGAACATGATGAATATGACTCCCTCTCGATTTATATTGCCCACTGGCAGTGCATCGACTCATGCAGGATTTTTGTTAGGATTGCGGGCATTGGGATGCAATATTCCTGTTAATGGAATCTGCGTAAGGCGCGACGCTGTTAGTCAGCAAACGCGTGTTTTTAGCAAAATGCAATCTGTGATTGAATTAATGGCGCTCGATGTTGACATTGATATTAAACAAGTTATTTGTGACGATCGCTTTCTGGCTCCAGGTTATGGTCAGTTGAATGAAGCAACAGAAAAAGCTATAAAAAAGTTGGCTGAAAGAGAGGGGCTTTTACTAGACCCTACTTATTCTGGGAAAGCCTTTGCCGCTTTGATTGATTTGCTTGAGAGCAATTGTCCAGGGCTGGACCAGCATATTGTTTTTTTGCATACAGGTGGGACTCCTTCATTGTTTGCTTATCCTGAGCTGGTTGATAAAGAGGGGTCCTCAAATTAATGGAATATCTAGAATTGGATATCGACACGATTTCACATGTGGTGAGTATATCGGTGGCACCAGTTTTTTTATTGGCTGGCATATCGGGACTTTTGATGGTGTTGACAAATCGACTGGGGCGTACAATTGATCGATCAAGATCATTGCATAAGACATTAACAGATCAAACTCAACCTCAATTTAAAGTGGCAATAGAAAAAGAAATGGCAAGCTTGGTTAAACGGGGACGGTTTATTAATCTTGCTATCAATCTCGCCGCAGTCAGTGCACTAATGGTTTGTTTAGTAATCATTACGCTGTTTGTTGGTGGGTTGTCGACTTATAACGTGGCATTGGCAGTAGCGAGCTTATTTATCTTTTGTATGACCTTATTGAGCGCGTCGTTTTCATGTTTTTTGGTTGAAGTTTTTATCGCAACAAGAACATTGCGCTCGACATTAAATAGTATAGAGCGATTCAGAGAGTAGTTAAGATAATTGACATTATTTTTTAGTTTTAAAAAAGTGTAGAATTTTCTGAAAAGTTGAGATGCTTTCAAGATCAGATTGATCAATATAGCTTTGGATAAGATCAAGCTTAATCTTTTGTGTTTGGTTGTCTTTGTCTTTGGCTTTAAATAAATTGCTGGTGACCCTAGTGAAGTCATTCAAATGAGTGTTTTTCTTAGAGATCGGGGCACTTACTTTGGGAGTGCTGGGGTTAATAAGCGTGGTATCGTCGTCCATAGTCAAATTTAGCTAAAGCTAGGTAAGTTTTTAAGTGAGTTTAGATTAGTTTAATGCGACAAAGTAATCTTGTTAGACCTCACAGTATGGCTGCAAATATCATTATCAAATTCTCAATTTGTGGGCCAAGTCACGAGCAGAAGGTATGGGTCTCTTCCGATGACCTGATCAAAAAAGACGATTACAGCTATTGGCACTTATGCGCTAAAACACTGCTACTGGTTACCCATTCGACAAAACTATCAACCTGTCCATCTTCTGATAAATCCAAAACTCTATAACCACAAATTGAGCTGTCCATGGTGTGGGATATCCAAAAGTTTTCTTTGCCTGTAGGGTCTGCTGACTGACTGTGTTTGATCCGTGCGAAAGTTGACGGCGTAGTGTATTGAGCAAGGTCAGCATCGATAGCCTCAGCTGCTAGGTGGGTATGACCTGCAATAACCGCTTTTATTAAAGGCTGCTGTTTTAAGTAAGCTATGAATGGATCTTTGTTATCTAGTCTGCAGCCAAAAGAAGGGCAGCTATTAATGGTTGGATGATGCAAAGCAACCAAGACTGATGGGTTTATGGCTGTCTCTAGGTTTGTCTCAAGCTGTATTTGCTCTTTTTTAGACACGAAACCGTGATGTTCATCTTTGACGGTTGAATCAATAAATAAAATAGCCCAACCATTAAGTTCAACCATCGGTTGATATTTTATAGTCCCCCCTGTTAGATGTTGTTGCATCATTTTGGTGTCGTCATGGTTACCAGGCAAAACGTAGACGGGAACATCTATGGCACTCAAAATAGATTTTAAACGATGGTAAGACTTTTGGTTGGCGTTCTGCACTAAATCGCCACTTGCAATAATTAAAGATGGTCGGGGTGACAAGGCTATTATAGCTTTGATTACATGGCGTAACGATTCCCCTGTATCAACACCTTGAAGCGTGTCACCGTCAAATTCAGTGAGATGAATATCCGTTATCTGGGCAATGCGTAAAGGTTCTAGTTTCATTCAGCGTAATGTCCAGTTTGATTTAAGTGGTGTCTAAATAACATGCTAACGCGTATTTATTGATATTGAGGTTGAGAATAAGCATACCGTTAATTAGAATTGAGACTATGGTTGAAGTCAATTCTGATCTATTGTCCCATTGATAAAAGAAACTTGTTAATGCCAGCGTAGTCTACTAATCATTTCCCCTCAAGCAGGGAGTAGATTCTATAATGAACTGCAAATTAGGTTACCTTTCAAAGACAGTATTGATTTTTATAATAACAATTGTAATCGGTGGGTGTGCGTCCATCAAAACGCGTTACGAAAATCAATTACCAGTTAAGCCTGGAACTGAAATCATAATTAATTTGGTGGCCAAAATTCCATTCAACCAAGCGCGTGTTTATAGTCAGAAAGGTCAGGTCATATTAAGATCGGATGTTGATAAAAGTGATGTTTTTTGTAGTTTTTTGATGAATAGCCTTCAAACAAAAAATGGACATCAGTTAGCCATTGTGCCCGGTAAGTTTCGCGTTACTCGAGTTAAATTGTGGAATGATAATAACTACGGTATGAGCATTTTTTTGCCAAAAAAACGTTTTTATGACCCACCAAGTTATATTAATTACGAAACTGAATTGCGCTTAGATTCAGTCGACCAACCAGATGTAAGGTCTTTGATTTGCGTGAGGATCATTGATGACTATGGGGATTATTACCCTCAATTATCAGACTTTAAAAAAGCTCTAGGCTCATTAGTCAAATTTAATGATTAGTGTAGCTGTTCTGGAAAATGTTGAGGTGGTGAGCCATATGTTTTTACGTTTTAAAAGTTCAAGCTCTCTACTTTTACTGATGTCTTCCTAGCATGGAGTGTGAACCTAAAAAATTAGCCTTGTTGTGATATTACTGAGTAAACTATTTGGTTATTTAACGTTTAAACCGTCCGGTAAAATCAAATATATTTTCGAGCTCTTTAAGGCGAGAGCTGGTGTCTGACCATAAGGCTTTTTCTAGGGCAGCGATCAGCGACTCTATAATAAATAAAATCACAATACCTGAATCCCACCCTGAGGGTGCTTCGATTCGACTAGTAAAGTAATGTGTTGCATGACGGGTGATGGGTGATAACCATTGGTCGGTAAACAATACGATTTTTACATCACGCTCCTTTGCTAATTTAGCAAGCTCAAGCAAATCCGTCTCATAACGACGTATATCAAATATGATGAGCACATCAGCTGCGTTTACATTTAACAGGTGATGTGGCCATAAGCTGGATGATGAGGGCAGCATCTGGATATTTTTACGAATCACTTGCAGATGAGTTTGCAAATAATCAGCGAATGCATGGGTTATTCGTCCGCCAACAATATGAACATTTCTATTTTTTTCGCTTAACAAGCTGACCACTTGGTCAAATGACTGGTGATCGATTTGCTTGAGCGACTGACGTAAATTAGTTGTCACTGCAGTCGCAAACTGGCCCAGTATATGCTCCGCTGGGACACCACTTGCCCAATGATCATGCTTTTCCATCGGGTCCGATAGGGTTTGTTGCAGTTCATCTCGAAGTGCAGCCTGGAAATCAGAAAAACCTTTAAAGCCGAGTTTTTTAGCGGTGCGCATCACTGTTGGTGCAGAGACATTGGCAGACTTAGCTAGTTCTGTAATTGTAACTAACCCAGCCATTGGGTAGTTAGCAATCAGTACACTAACCAATGCCCTTTCTGCGGGCGTGAATTGATCAAACTGCTGCTTTATTTTTTCGGCTATGCTCACTCGTCCTCCTTTCGATTAGACGGTTTCATTATTATTATGTAATAAAATTGACAATGCCAGCCCTAGCTGTAATAATTTTTACAAAGAGGACGTTAATTTTCATTCCGTCCTCCTTTATTGCCTGTCAATAATAATAGTATATAGGACATTATGACCGAATTACCCGACACTTTGTTTTCTACCTTGCCAGCGCCCATCGTTGAAAACGCGTCGGGTAAGGGTGGTGTCGTTTTGATCTGTGAACATGCTGGCCAATTGTTGCCAGAGTCATTGGGTAGCCTTGGATTGGATACTGAGGCAATGTCTACCCATATTGCTTGGGATATTGGTGCCGCTGGTTTGGCCCGTGCTTTGTCTCAACAGTTAGATGCGCCAGTAATAATGCAACGTTACTCGCGTTTAGTGTTTGACTGTAATCGAGTTATAGAAGCACCAGATGCCATTGTTGAGGTGAGCGATGGTTTACCAATCCCAGCCAATCAGGGTCTCTCAACCGAAGACCGACTGTCGCGTTTCAATCAAATTTATGCCCCATTTAAGCAGGCTGTTAAACAAGTGATTGACGATTGCCTTCACCAGGGTACCCGTCCCGCAATAGTGTGCATCCATAGTTTTACACCTGTTTTTAAGGGCCAGCAGCGCAGTCTCGATCTTGGCGTTATCCATGATCCTACAGCCCCCGCCTTTGCTGGCTATATTTTAGAGCTAGGTCGTCAGGCCGGTCAATACAGAATAGAGCCAAACCAACCTTATGAAGCGCGAGATGGTGTTACTCATACATTGCAGATGCACGGGGTGCAACGAAAGTTGCCCAACGTTATGTTTGAAGTTCGCAATGATTTGGTCAGTGATACTCGAGGACAGGCGCAATGGGCAGTGCGACTTGAAAGGTTGATATCAGGTGCACTTAAGATTGAAGCAGGGAAAGCTTAATGTTGCGAATATTTAGTCAATACGTTCGATTCGTTGAATCTGTGAACTACAGAGTTGGACGTTTTGTTATGTATGGCATTTTTCTTATGGTGGGTATTTTGTTGTGGTCATCTATATCAAAAACTTTCTTCCTACCATCACTGTGGACGCTTGAAGCAGCACAATTTTCGATGGTGGCGTATTACATTCTGGGTGGTGCTTACTCACTTCAGCTGGGCTCGAATGTACGCATGGATTTATTTTATTCGAATTGGTCAGACAAAAAGAAAGCCTATGTTGATTCAGTGACCGTACTGTTTTTAATCTTCTTTCTCGGAACCCTACTTTATGGTGGTTTGGATAGTACAGAATATGCCTTTAAGTACAACGAACGCAGTAATACTGTCTGGCGGCCCTATATGTGGCCAATAAAGAGCATTATGTGCCTTGGCATTTTACTCATGCTATTACAGTCAACCTGTGAGCTTATTAAAGATATCGCGAAGATTCGTGGGGTATCGTTGTAATGTCCTATGAAATGATTGCGCTATTGATGTTTTCCTCGATGATGCTGATGATGTTCACGGGGCAACGCGTATTTGGTGCGATTGGTTGTGTCGCTGCCATTGCAGCAATCACCTTGTGGGGCACGGGTGGTTCAGACATTCCTTTTTCATCGGCCATGAAACTAATGAAATGGTATCCACTGTTGACTTTGCCGATGTTTATTTTTATGGGTTATATACTGTCTGAGTCAAAGATAGCAGATGACTTGTACAAAATGTTTCATGTCTGGATGGGCGGTATCCATGGTGGACTCGCCATTGGAACTATCGGCCTGATGGTTCTAGTGTCCGCCATGAACGGCTTGTCAGTGGCGGGCATGGCCATTGGTGCGACCATTGCGCTGCCCGAATTACTGCGCAGGGGATACGATAAACGCATGGTGACTGGTGTTGTCCAGGCGGGTTCGTCGTTGGGCATTCTAGTGCCACCTTCTGTAGTACTCGTGTTATACGCCATGATAGCGCGTCAACCAGTCGGTCAATTATGGCTGGCGGGTGTAGTGCCTGGCTTGATGATGGCGGCTCTTTTTGTTATTTATATTGTTGTCCGATGTCGTTTACAGCCGGAACTGGGACCGGTGTTGCCAAAAGAAGAGCGCAATGTTCCTATGGCTGAAAAGCTGCGCTTACTATCATCGGGTCTATTACCCTTGATGATATTTGCAGCAATGATGGTGCCTTTTGTTAAAGGTTGGACTAGCTTAGTTGAAAGCTCGGCTATCGGTGCGATGACCGCTTTTATGGTGGCAGTTTTGAAAGGCCGAATGACACGCCAAGTATTCGAAACTTCGGTCCGTCAAACACTGGCTATTTCCTGTATGTTCATGTGGATCATTTTGGCCGCACTTGGATTTGGTGCGGTATTCGATGGACTAGGTGCAGTAAAAGCCATCTCCCATTTATTTACCGATGAATTTGGTTTGAGCCCCTGGACCATTTTAATTTTAATGCAGCTCTCATTTCTTTTGATGGGTACATTCTTGGACGATACAGCAATGCTGGTCATTGTTGCCCCACTGTATGTGCCTTTAGTGGGTGTTTTGGGCTTTGATTTAATTTGGTATGGGGTTCTTTATACCATTACGACTCAAATTGCTTATATGACGCCACCATTTGGTTATAACCTATTTTTGATGCGCGCAATGGCGCCACCCGAAATATCATTGCAGGATATTTACCGTTCAATCATTCCTTTTGTTCTCATAATGGTAGTTGCTTTAGCGCTAGTGATGGCGTTTCCGCAAATAGCATTATGGTTGCCCGAGTCTATATACGCTCGTTAATTAAATTAACGGCGAATAGAAGTTGTACCTATCCGATAATAAAATGACTGGAGAAAACAATGTCTGAAGACCAGAAAAGTAAGAGAAGAGACTTTTTGAAAACGGCGGGAGCCGGATTAGCTGGTGCCGCTGTACTGGGTGCACCTGCTGTTCATGCATCTACCAAAACGACGATCAAATGGCGTATGCAAACCTATGCCGGTGCGGCATTGGCAGAACATGTCATCAAACCAGCTATTGATTCGTTTAACAAAGTCGCTGGCAGTGATATGCAGATCGAACTGTTCTATGGTGATCAACTTGTCCCTACGGGTGAGCTTTTTCGCGCCATGCAAAAAGGCACTATTGATGCTGTTCAGTCAGATGACGATTCGATGGCATCGCCAACTGAGGTAACGGTTTTTGGTGGTTATTTCCCGTTTGGAAGTCGTTACTCACTGGATGTGCCTGTTCTGTTTAACCAGTATGGGTTAAATGAAATATGGGATGCAGAGTACTCTAAAGTGGGCGTTAAGCACCTGTCTGCTGGTGCTTGGGATCCTTGCCATTTTGCTACTAAGACCCCGATTAACAGTTTGGATGATTTAAAAGGTAAGCGTGTATTTACTTTTCCAACAGCGGGTCGCTTCCTTAGTCAGTTTGGTGTTGTGCCCGTGACGTTGCCGTGGGAGGACATTGAAGTTGCATTACAAACGGGAGAGTTGGATGGTGTTGCCTGGTCAGGTATTACCGAAGATTACACTGTGGGTTGGGCAGATGTGACTGATTATTTCCTTACCAATAATATTTCGGGTGCTTGGGCAGGATCATTCTTTGCTAACATGGATCAGCACAACAAATTACCAGATCGTCTAAAAGAACTGCTTAAATTAGCCATGGATAGTTCACACTATTATCGTCAATGGTGGTACTGGGGTGGTGAAGCTGCGCTTCGAGTCGATGGCACCAAAATGAAGTTAACAACCATTCCTGATGCAGAATGGGCAACGGTTGAAGCCGCAGGTGTTAAGTTTTGGGATGAAATTGCTGCAGAGTCCGAGACAAAAGCAAAAGTGGTTGAGATATTCAGAAAGTACAATTCTGATATGCAAAAAGCTGGACGCCCTTACCGCTACGGCTAAAGTTGATGGCCTCGATGCCTTTCAGGTGTCGAGGCTTTATATTAGAATAATAAACGTGAATTTTTATAAAGCTTAAAGTAGGTACTTCAATGTTAGGTATGCTCACATTAGATGAATTAAAACAGGAGGTGTCCTTAGGCACCATCGATACAGTGCTTGCATGCCAAGTTGATATGCAAGGGCGTTTGATGGGTAAGCGTTTTCATGCGCAGTTTTTTGTCGACAGCGCCTGGGAAGAAACCCATTGTTGTAACTACTTACTCGCTACTGATATGGAAATGGAAACGGTCGCGGGTTATAAATCGACCAGCTGGGAAGCCGGTTATGGCGACTATGTTATGAAACCAGATTTGTCGACCTTGCGCCTAACACCTTGGTTAGAAGGTACGGCTTTAGTTTTGTGTGACATGTTGGATCATAAAACTCATCAGTCTGTCCCGCATTCTCCTCGGGCGATTTTGCAAAAACAAATTGCGCGTTTGGAAGTTCTTGGAATGAAGCCATTAATGGCAAGCGAATTAGAATACTATTTGTTCAATGAAAGCTTTGAAGCATTACAGCAGAAGGGCTACAAAGGGATGAGTACTGCGGGTGCCTATAACGAGGATTACCATATATTGCAGACCACGAAAGAAGAAGATGTAACGCGGGCTATTCGTAATGGCCTTTATGGCGCTGGCATTCCTGTTGAATGTTCCAAGGGTGAGGCTTCTGCAGGGCAAGGCGAAATTAATGTCAAATACGACGAAGCTTTAGTGGCAGCTGATCGACATTCGATCACTAAAAACGCCTGTAAAGAAATTGCTTGGGCAAAGGGACGTGCGCTCACATTCATGGCTAAATGGTCTTATGATCATGCTGGGAATTCATCCCATGTGCATCAGTCGTTGTGGAGTGCGGATGGCGAAGAGTCTTTATTCTATGACCCTGACAAACAATACGGCATGTCGGATGTTATGTGCCAGTACATGGCTGGATTACTTGCCCATGCCAGTGAAATCACATATTTTCTTGCACCTTATATCAATTCCTATAAGCGCTTTGCAGAAGGTACTTTTGCCCCCACTAAAGCCATTTGGAGCCTCGATAATCGAACGGCTGGATATCGTTTATGTGGTGCTAATAGTAAGGGTATTCGGGTAGAATGCCGAGTCGGTGGTGGTGATTTAAATCCATACTTGGCTTTTGCCGCACTACTGGCGGCTGGTATAGACGGCATCGAAAATAAAATGGAACTTGAACCTGAATTTCAAGGCAACGCTTACGATGGCGATAATTTACGCGAAATTCCCACGACACTAAGAGCCGCCATTGCGACTTTGGATGAATCAGTTTTTTTGCGAAAGGCAATGGGTGATGATGTGATTGATCATTATGTACATGCTGCAAAGTATGAACAATTTGAATATGATCGTCGTGTGACAGATTGGGAAGTTGCACGTGGTTTTGAACGGTCATAATCGAATCAAAACTGATACAGCACATTAACCTGAATAAATTAATAATTTTATAGAGTATTAAAAATGGCAACAATTCAATGTATCACGCCAGTTGATGGTAGTGTTTATGTCGAGAGAGAAACAGCATCTGAAACTGAAATTCAGAGTGTTTTAAGCAACGCTGTGGCAGCTCAAAAGCAATGGAAAAAACAATCAGTCGCAGAACGTCAGGCGTTATGCACTAAAGCAGTTGATGCTTTTGTCGCGCGAAAATATGAGATTGGCGAAGAGTTAAGCTGGCAAATGGGTCGGCCCATATCTCAAACAACGGGTGAAGTGGGTGGGTTTGAAGAGCGCGCACGATACATGATCTCGATAGCCAATACGGCACTGGCAGATGTTAACCCGGGCGACAAAGAAGGCTTTAAACGATACATCAAAAGAGAAGCGTTAGGCGTTGTATTTGTTATTGCGCCGTGGAACTTTCCTTATATGACTGCGGTTAACGCTATCATGCCAGCCCTATTGGCTGGCAACACCGTGATACTGAAGCACTCGGCTCAAACACCCTTGTGTGCAGAAAGGATGCATCAGGCTTTTACTGAAGCGGGATTGCCAGATGGCGTATTTCAGTATTTACATTTGACCCACAGTGACACTGAAAAAGTAATCCAATCACCTGAGATAAACTTTATTGCTTTTACTGGTTCAGTGCCAGGTGGTGAGATGGTGGAACGTGCCAGTGTTGGCCGGTTTGTCGGAGCTGGATTAGAGTTAGGCGGTAAAGACCCTGCCTATGTTCGTAAAGATGCCAATTTGCAATACGCCATCGAAACAGTTACCGATGGCGCAATGTTTAACTCGGGGCAGTCTTGCTGTGGTATCGAGCGCGTGTATGTCGATGAGGCGGTATATGATGAGTTTGTCGCAGGTGTTGTGGCTCTCTGCAATGGCTATCAGCTTGGCCGGTCTGATGACACATCAACTAATTTGGGTCCGATGGTGAAAGCCAGTGCTGCTGACTTTGTTCGAGGTCAAATTGATGAAGCGGTTGCTGCAGGTGCAACGGCATTAATTGATCCCACTCAGTTTGACGCAGACTCCAAGGGTACACCTTACTTGGCGCCTCAAGTATTGGTTAATGTAGATCACACCATGCGCGTAATGACCGAAGAAAGCTTTGGTCCCGTGATCGGAATCATGTCGGTGAGCGGAGACGAAGAGGCCATTCAACTAATGAACGATAGTGAGTTTGGTTTAACCGCAGCCGTCTTTACTCAGGATGAAGTGGCTGCGGTTGAGATTGGAGAGCAGATCGAAACAGGTACTTGGTTTATGAATCGCTGTGATTATCTTGATCCGGCTTTGGCCTGGACTGGCGTTAAAAATTCTGGACGGGGTTGCACGCTGTCGTCAATTGGTTTTGAAAGTTTAACTCGGCCTAAGTCGTTCCATTTAAAACAAATCTAGTGATTGATTGAGCGGGTTAAACTTCGATTACTTTTCTTGTTTGATGGAAAGTGTCGTCTACACTACCCGGTATTTGATAATAAGCGATGACACCATGAGCAATCAAAACATCGAGCCCAAAATTGATTTTAATGCAGTGTCAATAAAGAAACTCGATTACAAAGTTACCAAAATATTAGAGATAGAAAGACTATGAACGCAAACTGGAACTACCCCACAGCCATGCGCACTGGCGCAGGTCGAATAAACGAACTTGCCTCTGCGTGCACTGAAATGGGCATGAAAGCACCTTTACTAATCACTGATCCGGGCCTCGCCGGTTTACCAATGGTGAGTGATATAGTCGCTAACTGTCAGAAAGCAGGCTTAGCGATCGCCGTATTTAGTGATATTAAACCCAATCCAACAGGTACCAATGTTGAGAATGGCATTGCGGCTTACCTCACGGGTAATCATGATGGTGTTATTGCGTTCGGTGGTGGCAGTGGTCTTGATGCAGCTAAAGCAGTTGCCGTGGCAGCAAATCAAACCTGCTCATTGTGGGAACTAGAAGATATTGGCGATAACTGGCTAAATGCTGACCCTAACAAAATCCCACCTATTATCGGTGTACCAACTACCTCGGGAACGGGCTCAGAAGTAGGTCGTGCATCGGTTATAATCAATGAAGCAGAGCATAAGAAAGCGATTATTTTCCACCCCAAAATGTTGCCAGGCTTAGTTATCCTTGATCCAGAACTTACCATTGGTTTGCCTGCTGGGCTCACGGCAGCGACTGGTATGGACGCGTTGTCACATAATCTAGAAGCATTTTGTTCGCCAGGCTACCATCCCATGGCCGAAGGCATAGCGATAGAAGGTATTCGACTAATTAAGGATTTTTTGCCGACTGCAGTTGCTGACGGTTCTAACATTGAGGCGCGCACTCAAATGATTGTAGCCTCTGCGATGGGTGCTACGGCTTTTCAACGCGGTCTGGGTGCAATGCATGCATTGGCCCATCCACTGGGTGCCACCTATGACGCGCATCACGGTATGCTGAATGCCATCTTGATGCCGTATGTGTTGAAGGCCAATCAAAGTGTTATAGAGCAACGCATTTCACGTCTAGCGCGGTATCTTGACCTAGACCCCAGCTTTGATGCCTTCTTAGACTGGATTCTGGCACTTCGCATAGAGGTTGGAATTCATCATCAACTTTCAGCCATTATTCCTGATGATTCTCGGTTATCAGAAATAGGTGAAATGGCAGTGCTTGACGGAGCTGCAGGGACTAATCCTATTTTGTATGACGCAAAGACATATGCCAAAATAGCAAGAAATGCATTTCATGGGGTGCTTTAATATAAACCTTTAAAAGCGGAAGACCTGTTGAACATGATTTATTAGTCCGATACACCATTCAAGGTATTGGGCTAATAATAATTAATTTTTTCTGACGTATTTGGTCCAGCCACCCTGCTGTCAAGTAAGGACTGGCATGATTTACTATATGACAATTTCAGACAAACTAAGCGAGTGCATTTGTCTAATGTTAAGGCTTGTCTATATTAAATCCTCCCACAGAACGTTTTTGTAGTATTGGTGTGATAAAACGATTAAGGTGCCTTCCTTCAAATGACAAGAGTTATTGTAGCTCTGAGAAGGCTGTTGATAGCTAATACACACATTTCTAAATCGCCAGACCTGCCGCGTAACCCGATGACCAAGCCCACTGGAAATTGAATCCGCCTAGGTGACCCGTAACATCAATTACCTCACCAATAAAGTAGAGCTGGTCTATCTTATTGCTCATCATTGTTTTGGATGATAATTCGTTTGTGTCTATGCCCCCAAGGGTCACTTCAGCCGTGCGATAACCTTCGGTCCCTGCTGGCTTTAGTTGCCAGGAGTTCAACTGCTTTGCGAGGGTGCTGAGTAATGAATCATTCATTTGCGCGAGGGTTTTTTCTTTTTCTTTCGACCACCAGAGTTGCTCTAGCTCAAGAACGAGTTTTCTGGGTAATTGTTGCGAGAGGATATTTCGTAATAATAGTTTTGGCTGCTTCTGTTTTTCATCTTGTAGGTATTGAAACGCATCGAGTGCAGGAAGAATATCGATACTGATGGTTTCACCTTCGTGCCAGTAACTGGATATTTGTAAGATAGCTGGGCCACTCAGACCGCGATGTGAAAAAAGAATGTTTTCGTTAAAGGTTTTGTCATCAACAGTAACACTCGTGGGCACTGAACTACCGGATAATTTTTCAGATAACAGTTTAAATCCATCGGTGAAGGTAAACGGCACTAAACCAGCTCGCAACGGCAATACTAGGTGACCAAACTGCTTAGCAATTTGATAGCCAAAATCTGACCCACCCAATGATGGAATCGAAAGCCCGCCAGTCGCCACGATGAGGGCGTCACATTTTAAAGTAACGGTTTTCTCTTCAATTGAGCCGGTTAGTTTAAAGTGAGATGACTTTTCTACAGTGTTAATGTCGGCCAATGTTTTGATGGTGACATTGGATGTTTCGCATTCATCCAGTAGAGCAGCCAGAATATCTTTTGATGAATTGTCGCAAAACAGTTGCCCGAGTGCCTTTTCGTGATAAGGGATTCTGTGGCGATTGACCAGTTCAATAAAATCCCACTGGGTATAACGGCTAATGGCTGATTTACAAAAGTGTGGATTGTTTGAGAGGAAGTTGTCTGATTCGGTATAGAGGTTGGTAAAATTGCACCGCCCACCGCCTGACATCAGTATTTTTTTTCCGACCTTATTCGATTTTTCTAACACCAGCACGCGCTTGCCTCGTTGGCCAGCCGTGAGTGCACACATTAATCCAGCGGCTCCCGCACCCAATACGATGACATCCCAAACTTGTTTCAATTTATACCGCTCATGTGACGACTTATTGGTTAATTTTATCGGTTGTACTAACAGAATGCTTGAATCATTCGAAGTCAGCTCGTTTTTCTGATTAATTTTTAACCTTAGTCAAGATTCAGTTTTGCGCCAGCAACGTAAAGGTGTCAGAGGTTGCTTTCAATATTTCACTGTGTATTATTATGATTATCAAGATAAAGGCTCTCGAAGCGCTGCCTTGGTACTAGGCACCTGTCTGATTGTCAAAACAGGTATTTATTATCACATCGCTAACAGGAACTAGCTATGTCTGATCCAAAATCATCAAATCAAGAATCATCAATTCCCCGAAGACTGAATGAAAAAAACGTGGGCCAATCTACACTCAGCATATGGGGTGGGGAACAGCAACATGAGCTCTATGAGCGAGCAACCCAAGTTCCCGTAGTACATAGCGTTTCCTATACCTATAAAGATATTGATACTTGGCAAAATGTTGCTCTAGGAAAAGAACCGGGTCATATTTACTCACGGAATACTAACCCCACTGTTCGAGCTTTTGAAGATAAAGTTAAAGAATTAGAAGGTGCAGAAGCAGCTACTAGTTTTTCTTCTGGAATGGCTGCTATTAGTAATGTACTCGGTACTTTTTTAAAGCCGGGTGACCGAGTTGTTTCAATTAAAGACAGTTACGGTGGCACCAATAAAATATTCAATGATTTTTTACCGCCCCTGAATATTGAAGTCACATTGTGTAACACGGTTGACTATGAAGCAATCGAAGCAGAAATCATTAAAGGCTGCAAAATTCTTTATCTTGAGACACCAACTAATCCAACAATTAAAATCATGGATATAAAACGTTTAGCTGCGGCTGCAAAAAAAGTCGATGCGTTGGTGGTTGTTGATAACACCTTTGCTACGCCGATCAATCAGAACCCGTTGGCACTTGGAGCCGATATTGTTTTGCATTCGGCGTCAAAATATCTTGGCGGACATGCTGATGCGCTCGGTGGTGTAATTTGTGGTAGTAAGGTTCTGGTAAAACAGGTTTATCATTATCGTGAAATTAATGGTGCGACACTTTCACCGATGGATGCCTATAGTTTTATTCGTGGTATGAAAACTTTAAAGTTGCGCGTTGAAAGACAAAACGATAATGCTATGACAATGGCTCTTTGGCTCGAAAAGCATCCGATGGTCGAGCAGGTTAACTACCCCGGTCTTGAGTCGCATGCCAATCATGACGTTGCTAAAAGCCAAATGCGTGGTTATGGCGGTATGTTAAGTTTTTCGGTTAAAGGTGGACTTGATGCCATTAAGATATTTTTGCCCAAACTCAAATATGCTCACATGGCCGCAAACTTGGGCTGTGTTGAGACTGTGGTCGGCCCTCCAGTGACCACTAGTCACGTTGAATGTAGTGTTGAAGAACGTGCCGCCGCCGGCATTCCTGAGGGTCTGGTGAGGTACTCCGCTGGAATAGAAGATATTGCTGATCTCATAACCGATATGGAGCAGGCACTCGAATATTTATGCTAAAGCACTTTTTAACGATCCAACTAAAATACGGGTCAGTTAATATCGAATGAAAACATGCGATTAGGCCACGGTTTGTTAAAGAAAAGTGGCCTGATTTTGAAATTGCTTGGCCATAACAGGGTATCTCGTTTCAACTTTTTAGACGTCTGCCGCATCTCTACAAAGTGTTGACATTGAGGCCTTGGTTAAATAACACTTCAGTTCAAACAATCTCGCAAAGTCGACTTAACCCTGAAGTATAAATTTTTGGGAATACAATAACGAGTTATAGAGTTATTAATAATTGGTGATTTAACTAGTTCGTCATCAGTTGAATGAGTGAATTTTTTTCTGCCTGATTAGACTATAGATCAATAGGTCGATATACCATATTATTTAAATTCTTCATTGCACTCAGTGTAAAGCGATGTGCAGTAGCTAGTCAGCACAGGCCTAGCCGCCTCTCCACTTTTAAAATGTTAGGATGATTTAATCATGGCTTTATTAATTGATATTAAACAGCCGGACTGGATGACTGACGAACAGTTATGTGAGTCGTTATTGTCCATTTACCCGTCTGGTGACATACGCTGTGTTCACTCACCGGGTAATCTTGAAGAAATCGAAATGCTTGTGGTTAGTCTTTACTTTGATGGGGAGGCTTTGCGTTACCCCAATTTAAAACTAATTCAAAAAGTAGGTGCAGGTGTTGAATCGATTATGGCCGACACGTCGATACCCGAATCAGTTCAAATAACGCGATTACGGTCCGATGTACCGGCCACTGAAATGGCAGAGTATTGTTTGGCGGCTGTATTTCAAGAGCAGCGTCACTTACGGCAACATCGTGATGATCAAATGAAATCGATCTGGCGGCCAATGGAACCTAAGGAGTCGAATAAAACAATGGTTGCTATTTTAGGTCTGGGGTTGATTGGTTGTATTATCGCCAATCGTTTCTTAGATAACCGTTTTAAAGTATCAGGCTGGAGTCGAAGCCCTAAACAACTTGACGGCGTTCAGTGCTATTCAGGTATGGATCAATTGCCTGGGTTATTATCTGAGGCTGATTACGTGATTTCAATACTCCCCTCTACACCAGACACGGTGGGGTTATTTGATCATCAGCGTTTTAGTGAAATGAAACCAAGCGCCGTTTTAATTAATGTTGGAAGAGGGGATTTAGTGAATGAGAGGGATTTAGTTAATGCATTAGACACAGCGCAGTTATCTCATGCTATTTTAGATGTTGTGCAGATAGAACCATTGCCAACATCGAGCCCGATGTGGCGACATGCCGATATTACAATAACACCTCATGTTTCTGGCTGGCATTTAGGCGACTCAATTTATGATATGGCGAAGAATTTTGAACAACTCGAAAAAGGTCAGCCTTTGTTGCACTTAGTTGATCGGCAGTTGGGTTACTAAATTAATTATATGCGTAAATTAAGCAGAATGGGCTGAACTCAACTATACAAAGGCTACTCACCTATAGTGGAGAAAATAATGGTTGATGTTGACGAAATGAGCGTAAAACGTTTACTACATCGATTTGAGCACGAGATTGTCGGGATAAATCAAAAAAATATTAGTGATATCGCTGGTGATATTGGCATTAAGGAGCTGTTACGAATTGGTTCTAAAATTTCAATTTGTCGAGCTCAATATTTAAAGCAAGTGCTAGAAATGAGCTGCGTTGAAGATGTTGATATTACGACCATTATGGTCGATGAAATGAAACGCCAGAGAATACGTTACGATGAATTGCAGTTGAGTTTTGACGCCTTATGCCACGCTCTTAAGCGGGGCTATGTCGTTGTTAAAGAAGATTGAGATCTAAACAGTTAAATAATGCTACGACCTCTTTTTAGCGACCTTTAAGCGGGTCGCAGCATTTTATACTGAAGACGATTACTAATGATCGAACTGAGATAACCAATCTTGAAGTGTTTTGTGATATCGAGTGATACCTTTGTAATCCATAATTTCAGGATGCAAGCTTTTCACTACTCGATGCATACGTTGGGCCCATAAAGGGTTTTTGCACAAGTCCTCCATACTAATCAGATAGGTGCGAATTCCAAACAACATACCATTGCTACGAGGCAGTCGAAATAGCGTCTGCACCTCTACCCTTAAATGAATTTTTTCTCCCACATTTTCAGGTGTGATAGATCCGCGTTCATGGCCCCATTCGTGATAAACCTCAGGTGATGTATCCATTCGGGAATTGATGGTCAGTGTCCAATTGAGGCGCCGTACAGGTTGACCTAAACGGATCATTAGCAAATACTTTAAAGCGCGCTCAAATACACCCATGCCATGCGCTAATGGCACAGGGCCGTGCCATTCCATAAATGACATGCCCAAGTCAAATGGAACGCTCCAGTCTGCTGCACAGGTAATCATGGCTGTATCGGCATAAAGGTCGTTATCACGCTGGTCCATTAGAACAAAATCACCTTGTGCTTGGCGGGTAATATACTCTGCTGGTTCGCAAGGCAAAGTGCTCTTATCGCCAAAAATAAAACTATGTTTAATGCCTAGCGGATGGTTTTCCCAAATCCAATGATCACCATCTTTGGTGAGAGAGAAATATTTTGGATAATCTTGTGCAAAAGATTCCATCAACAATTCAAGCACATCCCACTGATGTAAATCCATGTGCGATAGTGTGACAAAACGGTCAGGATCTTTTTCTAAAACGATACGACGTTCTTCCATTTCGGACAGATAATGTTCGTCTACATCAAAAGTGTTTTCATAAATTGAACCTGTCTCACCACGAACATGATGTTCCATGTTGACGCTATACATGTATTGGTCTTCTGGGTACGGAAAAGGAAAACGTTTGATTGCTTTTTCACTATTCGCGTAGGTAAAGTCTTCACGATAAGTTTCCAGGGGTTTCTTGAATGCTACGTTGGTCATGGAGCTTCCCTCAGTCGAAATATACTATCAGATGTTGAGCGTCAAGTGATCGCCTTGCGCACGAGATATACAAGGCATTATGCAATTTCCCGACGCTTTTTCAGCATCGGTCAAAAAGTAATCACGGTGGGTAATTTCGCCATCAATCACCTCAGTTTTACAAAAACCACAGGCGCCTCCGCGACAAGAATAGGGTATTTCAATATTGGCATTTTCGAGTGCTTCAAGCAAACTCTCGCGTGATCGGACATTAATTTTACAATCTGACTTAGCCAGTGTAACGGTAAATGGATTGCCAGGTTCAGGCGCTTTAAATTCTTCACTATGGACAGAGGAATTAGGCCACCCCATTTCATCCGCTATACGCAATGCGTCAGCTACCATCTGTTGAGGTCCACAAACATACACATGGGTACCGAGTGGCTGATTGTCTAGAATTTCGTTGAAATTGGCCATAACACCGTTGGCCTGAATATAAAGATTGACCTGATTGGGGTATTTGTCCTGTAGTTCTTTTGCAAAAGCACCATTTTCAAAATCACGAACTGAGTAATGCAGTTCAAAATTAGAATGCATTAAATTCATTTCATCAATGTAAGTCATGAACGGAGTGATTCCAACGCCACCAGCGATCATCAAATGTTTTTTGGCCGGTTTGTAAACGGGGAACAGATTGTATGGATTGCCGATTTGGATTTCGGAACCTAATTCAATATTATTATGCATGAACAGGGAACCACCACGACCAGTTGAGTCGAGTCGCACTGCAATTTCATATTCCATAAAATTATTTGACGATCCGACAAGTGAATAAGGGTTTTTATGGGTGTTGGTACCGTTGTTCATTCCAATTACAACATGGCTTCCGGCTGAAAAAGGGCTAAATGGTTTACCGTCAACTCGCTCAAAGCTAAAGTGTTTGATCAACGGTGTCACCTGATCAGCACGAATAACGCGGGCCGTATGGGAAAAATTGGTACTCATCTGTATAACTCCTTGCGTTCTGGAATTTCTCCATGAGCCTCTGCATCGACTCGAAAGCCAAGATAAGCACCCATTTCGCGAGAAAAATGGTCACAATTAACTAAAGATAAACCACAACCAACACATTCATGTATATCCGTCGTAACCTCTTCGCTGGTGGTTTTACAATGAGGGCAATAAACACGGCGAGCTTTGGAACCGATAAGCTGCATGCTGTATTCGCTCTTATGCATACCGGCAGCTCTGGCAAGGTTGGCCACACGCCATAAGAATATTTCTGATCCACAAATATATAGGCGTAAGCCCATTTGGCTATTAGATAATGTTACAGGAAGGTCTTCGAGTAGGGCATTGACACTGTCAAATAACCGCATTTTATTGCAGCGATCAGGTGAAATATAAGAACTTGGGTTTAATGGCTCAGCGTTTGAGATGGCGCACATAACGTTGATAGTCGATGGTGGAATTGATTCTGAGCCGTTGAGGAAATCGACAAGACCCACTAGACCATTGCCTTCTGATACTAATAGGTTTGATCTAGATTTTGGATCATATTGCAGTATGTCATAGACAGGTTTGCTTTTTATTTCTGAAATTTCTTCAGTCATTAGACTGCTACTCCTCAAAAAATATACAACAACATTAAGAGGTTGAACGTAACATGACATCTATGGGTCATTTACATTACGTTCAACCGTCAGATTACATTTTGATAACTAGCGCCTGAATAAAAATTTAATCACGTGACGCTTTCTTTTCTGGGTCATAAAAAGCCAAACTATGAATAACGGCAGTTGTATTAACGGTGCCTCGGACTTCAAGTTTAGTGCCAATGGCTTCATTGCCTGGGGTTACATGACCCAATGCAATTGATCCATGCATGCGATGAGAAAAAACAGGACTATTGACAACGCCAACTTTTTTGCCATCGATATATAAGTCACCATCTTCTAAAATTTCATCATGATCAAATACTAAACCAACCAGTTCTATTTTATTTTTACCTTCCAGTGCAAATACCGCGTCACGGCCCCGAAAATCACCTTTCGTACGTGACATAGCCCAATCCATTTGAACCTCCCATGGTGAAATTTCTTCATGCATATCATAAGGATAGAACAGAAGTGCCGCTTCGACACGGACCTTATCAAGACAGTCAAAAGAGCAAGGAACAACTCCCGCTGCCATGATTTTGTCCCACATCTCAGGCATGTTGTCACGATCAGAATAAATTTCATAGCCACGCTCTCCAGAGTAACCCGTCCGTGAAATCATCACGTCAAAACCAAACAAAGTCGTATGGGTCAGATGGAAGTATTTTAGTGAAGCCAAATCAAATGGTGTGTGTGCATCGAGCACTTCAAGTGATTTTGGTCCCTGTAAAGCAAGGCTTTGAATTGAGTCATCAAGTTCAACTGTAGCGTTTTTGCCTTTTGCTGAATTTTCTATCATTTCCATGCCATTGCCAGTGCCATGAATGACTAGATATTCGTCGTTACCCATATTTGAAATAATGGCGTCATCAGTAATCTTGCCTTCTTCGTTAAGAATCAAACCATAAACAGATTGATTAACGACAATTTTAGACATATCACGTGTGTTTAAGTGGTCAACGACAGCCATAGCATCTGGTCCACGAACCCATACTTTTTTGAGTCCTACAACGTCAAATACGCCAGCTGACTCACGAATGGCATCATGTTCCTTGCAGGTGTCTGCTGTATAATTCCATGGAGTTCCTACACCATTCCAATCTTCAAGGTTTGAACCCAGCGCTCGGTGGCGTGATGCAAGTGTTGATTCAGGTCTAATTTTACTGCTCATTGTTGCGTCCCTACTGTATAACTTTTTATTTGAGAAAATACGTATTAGTTTGTCTACGCTTCTAGTTTTATATTAATGCCTTATACTTAATATTATATCAGTTTGAGTAATAGATATTTATTAAATTAACGACTATTTCAGAGCGTCTCTGTGATCTACTTAAATGTAATAAAAAAAAATTAATAGGTAAGCATTAACTATAAGGCATAGCTAAAAAGTAATGGTCTTAATCGCTGTTTTTAGTGCTAGATACTATTTTTTTAAGGTAGGCATTAAAAGCCCTTAATTATAAAGTTCATACTGTTTAATCGTCATCAAATAGCCGGTAGATTGCCATTTATCAGGGCTGATTTGAGCTTGATAAAACCTTGTATTTGGTGTATTGTATACCATATGGTCTTCTTTCTTCTAATTAGAGAAAAATTAAGTGGTTTAGGGTATTAGTGCTAGAGCACAAAAAGCTCTGAAAATCGCGTGTTTATGATGCGCTATAAGAAATTATTTCAGGAATGTATATTTACATGTAGGGTGAGCCGCAAAATCATGGTTAACGGGCGTTAGTCGGATCTCCGTGATAGTTTCATTAAGTTTAATTTGTGGGGCAGATGTCAATTAATAAAATAGGTGATTGGGCTGTTAGTTGACATCTAAATCCCCCCCCCCGCATTTCAGCGTTTGAAAGCGAGGGGCTTTAAGGGCAAGTGATATTTTGGAGGGTAAGTTGTATTTACTGTTCCTTCACTTTTTTGGGTCGACCCTTGGGTAGTGGGCTCGCTCTCCGGTTAGTGAGTTGCTCTATCTTTTTGATGAACTTGGCATTACCTAATGCCCAGCCCTTGTGGGTGGCGTCAGAAATTGTACTGAGTTGCTCTTCAGTCAGGGGTGTCTTAAAAAGATCCTTATAGGCTTGACTTCGTTCCTTCTCTGTTTTACCTAGTTGCTTATAGACTCGATGCTCAGTAATACCTTCGTCAATCTTACCCAGCGCGTTGTGCGAATAGCTACTCCATGGATAGGCTTTTGGGTTTTTGACTAGGCCTTCAAGAACGGGACTATTTTCGATATAACGACAGCAGCGTAGCAGATACTCAGAGGGGTCGATTACGGTTGCTCTATAGCGACCCTCCCAAAGGGTGCCCTGACTGTCATAGTTGTCATTAAAGTGCTGTACGTAGTTTCTACCTAGGGATTGCAGTGTCCTTGATATGCTATTTTCTTCAACTGGACTGGCTAGCAGGTTGACTTGATTCGGTAATAGCACATAAGCATGGATCTTCAATTCATTGTTGTATGCTGCGGCATGAAGGCAGTCAATATAGTATTGATAATCTACATCATCAAAGAAAATGTTTTGCTGATTTATGCCACGTTGAATAATGTGCTGCGGTTGATTTTTGATGTAATAACGAGAAAGGCGGGCCATAATTTTAGTCATATTGTGGTTGTGTACCCTAGAATATAGCAGAGTTTTTAGAAAAGTGAAGATGACCCTGATAAAAAACCCTTTTTTTGTCTATTTTGGAAAAATAAAGGGCCTTTACTCCACAACCTGATTTAAACCAATTGTCGTTTAATTATTTTTTCCCAATGTCTCAGATTGACTTGCTTGTCTGATTCGTAGGCTGTGACTGTCGCTTTAATGTAGAAATTAGTTGCGTCACAGCTAAAACTACTGTCTGACTCTGTCCGTATCGACCAGTCACCTCTGTGCATCCAGCATACATAGTAACTGGTGGCAGAGTAACTGAGGGGGTCATCCGCAGTGATAGACCAGCAAGATTGGTCTCGGTGCCGAGTACATAAGCCATGGTTGGGCATTTCAGTCTCACCAGTATCTTCGATAACGTTATAGTGGGTTTCACCGGTTTGAATATTACGCTCTATCCATCGCTTAGTCTCAGCTGGGCGGTGGTTTTTATATTCAGGTAATGGGTTTTGGTTTTCTGGCTCAGCCACTTCAATGCTGTCGTCACCCAGTCGAATAGGAAATATTAATGAAGAATCTGGGCCAAGCTTTATTAGGGTAGTGGTTAGTTTGCTTGGTGGCAGTATCATTGGCCAATATTGATTGGATACCGCTATTCTTATCTTATGCCCTATTAAGAACCGATAGCCACATTCATCAAGTTCAAATTCGACCGTTTCAAATTGTCCGGGCACCATTGCTTTTGGATTTTCATTACTTTCTCGATGAGCTAAATTAAGTACACCCCAAGTGACACGATTGATAACGCCATCAGTATGGATGTCATTTAAGCGAACAATTATATTGCCCAATGGTTTGTCGATAGCAACGTTTAGACGCAGTTTTATCCTACCCAAAATTTCAACAGGTTGAGTTAATGTCTCGGTATCGAAAACGAGTGACCCAGCATCGTCTATGCGTTGGTCACCGGGTAGTTCACCTTCGGGTTTAAGTGTGAAAATCTCACCACTAGCAGTGCCACAATCGAGTGGAGAACAAATAGAAATCTGCTGTATGTCATTCGGTATTTCGATGGGAATATCCAACAACTGTTGAAAAGGACCAAGGAAGTAGTGTTTTAGAGTAATGTCAGTTGATGGCATTTGGTTCTCTGCAACCCATCGACCTTGTTCAGTTTCACGACGTAGACTGGGCCTTACATTTTCTGATATATAGGCTCGATATGCAGGCAGCTTATTGGCTTTATTATCGATGCCCTTGAGCCAACAGTCCCACCATTGTATTGCCTCGCTGATAAAATCCATACGTGGCTTTGGCCATGCAAAATGCGGGTACTTATGTATCCAAGGCCCATTAACCGCTTTTGTGATTGCATTGAAATTGCCTGCAGCCATGGCGGGTGCGTTAACATAACCATCACACCAGCCTGAGATGATTAAGGTGGGTGTTTCGATAGAGGCATAATTTTCACTGACTGAGCCATGCTTCCAGTAGGCATCCTTGTGCTGATGTTGTAGCCAAGTTTCAAGCGGGAAAGGTTGTGTGTTGAGTCGATGTAACCAAGTTTCCTTCCAGTTGTCACCGACAAGTGCAGGATCGGGTGGTCTTGATGCATAGCACAGCATGGTGCTCGACCAAGAAAAGTTGGAATACAGTAAGCAGCCACCCTTGAAGTGAATATCATCGTTGTAACGGTCAACCGAAGAACCAATAGAAATGATTGCTTTTAAGGCTGGTGGTCTTAAAGCGGCGACTTGCAAGCTATTGAAACCACCCCAAGAAATTCCCATCATGCCAAGGTTGCCGGAGCACCAAGTTTGTTTCGATATCCATTTGATTACATCGCATGCATCGGTTAGTTCGCGAGGCGAGTATTCGTCATCGTAGTCGCCATCCGATTCACCGGTTCCTGACAGGTCGACGCGAACGCCCGCATAGCCTGCTTTGGCAAAAGATGGATAGGTGCTTTCATCCCTAGGAGCCGTGCCATCGCGTTTGCGATAGGGTAGGTACTCAAAAATAGCGGGTACTGGATTTTTTGAAGCATCCTTTGGCAGCCAAATGCGAGCCGATAGGCGGCGTCCGTCGGGCAGTGGTATCCACTCATTTTCAATGACGGTTAGGGCAGGATTACTCATGTGGTATTTCACTCACTCAACTGAAATTCTCGCAATTTGTTTTACCTTGCGAGGCGCAATGATGCAAGTGCTAGGCCTTAGTATCTTTTCAGAGGTACCAACAAAAAAGTGCTCTAGCCCATGTTGTTGGCGAGAGCGCTTGAGCTTAAGAAAAGTCTTTAATTTGACGGACCGGCTTTCAGTAGTGACTTACCATGATCAGTATCAGTATATTGTTTGAAATTCTGAATAAACAGGTTAGCCAAATTATCGGCTTTAGACTGCCATAAATCAGGATCAGAATATGTATTAATCGGATTGAGAATGGCCGAATCTACACCTGGTAAATCAGTTGGTATTGATAAATTAAAAACTGGTAGTGACTGGCTTTTACTTTGATCAATTGAACCATCCAAAATCGCATCGATAATGGCGCGAGTGGCTTTTATCGAGATGCGTTTCCCGCTGCCATCCCATCCCGTGTTAACCAAATAAGCTTTGCAATTAAATTGGCTCATCTTTTGATTGAGAACATCGGCGTAACGCGTCGGGTGAAGGCTTAAAAATGCTTTACCAAAACAAGCAGAAAAAGTGGGTGTGGGTTCTGTAATGCCTAGCTCTGTGCCAGCTAACTTAGCAGTAAAGCCTGACAGAAAGTAATATTGAGCCTGCTCAGGTGTCAAACTAGAAACAGGTGGCAAGACACCAAAGGCATCCGCTGTGAGAAAAATTACTCTAGAGGCATGTCCAGCGCGTGAGGAAGGGGTGACAATATTGTCTATGTGGTAAATAGGGTAGGAAACACGCGTGTTTTCAGTTTTTGAAGCATCGCCGTAATCAATAACACCGGCTGCATTAACGCAAACATTTTCGAGAAGGGCATCGCGTTTAATTGCGCGATAAATATCAGGTTCGTCCTCACCATTTAAATTAATGACTTTGGCGTAACAGCCACCTTCATAATTAAATATTCCGCTATCGTCCCAGCCATGCTCATCGTCACCGATTAATTGACGTTTTGGGTCCGTTGATAAGGTTGTTTTACCCGTGCCAGATAATCCAAAGAAAATAGCAACGTCGCCATCTTCACCCACATTAGCTGAACAATGCATAGACGGCATGCCTTTTAAGGGTAGAAGATAATTCATGATCGAGAACATGCCTTTCTTCATTTCGCCACCATACCAAGTGCCACCAATAACCTGCATGCGCGCAGTTAAATTAAATGCTACAAAATTTTCTGAACTAAGCCCCTGGGCTTGCCAGTCCGGATTGTTTGTTTTCGAGCCGTTTAACACGACAAAATCAGGCTCATAGTCAGCTAGCTGTTCTGCGCAGGGTCGAATAAACATATTGGTAACGAAATGTGCCTGCCATGCCACTTCGGTAATGAATCGAACTTTAAGTTGACTCTCTGGGTTGGCACCACAAAAAGTATCGACAACAAACAGGCGCTTTTCAGATAATTGATCGACGACTAATTTTTTAAGAGAGCCCCAAACTTCGTCATCAATAGGATGATTGTCGTTTTCACCTTGATCAGACCACCAAACCGAATCACGTGTGGTGTCATCTCTTACTAGATACTTATCCTTTGGGGACCGCCCAGTAAAAATGCCAGTATCGACTGCAATAGCACCTGATTCTGTGATGTGACCCGCTTCATAGCCACTCAATCCTGGTGCAGTCTCTTCAGCATATAAAGTCTCAAACGATGGATTGTGTAAAACCTCTTTAGTTGTTTGAATACCATATTGTTGAAGGTTTAAAAAGTCGGCATTAGCCGTCATATTGTCAGCAGATGCTTGAGTCATAGGGGTCGCCATCAAAAAATTGCGTGAAATGAAAGAATTAAAATTAAACTTTATTGTAAATGATCGTGAGATAACCCTATCAATTTAGGGATTATAAACATATAACAATAATCTATTGATAATACGGCCTTTGCTTCGTGCCAGCGTCGTTATCATACGCAAATTAGAACGCTATAAATCCGAGCACTGTCACAGTTCTTCAGTGATGGTAAATTCCCTTTCGCATAACATTAATCAAGTAAGTTCGGTAGTTGTCTAATATCATCTAACACAACATCTGCAATTTTTTCTAATTCATCACGCGTACTGGTGCCAGTGAGTACCCCGACGCAAAGGCCAGCGTTAGCATTTCTACCCATTTCAATGTCATGGCTATTGTCGCCGACTACTACTACATCACTAGGTTTTAATGATTGAGACTGGCAAAAAGCTAATACCATACCTGCCTCGGGTTTCGTGCCGTGGCCGCTGTCATAGCCACAAAGAAAATCAAAGTCTTTAACAACATCGAAAGCGTCTAGTGTGTTGAGTATGCCTTGGTAACTGTCAGCAGTTGCAACACCGAGTTTAAAGCCTGCTGTTTTTAACTGTTTAAGGATCCGTTTTAGGTTAGGAACGGCAGTGGAGTTAATTCCACCTTGCTCTACAAATATATCGTGTAGACGATTAGCTAACGCTTTGAATTCTTTATCACTGCCACGGTCAGCTAATTGTTTTGACCAAGCATGAGCGATTTCCTCATTATTACCAGCAGCAAGTAACGAACCACCCATAAATCGTTGAGTGATCGCATCATAACCATGCTGGGTGAGTAATTCGGCAGCCAAGATTGCGTCGCCTTTGGCGAGTTCGATTGAAGCAAAATGATAGGTGGGTGACCAAGTGGCGTGGAAATCGATGAGCGTGCCATCTTTATCAAAAACGATACCTTTGTATTTCATGTGAAGCTGGCCTAATCAAATGAGTTAAGTGTGACGTAAAATAATAGTGCGTTACTTTTGGTTTTGGGCATTTTGAGAATCTAATAACTGAGATTTAAGCAGACTCAAGGTACTGTAAAGTCCATCAAGATCACTATAAGCGCCTTGTAAATGTCGTGTGCCAGCATCAGAAAAAGCGGTGCGAGCGTGCATTATACGCGTATTGTCAAACAGGATGAGTTCACCAGGTGCTAGTTTAAAAGTGATTTGTAACTCTTTACGTTCGAGTATCTCTGCATAGTGGCGATAGGCGGCATAAAACGCCGTTACTTTGTTTGGTGGCAGTGTCAAGGTTGCGATTGAGCGATTGTTGAAGCGTACCTTAATAATCTCTTTTTTATCATTGACTTCCAGCATTGGCACGCGGGCTTGAAGGTCAGTGTCTGCATCTTGAAAGCGATAGTTAATCCATTGCTGACTCAGCGTGTCAAAGTGTTGTGGGTTCTCTTCGCGCAATAGATTGGCTGCCATAAAGCCATCTTGCAATATCGAATCACCGCCAACGGTTGAGCTTTGCAGGCAATGTAGTAACTGGATGCCAGGCACAGGGTCACGGTAAGGATTGTCAAGATGACAGCCCAGTCCCCGGTTGGTGAAGGCCAGATTATTCGCATTGACTGTGGTGCGGACTTCAAACAGTGGCCCATAGTTGGTGTGGCGCACAAAGCCAAATTCAGAAACAACGTTGAGAATTTCGCCTGCTTCGCAAGGCACATCGCTCAGGATGGCAAATCCATCGTCTTTAACTGATTGCAGTGCGGCTATTTTAGACTCAGGCAAAGTGCAAAAGTTGAGGTAGCCATACTTGGTAACGTTGGTCTTAAATGAGCTTTTTTGCCACAGATTCTTGTTAGACTCACTGCGGTCATCAGCCTGACTATTAATGCAGTAACAGTTTGCAATTAACCAATCGACAGAAAATTCTGATCGATGCTCAGGTTTAAAATCTATGACCATTAAATCATCTGTCTGATTGACGTTAGCGATAGTCAAGTTTAATGGGAAATCAGTAATATTCATCAACCTTTGCCCACTGACGGGGTCTCGACTGTCGGGCATTTGGCAATGATCGCGTAGCCAAATTGCAGCCAGTTCACTTTGTCGTCCATCTTTCCAGTGAATGGTTAGCTGATGGGCATCGAATTGATATTGCGTGATTTGTTTCATACTCGCTCTCTGAGCGCTGGCTCGATCTAAGTTAGAAGCAACAATTCTAATTGTGCACGGTAGTCTTTTATAGGCTGAATATTCAGCCCGAAAACCTTCCCGTCATCATCGTAATGGCGCGCTTTGACTGCGGACAGGTGATAAGGATTAGACTCAAAAGCCTTCACTTCTAAATCGGTCATCAGACCACCTTGTATATGAAGTGAGTGAACCGAAGCGTCAGACAAACGGGTGATGTATTCATTATCAACGGTGCAAAGATATTTCTTAGCAGCCACATGCAAGCGAATGGGTTCAGTCACTGCCTTAGGAAAGAAGGACATAAGAAAATTAGCGCCAGCATCTTCGTGACAATTATCGATACCATTCTCTAAAGCTTCAAGCGGAAAATCATCCATAAAATGACCGATATCATGCAGTAGGAGAGCTATTACTAATGCTTCATTTGCACCATCAGCAACAGCACAAGCAGCTGACTGCTCCATATGCAGAGCCATACTGACGGATTCACCTAGGTACTCTTCGGCTCCTCGACGTGAAAATAAATCGAAAATAAAGTCAACAACGTTGTTTCTAGTCAATTCGTTTTTATTCAAAAAGTTGCTCCCGTTTAAATTTGATTTAAGAAACAAATAAAAAAGTTAACCATACAGTCTGATGCAGATAGTGACATTAGTAAATCGATTAATAATAATGATGTTGTTGTTATGAAAAAATACTTAGATTATTGCTTGTGAATATAGAGTCGATTAAAACTCCTTGAAATAGCCAAAACGAACCAAGTCTGAAAATACCCAAAAACCCATATAATGGCCCAATCAATTCTGAATAAAGTAACTAACCTTGGTTGAAATAACTAAAAAAATGACATAGAGTCATAGCTTTTATAAAACGTTTATTATATTATTTTATGAATGTTTTTTCTTTGAACTAATGAAACTAAACTTAGTCACAATAGTACAGTTATGTCTTGGGTCACTTTAAACTCAAACTTCATTTAGAACTTTATATATAATTTATCTATGATTGGGATGTCCCAAAAGCAATTACATAAAATGACCCGTCTCTTGGTCATTTTATGCCTGTTACTCTCCCCTATCGCTAATGGCGTAATGGTGTCTGATAACTCAGTGAGCACTGAAACAACCGATAGCCAAGTTAGTATTGATGGCGAGCATCAATGCCATCACATGGCTCAAGATTTAGTGCCGTCCATTTCGACCAGCGAGCAGAACAATAACTGTGATCATAGCCCTTCATGCAGCCTGCATTGTTCAATTGCAGTTGAACTGTCCGTTAGTAACTCCTTCACTCGCCTAGAAAAAGTCATTTGCTGGTCCTCAATGGACTATTTAACTTTAAAACTCTCTTTTCTTAATCGTTTAGACAGACCCCCCACAGCTTAAACCCAACGACCGGTGGTCGTACTCTGTGGGCATCCCTACCGATGTCTCAAATCAATTTATTGAAGTCCGTATACGAAGAATCTTTTTGATCTTTATAGTTATGGACGAGTTTTAAACTTGAATTTTAGAGGTTACTTACTTTGTACAAAAATCAGTTAAATGGGTTCACTCGAGCCTTCATCATAATTCCTCTCTTAGGCGGCTATTTGAGCGTTGGTGCAGCCGAATTATCGTCTGTGCTTGACCCTGAACAGCACCCTCAATCGCCTGAATATCAATCTATCCTAAATGATGTTGTGGTTCCGTTGGACAGCAAACTGTCTTGGACCGAGCGCTTCAATGGCGATGAAACATTTAATGCCGAAGTTAGCCTTGTGTCTGGCGCATCGATTACCACGGTTGGTTCAAACCAAGTGCTGAAGATGGAATCAGAGCTGGTGATGGCCATGAAAATGGACGGGCAAGGTGCCATTAAGGCATTGAAGCTGGCGCAGGGTAAAATCAAAATATCACATGGCGCGATCGATAAATACGGTATGCCTGCGATGACCATGGTGTTTAAGGTTAAAGACCCTGGGATGCTTGATGGTCTCGAAAAAAATCAACAAATTGGTTTTAATGTTGATAATTCTTCTGGAGGATTTGTAGTCACTCATATCATGCCAGTGGTTGCGGAAGGTAAGACTGAAGGTCAACAAGCATCGATCAAAATGGATGTGCGGGGTGTCGTTCAAACGGTCCGAGAGTTACAGGGTAAGGTCAAAATTAAACACGGTCCAATCGCCAAATATGGCATGCCAGGTATGACGATGATGTTCAAGGTCGTTGACGTTGCGCTGCTTAAAGGCTTGCAGAAAGGGTCTCAGGTCGATTTTAACATCGATAATTCTTCCGGTGGTTTTGTCATCACCGACATTGTCTCAGTCGAAGAATAGGAGCCAGAAATGAATCAATTAAAGACTAAGAAAATAGCCAGCGCTCTTTTTGTTTTGTCGTTATCAGCCTGTACCTCGATACCGAAGGACGGTGGCCTGTCCAACGTCAGTTCATTGGTTGAGTCTAAGCTCAGTGCCGGAGTTCAATTGCCCAGTCTGTCAAATAACAATCAGTTGACAGCTGACGCAGTGTTCAGCCTGCTGGCACAACCTTTATCAATTGTGGATGCAGAAAAACTGGCCCTTGGGTTCAATCCAATGGTGAAGGTCAAACTATTCAAAGTGGGTCTAGCTGAGGCTGATTATGCCCAAGCTGGGCGCATGGAAAATCCTGGTTTTTCCTATGCCCGGGTCTCCGGTCAGGCTTATGAAGCCTCTCTTTTGTTTGACATAGGGGGAGTCATTTTGATGCCGCTTAAAAGGCAATTAGAGAGCCGTCGATTACAATCCGCCCGATACCAAGCGGCCAGTGATGTGTTAGAACATATTGCCAATACTCGCAGAAGTTGGATCAATGCGGTTGCTGCTAAACAGCAAACAGCATTAATGCTTAAGGCGCTCGAGTCTGCTGAAGCGGGTAATAATCTAACCCGACAAATGTCTGCACTTGGGCATAGTAATGTGATCGAGGCAGCTGATTCGGAGATGTTTTTAAGTGGAATGCGGACTTCTTTGACTCGCCAACGACTGGCAGAGTCTGCTGCAAGAGAGAGTTTGATTCGTCAATTAGGATTATGGGGCCAGCAGGCTAGATTGCTCAAACTACCTGATCGATTACCTGAGCTACCGCAGAACTCGATAGACATTGAATCCGTAGAGGGGCAGGCCATCGAAAATCGACTTGATGTTCGAATGGCTAATATGAATATCGAAGGTCTAGCTAAAAACCTTAAACTGACGCGGCTCAATCCATTTTTCTCTGCAATTGAATTAGGTCCTGTAATGGAAAAAGGTGAGGGTGAAATAAATCGAGGCTATGAACTCGAATTCCGAATTCCGATATTCGACACGGGTGACATTAAAACGCAGAAAGCAAAAGCCATTTATGATCAGGCGCAAGCTCAAGCAGAAGTCACTGCGATTTCTGCTGCTTCGAGTGCTAGGCAGGCGCTTAAAAGCTATCGCACTAATTTAGAAATTGCGAAGCACTATCGCGATAGGGTTTTACCTTTACGAGAGCGTGTCAGTCAAGAGCAGTTACTGATGTTTAATGGCATGTTGATCAGCGTGTTTGACCTGCTTGATGATTTACGTTCATCAATGAATATGGAATCTAGCTATGTTGATTCTATAAAAGACTTTTGGATAGCCGATGCAAACTTGCAGCAGGCGTTGACAGGTTCAGGTATGCCGGGCATGAATTTTGAAGCAGCTTCAATGATGCCAGCCTCAGCAGCTGATGGGGGAGGACACTAATATGAACAGTAATTTAAATAAAGATGAGCAAGATAAAATGACCAATAGACGACAGTTTTTAAAGGGTGCAGGAGCAGCGGCTTTAGGCGCTGGAATGATTTCACGGGTCTCTTTAGCAGCCTTACCTGAATCTCCGAGTTCTATGAGTGCGACAATGGAGCCGCCGCCTGAACCGACTAGTGGTCGTTGGTACAACCCCGTTGTAACACTTAACGGTTGGTCACTCCCATGGCGTATGAAAAACGGTTGGAAGGAGTTTCATCTTACTGCCGAAGCCGTAGAGCGAGAAATTGCGCCCGGTATGACTGCGCGTCTATGGGGCTATAACGGCCAGTCACCTGGACCGACCATCGAATGTGTGGAAGGTGACAAAGTGCGTATTTTTGTGACTAACCGTTTGCCAGAACACACCACAGTGCACTGGCACGGCATATTTTTAGCCGCAGGAATGGATGGTGTTGGCGGGTTGAGTCAGCCTCATATACCCCCAGGGAAAACTTTTGTCTACGAATTCGAACTCAAGCAATCGGGTACTTTTATGTACCATCCACATGCTGACGAAATGGTGCAGATGGCCATGGGCATGATGGGATCGTTGGTGGTTCACCCCAAAGATCCCGAGTTGCATAAGGTTGACCGCGATTTTTGTTTTTTGATGAGTGCCTATGATATCGATCCGGGTACGATGACGGCTAAGGTTAATACCATGCTCGACTTTAATCTGTGGACTTGGAATAGTCGCGTATTTCCGGGTATTGATCATCTAGTCTGTCGTGAAGGGGACAGGGTGCGTGTGCGTATGGGTAATTTGACAATGACCAATCACCCGATTCACGTCCACGGTCTGAAATTTGAAGTGGCGGGTACCGATGGTGGCTGGGTTAGACCAGAGGCGAGATGGCCCGAGGTAACCAGTGATGTTGCCATAGGTCAAATGCGTGCCATCGAGTTTGATGCTGACGCACTGGGCGACTGGGCAATGCATTGCCATAAGTCACACCATACAATGAACCCGATGGGGCATAGCGTGCCGAATATGATCGGTGTTGATCAACGTGAGGTGCAGCAGAGTATTGCTAAACTGCTGCCAGGATACATGGTCATGGGTGAGCGTGGCATGGCGGATATGGGTGAAATGACGATGCCACTCCCTGCCAACACTTTGCCGATGATGACGGGTGAAGGTCAGTTTGGTCCGATCGAAATGGGTGGCATGTTTACTGTGCTTAAAATTCGTGCCGATCAAAAGGCAAACGATTACACCGACCCTGGCTGGTATGACTTTCCCGCAGGCACTGTTGCCTATGAAGTCGATTTGTCGTAACACTTAGCTTTAAAATAATATCTAAATAAATCAACCACAAAGGAAAACGAAAGATGAAAAAAATAGAAAATACGCTTACCACTTCGCTATTGGCCATTGCTGTAGCCTTGTCATCAATAGCGGTTTATGCCGGTGCTGGGCATGATGATGAATTGATGGTATTTGATCCAACAGAGACTGAGTTTGGTCGTTATAAACCTAAAATGCACGTTACTAAAACGATTGAAATCGTAATGAGTGATGAAATGCGTTTTAACCCCAGTGTTATTCAAGTGGAAAAAGGCGATGTGATTAAATTTGTTCATGAAAATACGGGGCAAATGATGCACGAGTTTGTATTAGGCACTTCAGATTCATTGGTTATGCATGCCGACATGATGAAGAAGTACCCTGGTATGGAGCACTCTGAGCCCTACATGGCGCACGTCGCACCGGGTAAAAAGGGTGAAGTCATTTGGCAGTTTTCAGAGGCAGGGGAATTCTCCTTCGGTTGTCTTATTCCTGGTCATTTTGATGCTGGTATGAAAGGTAAGGTATTAGTCGGTTCTTAAGGCTGACTTGTAATCTTCTCCTTTACTTTTTAAGGTGTTAATGGGGTTTAAATTGTTCTAGATAGCAAGGCATCCATTTTGGTTCCATGCTATCTGGGACTTTCTATACCATTAATTCATTAGGGTGTAATAAAAAATATTACAAACAGTTTCAATCCTTTGTCGCTCCTCTAAAAAGCTTCTGATATTTAGGCCGAATGAATATAGTGACTGAATAAACGCCTATCGAATAGGATTCTTAATTGACAGTGCAACGATTATTTTGGCGCAGGATTACCTGTTGTCCATTTTTTGAAGCGAGATTCGCAATGTTCTAGAAGCTCATTGTAAGTTTGAAAGTAGAGTTCGAAGCCATCTTCAGCGGGTGCATCGTATTCGCAAAAGTCATTATCGTGGGTTCGACAAATAGTCGGACGGTCATTATATATGCCACATCGTCCATCCATTTCAAGATGGGAGCAAGTTGAGTTGATCATTAAAAACCAGTCGTCTGAATCTTTATAAATGGCGATATTTTTATGTGATACTTGCCAGAGTAGAATTTCAAAATCGTATTTTGAGCGAGGCGTGTCGATTTGCTGGGTGATGTAGGTGCAGCAGGTCGAATTAGTGCAAAGGTCGCATTTCGATGTTGTTGACGTAGCGTTAGCCACTTCAATGAGAGGAAAGTCAAGGCTGCTCATTTTAAAAGATTAATCCAGTCGCGTGGTTTTAGATAGTAGTCAGTGAGTAATGCTTCGTCACTGCCTGGTTCTGCCTGGTAATTATACTGCCAGTTAACAACAGGAGGTAATGACATTAAGATTGATTCGGTTCGACCGCCGGACTGTAATCCGAATAAAGTACCTCGGTCATACACTAAATTAAACTCGACATAACGACCACGGCGATAAAGTTGAAATTGTTTTTGTTGATCACTGAAAGTCGTATCTTTTCGTTTCTCAACAATGGGTAAATAAGCATCGAGAAAATGATCCCCTACACTTTGCATAAAAGCAAACGACTGTTCGAAATCCGGTTGATTGAGGTCATCAAAAAATAGGCCACCAATACCGCGAGCTTCGTTGCGATGTTTGAGGTAAAAATAATCATCGCACCATTGTTTATATTTGCTATAAATATCTGAATCTGTGGTTAAACTAAAGTCTGTGCATGCTTGCTTAGCTACTTGATGCCAATGCACACAATCTTCAATGTAAGCATAGTACGGCGTTAGATCGAAGCCACCACCTACCCACCAAATAGCCGGTTCATCTACTTTTTCTGCGATAAAAAACCGCACATTTGCATGGGAAGTTGGTACATGTGGATTGTTTGGATGGACAACCAACGAAAGACCCATTGCATGGAAATTACGTCCCGCTAATTCGGGTCGGTGTGCAGTGGCTGATGCCGGTAGACTGTCACCAGTTACCTCAGAGAAATTGACCCCTGCTTGTTCAAAAACATCACCACCTGTCAATACCATGGTTTTACCACCTCCCTGGCCAGACTCACGCGTCCAGTTATCTATCTGAAATTTAGCTTTACCATCAGCTAAGGTAATGGCGTCAGTAATGGTGATTTGAAGCGTCTGTAGGTATTGTCTTATTTGATCTGTATTCGGTGTCATGGTGTTAAGGCCTAATAATGTCACCAGATTTTAGTGATTGAATCTCACTGGGTCGACCAGTGCCGGGTTGGTAGCCATTGATAATATAATCTAGTTTGTTCGCAAATAATCGACGCGCTTGTATTGAATTACGAATAGTCGTTTTACCACTTAGGTTAGCGCTGGTTGATACAATAGGAGACTCTAGCTCTGTACAAAGGGCTTTAATAAATGGGTGCGAAGTGATTCTGATGGCTATAGTTGAAAATCCACCGCGAAGCCAGCTCGGGCAGTTATGGCTGGCAGGGATAAGCCAAGTTGTTGGTTGGGTGGTTGTTTTTTTTAAACGAGTAACCTCGTTTTTTGATAAATCGCTACTGATGTAAGGCAAACAAAATTCCAGCTCGGACGATAGCAGAATTAAACCTTTGCTGGCTGAACGCTGCTTAATTTGTAAAATTCGATCAACACTTACTTTCAGTAGTGGATGACAACCAAAGCCCCAGATAGTGTCGCCGGGATAGGCAATAACTGCACCAAGCTCAATTTGATGGCTCAGCCGATTGATAGCCCACGGTGACATTGTGGTCGGCTAAGGTGAGGTTTTTTTAACAGCTACTTTCTTTTTAGCGGTAGTTTTTTTCGAAACCGCTTTTTTAGCTATGGTTTTCTTCTTGGGTGCCACTTTCTTTTTAGTCGCCGCTTTTTTCTTCACTGCTTTCTTTTTCGGAGCTGCCTTCTTTTTAACAGCGACTTTTTTCTTTGTCGCTGCTTTCTTTCGTTTTGACTTTGGAAAAGGCGCTTTCTCAATCAGCTCTCGACAGGTTTCTAATGTGAGTGTTTCTGGATCTTCGATATCTTTAGGTATGCGAGCATTTTTAATGCCATCGGTAATATAAGGTCCATATCGACCCCGTAATATTTTGACATCGGTGCCTTCGAACAGTTTGATTTCTCGGGTAGCATCGAATTCTTTTTTCTCTACAACCAGTTCAAGTGCACGCTCTAAGGTAACGGTGAAAGGATCATCACCCTCTTTGACCTTAAGCGATACATATTTGGCATCATATTTTATATAGGGCCCAAATCGTCCAACATTGGCAGATATTTCTTCACCTTCTGGTGACAACCCAAGTGCTCTTGGCAGTTTGAATAGTTTTAACGCTTCTTCAAGCGTAACTTTATCCATCTTTTGTCCAGGTTGAAGACCCGCAAACTTTGGTTTGTCTTCATCTTCACGGGTGCCAATTTGTACAAAAGGACCATAGCGCCCCATTCTTACAGATATGGGTTTTCCTGATTTTTCACAAATTCCGAGTTGACGTGATTGAATGGCTTCGTCTCGACTAACGGTTTCCATTTTATCATCAACTAACGCTTTAAAAGTTGACCAAAACTTTTCCATTAAGGGCAGCCAGTCTGCTTCGCCACGTGAAATTTCGTCTAGCGTGTCTTCCAGTTGTGCCGTGAAATCATAGTCAACATATTGAGTGAAATGCTGAGTTAAAAACTGTGCAACGACGCGACCAATATCCGTTGGGTGGAATCGTTTGTTCTCTATCTCGGCATATTCTCTATCCTGCAACGTGGTGATGATAGAGGCGTAGGTTGAGGGTCGCCCGATGCCATATTCTTCTAAAGTTTTAACCAGAGTTGCTTCACTAAATCGAGGTGGTGGCTCGGTAAAGTGTTGCTCAAGGCGAATTTCTTTTAGCGTAATTTTATCACCCACTTCTAACGGCGGAAGTATCTTTTCTTTTGTATCATCTTTCTTATTGTCATCAAGTCCTTCAGTATAAACCTGCATGAATCCAGGATCACGAATTGTAGAACCGCTCGAACGAAACACGTTGTTAGTACCGCATGAAAGGTCGACTGAGACAGTATCAATTGTGGCGTGAATCATTTGGCAAGAGATAGTTCTCTTCCAAATAAGGCTGTACAAACGGTACTCATCAGTTCCCAAATATTGTTTGACCATTTCTGGTTCGTTCATCGCACTACTGGGACGTATCGCTTCGTGTGCTTCCTGTGCATTCTTTGCTTTGGTCTTATAAACGGGTGGAATGTCAGGTAGGTTTTTGGCGCCATAGCGTTTGCTAATAAGCGTTCGGATATCAGTGATAGTGTCATTTGATAAGTTGACTGAGTCGGTTCTCATATAAGTTATAAGACCAACCTGACCGGCACCAATATCAATACCCTCATACAGTTTTTGAGCTTTACGCATAGTTTTCTGTGCACCAAAGCCAAGTTTACGCGATGCTTCTTGTTGTAAAGTTGACGTTGTAAAAGGGGGGGATGGGTTGCGTTTACGTTGTTTCTTTTCGACTTTTTTAACAATTAATTGGCCTTTTGCTGCTTGCGTTAATTGCTGGTGTGCAGTTTGTGCGTCGGCTTCGTTGGTAATCGTAAATTGCTTAACTTTTTCTCCGCATAAAATATTTAGTTTAGATCCAAAGGCGGTACTTTTAAATTCGTTATCTGATTCAATACTCCAATATTCCTTTGGATCAAAGGCTTCAATTTCTAATTCACGTTCAACTATCATTCTTAACGCAGGACTTTGTACTCTTCCGGCAGAAAGGCCGCGTCGAATTTTACGCCATAATAGGGGGGAAAGATTAAATCCGACCAGATAGTCTAGAGCGCGTCTGGCTTGTTGTGCATTCACCATATCCATACCAATTTCTCGTGGATTGGCTACTGCATCGGTAACAGCCTGTTTGGTGATTTCGTTAAAGGCAACTCGATAAGCAACCTTGTTCTTCATTAAATTCTTTTCCTTTAGCAACTCATAAAGATGCCAAGAAATCGCTTCACCCTCACGGTCTGGATCTGTTGCCAGATAGAGCGTCTCCGCTACGCGTAATTCTTTTTTGATATTATTGATGTGCTTTTCGTTTCTTTCGACAACGCTGTAATTCATTTTGAAGTTGTTGTCGGTTTCGACTGCTCCCTCTTTGGGGATTAAATCGCGCACATGACCGTAGGAAGCAAGAACCTTAAAATCCTTGCCTAGGTATTTTTCGATTGTTTTGGCTTTAGCCGGGGACTCTACAATGACTAAATGTTTGGCCATAAAGGTAACTACTTATAAAACTAAGATTAACAGGGTTAAACTTTCCAGGCACATCAATGAAAAATGGCCGGTTGGTCTGCAAAAACAATATCTTCATAGTGCATTAAGGTATCTTCATCGTGTTCTTCTGAACTATTAAACAACACCATCATCACAACCCATTTGAGTTCTTCGATGTCAACTTCTGTGTCGGATTCAAGCGCCATGACACGGTTAATGACTAATTCGCGCAGCATAGGGGTTAGTACGCCAGATTGCTCTAAGAAGATTAAAAACCCTTGAGCATTCTGAGCTAAACGCGCTGATTCTTGTGGAGCAAATATACGAGTAGCTTGAGATGACTGATCAATCGAAGGTATATCGTCATCTTGAGCTAGACCGTCAAGCCAGTCAAAAGCCTTATCAATTTCAAGTGAATCAAAACCAGCAGCTCGCAGATCTTCATCGATTCCATCACGGTCTTCGGGTAGATCGTCATCTTGATCCGCATAGCAGGAAAAGATATACATCAGAACGTCTATGACACCTTCTTTCATGAATTCCTCAAAATTAGAACTTCCAATTAAATTAACACTACATTCTGACGAAGTGGCCGCCAGGCGCCGATTGAATAAGCTCATCGAGCTCTAATAGCAGTAGCATGGATGAAACCTTGTCGATGGTCAAGCCACTGCGTTCTACCAACAAGTCTTTGGATATTGGGTCATAACCCATTTGTTCAAGTAGTTTACTATAGCTCTTATCAAGTTTGACGCTGTCTTTAGGATTGTCAGGAGATGATTGCTGAGTGATTGGCAGGTTGGCGATATAACCGAGCAAGCTAGACAGGTCTTCGATAATATCAGCCGCCTTGTCGGCTAATCGGGCGCCTTCTTTAATTAACTGATGACAGCCCCTGACTTGTGGATTATGAATTGATCCAGGAATAGCAAAAACCTCTCTCCCTTGTTCAGCGGCCTGATGGGCGGTAATAAGTGAGCCGCTTCGACGAGCCGCTTCAACCACTAATGTGGCGACACTGAGCCCACTGATAATTCGGTTTCTGCGAGGAAAGTTGTTGCTACGCGGGCTGGTACCTAAAGGAAATTCTGTAACCAATAGACCATCCGAATGGATGTCGTAAGCCAACTGACGATTTTTTGCGGGATAGATTTTGTCTAGTCCAGTCCCCGTGACTGCTATCGTTTTACCTATACCGGTCATGGCTCCAACATGGGCGTGGGTGTCGATGCCGATGGCCATGCCACTCGTAATTGTAATGCCTGCATTGGATAAATAGGCGGCAAAGTCATGTGCGGTTTTTGCTCCACCTGGGGTACAGTTGCGGCTTCCGACGATTGCAATCTGCGGATTAGTGAGTAAATCAATATTGCCACTGCAATAGAGCAAAGCGGGGTAGTTTGTGGTTTGTTTCAGTAATGCTGGATAAGCGTCATCATCGAAGCAAATAATGTGATTGTCTGGTTCGTTTGCCCAGGCAATTTCTGCCTCGACTTGAGCCTCATTGGGAGACTTTATTTGGTCTATTTGGCTAGCGTTTAGTCCCGCTGCTTTGAGGTCATGGCGAGTGACGTTGAATATTTGATTGAAATCACCACCAAATTTTTTACGTAAGTCGATTAATGATACTCGACCAATACCAAAAATGTGAAATAAGCGGAGAAAGTTCGCAAACTGATCTCTTTGCATAAACGTGACATCCATATCGTATTGATAGATTGATCTGCATAAGTATTTAAGCTCTATCTCAAACTTTATTCAAATCCTACTATATTATTAAAAGCACAATTTTTAAGGTGATTCTACATAATCCTTTATGCTAATGGGACGATCAGCTTCCATTACCATACCATAACTCATTTTCTCGAATGTCCTTACGACCATAACGATACCCACTGCTTCATCGGGCAGTTTGACGCGAAAGTCAGGGTCTTCCTCTTCAATATCTTGAATTACCGAACCCACATGTTTTATTCGAAGCAAGTTGCCTGTTTCGATGCCATCACGTTGGCCAAGGTTTAGCGACACTGTTTGGTAGCGAGCTAGCTGAGATATTGCATCAACTAATGATATTATTTCTCCTCGAACTGGTTGAACCGGTGGTTTAGGGAAGAAGTCTCTCGCAAAGTCAATATTATCTAAAGGAATAATACGATCATATTGTAGAATTTCGCGTACTGAGCTGGTGACCAAGAGTGTTGTTGGATCGCCACGACGTAATAGTTTTGTTTCACCAACATAAAGTGCCTCATAGCCAAGAAGTTCGTCAGTAATTGGATCTTTTAATGGCTTGTTGGGTCTGAGTAATTGATAACGACCATTACCTAATGATGTGTCAAGTTTTCTCACATAGAGCGTATCACCAGTGCTATTAGCTAAATTATTATTCATACTCGAAATAACATAAGCTGAATTTTTTAATACCGCTTCTGCAATTACAATTGGGCGTGATAACAAGTGTCTAATCGATACAATCGGTATAGAAGGTATGCTGGCATCAATGGGTTTTGAACGAATTCGGGGTGACAGTTTAACAATTTGAATGCCTGATCCTGATAAGTGAATTTTTCCATCTTCTCCGCGTTGTTGAATTTGCACGCGTTTTTGTCCCTCGATGTAAACAATAGTGAGAATGTCACCTGGATAAATTAAATGTGGATTTTTGATTTGAGGATTTTTGAACCAAATTTCTGGCCAATACCAAGGATCGCGCAGGAATTGAGATGAAATATCCCACAGGGTATCGCCTTTTTGGACAATATAGTTTTTAGGGTATTCTGATTGATAGGCTATAGTGTTAGACGGCTTTGATTTAACAAGGTTGACTTTTACTGAAGTAACGTCAGCCACTTTAGCTTTTGGTTCTAAGATGTAAAAGGGCGTGGTCCTACCTGTACAGGCACTTAATAGCAACACACCGCAAAGCAGGATAAATCCACTTGATAGCTGTGTTTCGTTGCGAATAGACATATAAACCTCTAAAAATTCGGTACTGATTTGATTAATTGTAGTTAAAAACTATCTGATCAACGCTTTTTAATAGCTGAGATTCTTATATAATAATTAATCTGTAACAATAACTTGTAAACCTTCTTGAGGTTTGAAAAAACATGGCTTTACTCAATATTTTACAATTTCCTGACCCAAAACTTCGCACAGTTGCGAAGTTGGTCACATTGTTCGATGATGAACTTAAGCAGTTCGTAAATGATATGTTCGAAACAATGTATGAAGCACCTGGTATCGGTTTGGCAGCTTCTCAGGTGGATCGACACGTTCGATTACTGGTGATTGATGTATCAGACAAGAAAGATGCCCCCAGATGCTTTATTAACCCTGAGATTTTAAAGTCGACGGACGAAGATCGTATGGATGAGGGTTGTCTCTCCGTGCCCGGCTATTACGAACCGGTCACGAGAGCAGGTCATGTCTGGGTGCGGGCGCAGGATGTTAAAGGTGAAGTTTTTGAAATAGAAGCTGAGGGTTTGGAAGCTGTTTGTATACAGCATGAAATGGATCACTTATTGGGTCGGCTTTTTGTTGACTACCTGTCACCCTTAAAGCGTAACCGCATTCGATCAAAATTATTAAAACAACAGAAACAACTTTAATCATCCATTAGGCTTTTGAGGCGATGGCTAAACTCAGTCATTTGGCAAGATTAAGTCACAATAAGAAATCTTATGATGAAAATAATTTATGCCGGTACCCCTGACTTTGCAGTCCCTGCTTTAGAGTTGCTGGTGAAGTCTGAACATGAAGTAATTGCAGTTTATACGCAACCCGATAGGCCGGCAGGTCGAGGTCGAAAACTTCAGCAAAGTGACGTAAAGCAGTGCGCATTATCTTATGGCCTACCAGTATACCAACCCACCTCATTTAAAGCAGAGGCGGATTTAGAGCAGTTTGTTGAATTAGAGGCCGACCTAATGATAGTTGCCGCTTATGGTTTGATTTTGCCAGCGTCGATATTAAATTCTCCTCGGTTGGGTTGTATTAATATTCATGGTTCACTACTCCCACGTTGGCGTGGTGCGGCACCAATACAGCGGGCTGTTTTAGCGGACGATGCCTCAACCGGAGTGACGATTATGCAGATGGATAATGGGCTGGATACGGGTGGGATGATTTCAAAAAAAACCTTATCTATTGCAACTAATTCGACTTCTTTTGAGTTGCACGAACAGTTAAAGCAATTAGGCGCCGATCTACTCATTGCTACCCTGCCTATAATTGAGTCAGGTGAAATTCAACCTGAACCACAAGATGAGTCGTTGGCTAACTATGCTCGTAAGCTCACTAAAGCAGAGGCAAAAATAGATTGGAACAAGAGTGCAGAGCAAATTGTTCGAGAAATAAATGCTTTTATACCTTGGCCCGTGAGTTATACCCATTTAGACGAAAAGCTGGTGCGTGTTTGGCAAGCCAGTTTTGATACTACGCCTAGGGTTGGTGAGTCGGGACATGTGCTGGAACATAATCATGAAGGCGTTTATGTCAGTTGTGGTGATGGTGTACTGTGTATTCAAGCGTTACAGTTTGAGGGAAAAAAACGGTGCACCTCTGCTGAGGCATTTAACGGTCGAAACCTTACTGGGTGTCAGTTATTGTGATTAGTCAACCGGCCGTCAATCGTACCTATAATCCCAGACAATTAGCACTGCATTCATTACTTCTGGTAATCGGTAAGGGTCGATCATTAGATGATGCATTAGCCAATATACTAGCTAAATCACCTGATTTAGAGGGGCGCGACATCGCATTATGTCGTGAAATTGCCAACGGGGTATGTCGATACTATTACGTGTTAAAGCATTTACTTAAGCCGAGGTTACGCAAGGCGTTTAAATCGAAGGACCTTGATCTGGAAATTATTGTACTGATTGGCATGTATCAGTTACTGATGATGCGGGTGGACGATCATGCGGCGGTCAATGAATCAGTTAAACTAACCTTGCGTCAGAAAAAAAGTTGGGCCAAAGGATTAGTCAACGGTCTATTACGTCAGCTGATTCGTGATGAAGTGTCTATTGAAGCACTCGCTACCGACATTTCTTACCCTGACTGGATAAGCCATAAGATAAGGGCTGATTGGCCTGACCATAGTACTGAAATTTTACAAGCAGGTAATCAGAGAGCACCTATGACATTACGTGTTGATTTAAACCAGATAACGCGAGAGCAGCAAATTGAGAGGATGCGAGAACAAGGCATCACTGCAGATGCTCATCCGCTAATTGAATCAGCAATCGTATTGGACAAGCCTTGTCCTGTTTCCAAAATAGAGGGTTTTGAATTAGGTCTGGTCAGTGTTCAGGATGCGGCCGCTCAATTGGCTGCTGAATTACTTGACTGTAAACCAGGGATGCAGGTTTTGGATGCTTGCGCTGCCCCTGGTGGAAAGTCTGCACACATACTGCAGACTTGTGAGGCGGTAACTTTAGTTGCGATTGACAAAGATGAGTCTCGATTAGCGCTTATAGAACAAAATTTACATCGTATCGATCAGCAGGCACATTTAAAATGTGGCAACGCAATCCAGCCAGATGACTGGCATGACGGTGTCCTGTTCGATCGTATTCTAGCCGATGTTCCTTGTTCTGCTAGTGGCGTAATTCGCCGTCATCCTGATATTAAGTTGTTACGTTGTGACGATGATATTCCCAACCTAGTCTTACAACAGAGGGCAATTTTGTTGGCTTTGTGGCCGTTACTGAAGCCGGGGGGTGTTATGGTTTATAGCACTTGTTCGATTTTCAAAGATGAAAATGAGCAGCAGATCGCTTGGTTTATTGATAATCATAAAAATTGCACTGTAAATCGTTTGAATTCAGTACAATGGGGTCACAAACGTCCCTTTGGGCGTCAGATATTACCTGGTCAGGAGTGTATGGATGGATTCTATTATGCAAAGATACACAAAACTATGATGAAGACTGATTAAAAAGCGAATGTTTGTTAGATACTATTCAAATTTGTGGCGAAATCTCCAAGTAATATTCTTTGGATTTTTGATCAGTGCTGGGTCAATTGCACAAGGTGAGTCTAGTTTTAATGTAACAAGTGCTAGTTTTACTATGCAAGATGGCTTGCTGCTACTGAACTCAACGATAGAAATTGAGCTTCCCCAGTATATTAATAAGGCGATTGATCAGGGTTTTGCTGTGCCCTTAATGTTTGAAGTGGAAGTGCTCGAATATAGTCCATACTGGTTCGACAAAAAGTTGTTGTCACTCAAACAACAATACCAGCTGCACTTCCTACCGATGCTTAGCTCTTATGCTATATTCGATGTCAATGCCAATGAACGGTTATATTTTAATAGTCGGCAGCAAGCGGTACGACATCTTAAGGTGGTCTATGCCTACCCGATGTTTGATATCAGTAATATAAATCAGTCAGGGCTGGCCTACGTTCGTATACGATCAGGTATTGATGTCGATGAATTGCCTTTGCCACTCAAATCGAGTTCATTATGGGATAACGACTGGGAGCTAGAAAGTGACTGGTTTGAATGGGATATAGCCCCATCGCAATGACTTATTCTGCGATTCGTAATTCGCTATCTATCTTAGCACTCGTGATTCTGCTTTTGGTGTCTGTCTATGCGATTAGTGACGCCACCTCAAATTCGGCAGATTTTGGTAAATACTATAACTGGTTGATTTTTTTTAATGCGATAGGCCTCATCGCATTGATTGGCCTTATTGCCTACAACGTTTTTAAGTTAGTGATTCAATACAGGTTAAAAACTATTGGTTCACGCTTAACGGCTCGGATGATTGGCGTTTTTGTCCTATTAACAATTATCCCTGTGACCATTGTGTATTATTTTTCACTTAATTTTATCCATCGAAGCATCGATAGCTGGTTTGATGTGGGTATTGAAGTGGCGCTGGAGGACTCTCTACAACTGGGACGTAGTGCGTTGGACTTAAGAAAAAGAGAAGCATTAAAAAAGACTCGGCTAATTGCCTCAGAAATACCAAATATTAGCGGAAATGTTTTATTCGTTTATCTTGACGATATGCGTGAACAGCAAAATGCTATTGAGTTAACGCTGGTCGATCATAGTCAGTCAATCATTGCGTCCAGCAGCATTGATTCAACTATTATGCCAAACGCATTATCACTCACTGACGTCGGAGACCTTAACGAAGAAAGTCATTATTTACAGTTAGAGGATAGCCAGTTATCTGGCCTTGCAATTAGAGTTGCGGTAAAAGTGCAAAGCATTGATGCGACCGAAAAAGCGAAAACGCTGCAGGCACTATTCCCCTTTACTGATAGATTAAACGATCTCACCATTAATGTGCAGGCTGCCTTTGATCGGTATAAACAACTGTCAGTATTACGCGTGCCATTAAAAACGAGTTTTACGCTGGCACTTTCGCTTATATTGCTTTTGAGTGTGCTATCAGCAATTTGGCTCGCGTTCGTTGCTGCGCGTAATTTAGTCGCCCCTATCAATGAGCTGGTCGAAGGTACAAAAGCCGTTGCGGCGGGCGATTATGAAAAGCAATTGGCCTTGTCGGGTAACGATGAGCTGGGCTTTTTACTGCGATCATTTAACACCATGACCCGTAAAATTTCGCATACACGGGCAGTAGCTAAAAAAAGTCAGGTCATGGAGGAAATGCAACGAAGCTACCTCGAATTAGTGATGGAACATATTACTTCAGGTGTCCTCACTATTGATGAAACAGGGTTTATTAAAAGTGGTAACCCAGCGGCCTGTCTTATATTTTCTGTTGATAGCCTTTTCTTTACCGAGCTATCGATTAAAAATGTTTTGACGTTACATCCACGGATGACAGTTTTCTTTGATGTCGTGCAACGCCAAATGGGAAGTCAGGATGAATGGCAAGAGGAAATTATGATTGCAGGCCCTGGGGGTAATAAGAACCTACGAGTGACCGGTACTACTATTCAATCTCAATTGGGTGGGCGACGCGAACAAGTGATTGTAGTGGATGACCTAACCGAATTGATTCAGGCCGAAAAAGACTCCGCTTGGAGTGAAATGGCTCGGCGACTGGCACACGAAATTAAAAATCCACTCACCCCTATTCAATTATCGGCTGAACGGCTACAGCGTAAATTAAGCACTGAGGTTTCGGGTGAAAAACAGGAAATGCTAAATCGATATACCCAAACCATTGTGCAGCAGGTAGAGGCAATGAAAACGATGGTTAACGAATTTTCAGATTATGCTCGTTCAGCCTCAAAAAATCCTGAGGCAATTGATCTAAACGCAATGCTCGAAGCGATAGTTGTGTTGTATCACGACAATCATACCGATATGTTGATAGAGGTGTCACTGGATAGTATGAAACCTCGCATTTTAGCGGATGGCGTGCGATTACGGCAGCTTGTGCATAATCTGATCAAAAATAGTCTTGAAACTACCGGAGTAAACGGTTGGGTTAAACTGGAAACAAAGTGCACTGAGTACTTTGGGCAATCCTGTGTAGAGCTCAGTGTTGAAGATAATGGCAAAGGTGTTGCTGCCGATGTTGTTGATAAAATATTTGAGCCTTATGTAACAACAAAAGTGAAGGGCAGTGGCCTTGGTTTGGCCATTGTGAAAAAAATAGTTGATGAACACGGTGGCACAGTTTGGGTTGACAATTTGCCAAAGGGTGGTGCTCGCTTTATTGTCCGGTTACCAATGATATCTGAATCAAATGAAACGGATGGCATTGCAGATGCTTTAAATATCAAAAATAGCAGTACTAAAAAGGTAGGGGCCGTCTAATGAGTGCAAGAATACTGGTGGTCGACGATGAACCTGATATTCGCTTTTTGCTGAAGGATATTCTCGAAGATGAAGGTTATCTGGTGGATGTTGCAGAACATGCCCAAGCGGCCAATGAAAGGCGAAGTGAAAATAATCCTGACCTTGTTTTACTTGATATTTGGATGCCTGAGGTCGACGGTGTAACGTTACTTAAGGAATGGAAGTCCTCACAAACAGACATCTGCCCAGTGGTCATGATGTCCGGTCACGGTACAGTAGAAACGGCGGTCGAAGCGACTAAGTTTGGTGCCTATGATTTTGTTGAAAAGCCTTTATCAATGGCGAAACTATTAAATACAGTAAAATCGGCTCTCGCCAGTGTCACTGCACCCACTGAAAAACTTCACTCAACTAAATTAGAAGAGCCGGTCGGCAATAGCGAAATTGTCCAGCGGTTAAAACGAAACATTCAAGTGATTAGTCGCTCTAGCCTTCCTGTGTTTTTTTCAGGTGCTAGTGGTAGTGGCAGAAAAATATGGGCATCTTATTTGTGTGAATTATCAGGTTCGTCACTTCAACCTTTTGATCCATCAATGAATTTTAATCAATATTCGCCGTTAAACATGAGTGTTTACATACAGGAAGTGCGTGATTTATCGTTTGATGTACAAATGGATTTATTACAAGCAATATTAGACGCCCGTGATTCAAAACATCGCTTCATTGTTGCTAGTCGATTGAGCCACAGCGAGTTAGTCGAAAGTTCCCTTGTACTGCCAGAAATAGCAGCAAACTGGCATAATGCTATTGATATCCCTTCACTCCATAAACATATTGAGGATATTCCTGAATTACTTGAGTACTATGTCAATTGGTATAGTACTCACGAGCAACTACCCTATCGCCATTTTGGTGTTGCGGCGCAAAATTTATTGCGAAACTACGTATGGTTAGGAGATATTTTACAGCTCAAACAATTTATACAAAAAGTCCTTTCTAATAGCGACAACGAAGTTATTGAGCTTGAAGAAATCGAGTTTTTTTTAAAGGAGTCTGAGTCTCTGGTTATACCGCATGAGGCTAACTTAATGCAGCTAACGATTAACTTGGATATGGATTTACGCGAAGCGCGCGAAGTTTTTGAAAGAGAGTATTTGTCACGTCACCTCGAAATATGTGGCAATAATATGACTGAACTGGCGAGACGGGTGGGTCAGGAAAGAACAAATTTGTATCGAAAGTTAAAGAGCCTAGGTCTACATAATAAAAAATAGATCCAGCATTAAATTGTGAAATATACTCTCATAAACATTCAAAAAGAATAACATTAATTATGAATATCATCATACTCGGTGCAGGTCAGGTCGGCTCTACTGTTGCAACAGAGCTTGCCAGAGAAGAAGCGAATGAGATAACTATTGTTGATAAAGATCAAGCCATTCTATCTGAATTACAAGACAGATTAGACCTGCGAACTATCTGTGGTAACGGCTCTTATCCTAATATCCTAGAGATGGCGGGTGCCGATGATGCTGACATGCTTATTGCACTGACCAACAGTGATGAAATTAACATGATGGCTTGTCAGATAGCATCTTCAATATTTCATACACCTACAAAAATTGCGCGTATTCGTTCATCTGAATATTTGCGCAATCCCGATTTGTTTTCGCCAGAATCGATTCCTGTCGACTTTATGATTAGTCCAGAATCACTAGTAACTGACTATATTCATCATCTGATAGAGCACCCTAGTGCACTTCAAGTGCTTGATTTTGCCGGGGGTAAGGTGCAGTTGGCGGCAGTTAAAGCGTATGACAGTGGTCCGCTAGTCGGTCACGCAATCAAGACAGTAAGGCAACACATGCCCGATATCGATATGCGAGTGGCTGCCATTTTTCGTGACGGTCAATCGATTAAACCATCGGCAGAATGTATCGTCGAAGCAGGGGATGAAGTTTATTTTATCGCCGCTCGTGAGCATATTCCGGCGGTTCTATCTGAGATGCGTAAACTTGAAAAACCGATTAAAAGGGTCATGCTTGCTGGTGGAGGGAATATTGGTGGGCAACTAGCAGCACTACTAGAGAAAGATTATCAGGTCAAAGTAATCGAACGCTTTGCCGGCAGAGCTAAGCAGTTATCGGGCATGCTTGATTCTAGCATTGTATTGCTTGGGGATGCTGCCGATCCAGACCTTTTAACGGAGGAAAGCATTGAAAGCATGGACATCTTTTGCGCGCTGACCAATGACGACGAAGCGAATATATTATCATCGATGCTGGCAAAACGATTAGGTGCTAAAAAAGTCATGTCGCTTATTAATCGGCCTGCTTATGTGGATCTGGTTGAGAGTGGTTTAATCGATATTGCTATCTCCCCACACCAAGTCACCATTGGAACTCTATTGGCCCATATTCGGCGGGGTGATGTTGTGGCTGTTCATGCTTTAAGACGTGGCTCTGCCGAAGCTATAGAGGCAATAGCTCATGGTGATAAAAGCTCTTCCAAAGTGGTGGGACGATCAATAGAACAAATCAAATTACCGGTCGGCGTTACCATCAGCGCGATAGTGCGAGGTGATGAGGTTGTAATTGCACACCATGACACCATGATCGAATCTGAAGATCATGTCATTTTATTTCTCACGGATAAGAAAAAAATATCTGATGTAGAACGCTTGTTCCAGGTTGGGTTTACTTATTTTTAGCGCAGATATGATTTTATGCAACTATTAGTTATTCAGCGTATTTTAGGGCTGCTGCTGGTTATTTTTAGCAGCACTTTATTACCCCCGATTGGCATTGAGCTTTATTATCAAGATGGTTCAGTACTGCCGTTTGTAGAGGCTTTCATTTTAACCCTAGTGGGTGGTATCGCGCTCTATCTGCCGGTTAGAAATCAGAAGAAGGAGCTAAGATTGCGAGATGGGTTTCTTGTCGTCGTGCTGTTTTGGACGGTTTTGGGCATCTTTGGTGGCTTACCTTTTTACTTATCCGAGGCCCCTGACTTGTCAATTACGGATGCAGTTTTTGAGTCGATTTCAGGTTTAACAACGACAGGTGCAACCGTCATTGTCGGTTTAGATGACATGCCCCATTCCCTTCTCTTTTATCGACAGGAAATACAGTGGCTTGGTGGCATGGGTATTATTGTTCTTGCCGTTGCTGTACTGCCAATGCTGGGTATTGGAGGTATGCAGCTATTTCGTGCAGAAACGCCTGGACCGATGAAAGATAATAAACTGACGCCACGTATTACGGAAACAGCAAAAGCGCTTTGGTTTATTTACCTTGGTCTAACGGTTGCTTGTAGCTTCGCTTATTGGGTGGCTGGTATGGGCTTGTTCGATGCCGTTGCACATGCTTTTTCAACGGTTGCCATTGGTGGCTTTTCGACACATGATGCAAGCATGGGTTATTTTGATAACACTGCGATTGAATTAATTGCGGTAGTTTTTATGCTGTTATCAGGTATTAATTTCGCCATTCATTTTGGTGCTATCCGGAACCGCACATTGCGGCCCTATTGGCGTGATAGTGAGTTTAAAGCTTATATTAGTGTACTGGCGGTAGTGAGTGTCATTACTATTAGCTATTTACAAATCAATCGCACTTTTTCCTCAACCACAGAATCAATTGTTACCGGTCTATTTCAAGTGGTATCAATTGGCACCACAACGGGGTTTACCACCGCAGAATACTATTCATGGCCAGGTTTTCTACCCGTACTGCTGATTTACGTCAGTTTTATTGGTGGTTGCTCTGGTTCGACTGGTGGTGGCATTAAAGTAATTCGAATTTTGTTGCTGGTCAAGCAAGGTGCCCGCGAATTAAAGCGATTGGTTCATCCCAACGCCCAAATAGCCGTTAAAATTGGTAAAAAGCCACTACCTGAAAAAGTACTCGAAGCTGTCTGGGGTTTTTTTGCTGCCTATTTTGCAATATCAGCTTTGATGATTCTGTTACTGATGGCTTCTGGCCTTGATTTGGAAACCTCTTTTTCAGCAGTGGCCGCCTGTCTCAATAATTTAGGACCTGGACTAGGTGACGTGGGTCAAAATTTTGCTTCTATTAACGACTTTGCAAAATGGGTTTTATGCCTTGCGATGTTGCTCGGACGGTTAGAGATATTTACCCTGTTGGTTCTGCTTACCCCCGCATTTTGGAGAAAATAAATTAAGATGCCGATTAACTTCACAACAAATCTCAATAAATCGACTAACCCCCTACTGGCTAAAGCGCATAAAAAAATCCGTGCTTTGGTTGGCCGGGCAGTGAGTGATTTTAATATGATAGAGCCGGGAGATCGAATAATGGTTTGTCTGTCTGGTGGAGCCGATAGTTATACTTTACTTGATATGCTCATGGGTTTGCAGCAGGCCGCTCCTATTCAATTTGATATAATTGCTGTCAACCTTGATCAAAAGCAGCCTAACTTTCCTGAACACATATTGCCCGAGTATTTGGAAGCACTGGGTGTCGAATATCGAGTGGTCGAAGAAGATACTTACAGTATTGTGAAAAAGTTGATACCGGAAGGCAAAACAACCTGCTCTCTTTGCTCTCGATTACGACGTGGAGTATTGTACAATACTGCTGTCGAATTGGGTGCCACTAAGATTGCCCTAGGGCATCATGCTGATGATATGGTTGAAACCGCTTTTTTGAATATGTTTCATAATGGCCGTCTCAAATCGATGCCGCCTAAACTGGTTAGTGATGACAAACGCAATGTGGTGATTCGCCCATTGGCCTACGTCAGAGAGAGACCTATTAAGCAATACGCGGCATTAAGAGAGTTTCCAATCATTCCTTGTAATCTCTGTGGTTCGCAGGAAAATTTGCAGCGTCAATCGGTAAAAGCAATGCTCAAACAATGGGATAAAACTAGTCCTGGCCGCGTGCAGAATATATTCAATGCTTTGGGCCGAGTGACGCCTTCTCACTTACTCGATCGAGGGCTGTTTGATTTTGAAGGTCTATCGATTGAAGACGGAGATAACCTAGATGAACTTGACACAGCGTTTGATGCTGAAAGCTTTCAACCGTTGTTTACCGACATGACAATCAATATCCAGTAGGATGTTGATTACTTTGATGCTTAAACCATCACCAGACACTTAATCATAAAAAAGGTCTGATCGTGAGATTAGGGCAGTGGGGTTTAATTGGTGGATGGGTTGTTATTGCCGTCCTTGGATGCGCTTCCTTGCGCATCGTTTACATCCTTAATTATTACTCGATCCATGAAGTGTAAATCTATAATGTCACGTTAGATGGGTTATTAATATACGCATAAGATTAAAAATCTGTCAGTTGAGCTCGGATATAAAAGTAGGATTACCCTTACTTTTAAGTAGATGCTCGAAAGGTTTAAATTAAATCGGAGCACCCCATGTTATTTCCTGCGATCAAATCCTCGAGCACCTGGCGCCTGCCTGTTTCTGATGAGCATACACTCTATCTCGAAGAGAGTGGCAACCCTGCTGGGATACCGGTCGTTTTTTTGCACGGTGGGCCAGGCGCTAGCTGTGGTCCAAGTCATCGCCGTTTCTTTGATCCGGAGAAATATCGGATTATTTTATTCGATCAACGTGGTTGTGGAAAATCAAAGCCACATGCCAGCCTTGCAAATAATACCACTTGGGACTCGATAGCTGATTTAGAAAAAATCCGCGTGTTTCTAAAGATAGATCAATGGGTCGTATTTGGTGGCTCATGGGGGTCAACACTCGCACTTGCCTATGCGATAAGCTATAGCGAAAAGGTTTTGGGCTTAATTTTGCGGGGTATTTTTTTAGCCAGAGAGAAAGATGTTGATTGGTTTTTTAGGGGAGATGCGGCGAGAATTCAACCCGAAGCGTGGGCTCGCTTTATTGATCCCATTCCGTTGTCTGAACAGGATGACATCGTCGCTGCCTATTATAGTCGTCTCACCAGCAAGAATGAAATTATTCGGATGGGTGCTGCGAAAGCTTGGTCAGTCTGGGAAGGTTCTTCGATTACATTGATGCCAGATAATAAGCTGGTGAGTGATTTTAGCGACCCTCATTTCGCCTTAAGTATTGCCCGTATTGAATGTCATTACTTTATGAATCAAAGCTTCTTTGAGCCAAATTATCTGCTTAGAAATGCTTACAAGCTAAAAAATATCCCTGGTTTCATAGTGCATGGTCGATACGATATGGTTTGTCCCATTGATCAAGCTTTGTTGCTTCACCAAAGCTGGTCTGGCAGTCAACTTCGAATTATTAGCAATGCAGGGCATGCGGCATCAGAACCGGGTATAAGTCATGCACTAGTGGATAGCTGTAACCAAATGTTAGGGCTGCTGGTTTGATTGCGCTCTTGCAGCGAGTTGGCAATGCGAGTGTGGTTGTTGATGACGTCTGCATAGGTCAAATCGATCAGGGTATTTTGGCTTTGATTGGTGTTCAGCCCGATGATAATGATGCGGTATTGCGTCATTTTGTATCACGTATTTTAAACTACCGAATGTTTTCCGATATTGATGGAAAAATGAACTTGTCACTGATCGAGATTCAGGGCGGATTATTACTGGTGCCTCAGTTCACTCTGGCTGCCAATACTCGTAATGGCCGTCGACCTAGCTTTACCACCGCAGCAAAACCAAAGCATGGTGAAGCGATATTTCACGCAATGGTGGATGTGGCTAGACGAAGTTATGAATCGGTTGAATGCGGTCAATTTGGTGCAGATATGCAGGTTCTACTCACCAACGACGGACCGGTAACGTTTGTTCTGGACTAGGTTATAAGTTTAAATAATTTGTTTTAGTGTCTAGACTTTAGTGACTGCGATGGGTTGTTTGACTAATGTCATTTAAAAGGTTGAATTCAGGACGAATAAAAGGTCGAATTCAGGACGAATGTCGATTAGTATCTGTACCTTCTTTTGATCCTAGAAAAGCTAAGATATGTCAGATCGCATCGCA